>Ga0181597_10000703_pt1 | contig 37407 bp, 31 predicted proteins | sample 041ome_5_FD_148647 | JGI IMG/M metagenome (GOLD analysis project Ga0181597, IMG submission 148647) | Coastal salt marsh microbial communities from the Groves Creek Marsh, Skidaway Island, Georgia - 041403US metaG (spades assembly) | ecosystem: Environmental > Aquatic > Marine > Intertidal zone...
CCAATCCCACGTTTTCCAAGTAGCAAAATCCGTGCCTTTTGAAGCATTTCCCGAGCGCGTCAGCGCATTTCCGCTTCGCTTCATCGAGAACAACAATCGTTTCACCTTTATTATCATCATCTCCTCTGTCTCCTCCTTGGAACACGAACGGGGACAGATCGATGGTCGGTATCTCGTCGTCCATCATTCGAAGAACGACACCCCGCGCACTTTTTTTTCCTCTCTCGTAAGTTTTAACGAACTTTTTTTGCATTCTCATCATCGAGAGCTCTTTTAGAGTCTGTCCTTGCAGGAGGAAAAAGCTCTTCTGCTCTTTTTGAAAGAAAGAAATTTTTCATCACAAAAAAGAAAACATTTCCAAGACTTCTTGGAAAAATGGAATCATCGGAACAAGAAGAAGAAGAACAAAAAGAACTGGTCCGAGTGGACTCTGAAGACGTGCTGAAACTGGTCTTCCAATTTCTCTCGGAGCAAAACTTATATAAAACGGCGAAAACTTTATTGCAGGAAACCGATATGGACGTGGACTTTGTGACCGAGAAATCGGTGTCGAAATTGACGACATCGATTCTCGCCGGCGAGTGGGAATTCGTTTTGGACCATTTTTATAACAAAAACATAATATCGGTTTCTGAGAACGTTTTGGAGAAGATATTGACGCAAATCGCGTTGGAAATGATCGAAATAAGGGACGTGGAAGTCGCGAAAGCGATATTACGGGAAACAGAAACCATGAAACGATGTAAAGATAAGAATAAAATGAGACGGTTGGAAGCGTTGGCTGGGATGCCAAAGTTACCAGGGGAGATTTTGATGTCGTTATACGTGGACGAGAAAGACGCTGGGAAGTTGGAGAAAGACGATAACGCCATGAAAGGTGCTTCCATGGAGGAGATTAAAGAAAAAGTGACGAAAATGAAACTCAAACGTAGAAAAGCTATAGCGGAAGACGTGCAAAGCGCTTTGCGGTCGGTGAAACCAAACGTGTTGATGAATTTATTAGGGGATGCGTTTAAATGGCGAAGACACTGCGGGTTTGTCTCGGAGAGCATGTTAAGTAGCAACGATAACTCTAGTTTTGATGTGTTTTTAGACCGATCGAACTTGAAGGATATCTTTAGCCATTCGTCCGCGGGAGGCAAGAAGCGTAAAAATAGAGACGCCGAAGGGGGCGAGAATAATAACAACAAATACGATTATAAAAACGTCAACGACGATTACGTTCGAGCCGAGAAACGTTCGATTGGTAAATTTGGTAAGAAGTCAGTAGTCAATTGCCTTGCGATATCTCCCGATGGGTTATCTGTGGCCACGGGTACCGCGGACGGGTTCGTCGAGCTGTGGAAATTTTCCAACGGAAAATTACGAACCGATTTGAAGTACCAAAACGACGATGAACTTTTATTACACGAAAACGGAAAGGTTACCGCGTTAGCGTTCTCGCCCGATTTTGAGACCTTGGCGTCGGCGGATTCAACCGGGGTGATTAAGGTATGGAGAATACAAACGGGGAGGTGCGTGCGTACTTACCCATCCGCTCACCACGGCGCAATCACAAAGATGGAATTCTCCGCCGACGGCAACGGATTACTCACCTCTGGGTTCGACGGTATGGCTCGATTGCACGGTTTGAAATCTGGCAAGACGTTGAAAGAATACGTAAACCCGACGGTTTCATCTGGTGGTATCACGGAACAGTGCGAGTGCGCTATATTTTGTGGCACGGACAAAGAGTTCATCTTGGCAGCGTATTCGAACGGCTTGGTCTTGTTGTTTGACGCGAAAACCGCAGAGATTGTCAAAGAGCACAAACATCCGCTCCTGACAAAAAAGAGCGGCGACGATAAAAGCAGTGACGATGCATCAAAAGAAGCGCACGTCTCTGAGTTCGTCGTCAAAGACATGTGCCGAGACCCTTTATCGTTTGACAAGGTATTTCTTTGCGGAGGCGCCATGAAGTTGGTTTCCTTCGACGCGAAAACGGGGAAGATTGAACGCACGTTCAACGCGCCAACCACCTCTATACCGTCCGAAATCATAGCCAACACCGCGTATATCTCCGTCTCCGTCTCTCGAAAAGGTGAATACATCTACGCTGCCAACGAATGCAACGCGATAGTTCGATGCTGGAGAGTCAACGACGCCAAGTTTGTTTGCGAAACCGACGCGAGAGGCGACGTCGCGGAAGGAGACAAAGATACTTCACACTGCCTCGCCTGCGAGACGCACCCGCAAGGTAACGCCATCGTCACTCTGTCGAGTCCAAACATTTGTAAACTTTTCACCGCGTGATTTAATATTAGTATTCGTTAAAAATAAAAACAACTCTCTCTCTCTCTCTCGATCGATCGATTTTTCGATTTTTTTTTATTTTTCGTATCGAGAAAGAAAGAAAGAATTGGACGAGAATCGCGTCACTTGTTTTCACGCGCGGCGGACCAACTTTCATCAAACCCTTTGCGTTTTTCCATTAAAGAAGAAGAAGAGAAGAAGTCGTCGATAAATAATATAATAATAATGGGTTCGTACGAAGATGCCAAGCGCAAAGCGCACGTCATGAAGTTCAAGAAGTATATCAAATCTCTTTCCAAACCGCAAAAGGTTGGATTGATTTTAACTTTGTGTTCGTTCGTTTTACTCTTGCTCTATTTAGTCATCGACAATCACGACACCTTGTTCATCATGGCTGAGTTCGTGCACTTCATCGGCATCGCGATTCTGGCGTATAAATTGTTGAGGGAAAAATCCTGTCTCGGCCTTTCCATGCAAACGCAAGAGTTGACGGCGATATTTTTAGGGATCCGCTTGTACTGTTCGTTCATGATGGAGTACGACTGGCACACGATTTTAGATTTTTTAACGCTAATGGCGACGATGTGGGTGTTGTCCACGATGAAAGGGTCGTTGAAGCATAATTACGAGACGCACAACAGACCGCTGGATACGATCATGACGTGGCAAGTGTTGGTACCGTGCGTTATAATGGCGATTATCGCGCACCCGCAAACGTCGCACGCGGTTGTGAATCGAGTGTTGTGGGCCACGTGCGTGTATTTGGAAGCGGTGAGCGTTTTGCCGCAGTTGCGCGTGATGCAATCGGCGAAAGTTGTGGAGAGATGGACGGCGAATTACGTGTTTTCGTTAGGTGTGGCGAGGTTTTTGAGCTGCGCGCACTGGATTTTACAGATTTTCGACGGACAGAGTTACTTGAAAACCGCGTTGACGACCGGATTGTGGCCAGTCATGGTTTTGGTCTCAGAGATTGTGCAGACGTTCATTTTGGCAGATTTTTGCTATTTCTACGTCTTGTCTTTTGCGGATGGTGGCAAGGTTGTGCGATTACCAGCTGGATTAGTATAATATATAAGAGGAAGAAAAGAGACGAGAAGAGAAGAGAATGTGTTCCTCAAAAGCGCTCAGAAAACACAACATAAAACAAGAAGAAATCATGAAATAAAACAAATACATCATAGACTATACCAATCAAGTACTTCCACAAACATTGACCTGATTCTCTCATATTCCCTAACTATCACATCTTGGGGATCTTCCACGCTGAACATGTGTCTGTCGAACAAAATTTCTTTCACAATAAACTGTGGCGCATAATCTGTATCGTTTCTTCTCGCGATATCCTCGAATTCCTTCTTCAAAGTTTCCGCGTACGAAATCTTTGCGTCTCGAAAACCGAACACGTATATTGATATTGGGCATCGCCTTTGACTCCAAAAGAGTGGTCTGGTTCCAATGTGCCCGTATTCAGGCGACGATTTTTTATACGAAGAAGGTCGAAATGGAGTGCAGTGAAGTGCGACTTGCATCGCGTGCATTGGCGTCATCGATGGGTTATACGCTGCACACTCCACGCTCGCACCAAAATAAAACCTCATCCCGGATCGTTTATCACCGGTCTTCCAGCGTTCTTCCAACGAGCGCTGGTATTCCAACGGTATGGCTATAGCGCATGGACTATCCGTATATGGCGCGTATGAATGCGCCATTGTATGCGCCAACTCCTCCATTGCTGCAAAAATTCTTTCTTCTTCCTCAAGATTCCCAAAACTGAATTGCCCAAAACGGATCCTTCCATCTTCCAACGCTTCTCTCAGCAATTTACAAAACTTCTCCATGGTTCCGAGTCCGTCCCGATCTCGCGGGTTCGGCGGACATCCATCCAACAACAGCGTCCTAACGTGCACTTTTTCCTCGTCCACAACTATTGCATCGCTGCCTTCACTTTTCCTCCGTTTTATCCTCTCCTCTCGATGTTCTTCGTCTCCCGGTACTTCTAAATCCAACGGTCCGAACGCTTTCGGTAACAACTCCTCCAATCTCATCGCTGCCATGCCGGGCAATAAAATCTGAATATCCTTCGCGTCTCTCAGTTCGTTCATAAACTGTCGACAATGTCCGCACGGCGCGTGTGTTATGGCAATTTTTACAATCTTCTCTTTTTCCTCCTCCTCGTTACTCTCGTTGTTGTTGTTGTTGTTCCTCTCGTGCTCTTTCCTCCTTTCCTTTTCTCTTTCTTCTTTCGTCTTCTTGCCTCCTTTCATCTTCTCTTTCCTCCTGTATTCTTCCAACTCCGCGTTCCTGATTCCAACCATGGCGTTCGTAATCATGCACTGCTCCGCGTGCACGGACCTATTCAAAGCGCACTTTTCCACCTCTACGTTCACGCCTAAGAAAATATTCCCGCGATTCGTCAAACACGCCGCGCCGACGTGGAAATTCGACGTCGGTGGTCGCGCGTATTCTTTCACTTCGTGCACCAACCGTCGCAAGAAGTCGTCGACGTCAAATTTAATTTCTGAGGACGACGTCGAGAGGATGAGAATCTGTTCCTCCAACGACACTCCGTACGACGAGCCTTCTCCTCTTCCTCCTTCTCCTCCTTTGGTCGTTTCCGTCGTCGTACATTCGTTCACCCCCAAAGAAGAATTCCGTCTTCTCAGCGCGTACCCGCCTTCTTCGCACGCGTCCCGGACGACTTCCTTGATCGTCATCATTTTAGCTTCATCCTCGTCATCTTTGGTTTCGTCCTCGTCTGTTCTCTCTTTCTTTTCCTCCTCTTTCCCTCTCGTTTTCGTCGTATCTATCATATCTATATCTTCTTTTGATGATGATTTGAAGAGAGTTTTTCCCTAAAAAAGTGTAACGAACTCAAACATCTCTTCTTTCCTCAGAAGAACAAAAAGAGTTTAATAATAATGCGTCGCAGTATTGCTTTGCGCTTTGTTCGACTCCTCTTCCTCTTGGCATTCGTAATGGTGGCGACTGCGTACGAGAAATCTCCAGTCGTTACCGAAACCATCGGAGATGATTCCAACGGAGAGGACATCCAATATCTCTACAAAGTTCCAAAACTGTCGAGTGGACCGAGAGCGTTGTTTCTTCTTTTCCACGGGTGCGCGCACGACGCGTTCGATTGGTTCGAAAAAGACGAAAATAATTGTCCAAAATGCAGAGGATTACCGATCGAAGTTTCAATCGCTCACTTCGCGTACGAACAGAACATGGCGGTGTTGGCGATATCGAGCAATAAAGGGTGTTGGCAACGGAATCCAGATGCGTCGAGGGTGTACAAAGTGTTGAAAAATTTTTCAGAAAAAGATGGCACGGATATTGGAGATTTAGCGCATAAAGAACACGTGGACGTGTACGCGTTCGGAGCCTCGAGTGGCGGGACGTTCGTGTCGCACGTGTTACCGCAAATATTCGAGGACCATTTCGGACATTTGAAGATGCGTTTGAAAGGCGCCATATCGCAAATCGCGGCGCCGCCGGAGGTTGAAAAGATTACGCTGCCGATGGTGTTTTCGCACATGCCGAAAGACGAGAGGATTGCCAGGGCGGTGAGAAATACTGTCGATCAGATGCAGAAGAGTTCAGACGTGCCGGTAAAGGAATCGGAACTGCACCCGATGAAATTGCACGAAACGTTTTTCAGAGACAACGCGCCTCCGGGGTATTACGAGACGTACGAGTCTGAGAAAATGTTCGAGGCGTTGAAAACGAACGGGTACTTGGACGACGAAGGGTATTTGAAGGAAGACCCGAGACGCTCGGATTGGAGAGATGTCGTGTGTGGTTCTTTAGAAGGCGAGAATAGATTTGCTCCAGATTCGCCGTGTGAAAATAACAAGAGTTGGACGTCGGAGTTGATGAACGTCGCTTGGGCGTCGCACGAGATGCGTTTCGATACGTTTGCGGAAGATGTGAAGTTTTTGATAGAGGCGAGTCACTTTGGCAATCGAGCGATTGAGTTTGAAGACGAGTTGGACGATTCCAACGATTTGGAATTCCACGAGAAGAGGGCGAGTCAAGAAGGCGAAGGACCGGCGCCGGCACCAAGTGCGAGAGATTTTGATTTGATGTCGCAATCTGGAGGCGAAAATGGTAGGACGCCGACGCGAACGAATCGCCCGACGAAAAGAGGCCAACCGGAGTTTCCCTCGCACTGGGGACCAGTGCCATTGCTGCAAACGCGCGATTACCGACAATACCCGCCTCCGTACGACGAGTATTTCGGTTCCGGAACAGTCGTGAAATGGATTCTAAAGCAGCAAGACATGGATAGAGAAAATCCAGAACGCGCCGCGAAAAACGACGAAGAAGAGGCGACGAAACAAAGCGGCGACGACGAAGACGACGGAGAAGCTGAGCAAAAAGAAGAAATTGAGTTCCCAAAACGATGGGGCGATCCACCAGAGATACAAACGATGGATTACGTCGAGCTTCCTCCGCCATACGGACACGGTTCTTCGACTTTGCGCAATTGGATCGAAGAAAACTTGAGAAGAGATGCCGAGTTTCGTTTACCGAAACGCCGAGAGAAACCCGAAGTCGAAGAAGAAGAGGAAGAGGAAGAGGAAGAGGGCGGGAACGAGCTGTAAAAGGAGGAAAGGAATGGCATACGAACATACAACATATACGCATAGTAGCACTTGTAAACTGTAAACTATAAAATACAACCGCAGTCTATATACTCAGCATCATCATCTCAGAAAACGTTCGGCACGGTACAATCGCTCGATAACAAGCCTCTTAATTTGGCTTCTTCCCAAATCTTTGGATCGATGTTATCGATTTCATTCAACCACTCTAAGGTCTTTTCTACTTCAAATCTAGATTTCACGCCAACTGCAAATTTCTTCACGACGTTTGGTGCGGCCGAAAACGCCATGGCGACGGCTGGTAACGATACGTTTCCAAACTCTTCGCACAACTGCTCCCACGCTTTCTTCTTCGCGATGACATTCTCATTCGCCGGTCCGTATTTATACGTAGATCCACCGACTAACAACCCACTGGCGTAAATACCAGCGTTGTGAATATACATGCCTCGTTTTTCGCACTCTTTATACAACTCGCACCCATCTTGATCGATTAAATTCCAACTCCCAGCTGCCATGACCCCGTCGAAGGTGTTCTCGGCGCTCTCGCGAATCGCTCGCAACGAATACATCGGATCGTTTCCACCTAACGACACATCCTCGACGACTTTCTCCTCGTCCCGCATTCGCTTAATCCTCACAAAAGCACCCGTATCTTTATTCGCAGCTTCTTCGAATCGCATTTCATCTTCACAATCGTGCACTCGAATGCCAAAAATGTGCTTCACGCCGATTCTTTCCAGCGAATCGGTTAAACTTTGCGCGACGCCGTCACCGGTATAATTCAGCGTCGGTCGACTCTCCGGATTGTTCTCCGGAAACACGCAATCCGGGTGCCCCAACACGTTCCCTTCTTCCACTCTGTCCGTTTTTAACACGTCGTTTTTATCTTTAATCACTCTCCCGACTTTGGTCCAAATTTTAATCTCCTCTCGTAAGTCCTCCGTCATTTTTGGATAACTCTTCAACGCTTTCCCGAATCGTTCTTCGGACAAACCTAACCCGTAATGCGGCGCGGTATCGAAATTTCGAAACCCAAGATCCAACGCGCAATGCACGACATCGATTGCGTGTTTCTCTTCCATTTTCGCGTATAATCCAGCCAAAGAGGAGAGTCCAACGATGACTTCATTTTGCGTGACTTTACTCGTTCGCGGTTGAAGAATCTGCATTTTTATATCTCTTCTGCTCTGTTTCGTTTTCAAACGGGGGCGAGTAGTACTACTACTCTCGCGTCTCTGAAAGATGACGAAAACGACCTGTTGCGCGAATGAGGCTAAAATGATCGCAAAAAGAAAAGCGCGGAGGAAAGAGCCAGCTGATGAAGAAGTCGTCGTCGTTTGTGTACCTTTTTCTTTAGGCATTTCCAATGAGGCAGATGAAGGAAAAATTTTCGTAATTTTTGTTTTCAATCAATTTGTCTCTCTCTCTCTCTCTCTCTGAAACGTGAAAACGCTCAAGCCCACTCCATGGTCGTTTGCGGCGACGACGTGGGAAGCTCTCCTCGTCTTGAACTCCTCAACGCGTGTCTCTTGAACTGCTCGCTCCTTCGCGTGGACGGGTAATTTGGACTGACAAAGTCTAACTTCGTGGCGAGTTGAACCGCGTCTATGCGTTTCAGCTCGTTTTCCACGCGGTGTTTGCTCGACGCGGGTAAGTACGAGCCGGTGCTCAGATGCGGCGTTTGTATCTTTCTCTTCTTCTTTGTCTTCTCCTCGGACTTTCTCGTGGAGAACTTTGCGACTTCAATCATTTTGGACCTTTTCACCGCCGACGACGCCGCCTTGGGTTTCGCCGGCGTCATCTCTTCTTCTTCTTCTTCTTGCGTTGGACTTCGTCCTCGTTTCCTCGTCGGACGAGGAGGTGAAGAGACCGACGATCCTTTCCTGTCTTCTTTCACCGTCTTCTTTTTCTTCTTCACGGACGCCGACCCGGGTTCTCTCGTTTCTCTCGCCTTTTGCGTCTCCGAGGACGTCTCTGGAATCGTCGTCATCTCTTCTTCTTCTTTGTCTTTGTCTTCTTCCTCGTCGTCCTTCTCGGTGACTTTTTGTGCGCTAAAAAATACCTCTTCTTCTTCTCCGTCGTCCTCTGCTCGACTTGGAAGACGAAGGTCGCCGTCGAGTTCCGACGTGTCCACGGGAAAGCCCGGTTCCGGTTTCGACGATATGCCGCCCATCTCCTTTACACTTCTCCTTCTTCTTCTTCGCACGGGTGGCGTTACTTGCGTGTGTGTGTGTGTTGAGTGCTCGAGTTGTTGCGCGCGTATTTTTTTAAACAAAACACCTCCTCCAATTACACCATTTTATACACGCGCGATGACGAATAATACTAATAACACTAATACCGATAAGAAGAAGACAAACCCAGAAGAAGAATTATACTACTGCGAGAAAGAGTTACGCGCGTTGGGAAAATCACTGGAATGTTGCGTGTGCATAAGGTTGATGGAATCGCCTTCACGAACGAGATGGTACTATTCGTTTTGTGTTTCTTCATTTTGAAAATTTCCCCTATGCCATACCAATACTAATTCATTCTTCTTCTCACAGTGCGCATTACTTTTGCAAAAAGTGCATATTAGACTGCGCGAAAGCGAACGGGAAGTGTCCTTTGTGTAAATCCGACGTGAGCAGAAGAGAAGTGAAACCAGACGCGATGATGACGGAGATGATTGAATTGTATAAAAAATTAGTCGTGAAAGTTGTTAAAGAAGAAGAAGAAGAAGAAGAAGAAGAAGAAGAAGAAGAAGAAGACAAGAAGAGGAGAAGCGTGCCGTACATGTCGCAACTGCCGATAACGCAAAACACATAAGTCTGATGATGATTGATTCTTTTTGTATAAATATATAGCAAAACAAACTCTTGATAACTACTAGGCTAAACTCTTTAGAAATAATAGGTGTGACTTTGAATGATAATAAGAGCGAGCGAGCGAACGCTCTCAACTCCGTGAAAAACGAAATGCACCCGCGCGCACCAAAACACCAACATCAACATCAGACGGGTAACCGTTGCCCCTTCTTCACTATTTTCTTCACGAACTGATTCACCCCGGGAAACCGCAACATCGTCCCCAACACTGGCACGCGTTGCAAGAACAAAAGGACGGTTGGAAAAAATCCAGCGAACAACGCGAAGAACCCGTAACACTCTATAATCATCCCAACTACCGCCCATTTCATCAACACTAACAGTAATCCGAGTATGAAACAAAACGCGCCTCTCTGATTTCGAGGTTTGATGAAAAATTTCATCGTCGCTCTCGGGCCGATCGTCGTGGTCACTCCAGAGAGGAACATGAGGTTGCCCATGGCTAATAAAGCTCGGTCGAAGAAGAGAAAGACGCCAAGGGTGGTAAAACCGCATCCGAATGCAATCAGTCCGATGCCAATTTCTATTATTATTACGAGTATTATCATTAATGAGAGATATAATATGTGTTGTCAGCGTAATAATGGTGAGACAGAATGGTGAGACGGGGAGCGAGAAGAGGATGATGATAAATCTCTCTTCTTTTAGCCGTTTATAATGTTTTGTGTGAGATGAGTCAAAAACGTCCCCTAATACGAAGTACGCTTGTTCTCGCTTTTGAAAGAGGAAAAGAAGAAGAAGAATGTAAAGAAAAAGAATCTAAAAAGAAGATAAACGCACTTCGTCTGTCGTCCATCATTTTTGTCGTCGCTCTCGTTTACGTCGTCGTTTACGTCGTCGTAAACTCTCTTATGAAGATATAATTGAGAAGAATTTTGCCTACTCTTTCTCGTGTTTGACTTCTCTCAAAAAAAAAAAGAGAGGCAACCTTTCTGTGCTCGAATAAAAAAAAGGGGAAAACACCAACAACCTTTTTGGATTCAACAACAACAAAACGAATTATTATTCTCCACGTCACAAATCTTTAAAAGCAAAAAAGAAGACGAGAAAGAAAGAAAATGAACGACGCGGCAGCGGCAACGTTTGACGCGGTTTCCGACGGCGTTTCCGACGTGAAAGATACGGTCGGGAAATACGTGCAGTTTAACGCGAACAAGACGAATTTTTTCATCAAATTGAGAAAGAATTTGGACGTGAGGTTTCCAGGTCATTATTCATCATTTGTTTTGTGTGTATATGTTTCTGTTGTTGTTGTTCTTTATTAAAACTTTTTGTTGTGTGCACTTGTTGTGCGCGCACGATTGATCATCGCTGACGCTCTTTCTCTCTCTTTCCACTCTTCCACTCTCTCGTGAACAACAAACATTGATACAAAAAATAACAGCCATCGCACCGATTCCAAACTTGCGCTTTCAAGTCGGCACCGATTTGTCCTTGGTCTCGCACGACGACAGCCGATTTATGGACTTGACGGTGGAATACACGCCGAATTTACAGTGGTCGTGTAAAGAAACCTGGTTCGACGGGGAGATTCAATTCGACACGAAGAATAAGCACGTGAAGTATGCGAAAGATTTCGATTTGGGCGGCGCTATCGTCAAAGTTTCCGGTAACTACGACTACGTGAACAACGCGCCGTTCGTCGGGTTTCAAGTCGTCACGCAACAAGGCATCTCTACGCCGGCCAATTGCAACGGGTTCTCGTTGGCCAAGAGAGTTAAGAAGGAAATGGGGCCGTTTCAAGCCGAATGCGATGTTCAAGGGACGTTGACGTTAGGAGAAACAAAGTTGAAAAAGTCTGGAGGGATGGAAATGGGACCGACGAAGATTGAGATTAATCGCGTGGAGATGGTTGTTTCATGTTAAGAAATGGTGAGGCGATAATGCGCACTTCTACTTGGATAATAATAATAACAACGAGATCACCACTTACTGTACGGTATCTCGGCCATTTCGTATTTAATATATGTAGTAAGAAAATAATTACTGTAGTACTTGTTTTGTTTTGTTTTGTTACCGGTATCTAATTTTCGCGTTGTTTACGAATTAACCACATCTCAACATACGCGCATCATCAAAATAATTAGAAATCGACAAAGTCCGAACTAAAGATATCTTTGACGATTTGTTTGCTTCCGTTAGGCACCTTCTTCGGGAACTTGATCGAATACGTCACGACTAAATCACCAAACTTCCCCGAATTTCCAAACCTCGGCATCCCTTCCCCTTTATAGGTCTGCACAAAGCCAGGCGTGGTCACCTCCTCGTTCTTCAACACAATCTTCCTACCGTCGTAATGCGTGATTTCCGTCTCAAAACCGTTCAATGCCATCACCAACGTAATCTCTTTATCCATGTACAAATTATTATCACTCGCGCCTCGTCTCCATTTCATCTCTTTATCGTATTGCGCTTTCACAATCATCTTCAAATCCCCAGGCTCGCCATCGATTAACACGTCGCCTTCCTCGAAGAATAAGATTTCCTTCCCATCTTCCATACCCGGTTCGATTTCGCACATCAACGTGGACTTTTCTCTCGCTAATTTCACGTTCGGACACTCCTCGCACTCGTTTTGCGCGTACTGCTGAAACATCCCCGGACCGACTTGTCGAGTCACCATCTTCTGTCGACAATTACACTTCCTCGTCCCTTTCGCTGGTTTCAGAACGTCTTTATCTCTTATCACTTTAATCGTGTTCCCTAAATACAAATCTTTCAAAGAAACGTACAAATCCATCTGCACCGGTTCGCCTTTCGGCGTCTCCGGTTCTTGATTCATGCCGCCGAACCCGCCGAACCCGCCGAATCCTCCACCGAAGAATTGGCTGAAGATATCCCCGGGGTGCCCACCACCACCTCCTCCGCCTCCTTGCTGATGTTGCTTCAACCCTTCCTCTCCGTGTCGATCGTAAATCTGTCTCTTCTCTTCATCCGTTAAAACTTCGTACGCGTTCGAGAGCTCCTCAAATTTACTCTTCGCTTTGTCATCCCCTGGGTTTTTATCCGGGTGATACTTCAACGCCAGTTTCCGGTACGCCCGTTTAATTTGCGACTCCGGAGCGCCTCGCGCGACGCCGAGGATGGAGTAGTAATCTTTCGCGTGTGCGAATTCCGCCACGAAAGACACGCTCAATAACAACAGCGTCGTCAAGAGCAAAACGAAGAGAGATGATGATTTTTTTCTTCCGATCAATTTTTTGCTCCTGCATCTGCGCGGCATCATCTTTTCCTTCGTTGTATTTTTAGTATCATTATCAAACATCATCATCGTTCTCAAACGAACAAAGAGAGCGTCGATCGATCGATCTCTCGTCTGCTTCTAAACCGCTGCTCAAACCCAAAAAGTGTGCGAGTGTGTGTGTGCAGTTCAATACTCTGTACTATAAATAATAGAGATGCGAAAAAGTCTCTGACGTCTGTGTCTGTCCGAAATGACTTGTCATTTGCCAATAGAAATTCTGATGAAAAACAAACACTTTTGAGAGCAGAAAATTTCTTCATTAACTTTCTCTTGGTGCTGTTGTTGTTGTTGTTGTTGATGATGATGAAACGACGATGATTACGACGACGACGACGAGATTAGCTCATCTCGAAACTGGTTCTGCCGCTGCTTCTTCGTCTCTCTCCAGAAGAAGAAGAAGACAAAGAGCGGGAACAAGAGTTGAGGCGAGATGCAAAAGTTGTTTCGTGGCTCCGAGTACGATTGCTCCTTTAAGAAGACAACAAAGACGATGTGATTATGGAAGGACAAAAAGGAAGACGATGCGACCACCGGCTGCGTTTATATTCTGGTCGCAGGAAGATGAGTTGAGGAAACGGTTCAAGCAAATCGCGACGGTCGTCGCGGACGAGCTCGCGATTGCGTACAGCGGGAACAAAAACGTGAAGAGCATTCGGAAAGGAATACTACTCGTCGCCGAGTATCCTTTATTTTCGGTCGGTGTTTTGGTGGCTGGAATGTCGGTCGCGGCGGCTATGGCGAGCGCGGTTGCGGTGCCAATCGCGTTAGCCGCGGTCGGGACGTTACTTCCGCTGATTATGTTTGCGTCGTTTGGGGCTATATTCGCCGCGACCGCGGCGGCGATGGTGGCGTTGACCGTGCTCGGGCCTTTGTTGCTGAGCTTTTCGTTCTTCGGTGGCATGAGTTTTGTCGCCGTGGCGGCGAAGGCGGCAATAATCGTGCCTTCGATTATAATTGGGTCGACAATTTGGGCGATTGGGAGTTTCGGCTTAAAACGGAGTGCCGTAGGCGGCGCCGCCGGTACCGCGGATGAGGAAGCGAAATTTGAGAACATAAACGCAGTAGGCTCTCAAGACGACGACGACGTAAACGACGACGACGAGAGCACGAACGAGTTTGCGCGAACTATACTGGACAGATTTGATCGCCAACTCTTAGGCGACGTCGAATTATGGGATTCTGAGGAAGTTTCCGCGTGGTTAAAAAGCGAATCGCTCGACGAAGCGGCTTCGATCGCGAAAAGCGCAAAAATCACCGGACGCCAGATACTGAAATATAAAGACGTTCGAGAGTTGGAATCTATCTTTCAAATAAATTCTCCGAAAGACCAGAAGAAGTTCGAGAACGCGTTTAAAAGGTTGCAAAGACTCGCGAACGTGAAGTTAGATTAACGATTGTAGATTTTAGATTTTATTAGACTTCGTTTTAGACTCATCAGAGAGCAGCTTGATAAACATAAAAATTTCTTCTAGAAACCACCACAAAACCACCGCACAAAAAAATAAGAAAAAAATATGTCTGCCGAAGCGCTCGAATCGATTTCCACCGACGACCTCATGAAAGAGGTCCAGCGCAGAATCGACTGCGCGAAGAAACCAGAGAAACGAGTCATTCTCATCGGTAATATTCTTTGTTTTTGCTTCTTCTTTGTCTTTCCTCACCGCCTTTCGCGATAAAAGATGACGATGATGATGATTCCATTTTATCTCATCATACGAAGACTAATCATATCTCTTATACGTGCAATAATAATAAACACAGGTCCACCTGGGTGTGGGAAAGGCACGCAAGCGCCGAAAATCAAATCCGAGCACTGCTTGTGCCACTTAGCGACCGGGGACATGCTCAGAGCAGCGGTTGCCGCGAAAACGCCGAACGGATTAGCCGCGAAAAAAGCGATGGAATCGGGCGGCTTAGTGTCGGACGAAATCGTGGTCGGTATTATTTCCGAAGCGGTGAAAAAACCCGAATGCAAAACCGGGTTTATTTTAGATGGGTTCCCGAGAACAGTCGTCCAGGCGGAGAAGTTGGACGAGATGTTGAAGAAACAAGGGACGAAAATCGATACGGTTTTGGACTTTAACATCCCGGATGAGGTTTTAGTCGAACGCGTGGAAGGTCGATGGATTCACGCGGCGAGCGGTAGATCGTATCACACGAAGTTTGCACCGCCAAAGGTACCAGGAAAGGATGACATTACCGGAGAGGATTTGATGAAAAGAAAAGATGATAACGCGGAGACGTTGAAAAGTCGATTGGATGCGTTCCACAAACAAACGCAGCCAGTGATTGATTATTACTCCAAGTTGAAGAAAGTTACGACGGTTGTCGCGAACAAACCGGCTTCAGACGTCGAAAAGCAAATCAGGAACGCTTTGTAAATATATAATAATAAATAGTAGAGTGCTGTGTGGTACTGCTGGTAGTAAGAGAAAAGAGTTGTTATTTAATTCATATTACGTGCAGAGTAAACAAGAGCGAGTGGTTTTGTAGTAATGTCACACTATCCGTGTCTTTGATTATTGCGCGAGCGTAGAAATAGTATCACATTAAAAGAACGCGAACTCTCTATCATAAATAATCAAAACTCGTCGTCCTCGTCGTCCTCGTCATCGCTTCCACTTCCGTTCGAAAACAACAGCTCGTCGCCGGCCCAGACAAAAGAATCGGTTTCGTACAAGTCACCATTCTCGTCAGTTCGCGTAATCGTATCGCCCGCACCCGTGCTCGATTCGCCTTTCAACAAGGACGATAAACGCTTGAGAATCGGACGAATCGTTGCGTCTAATCCGACAAGACTCGCCGGAGATAAATCGGTCATACCAATAGCCTCCTCCGCTCTCTCTTGAGCGCACAGATTTCTCAACTCGGAAGCTCTCGCGATGTTATCGATTTCTTCTTCCATTTGGGCCCACGACATCCACGATTTCGCATTCGTCGGATTGGCTTTCACCGAACATTTGAACAACTCTCTCGCTAACGGAATGTTCCCTACCTTGCGCTCTAAAATCGCCCATGCTTGTAAACCAACCGCAGCGTCTTTCGATTCCGGACGAATCCAAACGCCTCGCTGAAACAACTCCCTCGCTTTTTCGATGTTCCCAGCTCTGAACTCGGCGACCCCCCACGCTTGCCAATTTTGTTGGTGCGAAGGATCGAGTTTCGTCCCGGCGGCAAAGTATTGCCTCGCCACGCGAATATTTCCATCGTTCGCTTCTAATCTTGCTAACGCTTGCAACAAACTTGGGTCCGCGGGGTTTAATCTCACCCCTCTTTGAATCAACTCTCTCGCTCTTTGAATGTTTCCGATGCTCGCTTCGAATCGACCCCACGCCAACCAACAGTACTTGCTCTTCGGACATACCTCCAAACCTTTCTTGAAGCATTGTCTCGCGCGTTCGTTCTCCCCGCACTCGGCTTCTAACAAACCCCAGCACTGCCAAATCGCGGCTGACTTCGCCCCTTTTTCCGTGTTCGCCCCGTCTCTGAAATGTTTCCTCGCCTCGTCGTATCTCCCTCTCTCCATCGCCATGAGACCCAACGAGTGATACAAATGCGCCGAAGCATCACTTTTCGGCACTTTCATCACTCCCTTTAAGAACAAATCCCTCGCTCTTTGATAGTTACCTTCCTCTCGTTCTAACTCGCCCCATCCGTGCCAAGCGGCTGCGTGTTTCGGATTCGCAATCACCGCCGCGTCGAAGTACTTCCTCGCCTGCTGCACGTTCCCCGCTTTCTTCTCCAACGTCGCAAACGCCTGCCATAAGTACGCGTTCTCCGACCCCGTCGCTCTCGTTCCATTCTCGTACACCTCTCTCGCTTTGTTGTAGTCTTTTTGTTGCACGTAAATTTTACCGATTCCGACGTACGCTCTCCCGTCCGCAGGGTCGTACACCATCGCCCTCTTAAAAGTCTCGATCGCCGCATCTCTCAGTTTTCTCCGTTCCTTCCGCGTTCGCGCGTACAAGGATTGATTCCGAATCCGTTTCGCTTCTTCGATGAGTAAGTCTTGGTTGATTTTCAATGGTTTTTCTTTTCCGATTTGCGAGTTATACACGCCGCCTTCTTGCATAAACGACGAGATAGAATTCGTTGTTGAAGACGTCGACGCGCTTCCAGTGTTCTCTGGATCCGAGGAGTACTCTCTCCCGCCGCTCGCCGTCGTCGAATCTCGACTGCCACCGATTAGGATATCCTCTTCATCGTTCGAAGAATCCACCACCTTTGAAAACTGGGCGCGGATGTTCACCATCTCCTGGGAGTCGTTCTCGTCCGAAGAACCAGGAGACATGGAAATGGCTCGAGATACGATAAGTGCATCTCCACCACGAGAGCGACGTCCAGTCGTGCTCGCCAGAACTTCGTTGCTTCGCACGCGGCGTTGTTCCATCATCGTAACCACACACATCTTCTGCGCTCGTCGATGTCGATGTTGTCGGCTCACACTCGATCGCGCGTTGGGTGCTGTGGCCGTCCCTCTCCTCGGCTGAGCCCCGAGCGAAGGCCAAGACGCCATTATTCAATGCAACGACGACAGAGACGACGATGTGTGTGGTGCGAGGGTGAAGCCATTCCTTCAAAGAGATTTGAGAGATTTTTTGTTCGTGGAAGAGGAGAAACAAAGAGGAGAATTGGTTTTGGTCTCTGAATTAGGGTTCAGAATTGTTTTTGAAGAGAGGAATAAAAGGAAAGAGAGAAAAAGAGAGAAAAAGAGAGAAAAAGAGAGAGGCTTCGTGAAAGTCGCTCTACTTACTGCCGATCACGCGAAGATGTACCTAAAACTCAGACATCGCTCTACGTATTACAACTATGGTCTACTACTACTACTACTACTTTAATTCTCCTTCTTTTTATCGTCGCTCTTCTTCCCGTCGTCGTCGGTGTTGACTTTAGTGGTGTTGTTCGTAACGGCGTCCTTTCCCCGATGCGGCATAACGATTGGCGTTTGAATGCGCCGTCCACCGACTGTTCTTGGCTCGCTGGTTCGTAAACCTGCCGAAGCGCGGCCTTTTGCGGATGGTCTTCTCCTTTGACCGCCGTAAATGTCGCTGAGCACGGACGCGCCGACGAAGGACGGCCCGACGTTTGGCAAAACGTCTTCCTCCTCTTCGTCTCCATCTTCGTCTTCTTCGTCACCGGAGGAGGATTCGCCTTCTCCATTATCATCGTCGTCGTCCGAGGATGATGACGGGAATGTTCTATACTCTTCTTTCTTCTCTTCTACATTCGTCGTCGGATGAGTACTTTCGACACCATTATTAGTATTCTCCTTTCCGTCGTCGGTCTTATCGCTCTTCTTCTTCTTCTCACTCTTACTTTTCTTCTTACTCTTCTTCTTCCCCCCTTTTCTTCTCTTACTCTTTCGTTTACCTCTGTTTTGCATAAATTCAACGAAAGCACCCCAAATAGATAACGCCAACCACATCCCGATCACTGGCGTCAACTCTGCGCACCTGTGAATAGTTCCGCTCACGCGTTCCATCAACGCGTTTTCGTTCACTTTACCATCCGCGGTGCCGCTCGTAATCGCCTCCATCGCCCTTTGCAATTTTACGAAATACGCCGACTTCACCGGATCGTTCCCCGTCTTATCCGGATGATACTTCACGCTTAAATCTCGAAATCGTTTACGAATTTGCGCCGCCGTCGCGCTTTGCGAAACGCCTAAAACTTGAAACGGATTTTCGCCGCTATCGTCCACGAATCCCAAAATACCCTGGAACCACTCGTACTTCCTCCAATATCCGTTGTATTCTTTTCTATTCCTTCTCCTCACAAATCTATCGAACGATTTCGAATCAAACATCGCCCATAAAAAGGTCCCGGCAATGGGCACGCACATCGCAAACGCCGTCAACCACGCCGCGAACGCGCCGACTCTCGCCAGCCTCCTCCCTACGACCGGCTGCAAATAAAACGTCATAATCTCCTGCATCACCGGCACGGCTTGAAACAATAACAGACCTAAGAATAACTCCTGCACGCCTTCGTTTCTCCACACGAAATACATCACCAAGCACATAAACGCTGGTATCGGCCACATTTTCGGAAACGCGAAGCACCGAAAAATAGGAAACACTCCGGTGGTGACTAACAAGAACCACGTCAATCGTTTCGAGCCGGATTGCACCAACAAGTACGCCACAAAGCTCGCCACGAAAAAATGCCACAGCATTCGTCTCATGGGGAATTTCGCCTTTCGCAGAGCCTCCGGGTGCACTTTGCCCATTTTGACGAGCTTCGGGAGCATTATTTTCCCTTGCACGAGCTGAAATCCCGAGTGTAACGACGAGGACAACATCACGTACCCGATGTTCGATAACGCGCCTTCGATGTTGTCGCCTTTGATCATCGCCAAGAGCATTATCACTCGGAACCACATGATGAGATAATTATTCTATTATTCTATTCTTATATTCTTCTTATCTTCTGGTATCCTCTTATTATCTCACTGTTCTTCTTGTTCTTGTTCTGCGTTCTGTTTGTTGTGTTCCTTCTTAAAAAACGTAACAAACCGAACGGAAGAATGAATTTTTGACGAAAAACACAAACCAATTGAACACGAACGGTTTTTTTTAGAAAAGAACGAAAAAAAAGTCAATTGGTCAAAGTTTTGACCTCCTCTTTGCTGCTCCGCTTTATTTATTAAGCCGTTGTTCTTAAAGTCATCATCGAGATGACGACGACGACTGATGGTGATGGTGATGATGGGAAGAAGACTTCGTTGGAATCGCACTTCCATCTCTCGAAATCTCGCGTCAACGACGCGGTGTCAACGCTGGAAAAAACGATACTCGAAACCGCGAAAAAACGAGAGCGAGAACTCTCAGAGAAGAAAACGTTGATCGATCGATTGTACGAGCGGTTGGAATTGACCAGAGAGATGGTCGCGGAAGGTGAAAAGCAATTGACGGAGTCGGAGATGAAGTTGCAAAAAGCGAAAGAGGAAAACGAGATGTTAAGGAAAGTGGTCGAAGAGTGCACGAGGAAAGAGTCAACGTGGAAACGGAAAGGAGAGTGGCACAAGAGGAAAGCGCGAGAGGCGAGGGAAAGAGTGCGCGAGTGTTGGGTGAATATGGATAAAGTCGCGCTCGTGTGCGATGAGATGGTCAAGGGGAGCGATGTTGAAGAGGTTGGGGCGTTTGATTTAGTTGACGACAACGAAGAGTACGATTACGGCGAGCGCCAAAAATTGCGAAAGGACGACGACGAAGTAAACGCGGAGGAGGAGGAGAAACAGAACGAATACGTAACGAAACCATCCAACAACACATCCTCCTCTCGAATTCAAACGTTGGTTCAAACACTCTCTAAATCCGTTCGTAACCTCGAATCTGCGGTTCAAAAAGAGCGGAGTTACCGAAAAATGGCCGACGCCGAAGTTGAGAAGGCTCGCAAGTGTATCATGAACGAAGTCGAGGGCGAAAACGCCGATTTGAAAATCGCCGCCGCGCGGCTGACGAAAGCGTTATCGCTGTTAAAACACAGCGGCGATAGTTGTTCGAGCACTATTGTTTGATGATATGATATGTGTGTACGCAACAAACACGCAGTGAGTGAGGGCATGGGAGATGATGTCACCGACCATCTCTTGCAGATCGAGCGCGACGACGGTATAAAAATAGATACGACGAGCGTGTTTCATTATTATTTCCACAATTTTTTACTCAACAATCACCTCTCTAACGACATCGTCTTCGCCAACGACAGTCGGTGCACTCACCACGCTATTTTTCTTCACCGGCGCCGCCGCCACTCGCACCGATGCCGCGACTGCTTCCTCGGGACTATCGTACGCGGTAAAATCCACCTCCACCGCACCTTCGTTGTACGTTTTGCTGGCAATAATCCCAGATATCGCCGCAAACACCGCGACGAGAACTAATCCCCACTTCCCGACCACGTCTCCTACTGACTCGAACATTTCGTCGTCCCAAAAATCTTTCTCTTGCATGACTTTAGGGACGGTTATTTTGGAACTATCGATCGGTGTCGCGCTGTTTTCGATTTCTTTTTGTTTTGAATCTTTCGTTTGGATTTCCCGAGCCGTCCAGGATTGTTTCTTCGCCATGAGAGGTTGTCCTCTTCCTCTGTTCGTCTGTTTTCTAACAGAAGAAGAAGAAGAAGAAGAAGAAGAAGAAGAAGAAGAAGAAGAAGAAGACGCAGAGGCCATCGTCGCTTGCGCGCCGCGAGTGGTGTGTGTGGTGGCAAGCATTTTGTGCGTATTTATGTATCCGTGTGTCTGTGCGCGCGAGTCTGTGACGTTTCACTTCCATTTTTTATCCAAAGCTTGCAGATTTCCAAAATATTCGTAAAAAACGTTTAAAACAACAAGTAATCTAAAGTAAAACGCATCCTATTACGATCGTACTCGAAACATGCCTCCGCTCGCGTTTTGAAACAAATTTCCACCACCACCACCTTTCGGTTTTGACGCCGCGTTCTTCTTTCCTTTCTTGGTCTTCGAGGCGTACTTCGTCCGTTTTTTTTTACCCTTACCTCCAGCGGCAGACGCCGCTCTCGGTCGTTTGTACTCGAGATCTTCGAAGAATACCAAGTCTTCGTGTCTCGCTTTATTCGCTTCGCTGCCTCCTTGGTGACGCATTAAACGACGGCGACAGTTATCGCACGTGCCTCCGCACGCGTTATGTGTGAACGACGTTTCACCGAGGTACGACAACAAAGCGACTCGTCGACACGTCTGCCGGTCTTCCATGTAGTCTTTGACTTTTTGCAACAAAGGCAGCGCTTTTTCCAATCGAGCGGCTTTACTTTGCCCACCTTTACTTTTTTGCGGCATTTTGAGTAATCTTTCAACGCGTCCCAGGTCTTGGTGAGAGTATAAAGACACACCTCGCGCCTTTAACCCGTCTCGTCCGGCCCGACCGATTTCTTGGTACAAACCTTCCAACGTTTTCGGCGGCGAATGGTGAACAACCCATCGAACGTTCGCTTTATCGATGCCCATCCCAAATGCGATCGTGGCGACGCACACGCTCACTTTACCTTTCGTCCAATCGTCTTGCGCTTCCCGACGGGCTTTTTCCGTCATTCCAGCGTGGTAGGGTACCGCAGAAGGGGCGGTTTCCGGGTTCTTTCTCTTTTCGCTGTTCAACGCTTGGGCGACTTTCACGCAGTCGTCTCTCGAGAGGCAATAGACGATGCCGTTATCGTTTTTACCGAACGTTCGCGCGATCCACTTGGCAAACTTATCGTCGTCGGCTAAATCACCCTTTGCTTTGACTTCGAATTCGATGTTTGCTCGGTTGAACGAAGTGACAAACTTCTTGGCAGTTTTCGTAATTTTTAAAATCTTCAACACGTCGTCTCTGGCTTTGTCCGTCGCGGTGGCAGTTAACCCGGTTAACGGGACACTCGGAAAGAGTTTCTTCAACTCGCTCAGTTTTTTGTAATCCGGACGAAAATCGTGACCCCAAGAGGAAACGCAGTGCGCTTCGTCCACCACAAATCTCGCCAGTTTGCCTTTCTCGAATAAGCTCTGAAACGCGTTGCGCAAGGACGGCGACGCTTGGAATTTCTCCGGCGTCACGTAGAGTAACTTAATCGTCGGGTTTTCTTTGTAAAGCTCTCGCAAAACGCTCTTCGTCTCGCCTTCTCCCGCGGAACCCAGCAGTGCGACGGATGGGATGTCAAACTCGTAGACGAGCTTCTTCACTTGGTCTTGTACTAAACTCACGAGAGGTGAAAAGACAATCGTCACGCCTTCGCTACATACCGCCGGCAGCGCGTAACACAGAGTTTTCCCGCCGCCAGTGGGCATCAACACGAACACATCCTCGTTTGCCACACACGCTTCGCAAATTTCTCTTTGGTTTGGTCGAAAGCTCTCGTTGCCAAATATGTAGTAGTTTGCCGCGTCGAGCATGTCCGTATCCTTGTTCGAGGTTCGAACGCTAGCCATGGTGTTCATGTTGTTGTTTGCGAATGTCGTCGTTCTCGCGATTATTCTATTCGTCGTTTGCATCCTTGGTCTGGCGAATGTCGGAACATCGTCGTCGTCATCTATAGTTTCTACGTCTTCTATTACTGCTGCTGCCGCTACCGATCGCTTTATCTTCTTCTTCGCCGGTTGGTGTCGTTCTTCTTCTTCTTCTTCTTCTTCTTCTTCTTCTTTTGCGTTCGTATTGTGCGTGGGTGCCAGCTTTCGCGTTTCCCTTTGCCCGCCGTTCGCGATGGTCGCCAACATCTCCCCTCTGACAAACTGTCCGTTACCAACCATCGGCGGCGCAGTCGCTCTCCCTCTCCCATTTTCTCTCGTCCACGCCATCGACCCTCCTAAATTATTCGCGCTGTTGATGTTCTCCATCGCCATCATCGCTTTCGCGTTTTCTATGCGCTCTCGCTCTTCGCGTTCGCGTCGTTCGTCGTTGTTCGATTTCATAAAATGTTGACTCTTCTTCTGTCTCTTTCTTCTCAGCGTTTCTGGAGATTCAATGTCCGACCCAGACGAGACTTCTTCATACGGTACCGGCTCTCTTCTCATCGTGTCCTTTTTATCGTTAGTAGTCTCGTCTTCAATCTCCTCGTCGCTGGTCAAAGCGATATCCTCTTCTTCTTCTTCTTTTTGCCGCTGTTTTTGCTGCTGCGACGTTTGCACGCGAAGCGACTTTCGGCGTCGATTCTCTCTGACGTCGTCCGGGGAGTCGTCGTCCTCGTCCGAGTTGTCTAAAACAATCACCTCATCGTCGTCCTCGTTGTTCTCTTTGTCGTTGATGATGATGATTTTGGACGATTTCGTTTTTTCCAACAACAACATTGATTTCGTTTTCGTTTTCTTAAACATCTCCAAGACGTTGCCATCTTTTTTTTTGCCCCGTGAAATTGTTGTCACCGCGTTGCCACCATCGCCTCCGCGCGTTCTCTTCGACGATCCAGTTCCCAATCCTACTCCTACTCCTCCTCTTCTCATGATGATGATGATGACATATATAATGGGTGCACGAGAGAGAATGATGATTTTCTTTTCTTCGTCCAAAAACAAGAGAAAAGTTTTTTTTGAATTTTTTTTCCTCATCAACAGCTCAAATTTGCTCAAAAGTGCTCAAATTTCTTCTCAAAAGCGCTCTTCTTTCTCACAAAAAGAAACCAACAAAAAAACAAGAGAGAGAGGCACACAACATCATCATCAAAATCCATCATCTTTGCTGCTGTTTGTGCGATCCACTTTTCAATTTTTTCATCTTAATCTTCAGAGAATAATCTCTTCACACGACGCATCACACGGGCGAAGAGAGATATATATACTACCACGCACGCATCACACACACTTTACGCGTTTTAACTGCGTGAAAATGAAGAAGTCCCCGTTTTCAAAGTCGTTTTCATCATCGGGTGGTGGTTTTGGTGTTTTTGTGCCTCCTCCTCTTCTTCTTCTCTTTCTTTGTCTTCTTGTTTTGAAAGGTGATGGAGGAGGATTTTCACCAATAAAAGTGGCAGCAGCGGCAACAAAAACAACCTCGTCGTCGTCTTCATCGTCTGCTTTCGGCGGTGGTTTTGATGGCAAGAGCAGTCGTTTTGAAGGAAGAGGAAGAAGAAGATCGAGGTTTTTACTCCAAGAAGAAGAAGAAGATCAAGAGCAAGCGGAGGAGGTTGAGAAAAAGTTGAGAAATTTAATACCCGTGGAAGGCACCACCGAAACCGAGGAGGAAGACGCAGGAGGAGAAGTGGCGGCGGCAACGGCGACGACAAACACCAAACACTCGTTGTTACACTCGGAAGTAGTTCGTGCGCACACGCCAACCGCGCAAACGAAAGACGAAACCGTCGTCGAGGAGGTGATTGCAAAGCAATCGGAGGATAATACGGACGCGGAAGCGTCGGAAGCTATCGTCGCGGCGGACGTGAGCGAAGAGGCGCCGGCGACGAAGGAAGAGGTGACCTCGGACGATGAAAGTGCGGAGGATATCGCGGAAGAGGAGAAGGAAAAAGCGGACTCGGAGTACGCATCGGAGAACGCGGAAGAATTGGCGGTGGAAACAGCTGCGGCGAACGCGATTGCGGACGCGGTGATTGCCGAGTCCGACGAAGAGAACGCGGCGGAGAAGGACGGGGAAACTGTGGACGAGAAAATTACGAAATCTGCGGCGAAGAAAGCGGCTAAGTTTTTCGCCAACGTGAAAACCCGAGCGAAAGAGCGGTTCGAGAAGAGAGCGCAGGAGGAGTTGGCGTTTTATGCCGATTACGAGGATTACGAGGACGATTACGGAGCGGCGCCGGACGCGCTCACCGGGGACGGGTTTGATTCGCCGGCTGATTTAGTCGCCTCGGGTGAAGAAACCATCGAGGAGGCGAAAGAGGATATCAAAGATATTGAAGCTGAAAAAGCGGCGATTGCGCAGGAGAAAGGGATGCAGATGGCGTTGGAGGAGATTCAAGCGACTGATTTAGCGGAACCGACCGCGGACGTGGCGGATCCAATCACCGGGATTTCCCCGCAAGGCGAGCAATTGGAAGAGCAAATGGCAACCGCGAATGGTGAACCGAAACCAGTCGCAAACACGCCAATGTATAGTTTGGAATCTGGCTACGACGTTCGCTCGGCGTTACGAGGCGCCCGGTCGAAAGCGAAGAAGTGCGAACCGAAGAAGCGCCTAACAAGAGAGGCGCAGTGCAAACACGTCAGGAACACGCGCGCGTGCGGCGGAAACCTGTATCCGTACTTAAAATTTGCGTATTGCACGAACGCGGGTATTGTTATTCCGACCGTCATTTATGCGTTTGGTTTGGGTGTTTCCTTGTATGCACTCGCGCTCGTGGCGGACGCGTTCTTTTGTCCCGCGCTTGAAACAGTGGCGACGATTTTGAAAATTTCGCCCGAAGTCGCCGGCGCTACGTTGTTAGCACTCGGAAACGGTGCCCCGGATGTTTTCGCGCAAGTCGCCGCGGTCACGTCTGGTACCATGCCAGACGTCGATATGGCGGTTTCTACCGCGTTAGGTTCCGGTTTGTTCATCACGACGGTCATCTTAGGGGTTGTCATTTTGATGGACAGGACGAAAAACGCTTCGGACGGATCGTTAACCGGCGTCCTCGTTTCTGCCGCACCGTATAACAGAGACGTATACGCGTACTTAATTGGTATTTTAACTGTCTTTGCGATTATGATTAAAGGTGTGATTGCGTTGTGGCACACCACGTTACTCGCCTCGGCGTACGCCGCGTACATCGTCTTGGCGGTGTTCAAAGACGAGGGCATTGACGACGACGACGACGACGAAGATTCCGCGCCCGTCTTCACTTTGGATGGCGACGAGGAGAACAGTAACAAAAAGAAGAAATCGCGAACGCGCGAAGTGCCGCTGTTCGATTTGGCTTCGCAAAAAGGCGGACCGGACGACAACAAAGGCGCAGATTTACCGCGAAGAAAGAAACCGAAAATGTTACGATTAGGCCCCGCGGATGGTTTACTCGAAGGTGCGTTCGCCTGGGCCATGTCCGAAGCGCAATGGGACGACATGACGCCGTCGCAAAAAGCGTTGGCGCCAATTACCACACCAATCTTTCTCGTCATGTCCTTGACGATGCCAGTCATTCGTGAAGGTCGATTAGGCAAAGGGTACACCACGGCGTTGGCGTTCTTCGCCCCTTTGTTCTTCCTCGCCGCGCCTGGGTCTGCGACTGCCATGTTCCGCGATAACTTCCCAGGTTCTCCGTACTTTTGGATCTTGTGCATCTCTGCAGGTTGCTCTGTCGTGACTGGCATCAAGTTGCAGTTGGAAAAAGAAGGCCCGAAAGCAGCCTCGGAACCGATTGCGATGCTGGCCTTTATCAACTCCATCGTCTGGATGCACTTAGCCGCGGAACACTTGGTTTTGATCATCGACGCGTTGGCGAAAATTGCGGGCATTTCGGAAGAATTTTTAGGTGCCACCGTCTTGGCCTGGGCCAACTGCGTCGGCGATTTAGTTTCCAACATGGCTGTTGCCAAAGCCGGCCAAGCGGCCATGGCGGTCACCGCGTGCTTCGCCGGACCGGTGTTCAACTTACTCGTCGGTTTAGCCGCCAGTTTAGTCTACGTCAACATCGTCCTCGGCGACGTCCAAGTCCAAGTCGGCAACTCCGTCCTAGTCTTATTAGTCGGTTCCATCGCCAGTTTACTCTTGGTCTTGAGCTTAACCGTTCGCAAATCGGATTACGAGTACGCGTTGCACGCCAAACTCGGATGGAGCTTGATTGGTTTCTACGTTCTCTTTTCGGTGTTCTTTTGTTTAGTAGAGTTGGGTAAGGTTTTCGGATCGAGAGAAGTCATTCCCGGTGGGACGATTACCGCTGGCCGGTAACGCATTTTACGCGTTGTGTTGTTGTTACTATATTATATTTGTGTGCACATACAAAAACTTCTTCTCGCCGCGCTCGTACCGCCGTGTTCTCTGTTTTTCTTCTGTTCTCTGTTCTTGTGTGCACCAACACACACACGAGACGACGTCACAAGATTTCGTATTAGGTGATTCTCTCTCTCTCTTTCTGAGAAGAAGAAGAAGAAGAAGAATGTCTTTCATTTGGGAAGCCTCTCCACTTTGGCGAACGATCGTCCGATCCACTCGGGACTCGCGTCCACTTTTTTTCACCTTCATCGCGAGCACGTTCGGCGCGAGTACTTTGCTCTGGTACGGCACGCAGAAGTTCACCAATCCTCAATTGGATGCACACGCGGTGGCAAAACTACGAGCGAAAAGCGGGTTAGACGCGCGCGTCGTCTCGGACGTCAACAAACAACGACTGGGCGTTTTATTAAAAGAAGTCTCGCAAAGAGACGGAGCGAGTTTAGAGAAACAAGAGAAGAGGTGGAGAGACGCGTTAGATGGGAGGACCACGGGGGATAAAGACGGAACGACAAAGAGACACTTCGGGTGGAAGTGAGAAGAAGAATTCCTCATGAGTCATCACATCATATCCGCGCGCGCACGAGAAAGAGAGAGAGGTTTGTGTTGTACTCTAAATAGAATAGGTTTTAAATTATTAGTGTATTACTTTGCTGCTATTTTGCTACGCATCCTACTCATCTACTGCTACTTACTCTTCGCATTGACTCTCGATTGATGTCGATTGAGATGACGCGAGCGTTGTTGTTATCTGTACTAAACTCATCTCTCGAATCAAAAGGATTTACTCTTCTTCCCGAGCAAAACTTCTTTCGCCTCGTTCACTTTCGTGCTCACGAACGGGCTCCCTCCCGCGTCTGGATGGTTCGCCATCATCACTTTCCTGTGCGCTTCCATCACTTTATTCTTCGCGGCGGATTCTCGTATCCCTAAAATCAACGCCGCTTCTCGTCGACTCATCTGGTCGTCGAATCCACCTTTGTAAAATTGCTTCAATTTTGGTGGTGCGAGCATCCACGCTTCGCCGGCGAGGATGAGTTGTCGAGCGGTTAACGCGGTCGCCGCGAAGCCTATGCCGAGGACCGCCGCGGATGACATTTAGTATTTTCTTTTTCAGTTCTTCTTTGTCTTCTTCTTCTTCTTCTTCTTAGTTCTGTGTTATTATACAAGCGTGTATTAGGATACATATGTGAAGAACGAACGTTTTTTCTCTCTCGCTTTTTCCCGGTGAGAAATCGCCATAAAACAACGACTCAAAATAATGGCGGCAGCAAAGAAGAAGACGACTTTGAAGACGAAGACGGTAAAAGGGACCACCCCTTCTTCGTCCAAAAAGGAGGAGGAGGAGGACTTGTCCAAACTGACCGTGAAACAGTTAAAGTCTTTACTGGAGAAGAAAAAGTTACCCACGGATGGGTTGAAGAAAGATTTAATCGCGCGATTGAAGAATGTGATTCGATCGTCGTCGTTAAAGGGAAACGAAGAAGAAGAAGCCGCGAAAACGACGACGACGAAAGAGAAGACGACGAATAAAAGAGGGAAGAGTGAAGAAGCACCAACACCTGTCGTCGTCGTTCGAGAAGAAGAAGAGGACGAAAAGAAGACAAAGAAACCGAGACTTTTGTCGTCGCCGCCAGAGAGGGAGAAGACGGGAGGAGGTGAAACAGGTGAAAAAACGAAGGAGGAAAAAAAGCCTATACCTATTCTTCCTCCTAATACTACTTCGGCGGATAAAAAAGCGGCGAAGAATGATTTAGATGACGTGCGGAAAACGTACGAGACGACCATGAAGAGAGGCGCGTGCGAGGACAAGGTGGTTGAAGAACTCATCGACGAAGGATTTCTGGAAAGGTCGGTGTGGCCGCAAATCCTCGCGTCGACGAGTAAAAGTGAACATCCAGACGAGAATACCGCGTTAGCGTTTGCGAAATGTATCGTGCATAAAGCGAGAAATATGAACGTGCCGGATGCGTTTGCGACTTTGAGTAATAGTAGTAGTGGTAGTGGTAGCGGTAGTGGCGACGGTGGTAATGAGGAAGGCGAAAACGCGTTGGCGTTGAAAATGCTCGTGGAAACGTTGACGAATGTCGCGTTCGAGAACGTCACAAAGAGTAGTCCTGAAGTTGCTGTGGAAATGACCACGGTTGTTCGCTTCTTAAACGTGTTAATGAATGCGTTAGAGAACGATATGGCGCGTAAAAGCGCGTTGCCCTTAGTGTCTATTCAGATATGGAAAGCTCGGGAAGAAAAAAGGTTGGAGATGGAACTCAATTCCGCGCCAGTCGATGTGCAAAAGAAATGGCAAAAGTTGATGAAGAAGGAAGCGAAGCAAGAACCGACGAAGATGCAGTCACGACGAAACTCGTGGCTGACCAATCTCACCACAGTGTTTTTGGATACATTACCGGTTGCACGCGCGAGCGAGAATGCGATGGCATTTTGTGCGTATTACCTCGAATTCATCGTCGATTTGCTCTCGCAACTTCCCACGAGACGATTTGTGCGTGCGATTTTAGGCGACGCAAACATCTTCGTAAAGGCAAACCTGACAATAAACGAGATGAGAAGCGATGAGGAAGGAGCCGACGGAAACGTCAATTTGTTGAAGCAGCTTTTGGAAATGGCAAAAGATTTCTACGATTTTGAAGTCGACGACCATACGGGAGACGCATTGAGCGAAGAAGAGATGGAATCCAGACGTTCAAAAGTCACTCACGCGTTTCAACGCTTATTGTTCAAGCATTGGCCGGATGAGTTGAAAGAGCTCGCGTTGTCCTCCGCGAGAATGATTGAAACGCGCTCGAGTTTGACGAAACATTTGAAAAACTTGGAAAGCGACCAGTTGCGTAAACTGTGCTGCGATCAGTTAAAGTTAGCATCGAACGATGACTCCAACGATGTTGAGTTTATGCAGAAGGACCAGGACCAATTCTTAATCGATGTTATCTCGTTTCACTTTGAAAAACGTCGATCGAGAAGAGAAATGGTGAACAAATTACCGTTGTATCCAACCGAAGACATTTTATGGGACGAGTCTCTCGTTCCGTTCGACGACATCAAGAAAAAGGACGAAAACAACAACAAGAGCGCTAAGAACAGGATGAAATCGTTACCGTTAGCGTTGCCAAAGTTAAACTTACAATTTTTGACCTTTTCAGATTACCTCTTACGAAACTTCAACCTGTTTCGCTTGGAAGCGACGCACGAAATTCGAGACGACGTCTCCGACGCAGTGCGACGCATGCAACCTTCAAAAGACGGTAAAAGTTTTCGAGGCTGGGCGCGAATGGCCATGGCGATTGCAAAAGATGACCCGCGACAAGAGGCTATTGAATTTACATATATTGGTAATCCCAATGTTGGTGAAGAAAAACCGTCCAAGGTCCGAATAAAGATGCGCTTGAACTTCTCAGCCACTCGCGACGACGTTTTTAAAGAATGGGATGAGTTGAAACGATTCGATGTGGTGTTTCTTGTTCATGCAAAACAAGACGCGAAACATGGTGACGCGAAGAACGTCGAGTACATTCGAGGTGCGGAAATTATTGACATTCGCGACGAAGAAGGGGTCCCAGCCAACGAAGGTTTCCCGGAACAGCTGAAAGATGCGAAAGTTGTCAAAGCTCCGCCGCCACCGGATGCGATGGACGAAGGGCCAAAGAAACCGTCCGGCTACGATCGCGTGTTCACATTAGAAGTAGATTGCGCGCAGTACCAACGCGATCTGGAAACGTTCGATGGAGATGTCGCAAGAGTGCACGAGATGTACAAAAATTTCAACTGCGTCATTCGCAGAAGACCGAAAGAGAACAATTTTAAAGCCATTCTGGCGTGTATTCGCGATTGCTTGAACCAGGATATGAACGCGCCCGAATGGTTACAAGATGTGTTTTTAGGCTATGGCGATCCATCGTCTGCATCTCCAGATGCCTTGGAGCTAGAAGACTCGGAAAACAATAAAAAGCGAACGAAAATTGACTTCAAAGATACGTTTTTGGACGAAGCGCATTTGCGCGAATCCTTCCCGGGGAAGAAGATTGTTTTCGATTCAGCAACACCCGTCCCGCCGTTCAAAGTAACCTTTGGTATTGACGAAGAGGATGCGAGCAGTAACGTTGTCAACGTCGAGTCGTACGTTCCGCCAGATCCAGGTCCATACCCGGAAGATGTTAAGAATCAAAACATGGTTCGGTTTACGCCGACGCAAGTCGACGCTGTCAAATCTGGCGTTCGTGAAGGGTTGACCTTAATCGTCGGTCCTCCTGGTACCGGTAAGACTGATGTCGCGACTCAAATTTTGCACTGTTTGTACCATACGAACCCGAATCAAAGAGTCGTGCTCATCACTCACTCTAACGCGGCGTTGAACGATTTGTTTCAGAAGATTATGATTCGCGACGTTCCGGAACGGTATCTATTACGTCTCGGACGCGGTGAAGAAGATTTATCGACAGATAAAGACTTCTCCCGAACTGGTCGCGTTGATTACATGTTGCGCAGGCGCTTAGAGCTTTTGGAAATCGTCGAGAAACTTGCCATGAGTATCGATGAAACTTTGGCGAATGCCGCGGAGACGTGCGAAACGGCTGGCTTCTTTTGGAAATCAAAAGTCCTGGCCTTATGGGAGCGATTTTCCGTGCTCGTTCTAAATAACAAGGAAACGCCAGTTTCTCACGAGCGCATTCGAACACAATTTCCGTTTGCAAAGTTTTTCGCGGATGTTCCGAGAGGGTACGAGAACTTGTTTGGCGACCCTTCGGAGGCTAACGTTGAATATGCCATTCGCAAAGCGAAAGGATGCTTTCGTCATTTAGTTGAAATGTTCACTGAACTCGAAGAGTGTCGCTTCTTAGAGCTTTTGAAAATGCCGAAAGACCGATCGGAATATTTGCTCACGAAACAGGCAAAAATCGTAGCCATGACGTGCACCTACGCCGCGTTGAAACGCTCGGATTTTCTCGACGTAAACTTCAAATACGATACCGTCGTCTTCGAAGAGGCCGCGCAAATCCTTGAAATTGAAAGTTTCATTCCTATGGCGTTGCAAAGAGCGAAAGATATCGATGGTCACGCGCGATTGAAGCGAGTGGTGATGATTGGCGATCACAATCAATTACCGCCGGTGGTCAAGAACCAAACGTTTTCAAAGTTTTGTCACATGGATCAAAGCTGCTTCGCCCGTTTGGTGCGTTCCGGCGTTCCAAATATCGTTTTAGATGCACAGGGTAGAACGAGAAAACAAATCTCAAAACTATACAGTTGGAGATACAAGAAGCTGGACGATTTACCGCACGTTTCTACGGAAGAGCGGTTTCAGCTCGCCAACGCTGGCATGGCGAAAGTCGCTCAGTTTATCGACTGTTCTTCGTTCGCGCCGGAATCGTGCCCACAACCGCATTACTTCCAAAACGTCCAAGAAGCCGAGTATCTATGCTCTTTGTACCAGTGGATGCGCTTGTGCGGCTATCCAGCGCAATCGATATCGATTTTAACAACCTATCGAGGGCAAAAACATCTCTTGCGAGATGTCTTCAAAGCGCGATGCGACTCGCACCCGCTTTTTGGACCGCCAGCCTCAATTTCCACCGTTGATAAGTATCAAGGGCAACAAAACGATATCGTTTTATTATCGTTGGTGCGAACGAAACATGTCGGTCATCTCAGAGACGTGCGTCGTTTGGTCGTTTCCCTATCGCGCGCCCGATTAGGGGTGTACGTCTTTGGCGCGAAGAAAATTTTCGAAAACGTGGACGAGTTGAAGCCGGCTTTGAAAACTTTGATGAATGATACTAAATTAGATGTTATCAAAGGTGAAGTGTACGGTCACATCTCGCGAAAAGTCGAGGATGCGGTATCGAACGATGTAAAAAAATCCTTCAAAGATAGCGACGAGTTCGCCACGTTCATTGATTCCTGCGCCCTGGAGTATAAAAAAGCGGCTCTAGAACATCTTAAAAACCAACAACAACAATAGACGTTATAAATATTAATACTAGTAAAAATACATTCTACTTCTTCTTCTATCCGTGCAATTTCCTAATCTCTACGCTTTTCTTTGATCACACATCTACTCACAACATCCGGAACGTCTCCGCCGCGCGCTCGAACTTTTCCTTCGTCTCTTCCCATCTGTCCACCTTTGCGCTCATCTTCAAAACGAAGTAACTGCCGTCGTTGGCGTCTGGTACTGTGACCACCGTCATCGCTCTTCTCTCGATGGTATCAATCTCATCGCCCCTAGGTCCTATACATATCTTCTTTCCGCCACCAATCTCCGTGATTTCCGCTCGGCAAACTTCGCTAATCGATTGGAACACGTAATATGCCTTCCCGTCGCGTTCGATCCTTTTCGTCGTGTTTTCATTTTCATCTCCAACGTTCACAAACTTCATCACCCCGCTCCGATTATTTTCAACGCCTACGATCACATCTTGCGCAATCTTCCCCGCCGCCGCTTCTCGTTCCTCCTTCGTAAACTCCTGCTCGATATATTTCGCGTCTTTCTTTTCCTCGGCGAGCGCGAACGCTTTTCGCACCGATTCGTCCGCGATTTCTAATCTCACCGACATCGTATCCACCGTCTTGAATTGTCCGACGACGACTTTCGTCTCTGCTTTTTTCTTCTGTTTCTCTTCCACCGGACGGTCGATGGCGATCACCCAATCCTTGGGCACTTCAAATTGAAAGACGTTCGACGCTTTCCCCGTAAACAGTTTGTACTCAGAATTGTCGTCGTCAAAAGCAAACGCCAACAAAGAGTTCGATGACATTCCATCATCACTCGATGGTGAGAAGAAAAAACTCCCCAAAACCAAAGAAAAGAAGACGCTCTCCCGTCGACTCCTCCCTCCTCCTTCTTTAACTTCTTTACCTTCTTCTTCGCGTATGCGATGCTTCTTTAACTTCTTCAACTTCCTCTCCGATTTTGAGGACGAACAACGACAACAAAAACGAGGAACAGTCGCAGACAGAAGAGCGTGATGATGATGAGAAGAGTACATTATTTTTATCTGTCGTCTGTGTGTCGAGAAATTCGTTTGTCGATGAAAAAATAATTTTGAGGCGAAAACTCGTACACTTTTGCGCAGGCGAGAAAACATCGTCACTTTTAGAGCACACGAAATAGAGAAGAGTGTAGAACACTTCTCTTCTTATTCAAAGAGAGAGAGAGAGAAAGAGGCATTCAGAAGAAGAAGAAGAAGAAGAAGAAGAAGAAGAAGAAGAGAGCGTTCTCGTTCTCTAAAGCTTCTTTCTTTATACGCACAGCTATCTATCGCGCGTGGTTTTGAGAAGAAGAAGAAATACTATTTAAAGAAGAAGAAGAAGAATTGGAAGAAGAATCATCAAAATGGCAGATTTAGAATTCGATTTCGAGGACAACCTGGAGCAGACGGATTTGAAAACGCAAACGCTCGCACCGACGTTAGCACCGTCGGACCAGCTGGAACCGAGAGCGCAAAAGAATTACCGACAAACGGTGTGCAGACACTGGCTGAGGAATTTATGCATGAAAGGCGACAAGTGTGGGTTTTTACACCAGTTTGATAAAGAGCGAATGCCGACGTGCCGGTACTTTGCCAAGTACGGCGAGTGTAAAGAACCGGATTGTCCGTATAAACACTCCAACGACGACGTGAAAGAGTGCAACATGTATAAGCTTGGGTTTTGTATTCACGGACCGAACTGTAGGTATAAACACATTCGGTTGCCTGGACCGGCGCCGCCACCGAACGAAGCGTGTTTGATTGGGAGACCGGGACATATTCACGGCGTGTTGCCGTTCGCGGCGAGGCAAAGACAGAAACAAATACAAGAGGAGAAAGAGAGACAGTTGTTGATTGCGAGCGGGGAGCAGCCGAGGGAGGAGCCGGCGCAAGCGATCGCGGCGCCGTTGCCGCCCGGGCCTCCGCCGAAGAAGGCGAGGACGGTTGATGTAAACTTAGCGTTGCCCGAGGCGCAAAGAGTAGGCGCCGAACCGGAACAAGACTTTGATTTCGAAGCTTGATATATATAGAAGAGGTTTCTTTGTTAGAGGTATAGCTGCTAAAAGAATAGAGTAATTTTCATCAAATCACACGAGCGTATCACGCGATATAAACTAAAACGAAGCACTTATTGTTATTCTTATTATTATTCTTATTATTATTCTTACTAAATTTTACGTGCCCCAATCGGCGTCATCGTCGTCGTCGTCAACGTCGTTATTGTTGTTGTCCCACTTCGGCTTTTGTTGTTGCGTTTGCTTCTTCGGTTGCGAGTTGGATAAAGAATTGCTTGAAATTGAGTTCATGGACGATTTTGACGCGTTATTGGAACTCATTCCTGGTTGTTTTGACGCCGGTTTCCATTCGTCCTCTTCGTCCTCTTCGTCGCCTCCGGCGTTGTCTCCCCATTCGTCGTCGTTACCAAACCCGACAAATCTCGAGTTTGGACTTTTCGGTGGGCGCAAATCGACGTACCCTTCTGGTCTCGGAAACGCGTTGCCGCTCGAATCGTCCGCCCCGAGCGTTTTCGGAATATCCGAAGCTAAGCTCGACACCCCAGTTGCTACTGAACTCAGCGCCGAGGAAAACCAACTACCCGCTTTATTCGCGGCTTGCTTGGCGCTTTCCATGGACTCTTGATCCGCCGCGCGCGAAGCCGCTTCTTTCGCTTTTTGCGCAGCCGATAACGTCGTATCCGCCAACGACTTCGTCACCGAACTCAAACCGTTCCACATGCTTCCTAAGACGTCGTCGTTCGCGCTGCTCTTACTTCTCCCCGGAGGCGGTTGCGATCCGAAACCGACGAATTTCCCGCCTTGGCTCGGCGCGATACCTTCCGGTTTCGCCGCGTTTCTCGCCTGTTGCTGCGCGAAAAAAGCTTCTTTTCTCGACGCCGACGCTTCCATTTCAGCCATGGAGTACTCCGATCTATTGCTATTATTATTATTATTATTATTATTACTAACACCGCCGCTTCCCCCTTTTTGTAAGTTATTCTGGCTCGATCGACTTCCCATTCCCGTCGTCCCTTTCGAACTCCCCAGCGTTTGTCCGTTCTCGAACCCGGTTCGTTGATGCGCCGGCGTTTCCCCGGTATTTTGCTTCAAACCTTTCGGAATATTCGCCGGTTCCGCGTACTTCCCTCCATCCGCTTCCACTCTGATTTTCTCTCTAAACGCCTCCGCGGCAGCCGAGTCGTATTTCAAGTGTATCGGCGCGTCTTTCGGAACGCCGTGTTTCGCCAAGAACTGATTCACTTTCGCGTTCCCTCCGAGTTGCATCTTCTTCAATTGCGTCGCGTTCCACGAGTCCATCCCGACCGAGCGAACGAACGATAAGTGCACCCCCAACGAGCGATGAACGCCGGAACATTCTAAACATATAAACGACCCGAACGAGACCGAGGCCCACTGTGGATTTTTCGTCGAGCAGTCCACGCACGTCTGTTTGGTAAGGTGTGTGTCAAAAGAGGTCTCAAAAGGTCAGAACAGGTGTGATCGCAAAAACGACTTTTACGTGAACGAGTGGTAAACAACGACGAGAGATTCGGTGACGACGAGAGAAGAAAGCACGACAGAAGAAGCAAGAATCGTTTTTGTCGTCCTCTCGTTCGTGGAAAATAGAACAATACTAAAGAGAGAGAAAGATTCGTCGCGCTTTATAATGTTTCGGATTGGATCCACAAACACCCTCCTCAGATAAGGAGTCACTTCGTTTAAAGGAACAGAATCTTTCGCGGACTTTGCGCGCGCTTCTTTTATCAGAGAGAAAGAAAAGAGAGAAAACACAACCACACAAACAATTAAACACGCACCCCGTTCCCGTTTTTCCCTTGTAACTCTCTCAAGATTGCCGCCGCTTCTGGGCTCGCCATTTGATGTGTTGAGAGACAAAGTTTTCTGTGTTTTTTTTTCTCTGCTGCAAAAAGTGGTGCTTTTGTGGTTCAAGTGTTTTTGGTTGAAGGACTCTCTCGTTCTCTCAAGTTCTTTCTCTCTCTTTTTCTCTCTCGTTCGTTTCTCTCTCTCTCTCTTGTTGCTTCTTTCTTTCTTTCTTTTTCGTGTTGTCTGTTCT
>Ga0181597_10000710_pt1 | contig 37272 bp, 35 predicted proteins | sample 041ome_5_FD_148647 | JGI IMG/M metagenome (GOLD analysis project Ga0181597, IMG submission 148647) | Coastal salt marsh microbial communities from the Groves Creek Marsh, Skidaway Island, Georgia - 041403US metaG (spades assembly) | ecosystem: Environmental > Aquatic > Marine > Intertidal zone...
AACGATCCCCGTGTTTGGCTCGATGGTGCAGAAAGGATAGTTCTCGCTGGCAATGCCCGCCGAAGTCAGCGCGTTGAAGAGCGTTGATTTTCCCACGTTCGGCAGTCCGACAATTCCCGCTTCCATATCTCAATTCTTTCCGTGTGTGTTGCCAAGCTTTGGTGCTCGCAGATGCGACCATCGATTTTCTGATTCTAATCATTCAGGCACTCTGCGAAAACTCTCACGAACCTTGCCAGTCATTCTGCAAGAGGAGGAAGTCCTACTCGCGGACAATGCTTCAATAGCGGGCATTCGGGACATTGGGGTCGTCGGGCGATGCAAATCTGCCTGCCGTGATGGATCAAACGATGCGAATACATGATCCATTCCGATTTTGGCAGGATGTCCACCAGATCACGCTCGATGATTTCCGGGTTCTTACTCGTCGTCAGTCCCAGCAGGTTACTGATTCTTCTCACATGAGTATCCACCACAACGCCGGAAGGGATGTCAAATGCGGTCCCCAGGACCACATTGGCTGTTTTCCGGCCCACCCCGGGTAACGCAATCAATTCTTCAAGAGTTTGAGGAATCTCGCCTGCGTGGTTCTCCATGACTCCCTTGGCCATTCCGACAATATTTTTTGCCTTAGAACGGAAAAAACCGAGTGGTTTGACAATTTTTTCGACCTCCAAAACTTTCGCTGCTGCCAATTTTTGGGGCGTGGGATACTTCTTAAACAATGCCGGAGTCGTGGCATTCACACGCTCGTCCGTACACTGCGCCGAAAGAATAGTTGCCGTCAGTAACTGAAACGGCGTTTCGTGGTATAACGCGCATTCAACGTCTTTGTATCGCCTTTTCAGGGCTCGAAGGATCGCTTTCACCCGTTTCTGAAAGTCGGGGCTGTCCGATGCCTTCTTTGTTTTCCGCATCACTTTTTTCGCTGCCATCGCGTTTGGAACTTTCCATCGAGAAATAAGATCGTCTTCCATCCTGACGCCTTCGGTCTCGACTGGCAACTCGGGACCAGACTGCTAAGATGTTTTAGACGAATTCCCGCGAAACATCGCAACTCATTGAGGGAGAATAACCGTGACTGACGAATGGCCGGAAAAATACGTCGAAGGGATCCGTCTATTCAACGAGGAAGAATTTTTCGAATGTCATGATGTCCTGGAAGAACTATGGGCCGAAACGCTCGGCGAAGACAAAAAATTCTTACAAGGGCTCATTCAAGCATCCGTCGCACTCTTTCATTTCGGGAACGAAAATCTCGGCGGTGCGCGTAAGTTGTATCACGCGTCTCTGGAAAAGCTCGAACCCTACGGCGATTCTCACATGGGTTTGAACCTGGCGAAGTTCAAGACAGAGTTCAAATCCTGTTTTGACGAACTTCTGCAAGCAGGAAATGAGTATCCCAAGGATGTGGTCATTCAGGACGAACGGGTTCCCCGCATGGAAGTCGATTTCTGACATACATTCTGGTGACCCGATGACGACTGGCCCGTTCAAAATCCGACGACAAATCAAAACTCATGACAGGAATATTCGATCATAACAGCACCCTGAAAGATTTCTCGGGACGGGTTCCTATTTTCCCGCTTCCCGATGTGGTCCTGTTTCCTCACGCATTGCTTCCGTTGCACATTTTCGAACCCCGATATCGCACGATGATCGACGATGCTTTGAAGACGGATCGATTGATTGCCTTGGCAAGGCTCAAAAGCGATTATCAAGATTTCTATCACACAAAACAGGCCCCCATTTATAACTCGGTTTGCCTGGGTCGGGTGACGGCCGATCAGAAACTGCCCGATGGTCGTTACTACCTCATCCTGGAAGGTGTTGTTCGCGCGACAGTCCTCGAAGAACCCGAGACTCCCAAGCCGTATCGCATGGGAGAATTAAAACTGCATCGCGACCGGCATCGCTTCTCTGAAAATTTCGATCATGAGAAACAGGCCGATAAGCTTCTGAAACTCTGTCGTAGCCACCTCGGTGAAGATGCCGGGCATAAAGGGCTTCTCAAGATCCTGGAATCAAACCTCAAGCTTGGCACATTGTGCGATATTCTTTCTTATGCTTGCCCATTGGCGATTGATCAGAAACAGGCACTCCTCGAAGAATCCAACATCGAAAAGCGGAGCGAAATATTAGTGCAGGGCTTGGTCAATCTGGTTCGCCAAGCCACCGATAATGAGAATTTCCCTCCACATTTCAGTCTCAATTGACGTTCTAATGAGTGATCCGCAAGGAATCGCTTTGTTGACGCTTTCGAGGGTGGGGCCTAGAATCCTCCCGTTGGCTGAAACTTTGGGTCGCCAGCAAATCACGTGATATCACGACCACATGCAGCAGAGAACATCATGTCTAACGCTTCAGGAAACACCAACGAGAGATCACTCAAAGAAAGTGAGATTCTTTTGGAAGCTCAGCAAAACATAGACTTGGATCGCATTGCTCGTGCGGTTCGTGAAATTCTGATTTCCATTGGTGAAGATCCCGAGCGCGATGGATTATTGGACACACCAGATCGCGTCGCTCGCATGTACGCCGAACTCTTCTCGGGGCTGCATACCGATCCGACTCACCACTTACATAAAGTGTTTGAAGAAACTTACGACGAACTGGTCCTCGTTCGTGATATTTCCTTCAACAGCATGTGCGAACACCATCTGCTTCCCTTTATGGGAGTTGCCCACATCGGATATTTACCTCGCGGGAAAGTGACCGGACTCAGCAAGCTCGCCCGAGTGGTCGAGGAAGTCTCAAAACGACCGCAAGTGCAAGAGAGAATGACTCATCAGATCGCCGATCTCGTTCACCAGGAACTGGATACCAAAGGTGTCATTGTGGTGATCGACGCCGTACATACTTGCATGACGATTCGCGGAATCCGCAAACCGGGGAGCAGCACGATTACCAGTGCAGTTCGCGGCTTGTTCAAAACCAATGAATCTTCGAGGGCCGAAGCGATGTCTTTGATAAATCGCCCAGCCTCCTCGTGACGGCAAAAACGTGGTATCATTGCACGGGATGAATGATCGCGATTTTTGCGGAACCCGAGAATGATTGCTCAATTTACATTGCGTCTGATTGTAGGCATCAGCTTCATGTGGGTGGTGATGCCACGCAAGGAAGTGACGTGCGGATTCTTTCGTATTCAGATGATGGTTGTGCTGGGATTAAGCGTTCTGGCGGGATTAACCATCGGTCGAGATGCGGTCCCCCTTCCGAGTGGCGAACCGCTCCTCTCAGAAATCACTCTGCGTGTGCTTTGTGGACTCACTGCATTTATTGCTTATGTCGGTTCGGTTGTCTGGATGTTGGCACGCCGCAAGCCGGGTGACATCGCCATCTATCTGATATTCCTCCTTTCGACGATAAGCCTCACATCGCTGGTCGCTTCTCAGGATTCACTCAGTACATCAACTGGCTGGCTCATTGTGGCCTCCGAACTCTCCACGGCTCTCATCCTCGGCGCCGCCATGACCGGTATGCTTCTGGGGCACTGGTATCTCACCGCGACTGCCATGTCGATCAAACCCCTCTCAACGTTGACCTTGTGGTTTGGAGCTGCCGCTGGTCTCCGCCTGATGATATCGATCATTTCTTGGCTGGCATTTGCTCCTGAGATGCCTTCGAACGTCGAAACTGTCTGGTTGGCTCTTCGCTGGATTGCGGGCATTCTCGGGCCTCTCGCGGTGTTTGTGATGACTTGGAAGATCCTCAAATACCGGAATACACAATCTGCGACAGGTGTACTGTTTGTCGGGGTGATCCTCACATTTCTGGGGGAACTCTCGGCACTGTTACTGTACCGCAGCTTGGGATTCCCTTTATGATAGAGCTCACGAATCACAGAGATAAAACAGTGATCACCATTGAATAAGCGAGGCCAACGATGCATATGGCATTTTTATGCCCCGTCTGCGAACAACAGACGCAATGTGAATGCAATGACGGAACGGAAGTTCTGAACTGCGATCATTGCGATTGGTCGCGTGCAATCCCCGAACAGACGATTCAAAACGGTGCCACTCATTCCTGCGTCGCTTGTGGATGTGAAGACATCTGGAAGCAGAGAGACTTTCCACAGTGGTTGGGAATTACCATCGTGGCCATTGCCGCGACACTCAGCACAATCGCTTGGGCCATGTATGAAAATATCTGGGCTCTCGGCATCCTGATGGTCTTCGGATTACTCGATTACGTCTTCTATGCCATCATGCCCGATGTCCTGGTCTGTTATCGTTGTCGAGCCCGTTACCGTCAATCGACAGACGAACAATCCATCCCCAAATTTGATCACGAAACTGCGGAAAGATATCACCAGGAAGAAATTCGGCTGGGAAACTCCGCAAAGTCCCCTTCCTCACAATAGATTCCACGTTATCGACAGGACGGCCATCGAGTGCCAGTAGTCAACGAACATCAGCGTCGCATCGTCGAAGATCTGCATGGTCAGTTCTCGGGTGAAGTGCGCGTCGATCCGTTGACCATCTCGATGTATTCGACCGATGCCAGTCTGTACGAAATGAAGCCCCAAGCGGTTGCCTATCCCAAATCGGCAGAAGATGTCTCCGTCCTGGCGGCATATGCAGAAGAAGAACAAATCGAATTGATCGCCCGAGGTGCGGGATCGGGTCTTGCCGGTGGAGCATTAGGGCAAGGGATCATTGTCGACTTTTCGCGACACATGACGGCCATCGAACAAATCGGCGAAGAAACAGTTCGTGTGCAACCCGGAGTCGTCTGTGGCCGCCTTAATCACGTTTTACGACAACAGGGCCGCTATTTCGCACCCGACCCCTCAAATGCTTCCATCACGACCATTGGCGGCATGATGGGAGTCGATGCTGCGGGCTCTCATGCTGTGCGTGTCGGTTCCACGCGCGATCACGTTTTGTCACTCGATCTCGTACTGGCCGGGGGCGAACGGATCGAGGCGAGTTCAATCCCGCTGGAAGCTCTCTTACGACCGGCATCTGCTCAAACTTCGTTCGATGAAAAATTCGAGTCCGCGTTTGAGAAGCTCGACGATCAACGATCCTCCATTCACAGCCGACTCTCCCGGCTGGTACAACTTCTGAAAGACAATCACGATCTGATCGAGCGATACCAACCGCCGATGATTCGCAATTGTAGTGGCTACCAAATGAGAGGCGTGCTGCGCGATCAACATCTCCATCTACCGCGCATGTTGGTTGGTTCCGAAGGCACGTTGGGTATGTTTACCTCCGCCGTCCTGCACACTTCCCCATTGCCCGAACATCGGGGCGTGGTTTTGCTTTTGTTTGGTGACATGAACTCGGCACTCGAAGCGGTCTCGATCATCTGCAAACTGCAACCGAGTGCTTGCGACCTCTTGGATCGACGTCTTCTGGGACTCGGTCGTGAATCGGCCTCGTTTTTTGAAAAAGCCATTCCCGAGACCGCCGAAGCCGCATTGCTCATCGAACACACGGGCAACTCCCATCAAGAAATCAACGACCGAATCTCTCTGCTGATCTCAAGGATTCAAGACAAATCGATCAAGGTTCTCAAGGCGGCAGAAGCTTACGAACCTGAAGACATTGATTTTCTGTGGACGCTTCCTGGACGAGTTGTACCTCGATTGACTCAAGTCCAAGGGAAAGAACGCCCCTTACCATTTGTCGAAGACATTGCCGTCCCTCCGGAGATGTTGCCAGAGTTCTTCAACCGTGCGCAACGTGTCCTGCAAAAACATGAAGTGACAACGTCGGTTTACGCGCACGCCGCTTCGGGACAAATTCATATGCGTCCCTTTCTCTCCGCACCCACCGAAATGGACGGTGAGCGGATGGAAGCGTTGGCACGAGATTTATACCAGATTGTGTTCCATATGCGAGGCACGATCAGTGGCGAGCACGGTGATGGTTTATCGCGGACCGCATTTCTGAGATCTCAGTACGGCCCGATGTATAAGCTGTTTCAGGAAGTGAAGGATATCTTCGATCCTCACAATCTGATGAATCCGGGAAAGATTGTCAGCGATGACCCGCATCTCACTCGACGCCACTTTCGCGAGATCCCCAAAGATCCAGTCCCGACCATCGAACAACCGACCTACGAACTGCAACTTCGCTGGAACGATGAATCTGCATCTGAATCCGCGATGCATTGTAACGGCTGTGGACAATGTCGCACGCAGGAAGAGAACACACGAATGTGTCCTTTCTTTCGGATCGAGCCGGATGAAGAAGCTAGCCCGCGGTCGAAAGCCAATCTACTGCGCGAATATCTGACGGGAGAACTCGCTGCCCAGGATTTCACTTCAGATGAGATGTTGCGGGTCGCCAATCTCTGTTTCAACTGCAAGCAATGTCAACTCGAATGCCCATCGCGCGTGGACATTCCCAAAATGATGATCGAAACACGTGCCTCGTACGTGCAAATGAACGGACTCAGTCGAGCTGACTGGATTCTCTCCCGCGCTCATTCTTTTGGTGCGATCGGTTGTGCGATTCCACCACTGAGCAACTGGATGTTGTCCAATCGTGTCACACGTTGGTTCATTGAAAAAACGCTGGGAATCTCCCGTCATCGACGCTTACCCAAATTCGCAAAAAAAACATTCTCTCAACGATACGCACGTCGCAATCCTCCGCGTCCACAAGCCGGAGATCGCAACATTGTCGTTCTCTTCACCGATAGCTATGTCGATTACCACGACCCCGAACTCGGTGAAGCGTTGGTCGCTATCTGTCAGCATCATGGGTATGAAGTGTATGTCCCTCCCGATCAGCGAGCCTCAGGAATGGCGATGATCTCTGCGGGAGATCTCGATTCCGCTGAACAATTGATTGAACAAAATTTACGTGTCTTGGGAGAGTTTGCTCGAGAAGGATTTCCGATTATCGCCGTAGAGCCTGCCTCTGCACTCTGTTTGACACAAGAATATCCCAATCTGACCGATCACCCCGACACCTCGGCGGTCGCCAAAGCGACCATCGATGCCGGTCAATTCCTCGGGAATCTGCACGCCAAAGGGCAATTGAAAACCGATTTTCAGCGCGTCGAGCATTCTGTGGGTTTTCACACACCCTGTCATACCAAGGCCATGGGCACAGATCGGCACTGGCGAGAATTACTGGCTTTGATTCCTGGTTTCGAGGTGCATAATATAGAGAAAGGGTGTTCCGGGATGGCAGGAGCCTTCGGATTAACCCGACAGAACTTTGAAACGTCATTACAAATCGGACAACCCTTATTCGACCATTTGCAGAAAAGTGATTACTCACTGGGAGTCACCGACTGCACAAGTTGCCGACTTCAAATCGAACAAGGCTCGTCACTGGCCGGTGTCCATCCGTTAAAAATCCTCGCATTGGCTTATGGCTTAATGCCGGAACTGAAACACAAATTTACTCCCTCATCCAATCCTTTGATCAGCACCTGATTCGCTTCGAGATCTCATGAACGTCACCGTCAAACTATTTGCCCGAGCACGCGATCTCGCTGGGACTTCCCAAGCAAGCATCCCCTTGAGCAGTGGGCAATCGGTGAATGAAATGTTGACATCACTCGTCGAGACCTATCCGACACTCGCACAAATCCAGGGGAACCTGTTGGTCGCGGTGAATAATGAATACGTCTCGTCCGAGTCAATCATTCCGACCGACGCGGAAATCGCTTGTTTTCCTCCCGTAAGTGGCGGCTGAATATTCACCACCTTTAACCCATCATTCTTTCATGACCGTAAAACTGACAGACACACCCATCGATTATCATGCCGTGACCGAATCGGTTCGCGATCATCGTGCCGGTGCGGTGGTGTTATTTTTGGGAACCGTGCGGGAGTTCACCAACGACCAGCAAACAACGGCACTCGATTACGACGCTTATCCCGAAATGGCAACTGCCAAGATGCAGGAATTGATTGACACAGCACAAGACCGCTGGCCCATCATTCAGGCGGTCATCGAACATCGCGTCGGTCATTTGGAACTGGGGGAAGTCTGCGTCGCAGTGGCAGTCAGCTCTCCTCATCGAAAAGATGCGTTTCATGCGGGGCAATTTCTGATTGACGAATTAAAAGTTCACGTTCCCATCTGGAAGAAAGAAAACTGGATCGACGGCCAAACAGAATGGGTCCATCCCGGCAGCGAACAGAATTCCACACCACCCCCCGCAACACGTTAAACCTGACGGCAACTGAGCCAATAAAAACTCCATCATGAACCAACCCTTTGTCGATACCTTCGGACGAACACACGATAACCTGCGCATCAGCGTAACGGATCGATGCAACATCCGCTGTTTCTACTGCATGCCTGCCGACAATGTCGAGTTTATGCCGAAAGAGCACTTGTTGTCGTTTGAAGAAATCGAACATTTCATCAAAGTCGTCGTTCAGCGTGGCGTCAAAAAGATTCGTCTCACCGGCGGCGAACCACTCGTTCGACGTGATCTTCATAAGCTCGTTTCACAAATTGCGTTGATCCCTGAAATTGAAGATATCGGACTCACCACCAACGGCATCCTGCTCGCCGAGCAAGCGCAAGCTCTCTTCGACGCGGGTCTCCGTCGCATCAACATCAGTCTCGATGCCCTGGATCCGGTCAAATTCAAAGAGGTGACTCGCCGAGAAGGTTACGAAAAGGTGATCGAAGGAATCGAAGCCGCTCAACGAGTCGGTTTCAAACCAGTCAAAGTGAATGCCGTCTCCATCAAAGGTCTGACCGAAGACCAGATCATTCCATTCGGACGGTTAGCACGAGAAACCGGCGTTGAAATTCGGTTTATTGAATTCATGCCACTCGATGCCGATGCCGCCTGGCAACGAGACAAAGTTCTTTTTGCCCGAGACATCATCGACAGACTGGAAGCCGAGTTTGGAACTCTCAAACCACTCGGACAAGTTGATCCGTCCGCTCCTGCGACTGACTTTGAATTCGCCGATGGCTTGGGTCGCATTGGAATCATCGCCTCCGTCAGTCAACCATTCTGCGGCAAGTGCAATCGCTTCCGTCTCACCGCCGATGGCAAAATTCGTAACTGTCTCTTCTCGCTGGAAGAAACAGACATCAAAGAACTATTGCGAAGTGGAGCGAGCGATCAAGACATTCTGTCGGCTGTGGAGCAATCGATCACCGCCAAGAAAGAAGGTCACGAAATCAATTCCGCGAAGTTCATTCAACCCGACCGTCCCATGCATTCCATCGGCGGGTAAGTGGAATGCCAGCAACTCCTCCGCGCATCTATCTCGATAATGCAGCCACCTCATGGCCCAAGCCGGAGTCTGTGTATGAAGCCGTTGATCGTTATCAACGCGAAAACGGTTCCCCTTTCGGTCGAGGAAATCATGACTCGGGTGACGATGTTCAACGACTTGTTACTGGATGTCGGCAACGAGTTGCGAAACTGTTAGGCGTCGGTAATCCACAACGTGTGATCTTCACGTTCAATGCGACTGACAGCTTGAACATGGCGATTCACGGACTTTTGAAACCGGGTGATCACGTCGTAACCACAGTTCTGGAACATAATTCGGTCACTCGTCCTCTGAACCACCGCGAACAACATTGTGGCCTTGAAGTCACCCGCATTGAGCCAGATGATAATGGGATCATCTCGGTCGATGCCATCAAAGCGGCCTGCCAAAAGAACACGCGTTTAATTTCGGTCATCCATGCTTCCAACGTGACCGGAACGATTCAACCCATTCAATCAATCGGGGAGTTTGCCAGAGAACGGAAGATTCCTTTACTTGTCGATGCCGCTCAAACTGCTGGTGCGATTCCTATCGACTTTGATTCTCTCCCCATCGATATGCTGGCGTGTGCGGGGCACAAAGGTCTTCTGGGACCGTTGGGAACGGGAGTCTTGTGTCTCTCTCCAGAGATTTTAGACATCCTTCAACCTGTTCGGCAGGGAGGTACCGGAACTCAAAGTGAAATCGCTTCTCAGCCTGACTCGCTTCCCGCTCGCTTTGAATCGGGCAACCATAATGTCCCCGGCCTCGTGGGACTCCATGCCGGTGTCGGCTATCTACTCGAACACGGAGTCGAAACGGTTCAACGGCACGAAGAGGAGATGACAAACCAATTGGTGACGGGATTAAATCCTGTGACTGGCGTGCAAGTGAGAGTCCCCGACACTGCGCATCTGGGTGTCGTGAGTGTCACCAGCGATCTCTATGACCCCCAAACTCTCGCCACTTTGCTCTCGCAAGAGTTTGGAATCGAAACGCGAGCAGGCTTACATTGTGCTCCCGGCGTGCATGAATGGTTGGGAACAAAATCGACCGGGGGAACCGTTCGTCTTAGTGTCGGTCCGTTTGTGACGGCAGATCAAATCACAGAGACTGTCAACGGATTCCAAGCGATTCATCAACTTTAATCCGTCTTCAGATCAGGTTTTCATTCCCAGACGGTCAAGACAAAAAAGCAACAGTCCCGCCCCGATCACGGCAGAAATCACCGTCTGTACGACGACCGGAAAACCAAACTGCACGAGATTAAATAATTCGAAACGCTCAAGCAGATATCCACCGAGAAGAGCGCCCAGAATTCCAATACAAGCATTTCCTAACAACCCATATCCTTCACCACGTCGCATCTCACCCACGACCCATCCAGCCACAATGCCAATACACACAAACATCAATAAGTTTGTGGCTTGAAAATTGAAAGACATTTTTCCACCTCATTCGACACAACTGAAGAGATCATCAACATGAGATCAAACAAATAGAAAGAACACATTTCCGTTCGATTGCTATTATACGATTCGCATTCCTGTCGAACATGCGGGATTTCCTGAGAAATCTATGAAGAAAATCCTCGCCTGTCACAATAGGTAAGACACACATTGAACATCATGCGACCCACAACAGTGTTCACAAAACTTGATGACGTTTCGAGTTAGCGTCCCAGAACGTGACGCAGACAAGCTTCAAGTTCGGGTGTCCGAAACTGATATCCCGAAGATTCCAGAACCCCATCCTCGACTTTTGTGCTCGCCAGAAGCAAGGCTTCCGCCATTTCACCAAACGCCAGTTTTGCCATGAAGCCGGGAACCGGAAAGATTGTCGGTCGGTTTAATACTCGTCCCAGAGTTTTGGTGAATTCGTAATTCGTGACAGGATGAGGTGCCACACAATTCACCGGGCCGCTGATTGATTCTGTCATCAGGGAATGATAAATGGCTCCCGCCACATCATCCAAACCAATCCAGCTCATGTATTGTTTCCCGTTCCCAAGTATCCCACCTGCCCCCATTTTGAAGGGTAACAGCATCTTGGATAAAGCACCCCCTTTGGGACTCAACACGATACCAATTCGGGGATTCACAACACGTATGCCTGCATCGCGAGCGGGATGAGAAGCCTCCTCCCACGCTTTGCAGAGATCGGCAAGAAATCCATCACCGGCAGGTTCCGTTTCATTGAGTAACTGATCTCCACGATCTCCATACCAGCCGATGGCCGATGCCGAGATGAGAGTCTTGGGAGGCGCGTCCATCGATGTTAAAACGGAAACGAGTTTGTCAGTCACATCAGTCCGACTCTTCCAGAGACGATCTTTGAACGAGCTAGTCCATCGCTGACCGGCGATATTTTCACCGGCGAGATGAATGACGGCATCTGCTCCCGCAAACCATTCGGGATCAAATTCAGATGCTGTTGGATCCCACTGACGAAGATGATCCTCCGTCGCTGACTTCCGGGTCAGCACAATCGGCTCGTGACCGCCCGTAGAAAGTAAGGATTGCAACTCCTGGCCGATCATCCCGCTTCCACCAGTAATGATAACTTTCATTCGAGGCTGCTTTCTATATTTCTGATGACAGGCGAGATCGTCCATCGTTCGGCGATGACGCCAACGAAACATACGATCGATTTTTCGCTGGGAAAATCCTTTTCCCAAGAATTGTCCGAGTGGGCCTCCCGGAAGTCGATAATGAATCAAATCGGTGAGTCGGGAGGAATGTTGGTCTACGACAGACATTGTATGCGTGTGTTCCCACTTGGCAAACGGGCCATTCACCTGAACGTCTTCAAATGATTCTCCTGCTTGATAGTTGCGATGCTCGGCCACCCATTTCTTTGGTATTGGCCCCATCTTCATTTGAATCACGGCACGATCACCGTTTTTGATCCCGTCGTGAGAGAGTAACCGCACCGGCTCCCAAGGAGGTGTCAGACGGTCGAACGCTCCGGGACGCGAGTGCCAATCGAACAGCGCATCGGCCGGTGCGGCGATCTCAGAGGACTTTTGAAAAATAATATCCGACATCGACGATTCCTCTTACGAAATTGATTCCCCGGGGGACAGCACTAACTCTGTCTGAATTGTCAAAATTGCTTTTTGGACCAACTGCCGCACTCGCTCTTTACTCAAACCAACCTGCTTGGCAACTTGCTGATAGCTGCGTGACTTACGCTCCTCATCCAGTCCAAAGCGTAGCTCAATCAACTCTCTTTCGCGATCCGAGAGCTCAGCAAGAATCGCCTTCACCATTTTTCGAGAGTCATCTGTAAGCGGTGTATCCCCTTTTGTATCAGTGATTAATTGAGATTCATCCTCAAGTGGCAAGAAAACAGGCCCCCGTCCACGATTGCGGAACAAACGATAGAGTCGATTGCGGATGCACGTTGTCGCGTAAGTGCTGAATTGAAATCCGCGTTCGGGATCGAACTTTTCCACCGCGTCCATCAGTGCCAAACAACCCTCCGAATAGAACTCCCTTTCATCTTGCCAACTATTGGAAAGCTTGCTGGCCATGCGTCGGACGAGCCCCAGATTCTGTTCCATCACCTGATTACGCAGCGTGTTCTTTTTTAGTGGATCTTTTTCTGACTGATAGGCAATCAGCAGTTCTAAATTTATCTTTCCTTGCGATTTGGGTTTGGGAGTCGACGAGATCATGTTCATCCTTCAGTTCAGTTGAATGTGTCTGAATGAATAACCGTGCTCTTCCAGCGGATTTAACTCGTCTGATGTCGCTTGCTCCGTTACGATGAATTTCTGCCTTGTACCTCGCCAGAAAGTGAAGAAACCCATGAATTCGTTCCTGTCAGTGAGAAATTTGAGTCTGCTTATTTTGATATTGGGAATTTCGCCCCGCATCCACGCAGAGTGGGAAAAAGTGATCGTTCACGAAGGAGAACACTGCACGACGGCGGTCACCGACGATGTGAATGGGGACGGCTTGTTGGATGTCTTTACCAACAGTTCCAACCAGACAAACTTGTTTCTTGCTCCCGATTGGAAAAAAATCACACTACATAAGGGAGTCGGCTGTATTCATTCGGAATTGATTGATGCCGACGGCGATGGAGATCTCGACTGGGTTGGCGCTCGCTATAATCCCGGCTTGATTATCTGCCTACTCAGACCTGAAAAACCACTCACACAACCTTGGGTGATGAAACTCATCGATGATCAGGTTCACGGGATTCATGGTTTGCTGACGGGTGATGTCGATGGTGATGGAGTCAATGACCTGGTGGCCACCAGCGCACAACCGAAACCTCCCTTTCCCAATTCCCTCGTCTGGTATCGAGTTCCTCAAGATATCCAGCAAGCGGAACGCTGGCCACGTTTTGTTTTTGCCGATCAAGATGCCCCAGGGCTCACACATTATCTGGGACTCGGCGACATCAACGGCGATGGTCGAGCCGATGCAGCAACAGGAGCAAAAGGTGGACCTCAAGCAGAACCCGGAACGGGTGAATGGTTTGCCTGGTGGGAAGCGCCTGACGATCCGACAAAGATCTGGAAAAAACATCTTGTTGCCAGCAAACAACCGGGGGCCACCAATATTCATCCTGGAGATGTCAACGGGGATGGTAAGACCGATCTGCTTGCATCACGAGGTCACGGGCATGGCGTGATCTGGTTCGAAAACCCCACTTGGAAAGAGCACACAATCATCGCTGATTTGCAGGAACCTCATTGTCTGCTGGTTCAAGATCTGGATCACGATGGAGATCTCGATGCTGCCACTTGTGCCTATGGCTCGAAAAAAGTGGCATGGTTTGAGAATGATGGTCGCGGTGTTTTCCAGACGCACATCGTAGCCGAGGATCAGGAAGCCTACGATATTCGGGCAGATGACATGGACGGCGATGGAGACTACGACCTGCTGATTGCCGGGCGGGGTAGCAAAAATGTCGTCTGGTATCGCAATCCGTCTTCTCAATCAAAATGTGATTGAGGGCAAAATGCGATTGAGAGCAAACTGTGATTGAGAGAAGTTCTAACCATTGCTGAGAAAACTGAAGAGTCCTTTTTTGGGCTTCTTCGGCGTGTCTTCACCGGGATTACCGTCGTGAAAGACATCAGAAATAGCTTCAATGGCCTTCGTAATGCGGGCTTTGGGAGCTTGCTGCATCAAAGGGACTCCATTGTTGCGACTATCGACCATCGCTTGGTAGTCATTAGGCAATTGGCAAAATATTTCCCGATCGATCGTTTCTTTCGCTTTGCTCATACTGATCTGCGTCTCTTCAATTCCCATACGGTTCAAGATCACACGAACCTTATCATTGATGCCTTCGTACTCATCGAAGAACTGGTTCAATCGGACCACGTTCCGCAATCCCGGCAGATCCAATTGAGTCAGCAATAAAATGGTATCTGCAGACTCCAATGCCGCCATCTCCAGCTCACCATAGTTCTTACTCAAATCGAGAATCAAATGCGTGAACGTCGATTTCAAGAGTGCAATGACCCGCTTCAATGATTCGCCATTGACGGTTTGACGATCGCTCATCTGTACCGGACGCGGTAATAGATAAGCACCGCAGGCATGCCGGGTGAGAGACCGCTTCAAAAGCGAATAATCGACGCGTTGAATATTTTCGGCAAGATCCTGAATCGTGTAATCGGGTAGCAGGTCGAGCCAAACGTCGGCGTCTCCCAAAGACAAATCAAGATCCAGAATCGTAACACTGTTCGATTCGTGACGAGCCAGCATGCACGCCAAATTGACAGCGAGCGAAGTACAACCGACTCCTCCTTCGACACCCGCAACGGCAATCACTCGACTCGAACGTATACGAGTCATCGTAGAGCCGGACGTCATTCCAGACGGTGAAGACCGCACCCGATCCAATGCCGCCAGGATGTCTTCGAGATGCAACGGCAAGTTCAAAAACTCTCGAGCTCCATTTCGCATCGCTTGCAAAATGAGAGATCCTTCCTGCGAACCACTCACCGCCAGAACGGCACAGGTTGGTAATTGCCGACTCACTTGTTGAATCAGAGCCAACCCTTTCACAGGGTCCGCATCCAAAGACACAATGGCAATGTCGGGCGTTGCTTGGTCGAGAACATCGATGAAGAACTCGTAACGAGAACAGTCCGCTTCCAACCACAAAGACTCCACGCCCAAAAGCATATTTTTCATGGAATCGCGTGAAGCATCATCGGGATCGACGATCGCAACACGCAGTACATTTTCATCCATACCAATACCCTTCGGGATTAACATTGCGCTCGACAAAGTAGAACACTGTCGCGCCTCTTCACATTATCGAGAATTTCCACCAGAAGTCTAACATCAACATCATAAATCGATGATTTTGAGTCGCGCAAAAAAAAGACCAGCCATACTTAACTGGTCCTTCGATGGAATAATGGAGTCAAGACGGTTGTCCCAACACCACTCTCGATCACTGTCGAGACGTCCAACCACGACTCGATCGCGTCGTTTCTGTCTGTGCCTGATAGTTGTGTTCAACTTTCTGCACATCCGATCCGGTGTAATTCGCGGGCTCCCAGTTTTCGACAGTTTTTGTTCCTTGAGCCCAAAAATCACTTTGGGGAAAAGGAGCTGCCGATTTTCGTTGAGGCTCGGCACGAGATTGAATCGGCGCCAGTTGATTGTCTAACTGTGCCTCAGTCGCCGGAGCGGGAGGCAAATGTGGTGGATTCATACTGTCCATAGAGCCTTGATTCATACTCTCTGGTGGCAGCATGTAAGGACTGGTGGGAACCGGACAATATTGTTGATGGTACATAGGTGGAAGCGGGGCAAATTCTGCCGGATCACCATACTTGGGGACTTCCAAAAGACCATCAAAGAAAAACTCTCGGTCAGTCGGACGAGTGGTCGATTCACCCGGTCCCAAAGGAACCGGATCGTTTGCATCCAGAGGGCTCACATATTCGGGAGTCACCATCACGACCAGTTCCGTCTCGGCTTCTTCATACCGTTTTCGGCTGAAGAATGTTCCGATAACAGGGAACTCGCCAATCCAGGGAATCTTGGAGGTGCTGGCAGTATCACGTCGTGAAATCAAACCGGCAATCATCAATGTCTGACCAAACTTCATTTCCACTTGTGTATTCACGCGACGTGTTGTCAAACCGGGAACTTGCAAGCCATTCACTTCAACGGCATTCGAGAAATCTCGTTCGCTCACTTCAGGTTGAAGTTCGAGTCGCAATCGTCCGTTCCCCAGAATGATGGGGACGGCTTCCATGTTCACACCGAATTCACGCCATTCAATTGTGGCTGTCCCCAGACCTTGGGGAACCAAGATGGGAAACTCACCACCATTGAGCAATCGAGCGGGGCGACCGTTTGTCGTCACCAAAGAAGGTTCTGCTTTAATTTTCAATAGTCCCTCTTCTTTCAACGCTTCCAGGAAGCCGTTGAAAACATCTCCTGAGTTAATAATTCCCAACGCCACAGTCGGATCTGCGAGTCCGCCCAGTGTCACTCCGGGATTCGAAATACCGGCCACAGGAGTCAATGCCCCCGGTGTACTTACCAGGAAGGATTCTTCTCCCGAGAAGACAAAGTTGAAGCCCATTTGGCGAACTTTCGTTCGTTGAACTTCCATCACTTTGACTTTCAGCATCACCTGCTGAACTCCACCCACCTTCATTTGATTGAGGACGCGCGGATAAAATTGCTCCGCGATTTCCATCATTTCGGTAATGTGCTCGGGCTGAGTCACCCAGCCTCGAAGGACCACACTCTCCTGAACTTCGACCGCATCGACCGAAGAACTGGGGAACAATTGAGAGAGATAAGCTTGCAGATGGCGAACATCACCCGTGACAAACACTTCGACGGTATAAACCTCGTTATTCTCGTCAAGAATATTCACCGTCGTCACGCCGGGCTTCAACGCCTGAACGCGAAGCCGATTGACTTCCACGGGAGAGACACTGATGACGTCGGCATCGAAATCGCGCGCTTCGACGATCTTTGAGTTTGTTTCGATGATCTTCGAGAACTTCTCGACTAACTGAAACTTCCCCTTCTTTTGTGTCAAACGATAAAGGGGCTCGGAGTCGGGAGCATTGGGGTCGGAGGGAGCCTGTGCGAATGCAGTAATGCCAAACATGACAGGCATTAACAAGCAGAGTAACAGTCTCATTGTTCTTCCATGAACCATGATTCACCTCGAAGATGGAGTTGTATCGGGTCGGAACTCATCCATGAACACGTGTGCAGTATCAGTAATGTATCCGGTAACGGCTTTGAGTCATTGAAGGGACCAATGCATCTGCCAACATAAAAACCTTATCGACCAGAAGAAGCTCCCCAGTCGATAAGGATTATTCCCATTTTGTAATCAGCAGGATTGCTATAACCCTACACTGCCTTTTTTGGAGTTATTAACTCCCTGTAAACAAACGATTTAACAACGACTGCATAGGGTTTTCCTCTCCATTTCCCGAATTGGGGTCTACAGAGGAAGTTTCCTTATTATTTGTAGCGGGAGTCGCTTTCTGGTTCGTGGGGACGTTTACCGGAACCTCTTTTTCAACTTCTCCAATCACAAATTCTGATTCTTTCGTTTCACCACCCTGAACCACTTTGATCTTCCAAACTTCGGGTTCAACCACTTTCACCACTTCGGCAACCGCTGCGGGTTCCAGTTTATCGTTCAAACTGGCCAGTAAACGCTGATTTTCGGATTTCAGCTTGGCCATCTCGGCGGCATGTTCGTCAGCCAGCTTCTGCCGTAACTGATCAAGCTCGCTTTGATGTGTTTTCTCGAGTTCTTCGCGAACTGATTTTGCAGTTCCCAAATTGTCAAAGTCTTCTTCTGTCAGTAATTCTACTTTTGTCGCAGCGGTTTCATTTTTAGGCCGAAGTGCAAAATGCAAATCTCCTTTGGACTCTGCCATCATCAAAATCGCCGCCTGTTTCGGGGTGACCAACATTGAAACATTCTTGGCAACGACATCGTTATTGGTTGGAGAATCCTTGTCACGATCTCCACCCATCGAAAACACTTCGATCCACTCCAGAATCATTTTCGTTTTCAGGCTTTCGGCTCGTGAAAGTCCATCCTTGTCTTTATAGGTGACAAAAATATCAACCCGGTCTTTGGGACGAATTTGCCCGCTATGTGACGAGGTTGCTGTGATAGGTGACGTATAAACTCGGTATCCGTCTGGAATTTCTGTGGAGGCATCAAAGTCTCCCTTTTCCCCGAGATTCGCCTTCACGATCGGAGTTCCAGGAAATGCTTTGGACCGCAACGCACGACGATCATATTCCTCTTTGGTGCTAACGGCTCCCAGAGGAACGAGTTCTTTCGAGTATTCTTTAAACTCAACAAACTCTTCTGTCAGTGGCAAATAAGGGGGTATCTCACTCTTGGCGACGAGAACCATCACCTTTTCTTCAACGTCCTTTTTACCAGACTGAGTCACACCGAAAGCTGCGAGTAAACCGCTTCCAAGTGCCATCATTAACAACAGAAATGACTTGGGTTTCATATCTTCTCTCCAGCCGTTGAGTAAGGAACAGCGATTTCTCGCAACTCCAACCAATTGAGGATTCGATCATCAATTTCGGCCTGAGAAAAGTGGCAATACAATTCACCACATCATCTCTATCGGCCTGGTTGGTCCGAGGTCTTCAACAATAACAGTCACGGAGTTGGGGAGGTTCCGAAAAACTTGTCGGACAACACTGAATGAATTTTGCCGATTTTCGAGTGAAACACAAAATGCGTTCAAGATTGTCCAGATTCGTTCAATTAATTGGTGTTCTACATTAAACCTGCATAGAAAAAATATCCGATGGAGCCGATGCAAATGGGGATCCCATAAGGCAACAGCAACATGGTCGGTTTTCGTTCTGCGGCAATCTCTGACAACTTGGCAGGGTTCTTGACTGCCAACCATTCATTCAAGATCACCATGAAATTGATACTGTGTTTTTCGAATGCACGCTTCCGGGCGACCATCACAACGGCCATGAAAGCTCCCACAAAAACGGAGACCACAAATGCCGCGAGGGTGATTTCCCATCCCAGCCAGGCTCCCATACCGGCCATCAATTTCACATCACCGGCTCCCATGCCGCCGACAGAATAGAGAGGCAACAGGCAAAGCAACCCGGTCACCATTCCCAGTAAGCCGAAGCCGAGACCTTCCCAGCCTCCGATGACGGTATTCATCACCAGACCGCTCAGTACCATCGGGAAAGTAATCCAGTTGGGAACGCGTAGTTCTTTGCCGTCAATCCAGGCAGCCCAAATCAAGATGGCTGCAACGACAAGTACTTCCCAATGATTCAATAAATATGCTTGCCAGTCCATTTCCTTTTACCTTTCATCGCATGAAGCTCCGAAAGTCCCATGCCTGAGGTTTCGGAACGAGTTCTGAAATGAGACTTCATTTCATTCGTCATCTGATTTGTATTTTGTATTCGTCCTGATGTCTTCCATTGCTGACAGGAAGCCATCTCATCAATCGTGAGTGTCGCACACTCAGCAAAAATCTCTCCTCCTACACAAAAGCTGTTTGTCGACCTTTCCAGACTGTTTCACTGGAAAGGTCGATCAAACAGTTTTGGCACAACTTAAGGAGCAGCAGCGCCACCACCAAGTGCTGTATCGACATCCTGGAACGTCGCATTGGCACTGTCACCAACTAATCCAATCGAAACAATACAAACCACGATGATCAGAGCGAGCATCACGGCGTACTCAACGGCTGTTGGGCCATCTTCAGAAACCAGAAAATTCTTCACACTCTTTGTAAATTTCTTCATCTCTACTGTCCTTTCGATAAGTCCCGGAACACAAATTCGGGCAGGAGTTCCTTGCAGAGAACAAACTCTGCAAAACTGATTTGTCTCTTTGTTGGCTCGTTTCAATAACTCACTGAATCGTGCGAACGCACAAAGCTAGGTCACACCTGAAGGCAGTCAAGCGGGTCTTCAAAATATTTGCAAAACAGTTCGGTTTTCTGTCACAGCGTGGATAATTGTCATCACTCCACCAGACCAGAATTACCATTAAGTGCTGTAAATAGAGGCGATATCAGCGTCTGTTCCCGGAAAACAACAACCTGTTGTTTTTTAATGAAAATCCATCACGCATGGATTTCATGAACTATAGTTGTCGAGCGGGGAGGGAGTTTCCCGATACACCACCTGACTAACGAGAACAGACCGACGTGACTGTCAATCGTATTTTTCCACACGCAGGTCACGATCACGACTTGCCTGATCGCCGCGAAAAAGGAATGTCTCCTTCAACAGGAATGGAGGCACTTCTCAAATCGGCCTCCGCGCAAGAAGACGATGATGAACAAGAAGCTCGCTTCCTGTTTCTGATTGGTAATCAAAGAACGAGCAACCTGAATCAGGTACTCGAAGAACTTCCTGAAGATCTCTTTGACGAAATTATTCTCATCGATGCTGGCTGCTCAGAACGAGTGTTGGAACAGGCGATGATGGCCGGGCTTCAACTCGTTTCCGCGCCCCAAGGCAATCGACCTGGTTTGATTCGCAAACTTTGTTTCGATATCGCCCAAAGACAATCAGCGAATATACTGGTCTTGTTTGAGCTTCAGCATATCCGTGACCTGGCGGCATTGCCGGCCATCGTGAAACTGATCGACCAGGAGATCTGGGATGTCATCCTGGGGACGCGGTTTGATGATTTCATGCCTATGTCGAAACGGTCACACTTAACGCCCCATCAACTCGGGCCACGTCGTGGGAAGCAGTTGATTGCCGATATCTTCTACGGCCAACGCCTGATTGATCCCGACACCGACTTTTTAGCGTGTCGAGTTCATCCCTTATGGGTCTTGCCGTATCACGAAAATAAAGATTCGCGAATCTTTTCCTGGCAGTTCATCGCGCAAACATTAGGAGCCGGCTTCCGCATTGGTGAATTACCGCTGCGAGTTGCTCATTCCGAAGACGATCTCTCCACCGTCTCCAGCATCAGCTTGTCGGATCGCTGGGCTTGTGCCAAAACGGTCTTCAAGTCGTGGACAAAACGGTTTCGCATCTGGCGAAAGTGATTTTCGATCAATACTGATCGCTCGATTCGTCGAATGGCTCTGCGGTTTTCCGCGTAAAGTGTGTCACAATGATCGACACCACAAACACGCCTAATAAGCCCAGCAGAATGTACTTTTCCAAGCCACTATTTGTGCTGGGGCTCCAGCTACCACCCTTCAATTTACTCCACAAACTCCATCCGCTTCCGAAACTGGCCAGCGCGACAGCCACACCCATCGCCAGATTCCATTTGAGTCGGCGACCACCTTCCGGGCGGTTGTCTCCCAACAGACTCTTGGAGTTCAACATGCAGAAGAACGTGATATAGGCAATCGGCAGCAAGATCATTCCGAAGACCGATGTGGGAACGGCCAACCAGAACTTAGCATCACCACGCCACAAGAACGGGCCAAGGGCTCCCGTGCAACCCGCCATCAAACAGCCCAGTCGATGGGGTAATCCACGTGAGGGAAGGTTCAACATTTCACAGACCACAAAGCCGTTAATCAGCATCAAAATGATGATGGTCGAAACAGCCATCCCCAGAACTCCAATCCCGAACAGATAATGTCCGAAGGACTTCGGCTTCGACTTGGCAACGGCAACTTTCCCTTCGGCATCCGTATCTGCCGACTGTTCGTTCTCCTCTGAGCCCTCAAAAAGTGGCTCTAATGATTTGGAAAGGTCGAACGCATCCCGTGTGACCAACATGGCCGCCAATTCGCGATCGCCGTCTGTGATGGGTGCTTCTGACGCGTCTTGACGTCCCGCGAGAAGTTTATCAAATCCACCTTGCATTGCGAGAGTTGCAGTTACAGCATTCCCATCTGCATCCACTTGCGACAGTAATCCCGGAGCCGGTTGACCATGAAACTGACTCGCAGACGCAATCACCACGCAACTGGTTGCCATCAGAAATGGGATGAAAAGCCCCGTTCCCAAGTCAAACATAGCCAAACCTCGGAAATCCTTGTCCCAACCTCGTTGTAACATCGAATAGGGAAGCAGAAAGGTCATATTGATTCCGACAGCAGTCGCTGCAGCCGTAATCATGACATCGCGCTGATTATTCATAATGATTGTCCGCCAATAGTCGGCATCTCCGGCACGAGACAAGGCATCCGTAAAGACAGCCGAAGGTTTGAACAATACGCTGGGATTGGGAATAAATCCTCCCAAAATCTCTCCCCACGCGAGTCCCGCACTACTGGTCGCCATTTTGAAGACAACACCAAAGAAACTGAGAACGACGACACCCACCATGACCTTCAAGATGATCTCAAAGAGACGAATCCCCCAACCACCCGAATTATAAAACCAGACGACAGTTGCCGCCGGAATAAACAGCATGATGACCGTGATCAAGTCGCGAGAATTCTCGAGAGAGAGTCCGCCAATCGATTCCACGCCACCAAAATACTCAGTCGCCAGATTTTGCTGTAACGCGGCAGATCCCAAGGCAAATTGAGGCATACACCAGACAAGATTCGCCATCATGGTGGCAATCGCCCAACCCCAGCCAAGTGCTGGATTGACGTGACGACGAACCGCCACAAAAGGGCGTTCTTTGGTCGAAAGTGCCACGTATCCGATCGCGCTCAGCATGATGACACCCATCACCATGGCCAGGGGCTGCAACCACATCAGCGAAAAGCCAGCGAGAATCCCGAGATACAAACTCCCCGAGAGCGAGCCGCCCCCCAAAGTGATCGCAGATTGCAACCAACCCGGTCCAGACAGTCTGGTATAAGCCCAAACTTTGGCTCCTGTCCCTTTGGCCGAAGCATCCAGGATCATTTGCCGCTGTTCTTCAATTTTTGCTTGATCGTCGCTCATGGTGAGAATGCCGAGTCAAATGTGTGTGTGGTGGGATTCTGAGGTGTTTTGAACAGGCTAACGCCGCCAGAAACCCAAAGCAAGTAATCCCTTAGAGTCTGTTTCGTGTTCTCGGATTACATGACTGGGCGAAAAACGGGAAATGTTCCCCTCATCTTCTCCAGAATGAACCTTTCACCTGATTTTGTCGTATTCAATCGAGGAGCAGGAGATTACGGTCGAATGTTGATCACCATTTATCAGGATCGCAGGAATCTCGAATGACAGACAATAACAAGCATTCTCCCGCTGAAATTGGTAAACATGCCGGAACTGTGCTGGGAGTTATCGGTCTACTCCTTTTTTTCTCGGTTTTCATATCGGCGGCTTTGAATTTTGGCAACTTCGACAATTTCGAGGCGCGAGGCCGATCGATGGCCTTACGGGCGGTATTTGGATTTCTCTTGATGATTATCGGAGGCGCAGTTCATGGAGTCGCGACTTCCAAAGGTTCCAAGCAGGAAGACCAATTCAACGATGGCACTTGGAAACCGGAAAGTGACGAAATTCTTACCGGTCCCGTCAAAATTCGTTGTCCCAATTGTCGTGCGTTGAACGATCAGGCGGCAAAATTTTGCGATCAATGCGGGAAGAATCTCTGACAGGAGAAGACAGAGGTTGCAGTCAAACCACCCGCCCTTCATAATTTAGAGACAGAAATTCACTCAGAGAAATACCCATTCCCCAAAAATGCCCAGGGAGACAGTCTTGTCCATTCGTCACTATGACATCTCGTTCAAAATCACGGTGTTGTTGTCTGCGATTTTGCTGACCTTGCCCGGCTGCAATGGTGGCTCTGATGTTGAGCCCGAGACGACCACCACCGATACCAGTTCTTCCGACTCGGCCACCGACTCGGGAAACAACGGCATGAGTGCGGGCGCACCTAAGACCGCGACAGATTCCCAAGGTCGAAAATCGATTGATGGAATTCCCTACGATGTCTTCTTCGATGATCCACTCGCCGTCGTCGCGCAACAGGGAACGGTCGCTCCCTCGGTTCCCACAGGAACTCCCTCTGTTGCAAATAACGATACTCCGACTGAAACCCCCGAGCCAGAACCGATGCCCAAGGAAGAGCCCAAAGCGGCTACCATCAAATGGGACAATATTATCCCCATGGAATATCTCGATAACGAGATCAAGTCGATCAGAAACTTCCTGACTCCCACATTGCAATCAGTCGGTGCGTACAATCGGGAATACAAGCAGATCCCCATGCACGGCAACACTATGGCCGCTTTGGCACAAGTGGCACTCGCTCACCCCGGTGATGCCCTCTGGAAAGATCAAGCCGCCGCACTTCGCGACATCAGCTATAATATGGGAAGTTCGGCAGACGCTCCCGGACGAGCGGGATTCGAAGCCTCTTCTGTGCAGTTTGAAAATCTCCTGCAGATTTTCAACGGTTCGGAACCGACCTTGGAAGAAGAACCCGATCCGAATCTCGCATTTGCCGACAAAGCCGACCGAGGTCCTCTCATGCGTCGCATGGAAGTCGCCTTTAACTGGCTGTCGAGTAACACGCCCACTCCCGCGGCTTTCGTCGATGTCAAAGACAAGGCCATGCACGAAACCATTATCCTCGGAGCGCTCACTCAAATCGTAGCAGACGAATCCTATTTGTTTGCCGACGAACCCGACTATAAAAACCATATCAATGAGATGATGGCGGCCGTCGAACAAATGAGAAAAGGGATCGATGACGGAAATCATGAAATCTTTCGTGAAGGTGTCAGCACGATCACGAAGAAATGTGCCGAGTGTCATACGGATTATAAAGAGTAATTTGCCTTCCCAACATTTCGCTTCTTGCTGAATGGATCAATTATGTGGAACCGACTTTGTTGCGGCGTACTGTTCAGCGTTCTGTTGACGGGACTTCTCTCTGCGGATGTCATCGAACTCAACACCGGACAACGACTCGAAGGGGAAGTGCTGAAAGAAAGTGACGACGCGATCTTTGTCGATCTGGGTGTCGATGTGATCAAGATTCCGCGAGAACGTATTCGTTCGCGAGAAACGGTCACTTCCAGCAACGACGAAACCAAATCTGTCGCGAAGAACCCCAATTCACTCTATCTCACCGCCAAGCTTCCCACCAAGAACGTCAAAGATCTCACTGAAGAATTCGGTGAAGGTGTCGTACTCGTACAAACGCCCGGCGGCCTTGGCTCCGGCTTCATCATCAATTCTCGTGGTTTTTGTGTCACCAATTATCACGTGGTCGAACGTGAAACACAGATTGCAGTCACAATTTTTGATAAAACCAAAACGGGCGACATCAAACGTCGGCGAATCGAGGACATCAAAATCCTGGCACTCAACCCGTATTTTGATCTCGCGCTGTTACAAATCCCCACACAGGAAGAGTTTGATTTTGAGCCGGTCTTTCTGAACGATGACGATGATTTCAAAGAAGGTGACTCAGTTTTCGCCATCGGGAATCCTCTCGGCCTCGAACGCTCGGTCTCCGAAGGGATCATCAGTACGAAGAACCGAAACTTTGAAGGGATTGTTTATATCCAGACAACCGCTCAGATCAATCCCGGCAACAGCGGTGGACCGTTATTCAATCGCAAGGGAGAGGTCGTGGGAGTGACCAACATGAAGCTGACGTTTGGTGAGGGACTTGGTTTCGCAATTCCGATCAGCTACCTGCGACATTTCCTCAAAAACCGCGACGCTTTTGCTTACAACAAAGAGAACCCGAATACCGGATTTCATTATCTGTTGCCTCCTCAAAAAGAAGCATCTGCGAAGTAGCTTCATGCTTCTGCAAAGGGGAGTTCGTATTCGCTCAGAAAATTGGTCAGTGCTTCCCGATTGAACACACCCGTTGTTGCCCCCAATGCCTGCACACAACTGGCACCCAGTGCGCTCCCCATCGCCAATCGTTCCCGAAGTGGGCAATTTTCGAGCAATCCTAAAATGTATCCTGCCGAAAATGCATCACCGCTCCCGGTTCCATCCACGAACTCCACTTCAAATCGGCCAGCCCGAGTTGTCTCTCCACTTAACGCCACCAATCCATCATCCCCACAGGTGATGACGACTTCTTTCGCACCAGCAGCACGAAAGCGTCTTGCTTGTTCGAGCGGGTCAGCGATGCCGGTAATGGCTTCGCCTTCGTCGTTATTGGGAAGAAACGCATCGGTATATCGTAACACCGGTGCGATGCGTTCCCAGAAATTTCCTGCTTTGGGAATGACCACATCGAGCACCGTCAACGTCCCGAAAGACTGTGCCTCCCGGAATAATTGCACGACCTCTTCAACGGGCCACGTCTCAGTGATGCAATACCCTCCCAGATAGAGAACGCGGCAGCTTTTCAGAAGTTCGCGGTCGATCCCTGCGGGAGAAAACAAATCGTTGGCAGCGATGGAATGAATAAATCGCCGGTCATCTCCCCGCACAGGGATGATTAGAGAGGCCGAGGTGGGTTGTTCCTCCGAAACCTTCACGAGATCAGTTTGAACGCCTGCATTTTTCAGAAACTGCATCGAGAAATCTCCCAATGCATCAGCACCAACGACGCCGGCAAATTTCACCTGGCAACCAAGTTTGGCAAGATCGACCGAGACATTTGCGGCACACCCACCAATCGTAATTTTGGTGCCGTCGGTGAGAACGAGCTCTCCCGATTTGGGCAATCGCTCAATCGGTTCGCAAACATGATCGGCGACAATGATTCCTGCACACAAGCAATCGAGAGACTGAATCATTGCAAAGGCTTTTCCAGAAGTTCAAAATCTCGATCAGTATCTGTCAAACCTCAGCAACGGTCAAGAAAATTTATCAAGCCACCATCGATTCCGATTGCTCGACTTGCTTCTTTTCCTCTATCGTACCACTCGCTTTTTCGCCCCGAAACCAATCAAGCAACCAACGCATCAGTGGATAGGTCACAAGGCCACAGGGGATTGCCACAATCGCCGTACCAATCAATAAAGGCTCTCCCAAGCCGACGGCGACTTCAACAACCGTGTTCCACCAATCAGAGAACGTGTTGTATTCAAGAATTGCCCCAAACTGCGCGCGACTCACTTCTCCTCCCACAAAGAACGAGCCCACTTTATACAGTCCCCAATAAATGGGCACGATGGTAATGGGATTGGAGACATAGACAGCCATCAATGCGGCCATCACATTGAATCGAAACAGTCGGCGAGTACAAACGGATAAAACCATCACCGTCAGCATCTGTAAGCCAACAGTCGGCGTCAAACCGAGAAACACACCAATAGCAGTTCCCAAAGCAATCGCATGCTCGGTATCATCCAGCATCAGCAACGACCGCAGAAGATTCCGCGGTCGGGGTGCAATGATTAGTTTGGGAGATTTCGAACTCATGAAGGACGTGTGACCAGCTATAGGATGTATTCATGGAGTGGTCGATGGTTCGACCTTTCTCAATCCTGGTTTTCGGTGGGTTTCAGAAGTGAGTTCAGTTTGGGAAGAATATGGTCCACGTAGGTAAATTCGTCACCGTACTTTTGAGTGTCGTTATCGAATCGTTCAACCAGTTCGCCATCTTCTCCAAAAATATAGACCGCAGGAATCGAGGCGAGATCAATTTTCAGAAAAATCTCATCTGCTGGCTCGCTACATAAATAGTTATCGAACTTTGCGTCCTGTTGACTGAGGAATTTTCTCACTCGTTCTTCGTAATATTCGGGAGGTTTCGAGGAAATGCCCACGAAATCGGTACTGCAAGAGAGACAAACCACTCGATTCGGGTGTTTTTGACTCAATTCAACAAGATTATGAAATTCTCGCAAACAGGGAGGACAGGAAGTCGACCAAACGTCGAGAACGACGATTTTTCCCTGATGAGACTTCGCTGCCGACAAGATCTCATCCCACGTCGCCTGAGTCAGCTTCACATCCTCGGGGGCCAAGGTTTTAGCGGGAGTCTCTGTCTCTTCAGAATTCTCGGGAGTTTCCGATTCGCCTGATTCAACAGCTTCCGTCGTCTGGTCACTCACGGCATCTTCAGTTTTGTCGACCTGGGCATCACCACAGCCCGTAACCAACAGCGATAGAGTGAGAACCATCGAGGGCAATAAATTCTTCAGCATAGGTCATCCTTATCTTTCAACTTTTTTGAGGCCGGCTGCTTTGGCAGCAGGTACCGGATCTTCATACGGCAGTGCTTTCAGATATTCCACAAGATCGTCAATCTGATCGTCGGTCAGATGACTGGTCACTCCATGTTTGTCATTGGGGTTATAAGTCACAAGCACTTCTCGCAATGTCTGGGCCTTTCCGTGATGAAGATAGGGAGCCGTGCGATAAAGTCCCAATAGCGTCGGCGTATCGTATTTTGGTCCCATCAACTCGCTGGGATCGGAATTGCCTGTTCCTACATCGTGAACCTTTCCGGGCCAAATGGGATTGGAGTCCGCGAAGAAAGGTGATTTATGACACTCCGCACAGCGGGTCTTTTTGGAAAAAAAGATTTCCCGTCCTCGCTTCGCAGAATCACTCAGTCCCTGTTTCGCATATGGACTTAATGGAAACTTGTGAGAATTGTTGTAGACCGTCAATGCATCCAGTAACGGCGACTTGCCCGAAAGTGGCTCGCCCAACGCATCAGAGATTCGCCCGCGAACAAGCCCTTGTCCCTGCATCAGTGGGCCACGAATCGTGTGTTCAAAGTCTTGTGTCTCATCTCGGTCGGCAGACCAGTGCAGTGGATGAGTCCAGGCAACTCCCGCCAATGACGGCGTATTCCTTAATCCTTCCGGGTTTTGCCAGGTGCGTCCATCAGGATCTCCGTCAGGATGACAACTCGAACAAGAGATCCAACGCCGTCCGGTCATTGGTTGTAACGCTGTGTAGAACAGAATCTTGCCGGTCCGATGTTCTTCGCTATAGGGTCTCTCACAGACATCAATCGTCTGCGTTGGTCGATTGGATTGTGTGCTGTACTCGACAACCTCAAAGTCCAGAGCGTTATAGACATAAAAATGCTCGCCATCCGGGGCCACTTTGACGGCACGAGGGTTATGTCCTGTTCGAATGTAATCGCTGTAAACGAGCTCTCGATAATTATCGTCGAGAACATCACACACAAAGATGTCGTCCGTACCACCGAACACTACGTACAACTTTTGGCCGTCCGGGGAGAGTTCGCACTCCCAAGGGTTGGCAGTCACCAATGTTCCTCGAAACGAATCCATCGGAATTCGTTTGCGCGGTTTGTCTCCTGCTTCCGGCTTGGTATCAATTATTGTGACATAAGGGAAGATCGAACCTTCACCATGTGCCACATCGATCTTCGACCTCATGTGCGGCATGTAAGCACGGTCAAGAATGGGATGAAGCACAATTTGTCGGGCCAGATTATCGGTGCTGAGTCCGGGCCATCTGTTGAGTTCATCGCCACTGGTCACATCGTAGGAAATGACACTCCCGGTCAAATATTCTGTGACATACAACGTCTGACCATCGGCAGCGAGTGCCAGTCCACGCGGAAATTTCCCACAATCAAAATCGCGAAGAATTTTTCCTGCCTTGGAATCGATTTCGACAATCTTCGACGGATATTCCAAACAGGCATAAAGTTTCGTGCCGTCATCGTTACTGACGATTCCATAAGGTTCATCGAAGACATCAATCTCATGCAACACGTTTCCTGAATCCGCATCAAACAGGACAATCTTGTCATCACCGTAGAGGCAGACTGCGCATTGATGACTTTGTCCGAGAAAGGTGAGCCCTTCCGGTTTGTGTCCCAATTTGATTTCCCGCAACTTCTCGCGAGTTTTGAGATCAATGACGGTGGCAGTTCCCGAATCACGATTCGTGCAAACCAGAATTTCACCATCGGCTGAGATTTGCATCAATGAGCTGGAAGAACTCGCCGCAAATAATGCCTCCGCATGACACGAGAGAACTAACGCCAGAGTCAGGCACAAAACAATCCGTTTCAACATGGCACGATCCTCTTCAGAATAAAAACGTCTTCTACCGTTTTACCAGAAACAGGCTCTCGTCAACAGGAGTTGTCCCAACATTACTGGGTCGGAAATTTCTGGACCCCGAATAAAAAAACTCATAAAAACTTCAAATATTTCAAAAACGATTGTCCAGAAAATCCAACTGCTGCCGATGTACTGGTGTGTTCAAATGATGAATACGCTTTTCACTTCTCACCCCTTACTGCCGGAGAGCCAAATAACCCGCGTAGGTCCGTCATCATCACCAGAGCACGTTTAGTCGGCTCGATGACGCATCTGTCTCGCAACTACTCTAACCGGCATTCCGTGAGAAGTGTTTTTAATAAGCCCCGGTACTCTCTTTTGAGTCCGGGGCCTTTTTCATGCGCTCGGTTCAGGAAGAGGCTTTCACAGTCTCATAAGCAGACAGCGCAATCTCCCGGGCCTCCGCATGATCGACCATGGGGTCAGGATAATCCAATTCATGATCGACAATGGCAGGCTCAAACAGACTCTTCCCCGTCAATCCAGAAATCTCGGGACAATACTTCCGAATGTAATCGCCGTTCGGATCAAACTTCGCTCCCTGCGATGTCGGATTAAACACACGAAAGTAAGGAGCCGCATCGGCACCACAACCGGCCGTCCATTGCCAACCGAGTGTATTACTGGCCAGATCGGCATCGACGAGAGTGTCCCAGAACCACGCTGCCCCTTCTTGCCAGCGAATGCGCAAATCTTTGCAGAGGAATGACGCGACAATCATCCGCACGCGATTATGCATCCACCCGGTCTGCCATAATTCCCGCATACCGGCATCAACGATGGGATACCCTGTTTGTCCCCGTTGCCATTTTTGAAGTGCTTCTTCATCCTCTTCCCAAGGGAACTCGGCAAACCGTTCTCTTAAAGGCTCATCCACAGTCCGAGGGAAGTGATACAGCAAATGATGGGCAAACTCTCTCCATCCCAATTCACTCAAATAGACATCCCCCGACTTCCTCAAAACGCCATTTTGGCCTGCTCTTTCGTCGGCCCGACGATACACTTCCCGAATACTGATCTCACCAAAATGTAAATGGGGAGAGAGACGCGATGATCCACGCTTGTCGGGTCGATTTCGATCCTCCTGATAACCGCTGATTCTCGAATCCAGAAAGTCGTCAAGTTCGACTCTCGCTCCGGCAGTTCCCGGCGTCCAGGTTTCGGCAAGACCTGCATCCCAGGAAATCTTCGGTAACAATTTGAAGTCAGCCAGCTCTTCGGAAACCGGCCACTCAGACGGAGCGGAAATCAATGGCGGACTCTGCCACGCATCACTCACTTCAATTTTCGATTTGGCCGTTTTCCAGAAAGGAGTGAAGACCTGATAAGGCTTGTCTTGCTTGGTGCTTACTTCCCAAGGTTCGATAAGTAACGCGCCATTGAAAGATTGCGCATGGATTTTGCGATTTTTGAGATGAGATTTGACCGCCTCATCACGCTTGATCACTGCCGGTTCGTACCGACGATTCCAAAAGACGGCAGAGACATCACAGTCATCAATCAATTGATCGAGTATCTCTTGGGTCGTCCCCTGCCGAAGAATTAAGCGACTGCCACGAGCATCGAGATCTTTCGCCAAACGATTCAACGAATGGTGCAACCACCATCTGGATGCCGCCCCCGGTTGCCAGGGAGCTTCTTCATCGGGAGCCCAGATAAACAAGGGAATGATCGGGTTTCCCAACTCGATTGCCGCTCGTAACGCGGGTTGTTCATCGACTCGCAAATCTCTTCTTAGCCAGACAACGGTATTCGACATCGCTCTTGGGATCCTGTGAATCAGATGAAAGGACACAAGGATTTATAGGACAGGCTTCAAGTCGTCTCGATAGGAGCCAGCATTTCGACCGCGTTGTTCGCAGGATCAGATACGTAAACACTGCGCGTCCCATCACGGTGAGTCTTCAATTCGCCAAACTCTTCGGCACGCGGCGTTTCAAATCCCAGATGAGGGGGATGTTGTCCGGGAGTTACCAACGCTAATTGGACATTGGCAAATTGCAGCATCGCCCAGGTCTTATCCTCATAGACAACCTCGCAGCGAAACTGTTCCCGATACCAATTCACCATCTCCGAGATTGACTGCTCGCCAACCGAGATCGCAATGTGATGCAGACTGTCATAATTTTCAGTAACTTCAGACATGAGAACCCTCGAACTCGTTCGCAAGCAATTAGATACTCTTCCATTATTGTCACCCACTCCTCAAAAAGAAAATGCGACGGTATCATCGGCCTCTCAGATGTTTGTCTGTTGTGTGGTTCTCTGGCTCAATAATGTTGTTTTTCCTGAAAATACGCACTAAAAATAGATTGAGGCCAATTTTTCCCGCTTTCCCGCAGATCTTTTTGGACAACTCAATCCAATTGCCTAATATCTCATAAATCCTTTCGCATCTTCATCAATCAGATAGAGACTCTTGAACGAAACCTTCTCACCCAAACAGATTGCCCGAGCGATCGGCGTGAGCGAATCGTCACTGAAAAGATGGTGCGATCGTGGGATGATTCCTACCGTGAAAACGGCCGGTGGTCATCGACGATTACTCTTGCCCGATGTGATGGAGTTTGCCAAATCACAAGGCTACAAACTGGTTGAGCCGGAGATCATTGGACTTCCAAAGCTTGATCAAAGAAACGAACGCTCTCTCCAGCTCGCCAAAAAGGAGCTGATCGAAGCATTAGTCGCCGGCAATGAAGTGGTCAGCCGACAAATTATTCTCGGATTGGTCCTGTCTGATCATCGGCTCTGTGATATTTGTGACGAAGTGATTGCCGATGCGTTCTGTGAAGTGGGCGACCTTTGGGATTGTGGCACTGTCGAAGTGTATCAAGAACGTCGTGCCTGCGAGATCATTGTTCGCATCATGCACGAATTGAGACATTATTATAAATCCCCAGCCAAACTCTCACCCCTTGCTATGGGAGCTTCTCCCGCTGGTGATCCCTACACTTTACCGACCACCATGTCGGAATTGGTCCTTCGGGAAAACGGTTGGCGCGCAACCTCTTTAGGAATCAATCTCCCATTCAATACCCTCTCCGCCGCCGTTCGCGATCAACGTCCACAACTTTTCTGGCTTTCGGTTTCCTCGATCTCCAACAAGGAGGAATTTATCGCAGGTTTCAATCAGTTTGTGGAAGAAGTCAAACCACTGGGAACGGCAGTGGTTGTCGAAGGCCGGGCTCTCGAAGATGAAATTCGCAGACAGTTGAATTTCACCAGTTTCTGTGACCGGATGCGCAACCTCGAAGAGTTCGCGCAGTCGTTCAAACGAGGCGCCAGTCCTTCACCGACCGAGTTATCGAACACCCATACCGAAAATTAAATCAACTCTTCTCAGGGAGTCATCATGCGAGTATTTTTCAGTTTCGCAGTCATTCTGACATTAAGCTCCGCAGCCCTCTCTGCCGGAGACACATGGCCGCAATGGCGAGGTCCCAACCGCGATGGCAAAATTGAGAAAGAAGTCTGGCCCAATTCGCTTGACGAAAATAAGCTCGTACTCACTTGGGAAACCAAAGCGGGATTGAGTTATTCAGGCCCCATCGTTGATCAGCAGCATGTCTACGTCACGGAAGCACGCAATCGCAAAACCGAAGCCGTCCGTGCCTTCGACCGAAAAAGTGGCGAGCAAATTTGGGAAGCCGAGTGGGAAGGAGCGATGGAAGTCCCCTTCTTCGCCAAAGCAAACGGAGATTGGATTCGATCCACACCGGCGACTGACGGACAGTTTTTATACGTCGCCGGAATGAAAGATGTTCTCGTTTGTCTCGATTGCAAAACCGGCAAACAAGCTTGGAGATACGACTTCCCCGCTAAAGATGGCACTAAGCTTCCTCAGTTTGGTTTCGTCAGTTCACCTCTCCTCCACGGCGATTCTGTTTACGTTCAAGCCGGTGAAGGTTTCTGTCGTCTCGACAGAAAGTCCGGCAAGCTCATCTGGAAAGTTCTCGAAGATGGTGGAGGAATGTTTGGCAGCGCCTTCTCTTCTCCCTTACTGGTCCAAAAAGAAGGAACGTCACAAATCCTGGTCCAAACTCGTTCGGATCTGGCGGCTGTCGATCCCGATTCCGGTAAGGTCAGCTGGAAGCAACCAATCAAAGCATTTCGCGGCATGAACATCTTGACTCCCGTTGTCTACAAAGATTCGGTTCTCACTAGCAGTTACGGCGGCGGGACATGGTTATTGGAACCGGCAGAGGAAGGCGGGACACTCACCGAAGTCTGGAAAAATAAAGTCGAAGGCTACATGTCCACTCCGGTCATCATCGGCGACTATGCCTATCACCATCTCAAGAACCAAAGATTCACCTGCATCAATCTGAAAACGGGAGAGTCGGCCTGGACGACAAAGCCGTATGGTAAATACTGGAGCATGATCTCAAACGGGAATCAGATTCTCGCACTCGATGAAGAGGGGATGCTGTTTCTAATTGAAGCTTCGCCAGAAGAATTCAAACTTCTGGACTCTCGAAAAGTGACCGAGTCCCCTGCATGGGCTCATATTGCCAACTCCAACGGGCAGATTTTCGTCCGCGATCTCGAATCTCTTAAAGTCTTCAGTTGGAAATAAGTCGTTTGCTTGCTTCATTTGCGATACCATAAAAGATGTAATTCTTTAGATCGCTCTCGGAGGCAAGCCATGCACAACCTTCTGCTCTCCCCCGTTCTCGAACGCGCGTTCCGCGTAGCGGCGATGTATCACCAATCGCAAACCCGGAAAGGATCCGATTTACCGTACATCGTGCATCCCTGTGCCGTCATGTCGATCCTGCAATCGGCCGGTATTCAGGAGGGAGATATCTTATCTGCCGCGCTGTTGCATGATGTGGTGGAAGACACCGAATGCGAACTGAGAGAGCTCAAAGACCAGTTTCCCGAATCGGTCGTCCGCTGGGTTGATCAAACCACCGAAGAAAAAGATGACGAACTGGGCGAACTCCGTCCTTGGATCGCCCGCAAACGCGAACACCTCGCGCACGCTCAACATGCCGACTGGCAAGCCCGAGCCATCATCCTCGCTGACAAACTACACAACCTCACCTCAATGCTCTTCGATCTCGAATCCGGTGAGAATATCTGGGAGCGATTCAGCGCTCACCCGTCATCCGTGTTGTGGTACAACTCCTCGATGATTGCCGCCGCCGGTCACGGTGATCAACCCGCCCTGCAATTGCTCCGATCCTCCGGGGAAGAACTGATCGATCAATTGATCGAACAAAGCGGCTTTAAACCAATCGAGCCAGAAGAGTCTTGATTCGGAAGTTCCACAAGGCGAGACTGAAACCCGGTTTTCGTAATTCAGTGAGCACCATGATCAACCTCTGCAACCAGCAGAGATCTGATATGACATTCATGACCCCAAAAGGAAGTTTCATGTCCAGTATTTCAGCCAGAACATGTCTGTTGGCAATCTTCATCTCCGTGAGTGCCATCAGCTCTCTCTCGGCTCAACCCGATTACGTTTCGCACGGCGGCCTGAAGTACGATGCCAACGATTGGCCCTGCTGGCGCGGTGCGCGACAAGACGGCATCGCGGACCCTAATCAGAAACTTCCCACTCGTTGGAGTGAAACAGAAAATGTTGTCTGGGAAGCGAAAGTCCCCGGTCGCGGACACGGCTCTCCGTGTGTCGTCGGAAATTACATTTATCTGGCAACTTGTGATGAAGGACCAAAATCGCAATCAGTCGTCTGCTTTGAGCGATCCACCGGCAAACAACTGTGGCAAACTGTCGTTCATCAATCAGGGGCGATGTGGAAAAACAAGAAAGGCTCTGCCGCGTCTTCCACCGTCACCTGTGATGGCGAACAACTCTACATCAACTTCCCCAACAGTAACGCACTGTTTGCAACCTCCCTCTCGCTCGATGGAAAAATCCTCTGGCAACAGAAAGTCTCTGATTATGTGATCCATCAAGGTTACGGCTCCTCCCCGACAATCTACAAATCGCTCGTCATTGTCACGGCAGACAACAAAGGGGGCGGTGCCATTGCCGGCCTTGATCGCAAGACTGGCAAGATCGTCTGGACAAACCCACGACCAAAACTCCCCAATTACCCGACGCCCATCATCTTTCACCTTGACGGAAAAGATCAGCTGATCCTGACCGGTTGCAAGTTGGTTACCTCGCTCAATCCCATGACCGGCAAGATCATCTGGGAAGCTGATGGTGCCACCGAAGAATGCGTCACTTCAACTGTGACTGATGGCACTCATGTTTATTCCAGTGGCGGGTATCCAAAGAATCATGTCGCCGCCTACAAAGCCGATGGCTCCAAAGAAGTTGCCTGGGAGAACGGCGACCGCGTCTACGTTCCCTCGATGGTCATACGAAACGGTCACATCTACGCCGTTATGGATGCGGGAGTCGCCGTCTGTTGGAAAGCCGACACCGGAGAAGAACTCTGGAAATCCCGGCTCGGCGGCAACTTCACTTCTTCTGTCGTCTTGGTGGACGAGTCCGTCTTCGCGACCGACGAAGCAGGCAAAACAACAATGTTCCGTGCCGACCCCTCCGGGTTCAAAAAGCTGGGAACTAACAAACTCGGCGATGAAATGCTGGCCACACCGACCATCTGCGGCAATCAACTCTTCATGCGAGTCGCGCACCGCCAGGACGACACGCGTCAAGAAGTTCTGTACTGCATTGGTGAGTGATACGACAAGTCACACCGTTTGACGTCCGACATCTTCAATAGTGACATTCGATTAACAACGGTCGAGTTTTGGAGTGCTCCGGCTTGGCGGAGCTTTCTTTCTCAATCCGTGTTGCCCGCTCTCTCGCTAACGGAGTGAAAAGAAAGCGGTGCCAGGACACCGCACTCCATAGTCCACGACTTGATGCCATTCGTGGTTTTAATATTCTCTCATTCCAACGTCAGAACCATTCCACATCGCTCATGCCGATTCGCGTAATTGAGGCCACCGAGCGAATAGCGAGGAAGAAGGCCGAATGCGCGAGAAGAAGCGTCTCCTTCATGTCGGCCTACGACAACCCGTGCACTGGCACTGTGCAAATCCGTGAAAATCCGTATTTTATCCGCGTCATCCGTGTTCTACTTCTACCAAACGACTCGCCAACACAGCATAGCGGACATTACAGAAAGTGACCTTGAAATTTGGTCTGTACCAGAGTTAACGTTCGGAGTTGGTTAGTGAAAGTAGGCTGGTG
>Ga0181597_10000717_pt1 | contig 37112 bp, 23 predicted proteins | sample 041ome_5_FD_148647 | JGI IMG/M metagenome (GOLD analysis project Ga0181597, IMG submission 148647) | Coastal salt marsh microbial communities from the Groves Creek Marsh, Skidaway Island, Georgia - 041403US metaG (spades assembly) | ecosystem: Environmental > Aquatic > Marine > Intertidal zone...
TTCACGAATGGTTTTTCCTGTGGCGGCTTCGACTAACACGACTTTTCCATCAGAAAGGCCCGCCGCGATCAGTTTATGATCGGTCGAAGTTGCTGTGGCAGTGATTTCTCCGCTCAGGGCCGGGCTTTCCCACAAACGTACATTTTGTGGTTGCTGCCAGAGTTTAATCACTCGGTAACCACTGCTTGCCAACATCTTCCCGGAGGGATGAAACGCCAATGCGTGGACGAAGTCCTGGTGTGCGGCTCCATCGGGGTAGAGTGGCTGATCGTTGAACTTTAAGGTTGCGAGAGACGTGTCCTTCAGTCGTGCAACTTCTGATTGACTGGCAACATCGTAGACATGGATTTGGTTAGCGCGAGAGACAGCCGCCAAGTCAGCGTGAGGTGACAACGCCAGGCTGTAGCTGGAGTGAATCTCTGCGGGAACCGGTCCCCAATTGATGACCATCTTTGCTGCTCCACTCCCTGCGGCAGCGCCTTCCAGAATCCATTGTCGAATGATGCCCAGTTCTTTGGGAGATAACGGAGGGGCTTCGACCGAGTTTGGTTGCGGAGGCATAGCCGGGCCGTCAATCCGGGCAGCCATTTTGAACAACCAACTTTCCTCGGGCTTTTTGGCAATGACGGATGGTCCACGCTTCCCCCCTTTGAGAATCCCTTCGACATCTTCCAGGACCAGCTTACTTTCATCGACAGCCACATTGTGGCAGGCCACACATTTGGCATCGAGGATCGGATAGACATCCCGTTCAAAATCGACCGGACGACCCAGTTTCGGATCTTCGGGAGTGATCGCGGGTAGCTTGTCTTGCGCGGATGCAGACAAGAGAGAGGACAACACGATTGAGGTGAACAGTGTGATTACACGTGTCATAGTGATAAACCTGTAGGAATGAGTCTGTGAGTTCTATGAACGAATACTCAAAAGGTGTTATTTAGTGAGGTTGAGGGCGAGAGGAGCATCGACGGAGGCTTTCCCCAGAAAATCAGCCTGCCCTCGAATGACGAGGTTTTCTGGTTTTCCATCCGGGGCGCTTCCATCGGCATGAATCTTCAAAACGCCCTCCGTTTGATCGGGGGGAATCACCAACGGATCGGCTTTCAAACCTGCCACACCGGGGGGAAGTGGCAGAGTGACCGTCACTGGGCCATCGAATCGGGAGATTCGTTTGAGGGTGACTTTCACATCAATGGACGCTCCCTTCTTCAGATTGCCACCATCAGGGACGGCCACATTCAATTCATAAGGAGCTTCATTCACGATCAGTAAGACGGGTGTTGACGGGACAGACAGGTTCACGTTCTTTGCTTTGTTCGCGTTCGTGACATTTTGAAAGTTTTTGTCGGAGTTCGTCTTTGCAGTTGTTGCCGCGTTGAAAGCATCTGTGGCTGTTTTGGCGGATGCGTCGGCTTTTGTTTTCGTCTCTTTGGCGGTGGCGATTGCCGTGTCGGCAGCTTTTTTCTCCGTATCGGCTTTCACTACTGCAGCGGTCTTGGCTTTCAAGTCGGCTTCGGCCTGTGTCAGCTTTTGCTTTTCGGTATTCAAGGCCGTCGTGGCGTCTGCTTGAGATTTAGTGGCGGTTTGCAACTGCTGTTCGGCTGTTGTGACTGCCTTGGCTTTCTCCTGATTTTCCTTGTCGGCTTCCAAGTCGGCTTTCGCTTTCGCCAGTGCATCTTGAGCCGTTTTAAGTTCTGCGTCACGAGTCTTCAGCGTCGCGTCGGCTGTTTGAACAAGCTTTTGCTGATCGGTCACGGCTTTTTGAGATTCTTGCTGTGCCTTCTGTGCGTTGGTGAGTGCGTCGGTGGTGGTCTTCAATGTTTGTTCAGCGGCTTTCAGATCGGCGTCCGCTTTTTGTTGCGCGGCGATTGCCTGTTTGTTGGCTTCTTCTTTTGCTTTTCGTTCCACTTCGGCGGCATCGGCTGAGGCTTTGGCTTCCGCGATGGCAACCGGGTTTCTCGTGTAGGAAACTTGTGCTTGTGATGTCAGATATAAAGTGTATGCGCCGGGAGGAGAATCTTTGGGGATGAAGACGCGACGAACGCCTTCAGTCTCTCCTTTGTTGAGTGGTTTGTTTTCAACTTGCAGTTTACTGGCACGCGGGTCGAATCCAGCGAATGTCAAAGTGACGTTGTTGTCGAATCCTTCACGTCGCTCGACCTTCACCGGGACCAATACCTGTGAGCTTTGTGAGACTTCGATTCGAGGTGTCGGCGCTGTGACAACGGCCTGGAATTCTGCGAGGTCGTCCATCACGCTCACCATCAAAGAGCGAGTCAGGCGGGCGTCGGTGTTTTCTCCTGTGTTTTGATTTCCCGTCCAGATGAGAGAGCCAGAGCGAGCCGTATGTGTGGTCAACTTGGCGGATTGTTGAAGTTGTTGTTGAACCGCGTTGACCTTTTGCCTGGCGTCGGTGACCGCTTTTTGTCCGGCGGTCAGATTGTCTTGAGCCACCTTCAATTCGGCCTGAACCTTCTTCAGTTCTGCCTCTGCCTGAGTGACTTTGCTTTTCAGGTTATCATCGGCCGATTTCTTGTCAGCTTCTGCTTTCGTAGCGACGGCTGTTTTTGCTTTCAAGTCGGCTTCGACCTGAGTCAATTTTTGTTTTTCAGCATTAAGGGCATTGGTCGCATCCTGCTGATTCTTGGTCGCGACTTGCACCTGTTGCTCGACTGTTTTAACGGCATTCACCTTGTCTTGATTTTCGGTGTCTGCGGCGGCATCCGCTTTGGCTTTGGTGAGTGCCTCTTGGGCGGTCTTCAATTCCGCATTCCGGGTGTTGAGCAACGTTTCCGCCGCTTGAACTTTCTTCTGTTGCTCGGTGACCACCGCCTGTGCTGCCTGTTGTGCTTGTTGAGCGTTGGTGAAATTGGTGAGAGCCGTCTTCACTTGAGCTTCCGCCGTTTGTCGGTCGGACTCCAGTTTCTTCTGAGCGGCAGCAATTTTCGGCATGACATCGGCAACCGCTTTGCTCAATGCGGGAAGTTTATCTTCGGCGGGTTTGATCGCAGCGATGGCGGCTTTTAACTCTTTTTGTGTTTGAGGCACTTCGATTTTTGCCTCACCTTTGACCTTGATAGCCGTCGCGTTCACCGCAGCATCGGGAGCAGCCGTCAGAATCAATCGAGCCGAGTTCTGGCCGGGGCCGATGATCGCTCCGGGACACGTCACCCCTGCGGGCAAGTTTTCAACTTTGACATCGATTGTGCCATCAAATCCATCAAGCCTATGAGCAAGAACATCGATGTAGGCGTTGTCACCTTTACGGAGCGAGAGAACACCGGGTGAACCGGGTTGATTCGCGGCGGCATTGGGGGTTGATGCGAATGCCACCAAACGAAAATCGGGAGACTGTTTGCGAATGACAAGTCGATACAGAAGCTGTGGGGTCCCGCGGTTTTCACGGTAACGGTCATTGATCATCACACGGTAGGCTCCGTCTGCAGGAACCGTGAGCATCCAGGCCGGATCGCGATGTCGGGTGTTGAAGTCGTCGCCACCAATGGTGGTTTTGACATCGTCTTGATCAGTGAGTCGTTTGACCGATTCTTCACCTTTGTCGTTGACCGTTACCTGCTCCACAATGAAACGAGGGTCGGTCTGGTTGCCGAGACGCTGCCCGTAAGCTTCAATTGCATACACTTCGCCAGCTTTGGCCGTGAATTGATACCAGTCGGCATCGAGCTTTTCCTGAAACTGACCAGTGATTTCAGTGGGAACTGTGATTTGTTGAGCTTTCGCAGATTCGTTATTGGGTTCCTGTTCAAGAATCACCGGAGCATCGGCAAGATGAATGGAAAGTGCGTTGGAAGTCCCTTGCGGAGATTGAAGTCTCCAGCCAATCACATCTTCAGAGGACTCTTCAGGTTGCAGATTATGGTGCAGCTGGGCGTCGTCAACATTAGCCGGTAACGCAATATTGGTTGTCAGTTTCTGCAACTCCACTCCATCCACTTTCACGCCACTGGGGACGCCTTCCGGAAGGTTACGTCCATAAACTGCGTACGAATCATTCGATCCGGGAAGACCCGAAGCAGGCATGATGAAGTCAATGTGCGGGCGTGAGTTAACATGCAGACGATAAAAGTTATCACTGCTACCCCGGTAGCTGAATTCGGTCACTCGCAGAAAATATTCTCCTGCTTCCTTCACTGTGTAATCGAGTACCGGATCACCCCGATAACCGCCGCGAGATCGTTCCAGACGACGGCCAGAAATATCAAGCAATTCGATCTGTGCTCGCATGCGTGAATCGATGGTCTGAGCTTCGGCTTCGGCGAGAAGTCGATGATTGGCGGGGAGTGTGATTTTATAAAAATCGACATCAGCGGCGCGATTGCTGAGACCATTCACGATTGTTCCCAAGTCGACCGGTTGGGCGGTGTCGAGAGTGTTGTTGGCGTCGTTTTCCATGACTTCGGGAGAATCGCCAATGACAAATGTTCGCGGATTACTGATGCCAAAATATCCGTGAGCGCGGACATCGTGAAAACCGACTGGAACATCTGCCGCGACACTTACCTCAAAAGTATTGGTCACGGGAACAGGTTTGCCTGCCTGGTCTTTCATCTTCTGTTTTGCAGAGATGCCGGGATGACTGAAAACTAATTGGTCGACGGCGTCGAGATCTTTGCCACCACTGATGGTGACATCGATCGTTTGTCCTCGTTGTGCTCCTGGAGGAGAGATCGAATTGATGCCGATTTGTGCAACTTGAGCGTGGGCGGTTGCGGAAATCAAAGAGACGATCAGCGTCAAACAGGTGATGCGCATTGGAGCGGGAAAAAACATTCCGACCTCATCTTTCGGTTGGTCAATGATGATCCGTTGAAGGTTTTTCAAGCGGATAACGCGGCAGGAGTCACTCGGTGTGTTGGTCTGGGTGGGAACGATGAAATCTTCAAGATCATCGCCATCTATTTATCATAACGAGATGGGAACCCCAGGTCGAAAAAAAACTGGCAGACTCTCGCACTCTGCACGAAAAAAGTCGACCCGCCTACGCGGATCGACTTGAGGGAAATTGAACCTTGAGTTTCTGTTTGATCAGTGATTAAACAGAAACTCTTTGCTGTTAATCAAAGCCCACAAAATGTCCTCATAAGCGACTTGTGGGTTCTCTTCGTGTTTCTGAATATGAGCCACCGCGACAGAAAGCTCTTCCGATCGTGGATTTCGCGAGAAGACCCAGCGATACATTTCGTGCAGCTTTTCTTCGTGAGTCAGTTCTTTGTCTTTCGCGAGTAACGCGGCTCGACCACTACCCGAAGCAATTTTGTTTTGCACTTCGCTACTATTGAGAAGGTGCAAAGCCTGGGCCAGATTCGCTTCTTGAGATCGCTCGCATTCGCAGGCTGTGTCGCCAGCGGGTTGTCCGAACACTTTCAAGAAATACGGCCCTTTTCCAGGGTCTGGAAGCTGAATGGCACGGGTGCCGGTCGGTAAACCGCTGTAACCTTGAGTCGTGGCGGTCACATCATGGAACGCATCGTACAGAACTTCTGCCGTCAATCGTTTGGGATAATAACGAGAGAAGTTTTGTTTGTCTTTCAAGTTGTATTCGTTCGGCAAAGAGCTGAGTTGATACGTTTTTGAGTTGCAGATGGAGCGAACGAGCTGTTTGAGATCGAATCCGCTCTTGATGAAGTTGTCGGCCAAGGCGTTGAGCAACTCCGGGTTAGAGGGAGGATTGGTTTCTCGCATGTCGTCTTCCGGTTCCACGATTCCTCGAGAAAAGAAGTGTTTCCAATAACGATTGACGACGGCTTTCGCAAAGAACGGGTTCTCTGGTGATGACATCCAGTCGGCGAGATACGCTCGTGGATCACGTTCGTCGGGAATCTCGAATGGTTCTGTACCAAGACCTGCCGGTTTGAGTGTTGTACCGGAGCGTGGATTTTTGTCGGTTGCGGTTCCCACATTGTGAAACAGTTCTGCCTGTGCAAAGAATTGCTGGCGGGCAACCTGATTCTTCGTCCCGATGCGGTTAAAGAAGGCTTTGAAGCTGTAGTAGTCGTTTTGGCTCCACTTCTCGAACGGATGGTGATGGCAGCGTGCACATTGAATTCGCAGTCCCAGGAATAGTTGGGCAGTATCTTCGACCCGCTCTTCAGGTGTCGCCACTTGTCGATACCAGACAACGGGAGGATTGAAACGCACGTTTCCACTCGCCGTCAGTATGTCTGTAACGAATTCGTCGTAAGGCTTGTTCTCATAGACGCTGTCCCAAATCCAGCGATAGAAGGCAAAAGTTGCTTCTTCTTCGCCCGCTCGGGGATTCTTGTTGCGTAAGACCAGGTTCCATTTGTTGGCAAAGTAGTCGGCATAGGCAGGAGAATCGAGCAAACGGTCAACTACCTTCGCTCGCTTATCAGGATCGGTGTTTTCCAGAAACGCCTTCACTTCAGATTCGCTAGGCACACCACCGGTAATATCGATGCTGACTCGACGTAGGAATGTGGCATCGTCGCAAACATCCGAGGCGGGAATGCCGAGAACATTTAATTTGGCGAAGACGTTTTCATCAATGTAATTGTTGGGGCCGGGGATACTGTCGGTCGGTGCACCCAGCGGAATGGTCGAACGGAAAGTCGCAACTTGTCCCTGGTAGCGGGCCATAATGGCCACTTCACCGGCGAGATCGAGTGTTTTGACAAGACCTTCTTCGGTCACTTCTGCCATTTCGCTGTCATTGGCTTCATAGAGTGCCATGCGCGTCACATCTTCCGTCGTGCCGTCACTGTATTCTGCCAGGACGGTGATCTGTTGATCGGAGCCACGGTCCATGACTCGCCCTTCCGGCAAACATCGAATCCCGGTGACATAGGCATCTTCTTCGGAGCCGTAAGGCATTCCCTGTTCGATCCAGCGATAGATCATCCGATATTCATAACTGCCAACTTCTGTTCGCTTACCACCACCGTGAGGAGATTGACCGACCGGTTTGGTGAGTAGCAATGAGGCACCGGGAGAGGCTGGGAAGAGTCGCCGTCCACGCGCTTCTTTGACAAGAAATTCGTAATCGTCTTCGGGATAAAAACCGAGAAGTGATAAAGCAAATCCATTTTGACCACCCGATTTACCGTGGCAACCACCGCTGTTGCAACCCAGTTTGGTGAAGACAGGCACAATTTGGTTTTTGAAGTTGATGGGTGTCTGCTGAGCAAACCCGGTGACTTTCACAGGAATCTCAGCTTGTTTCCCTTCCGACTTGGCAATCACTTTTACTTCACCATCGGCAAGTGGTGTCAGCATCCCATCCGAACTGACTGAAACAATTCCATTCGGCTCAGTTGTGTAAGTTGTCTTGCGAGTGAAGTCGTGCAGTTGCCCGGAGCTGAAAACCCCCGTCACATAGAGTTGCTGACGCGCATCTTTACTGCGGATAGAAATCCCCTGCCCCTTCAGATTCGGTTCGATCTGAATGGTTTGCAAGGTTCCAGGAACACCCAGTCCTTTGGATTCGGCAGCAGAAATGATCACGCTTGTGGCAATCATCAAGCTGAAGGCGAGTGAAGATAACAAGTAGTGTCGCATCGAGGTCTCTCCTCTTCGTGAGGCGGGTCGACTGCTGGTGGGATAGTCGGATGGAGGATGTAAAGGTGGGGCCAAAACGCAAAGCTCATCGTTGAGGTTTACGATTCATTGTTACAATATCGGCTATAGCAACAGTTTATGGCCACCTTTCAACATATCAACAATCACTGGAATGTCAACATTTTATTCTCATCCTGAGAATTTCTCCCGAATCGCACAGACCCCATGTCATTTGAGTCGAATCAAGAGAAGCTTCCCGGAATATAACGATTTTGCGAGGAAATCCGCTTTCAACACCGATCCCACACGAAATCCCGGGGTCTACATTGGTCAGTTCACCCTTGGTGCCGTAAGATATCTAGGAACTTTGACTTATCTCTCACCCGAGAACTCCCATGCCAGATTCCAGCGATCAAAAACAGTGGTCACCTCTTAACGATGCCGTGAAAGCTCTTCGCGAAGGGCACATGGTGATTGTCGTGGACGCCGAAGAACGTGAGAACGAGGGAGACTTCGTCTGTGCGGCAGAGTCGATCACACCAGAGATGGTCAACTTCATGCTCAAAGTGGGACGTGGCGAACTGTGTGCTCCGATGACCGCAGAGATCGCGCAGCGACTTCGATTCAACCCGATTGTCGATTCCGATGATAATACCGCTCCGCACAAAACACCGTTTCAGGTTCCCATTGATCACCGGGATGCGGGAACCGGAGTCAGCCCGATTTCGCGCGCTACAACACTCAACGAACTCGCCAACCCCAAAGCGGTCTCTGAAGATTTTCTGCGACCCGGTCACATCAAGCCGCTGAAAGCCAAAAGTGGTGGTGTCCTTCGGCGAGCCGGACATACCGAAGCGACCGTCGATTTGATGGAGATGGCGGGACTCACTCCTGTCGGTGTCTTGATCGAGATTACCAGTCAAACGGGACTCGGCATGGCCGGTTATGAAGAACTCAAACAAATCTCCGATCAGTACGAGATTCCGATCATTTCCATCGAGGAAATCATTCGGCATCGTCGAGTGAGTGAGCGGTTGGTCGCGCGGGAAGTAGAAGTCAATATTCCCACCGCACAATATGGATCACCAAAAGTCATCGCTTACAGTGTGAAACACGAAGCGCAGGAACCCATCGCACTTGTCTGGGGCGACTTATCGAAAGTTGATGCACCGTTGGTGCGTATGCATTCTTCCTGCTTCACGGGTGATCTTATCGACTCTCTCCGTTGCGATTGTGGAGATCAACTTCACATGGCCATGAGCATGATTCACAAAGAAGGAACGGGAGCCGTCGTCTATCTTCCTCAAGAAGGTCGCGGCATCGGACTGACTGCGAAATTGAAAGCGTATCAGTTGCAAGACGAAGGGTACGATACCGTTGAAGCGAATCACAAACTGGGTTTCAAATCAGACATGAGGGATTACATGATCGGCATGCAGATTCTCAAAGATCTTGGCCTCTCTGATATCCGCTTGTTGACAAACAATCCCAAGAAGACAGATGCCTTTATCTATCCCGGCTTCGATCTGAAGTTGGTGGAACAGGTTCCCATCGTCGCACCTCCTGAAAAAGAGCGTGAGAAGTATATGGAAACCAAACGCGCCAAAATGGGCCACCTCTTACCGCGAATGGACGAAGAATAGCGGTTTTCTGCCGAATTTGAATGATGCAGTCGGTCTGATCGACTCGGTATTACAAATGCGGGCGAATGCCGTAGAGATTATTCAATTTGCATTCTCATTTTTGAATCGGTCGTCAATAACTTTTGTCCTTCCACCAATATCAAAGACTGGCTCGTGGGGACGTTCAGGAATTCTTGAATTAGTCCGTTGGGCCAAGTGACTTCCAGGCGATCCATCGTGTTGTTCTCGGCGCAGCCAATCATCAGTTTCCTTTCGTTGGAACATTGATATCCGTCTCCTGCCGTCAACTGATGGACCCATTCAGAGTTCCCGATCGAGACTTTCACGATCGCACCGATCGCGTCGCGTGCGGTCTCCGTCGATATCAACTCCAGGCTGAGATAAGAATTTCCGTGGTCGGTCGTTTTGTTGGTAAGTAACAGACTCGGCCCGTCGAGTCGTCCAACGACAAGATCCGGCAGGCCGTCGGAGTTCCAATCGAGCCGAGCGACCGCTCTGCCCACCATGTTGTTTAAGCCCCACGAGTCGACTTTGTCGGCTGGCCACTGTTCAAATTGATGTCCCGTCCACTCGAAAAAGTGGGCAGGCATGGCGTAAGGGATTCCAGATCGCGACAGGTCGTGCGTGTAGCCGTTGGCGACAAACAGTTCGAGTCGTCCATCGAGATTGGTATCCAGAAACTGAGTGCCAAATCCTAAAACCGTCAATGTGGGAACTTGTAAGCCAAACTCTTGAGTGCGGTCTTTAAAAATCGATTCTTCCATTTCAGAATAGAGAGTGTTCGATTCGTGTAAAAAGTTAGTCACAAACAGGTCAGTCCTCCCGTCTTGATCACAGTCGGCAGCCGCGATTCCCATGCAGGCTTCCGCTTTCCCTTCGCCACTGAAAGCGAGGCCCGAAATCAAACTGTTGTCAGACATTGTTTTTGTATCGGGGGAATCGTATTGGTAGAAATGATTGGCCACCGTGTCGTTGGCGACAAACAGTGACAGTCGTCTCTCGCCGGAGTTGAAGGCAGCGATGCCGAGCCCTTTTCCGTTGGGAACATCTTTGAGAACCTGTGCAGTTTGATCGTTGAATCCCCCTGCTCCATCTCCTAGCCAAAGTCGATCAATCGCTCCGGCAAAATCCTTGGGTTTACATAAGTCGGGGACGCCGTTCTCATCGGTGCAAACTCTGTCGAACAAATCGTCGCCAGCCAGGTAATTCACATCGTAGATATCCGGGAAGGAATCGCCGTTGATGTCGGCAATCAGGCAACTGGTCGTCCATTGAGGTGCCATACCCTTGATCGAACTCGTTCGGTCAGAGAAAGTTCCATCACCGTTGTTGATCCAGAGAGAATTGAAATCGGTGTTGGCGATATAGACATCCACAAAGCCATCGTTATTGATGTCCCCGGCAGAGATTCCTTGACCAAACCCTGTTTCGCCAGAGAATCCTGCGAGATCGGAGACATCTTGAAACTTGATGCCGTTCTGATTTCTGAATAATCGATCGTGGCTTTCGGTCTGATCGGTCTGTAATTGATCCCAGTCACGACCTTGTGTACACAACAGGTCGGGTGTTCCATCTTGATCATAATCGAGAGCCGCAATTCCTCCCCCCGCGAATTCGAACATGCGGTATGTATGGGTGGGAGTGCCGTTGTTGTATTCAAATTCAAATCCCAACTCTGCCGCCTGTTCCACGAAGGCAATTTCGGAGGATCGTGTGTATGAGCCGTGATTGTCTTTGGTAAGAATCAGATTCGGAAGCGGATACTGTGAGAAATCGACTTGGAGGGCTGGGTTCAGTTCGGGTTTGGTTAAAACGAGAGGGAGTTCAGGGATCTGTGGCCTAATCTCTTTGAGGATTAGTTGTAGGTCGGGATTGTTGGGATGAGCTACCAACGCGATGTCTCCCCACGCATACGCATCCCAGATTCGCCCCGCTTTGAGAAACGACTGTATCAGCTCGACAACTTGAGTTTCGCTCGGCGTCTCGGACGATCTGATGGTGGCATGTTGGCTGTCGCGAAGATGATTCAACAATTCGATACGTGTCAGGAACGGTTGCGCGGTTTCGGTTTGATTGTCGGCGATCAGAGCTTGCGCGAGGCCGTTAGTTGCAGAGAGAGATTCCGGACGGAGTTTAAGTGCTTCCCAGTAGCAGCGGATGGCGGCTCGCATATCTCCGCTCTGCTCAGAGAGTTTTCCCAGAACGACCCACGAATCGAACGATTGTGGCGACTCGGGAAGATTTCGGCTCCACTCTTGCAACTCATCAATTCGACCAGCCGATAACAGGTTTTGTCCGATTCGCCCGTAGTAATCTGTCGGCAATCCTTCCAAGTTCTTTGCGAAACGTAACAGTTCCAAGGCGCGATCATATTCCTGATCAGAACTGGCAGCATAAGCGAGTCCCAGAATCGGATTGGGATCGGTGGGATCTGCCTGCCGAGCAGTTTGAAGTTTTTGAGGATCGCTCAAGGCTCCAGAATCGAGCGAGACGAGCATCAATAAGTCGGTCTCTCTTCCGGCACGAATCAATTTCAAAATATGCGGTATGGCTTCTGTGCGACGTCCGCAAAGACCGAGCAGCCGAGCGTAATGGTCGTTGACATCAAGATCATCAGGGTTCACAGCCAGCATTCTTTGATAGATTTGCTCGGCCTCACGAAATCGATAGACGTGATTGTGAAGAAGATCTGCCAACAATAGCTGGGCAGAATACCAGACAGAGTTGCTTTCATCGTTAATGAGTTCGAGGTCGAGAATGGCTTTCTCGTATTGTTGTTGTGAGATCGCAATTCTTGCGGCAAGCAAACGGGCTTCGGGATATACCTCAATCAGCTCAATGGCTTCTCGAATGGACTGCTCGGCTTTTGTGAATCTCCCGTTATTGAACAGAGTCTGTGCTTCGTCGAAGAGGAGTCCTGCCTGTTGTTCGGGCGACTCGCTCTTCCATTGGAAAGCCAAGACCACAAGCGAGATCAGCAGAATGATCGCAACCAGAAACAAACCGCGTTTTTGGGCAGGATTATTCACTATCGCTCGCTTCGAGAGGAATCACGGATATTGAACTCAGTAGAGTACCGCGCTGTCCGGTGGCACGCTCTGATTTTTCGACCAGCAGATAGGTGGCATTGAGTGTTGGGCGATTCAAGCGTGTCCGTTGTCCTGACGGCCAGCGGATTTCGGCCTCTTCCACTTGTTCAATGGCTCCTAATCCAAATTGCACCAAGCGTTCGTTACTTGCCATGTAGCCATCACCGGCAGTGAGTTGGCGTTCGATTTCTCGATCACCAATTCGTAATTTGATGCGTGCTCCTATCGCGTCGCGGGCCGTATCGACTGCCGTAAGACGAAACGAAAGAAAGTTGCCCGCCTGTTGAGTGGTGTTTTGAAGCACTGAAGCCGGTGAATTCATGTTGGAAGCAATAAATTCTGGTCTTCCGTCAAGGTTCCAGTCAACTCGCGCCAATCCACGACCAAGATATTTTCCTGCAAACCAATCGCCGGCTTCATCTGCCGATAACTCCTGGAATTGTCCCTCGACATTCTGAAAGAGCTGGGGGCTCATTTGATAGGGGCCTCCTTCATCACGGTAGTCATCGACATGACCGTTGACGACGATCAGGTCGGGCTTTCCGTCCAAGTCGGCATCCAGAGATTGGGTTCCCCATCCTGTCATAGGAATGCTGGGAAGATGTAAGCCAGCGGGTTTGGTGGAGTCTACAAAAAGTCCCGGATAATCCTGTAAGTAAAGTGTGTTGGGTTCGTCTTGAAAGTTGGTTACAAAAATGTCAACGAGGTTGTTTCCATCCCAATCGTCAACGGTAATACCCATGCAGGCCATCGAGAGTCCATTCAGGTTAAACGCCAATCCGCTGAGCAACGCACGATCTTCAAGTTGAATATTGTAAGGATTGTCGGCTGGTTGATTATCCAGAAAAAAGTTGGCAACCTGGTCATTAGCAATGAAGAGTAACGGACGTTGCGGTTCGTCCAGTTCAAAGGCCACGATCCCCAGTCCTTTCGATTCGGATTGAGGTGTCGCATGTGTTGCGGCAATGAAACGACCATCTCCCTGGTTGATCCAAAGCTGATCTGGTGCGCCGTCGAAGACACTTGGAGAGCAAGCATGGCCTTGACAGATCTTTGTGTATAGCCCTTCCCCTTCCAGATAGTTCACATCAAACAGATCAGGATAACCGTCAGCATTCAAATCGCAGATCATCACGCTGACCGTCCAGGCATCATCGTTCAAGCCGGCAATATCAGTGACTTGGGAGAAAGTACCGTCTCCCATGTTTTGATAAAGGCAGTTCTGTCCAACATTGGCAACATAGAGGTCGGTAAAACCATCGTTGTTGAAGTCGCCCGCCGAACAGCCTTGTCCGAAACCTGAATCTGGTCCCGACAAGGCATGGGAAACATTTTGAAAGTGGACTCCCTCCACGTTTCGGAATAACTGATCCTGAAATTCAGTTGATGGAGTGGGTGTTTCGCTGGCATCAATCCAGTCTGAACCTTGTGGTAGAAAGACATCGGGAGTTCCGTCGCCATCGTAGTCCAAAATGGCAACTCCGCCTCCTGTTTGCTCAAAGGTTCTTGCGCCTTTGGTATCCGGGTCGTCTCCGTTGTTGTATTGGAAGTCGATCTGTCGATTTTCGGTGAATTGGATTGTCCGGTACTGAGGCGGATTGTCTTTTTGTAGTGCAGAATCTGAGGGAAACTTGTTTGAGATTTGGGCAACCAGTCGCTCAAAACTCGGAAGGTCAGAATTGGGTTTGTGGTGTACTGGAAGCTGTTCGGGGTCCACGCGAACCAATTCAGGAGAAAGCTTGTACGCATGGCGTTCCAGCACTTCGTGAGGCCATTCCGACTGCGGAAAATTGCGACGTGCAAGAACAGACCAGGCACAGGTTTCCCAAATGCGTCCTAATTGTTCCAGTAAGGAAACTGTTTTCTGGACGGCTGCCTCGTTGTGTCCTTTTGAAACCAGAACATCATCAATGGTTTGGGAGAGTTCGATTAACCTTTCGGAGTAAGCAACGACTTCTGTGGCGCGGGGGTCGTTCAGGCTCACCAGTACTTGCCCTAACAGGTAAAACGCACGGCGATGAAAAGGTGACAGAATCACCGATTGCTCGAAACATTCAGCCGCCGACTTCAATTCTGAATGCCGACGAGCCCAGAGCCCTCTGGCAAACCAAATGTCTGGAGATTGTTCGGCTTCTGTTGGGAGGGCTTCATGCCACTGCAGAAAGTCCTGGGGAGCTTGTTCTTCAACCAGCATTTGACCCAACATGGCCTGAGCGGAGATCAGTTTTGGGTCGTCAGAAACCAGATTTTGTAATAAAGAAAGAGCTGTCGATTCTCCTTCCTCGAAAGCATGCGTGGCCACCGCAAGTCGAACATAGAGATCTGCTGGAGCTTGTTTCTGGCACTTTGCCAAGAACTCACCCTGTTCAATTTGACGCCCGATGTCTGCCGTGATCCCCAGTTCCAGATAGTTGGCATCCCCTCCCTTGACCAGTGAGTAATAATGATCGAGTGCTTTCCAACGTCGTCCTGTGATAGAGAGCAACATCGCCATGCGCTGGTGGGTCAAGCCGTTGTTGGGCTGGTACGAGAGAACTTCACGATAGAGCGGTTCCGCCTTCGAGAGTTGGCCTTGATCGAGATAAATCTCAGCAGCCGAAAAGAGAGCAAGTTGACCATCCGCGGTGGATTTGTCGTGTTTTGCTGCCGACAAGTAGTATTTGATGGCTCTGTTGGCAGACCCATTCTTCAAGGCGGCTTCGCCTGCCAATAGTTGACCCTCTTGCCAAAGCTCGCTTTCGGGAGAGACTTTGCTAATGAATTCTTCGACAGATGCGTATTCAGACTTGTTCAGAGCCTGCTTTGCCTGAGAGATTTGTTCAGAAGCAGGGACGTCTGGTTTGTTGGAGCAACCCAAGAAGATCGCAATTAAAAAAGGGAGGATGAGAAATGTGGTGTGAAAGAAATTCCACACACATAGCTCCATACCTCCCTTGCGAGTTCTCAGCATCAGACGTTATTCAATCTTGAACTCAAATTTGTTTTCTCCACTCGATTTCACTTCCGCAGTGAGAGGTGTGGTTGAAGAATCTGTGTACTGCTTGGGGACCAATTCGCTGGTAGCTTTTTCTGCAGCGGGAGAATGAGAATTCGCTGATTCGGCCTCGGCTTCATGGTCTGAATCACCACCCGAACCACCGCTTGAACTGGCTTCCGATTTGGAGACGACGACTTTGTAGGTTCCTTCGGCTGCGCCATCTCCAAAATCGTAAGTTTTGAGAACAAAATTTCCCTGGTCATCCGTAGTTGCCACGGCAGTGGGTTGATCTCCCTGTGGAGAAAATGCCACGGTGGCACCCGCCAACGGAGATCCCTTCATGGTGACGGTTCCTGAAGCCGGGAAAACTGGAGTTTTTCCCTCGTCAGAAGCTCCGCCTCCGCATCCTCCCAGAAAAGAAAAGGTGAACAGGAAGAGTAGTGTATATGTGAGACGCTTCATTTCAAGAGTACTTTCATTTAAGGGATGCTGTCTCTGTCGAAGAGTGGATCACGATAGGTCACTCCATAACAGTCGAACTGCCAGGATCTCTCGTTAGGAAAAGATCCTGTTGTGCCGACTAAGATTCGACACAACAGGAATTGATAGATTTCGCGATCAACCAGGAATGTTTAGAAGTTACCAATCGGCTCGCTACCGCTGACACTTCCTAACGCTCCCCAGATACCGTAAGGGCTTCTTCCCGCCGTTACCGGTCCAGCAGTGAGATTTCCAGTATCGATGTTTTCACTGATGAAGCGAACGGCTCCGTCACCCATTAAAACCTGAACTCCACCGGTGTGGTGGCTCGTCATGGTGAAGACACCATCGCGATCATGCTGGTTGTCGTTCCCGTTTTTGCAGGAAGGTCCATTAGGGGCAATGATTGTGTTCACACCGACAAAAGGAGGGGCACCATCGTAAGCACGGGTTCCTGCCAAGCGAGAACCGCTACCATCACCCAGTGTTGTGTAGATGCCTTCACCATCGACAGAAGCGACACACAAGGATGGGTTGTTTCGTCCACCATCAGCAACAGATGTTGTTGAAGCGCCTGTCAAGATACTGTTTGCACCGGCTTTGGCGACAATTCGTTCGCCCATGGCAACAGTATTGGAAAGTCCGTCGGTGACATCGGCAAACTTGCGAGGTCCACCCCCTTGGCCATCATTTCTGACGCCAATGAAGAAGCCACGAATTCCACGACCGCCGTTACCATTCCATGCCTGATTATGGTCCCAAGCATTGTCACCTTTGCTAAACATGTAGTTGGTGGCAGCGCGACCTGTATCATTACTGGAACCGCTGTCGGAAGGGCAACGCAACATTGGGATTCGTTCCGTTACACAAGGAACATTATTATTCCAGGGAGCAGTGTCACCGGTTGTTTCAAGATGTCGCATCGTTTGATTGAACAACGGTGCCTGATCGACAAAAGGGAGTAGTGGCAAATGGGCGCTGAATCGTCGCACGGTGTTAGGTTGGCCTCCGATGTTACCCCCTTCCGGGCTGCAAGCTTGGGGAACCACGTTGTAAACATCGTGGTAGTTGTGAATGGCAAGGCCATACTGTTTCAGGTTGTTTTTGCAAGAAGATCGGCGAGCCGCTTCGCGTGCTTGCTGAACGGCAGGAAGCAACAAAGCCACGAGAACTGCGATGATGGCGATGACCACCAGCAGCTCAATCAGTGTGAATGCGGGACGTAATCGGGATTTCGACATGAGAGAAACCTTTCTGAAAAATTGTGTGGAAGATAAAATCGAGAATTTTCAAATGGATGGTCGCTACAATCGTGAACCAAAGTAGATAGTCTAAAACTAAAGAATTTTTGAAGAAAAGTCCAGAAGATTAAGACTCCTTCACAAAAGAATATCGGCTAAAAAATTATATATATTCACCTCTCCTGATGATCGGTTTCTCTAGTATTACCTGTTTATGTGGATATTTATGGCTTGTGTGTCGAGCCAAAAGGGATTGATTTGTTGTATTGTTCATGAAGCGTCAGAAAATTTGATGCACTTGCAATCGTTGGCCGCTCCACGAGGATGAGACTTCATGAAGCCTGATTCTCGACGAAAACTTCAACTCGTTTTGGCCGCAATCTTCTATTTTGCTCTGATCTGTTTTGTGCTCCGTCCCGCGAGTCCATGGGATCAGAATTCGTTGCCGATTAAACAGAAAAATCTGCAAGTCGTGGCGATGTTTAATGCCTGGACGATCTGGTGGAACGCTGAATCACTTACCACCGCAAAAGCGAATTACTGGCAAGCTCCCATTTTTCATCCCGATGAGTTCTCTTTGGCGTACTCAGAACCTCAGCCAGCGACACTTATGGTTGCTCCCATTTTGTGGGCGGGAAACTCTCCAGCGAGAGCCTATCTCGTGTATCTCTATGCTTCCTTGTTCTTGAATGCCTTCGTCACTTTGCTGTTGGTGCAAGCTAGAAGCCGATCCGTTTTTGTCGGATTTGTTGCGGGGGCGTTCGTCCTGATGCTGCCCCTCGTACATGCGTCTCTGGATGTTTTACAATTGGTGCCGATCTGGGCTATTGTCTGGACTTGGATTTCCGCCAGCAAACTATTGCGCCAACCGAGTCTCAAGCGGGGACTCATTACGGGTTTCGCGTTCGGATGCGTCTGTTTGATCAGCCTTCATCAAGCCTTGATGATGACGGTCCTGCTTGGGTTCACAGGATGGTTACTTTTCACCAAGCAATTTTCCTGGCGACTGGTGAGTTCGAGTCTGGTCGCCGTCAGTTTCGCCACGGTCATCGTGTTCCCTTTGGCATCGACAATTCAGAAAGCCGTCAAGCAACATGAGTTTGAACGAAACCCGGACCTGGTTCAGAAGCTTTCCGCATTGCCCTCATCTTATCTCAACCTTCCCGGCAATCCGTTAATACATGCCGATCCCGATGCTCGACTGCCGCGAGAACACCTCTGTGTCGGTTGGATCAAAATGTTGCTTGGTTTTTTTGCGATCTGTGTGATGGTGAAGCGTCGAAAGTGGGATCGTTGGATACTCTTTCTGGCATTCACGTGTCTTATGGCGTTTTGCTTGTCGCTCGGACCACATTTACAAATCGGCACTTGGCAGCCTTGGCAATTGATGGCGCGTTTGATTCCCGGTGTTGCGCAAGTCAGAAGCGCGTATCGCTATGCCTATTTCGTTCAGCTTTCTGTTGTGTTGTTAGCTGTCGAGGGTGTGCGCGTGCTGTTCGTCTGGAATCGTCACCCCATGCGATCAACCAGACAACGCAGATTAACGAGTGCGGTACTGCTTTCGCTTGTTATGGCATCTGTGCTGGAGACCTATCCCTCTGCCCCCACACTTGCGGGTGTCCCTTCGGCGGGGCAGGAGCGACCCTGGGTCACATTCCTGAAAGAACAAACTCATGCCGAACATGCGATTGCCTGTTTCCCGTTTGCCACTGGGAACGGTCTCGCTGAGTACGACACCACCGCCCTGTGGATGTATTACGGCACCATGCATGGTAAGCCAATGGTGAACGGCTACTCGGGATTCTTTCCAAAGAGCTATTTCTCGTTGCGAGATCTCGTGAACGAGCAGTTTCCCTCGATTACCGTCATCGAAGAGTTACGCGAGCGGGATGTGGAGTATCTGGTTGTCTTGCGATCGTCCTATTCTGTGTCAGAGATGATGTCAGATCCGAATATCGCAAAGTCGCTCGAATTTGTTCTGGAAGACCCCGCCGGAATCGATATCTACCGACTTAAACCGAGTCGGTGAAGCTAGCTTTACGGGTGAGATTAACCGGTTGTCATGCTAAACTTTGAGTGACCGTAAGTCGTCAGCTTGTAAAGGTTTGGACTTCGGTTTATTCCTCTGGCTACACGGTTTGATGAACACACGACATCGGTCGAGTATTTTGACATTTCCCCCGGATCATTCGAGGCATCTCAATTTGAAAGTGATCGTGATTGGCGGCGGCGCAGCGGGATTCTTCGGGGCAATTGCGGCTGCCGAAAACGGTCACGATGTGACGATCCTCGAAGCTTCCTCGACGGTCTTGGCGAAGGTCCGCATCTCGGGAGGTGGTCGCTGTAATCTGACTCATAGTTGTTTTGAACCCCGTGAGTTGGTCAATAGTTACCCACGAGGTGGGAAGGCTTTGCGTGGTCCCTTCACCAGGTTTCAACCGTCCGACACCGTGAACTGGTTTGAGTCCCGAGGAGTTCGAACCAAAACAGAGTCGGATGGCCGAATGTTCCCCGTAACTGATGACTCGGCGACCATTGTTGATTGTCTGCAACGCTCGGCAGAGGACGCTGGAGTGGTGACTCGTGTTCGAGCCAACGTGTTGGCGATTGATCAAAGAGACTCGAAATTCTTCATCACCCTGCAATCTGGCGAATCAATTGAAACGGACCGAATTCTTCTGGCGACCGGCGGAAGCCGCGCCGGTTACGAATTGTCGAGAAGCCTCGGGCATCAAATCGTTCCTCCGGTGCCGTCATTGTTCACTTTCAAAGTTCAAGATCCACGGATCGCAGACTTACCAGGGGTTGCGGTTGAGCATGTCGATTGTCAGTTAGTCACCGACTCGAAGACGTTCAGCCAATCGGGACCGATACTTGTGACGCATTGGGGATTGAGTGGTCCTGCGGTTTTGAAATTGTCCGCGTGGGCTGCACGGGAACTACACGATTCGAATTACAATGCCAAATTGCGAATCAACTGGTTATCGGGAACCAGTGCCGACCAAATTCGCGAGCAATTGAATTCCTTCAAAGTAAATCAGTCCAGGAAGACGCTTGATACTTCATGCCCCTGGCAGTTACCCAAAAGGTTATGGAAGTCGCTGGTCGATTACGCCGTCAGTCAGCAATCCGTTCGGTGGGCTGAACTTTCAAAAAAAGCAGCGCAGTCGCTCGTCGAAGAATTGTCTGCTGGAGAATTCCAAGTAGCGGGGAAAGGCGTCTTCAAAGAAGAGTTCGTGACTTGTGGTGGCGTGGCTCTGAAAGAAGTCAATTTCCGCACGATGGAAAGTCGGATCTGCCCGGGTCTCTATTTTGCGGGTGAAGTGCTGGACGTCGATGGAATTACCGGCGGCTTTAATTTCCAGAACGCATGGACAACAGCATGGATCGCCGGCAATTCGATGTCACAATAGGTGCGATGAGACTGCTTTGTTAACTCGATTCAATTGCATTCCGCGCAAGAAAAAACCCGCTCGGGCATGATACCTTGCGGGTTAAAAGTGGAGGATACCGGGCTCGAACCGGTGACCTTTTGGCTGCCAGCCAAACGCTCTCCCAACTGAGCTAATCCCCCATTGGGTCTTCTCTGCTCAACAGACCATCAGATCTCCAAGCAGGTTCGTCGTACTTCTGACTTTTCATCGGAACCGGATGGACTAATTCTTTACCGAATCTAGCGGTTTCAACCATTTTTCCAGTTCCAATATGCTTATTGGTACCACTGTATGCGTTGGGTGTCAAGTTTGCCAAGAGTTCCTGAAGTTCCACCTGCATATCCTTCTCGACTCACGCCGACGGGCTCCCGGAAAAATGGTGCATGGCCTTCTCTTTGACGGCCTTCAGATCCAGCTTTCCTGTCCCCAAAAGAGGGATTTCTTCGACTTCCAGGAAGGAATCTCGACCCGGTATCCAGATGTTCGGCAAACCAGAATCCGTCAGTTTTTGCAGAATTTGATCGACGGGTGCTTTGATGGGAAGGTGCAGAACAACAATGCGTTCTCCCTTTTTTTCATCCGGGACGGCTGAGACCGCCACTCGAGGAAGCGGGTTATCGTCTTCGTCATCCATGGGATCATCGTCATCAATGATTTTTGCCAACGTGTTTTCGATGCGGACATGAGGGACCATTTCGCCCCCAATTTTTGAAAACCGACTCAGCCGACCGGTGATTTCCACGAATCCTTCTTCATCAATTCGGGCGATGTCTCCGGTGTTGTACCAACCGTCCACCAGGACTTCGTTCGTCTTTTCTGTTTGATTCAAATAACCAGACATCACATTCGGGCCACTGATCCACAACAATCCCTCGGCGTTAATTCCCAGTTCTTCTCCCGAGTCAGGGTGAGTGATTCTGGTTGAGACTCCCGGAAGTGGTCTTCCGACTGTTCCCGGTCGACATGCGGTTTGTTCTGTTTTGCCCGATCGGTTGGGAGGCACATTGACGGCGGCGACTGGTGAGAGTTCCGTGGTGCCGTAACCTTCTGTCGGATAGATGCCAAACTTCTTTTCAAATGCATCGGCCAAATCTTGCGGTAACTTTTCGGCTCCGACGACCACCGTGTCGAGTTTATGGAATTGCTCGGGTGTGCAGCGTTTCAGATAACTTCGCAAGAACGTGGGTGTCGCCATCGTGATGGTGACGTTGTGCTTCTCGGACAACTTTCCAATGGTTCGGCAGTCGAGTGGATTGAAGTGGTAAACACCTTTCGGGTCGAGGCATAAAACGAGCCAAAGTGTTCCTGTGAAACCGAAGGAGTGAAAGAACGGAAGCGTACCCAGAAAGACATCTTCTTTGGTGAAATGAAACATCTGTTCGACTGCTTGCACGTTGGACATCACGTTGGCATAAGACAGCATGACCCCTTTCGGCTCACCCGTGGAACCGGAAGTAAAGATGATCGAAAACAGATCCTCCGGTTTCTTCTTATGTAAGCCGAGCATTCGTTCGACAAGACGGACCGGCATTGCGAAGGTCATCAGTGCCGCTTTGAGTTTGTCGCCCAATCCGGCCTGTTCTTTGATGTCTTCCAAGTAAACGAACTCGGCCCCTTCCAGTTTGGTCGGTTTCTTCTCGAGGAACCGCTTACTGGTGAGGACATGTTTGATGCCGGCTTCTTTGACGCAATAGGAAACCACGTCATCTGACATGGTGTAGTTCAGGTTGACCGCGACGCGACCATCCAAGGCGACCGCAGTGTTCGCGAGAACTCCACCGACAGACGGTGGCAACAGAATTCCGATCTTCTCCTCCCCTGCCCCGAACGTGGTTCGTCTGAGGACAGATCGCAGTACCAATGAGGCCAGCATCAGTTTTTTGCTGGTCAAAGAGGTTCCAGCCGAGTCGGCCACTTTCTCGCGACCGCCGTTCTGTTTGCATTTTCGCAGAAAAACTCTCGGTGGAATTAGCATATCGGGTTTCCGTTGTTCCATGGCTTCCACTCCCAAATGTTGCACGGCTTGCCGAACTTCGTGCACATCGTTTGGATGATGTATCTCTTTTCCAAAGTTAATCGACACAGGATACGGCCATCGTTGAGGCCGCTTCCAGAAAAATTTTCCGCCTGAATAACTAAAAACGCTTCCCCATAATCCGTCGAGGTAAATGGGAATAACAGGTGCTCCCGTTCCCTTGATGATTTGCATCATTCCTCGCTGAAAAGGCTGTAACCCGCCTGTTCGCGTGATTTCTCCTTCCGCGAAAATACAAACCAGTTCTCCGTTTGCTATCGCCTCTCTTGCCGACTTCAAGGACTGAATGACTGATTTCGGCCCATCGGTCGATTTGATCGGGATCACTCCAAAAATTCGTGCCAGCCAACCAATGAACCCCGTTTGCACATAATCCGCCCAGGCAATCATACGGATGTTTCGCGAGGATGCTAACAATAGCAGAATTCCGTCCAACCACGAAACATGATTTGCGACCAATAAGGCTCCTCCCCGTTCCGGGAGATTTTCACGTCCCACCACGCGGACGCGATAGATGGTGTGAGTTAATAACCAGACGACGGCTCGAATCGTCGCTTGAGGGAGTAGCCAGGCGGCATACAAGATGACGGGAATGGTTGCAAAGGCAACGACCATGAAAATGTCCCCCGCTGCCATCTTCATTTGACCTTTCAGTAACCAGAAGAGAAACGCAGAGACCAGCATCATCGAAAATGAGATAAAGTTTTTGGCGGCAAGAATCCGGCCACGTGTTTCTCGTTCACTCCGATGTTGCATGAACGCTTCCAACGGCACGTTGAAAAGTCCTGCACCCACACCCAGAGTAAATAATGCCGCGAAGGCACTGTATTTTCCGGCCATCGAAATTGTTGTGTACTGTTCCACAACACTCCCCACGATGGCCAACGACGCCGCACCAATGGTGATGATCGTCGCACCGATAGGCACGATTCCCAGCTCGACTTTTCCGCCCGACCAAAGACCAGACAAGACCGATCCTAAACCCAGTCCGACGACAAGCACGCCCAGGTAGATGCCGACATCTTTTTGAGTCAGGTGTAATTGTTCGAGGACGAGCGGGTCGATGGCCATTTGTGCGAGTGAAGCCAGGAACCAGAAAAATGAAATTCCCAACGCCGTGCGCAGTAAGGGGCGATTCTGTCCCAGATGCTTCAGGTCGCGAATGGTGTCTTGGAAGGCATTCCAGGGAAACGGTTGGTCTGGGGCTGCAGCCGGACAAAACGTCACAAATAAACTGGTGATCCAACCGACAAAGGCAACGCCAATCAAGGCGATCGCTGCATAGAGAGGCGTGATGCCACCGGCGATTCCGAGTTCTGTGTTGACCGTAAAACCAAACAGATAATTGCCGGCAATAAAACCCATCGCACAAGCGACGACAGAAGTGAGAGCCATCACGCCATTCGCAGACGTGATTTTATTCGCGGAGACGAGTTCGGGGATTGCGCCGAATTTCGCCGGACTGAATAGAGCCGACTGCGCCCCCATCATGGCGACGACAATGAACAGAAACGTCACATTCCCCATCGCCATGGCGACGACGCCGAGAGCCATTAACACAATTTCAGCCGCTTTACAGGCGACGATCACTTTGCGTTTGGAGAATTTGTCGGCGAGATAGCCAGCATGAGCCATCAAGAGCAAAAATGGTACGGTAAAACAGACCAGTCCCAGTGAGAGTGCGTCTTCGTCATCAATCACCAGTTTCGCAAACGGCACCGCCAGCCAGCGAAACATATTGTCGTTGAACGAACCAAGAAATTGGGTCGCCAATAATCCCAGAAAACCGGGACTCATTAATCTCTGGTTTTCAGTTGTTGTTTGGGGGGGCGAGTCGGACATCGTGGATTTCTTTGTACCTGTGGTGACAAACCCTTTATACTGGGCATAAGTCATCAGGCGTATTGTGCGTTGGAATGTCACACGAATCTATCCACTTTGTTATGATATCGACTCTCAATAACAGAATTCTTTGAATCAGCACACCTTCAACTCCGCGGGACAGCCCAGTGGTCAGCACGATATTCACGCTGAGTCAGTTGATTGGCTTCCTCGTTGTTAGTGATCTGCTCACCCTGTGGGTCGAAGTGCAGTAACTGGCCAGTGCGGGCGGCAATATTCGAGAGGTGGACGATGGTTGCCGCTCGATGACCGACATCGATATTGGCGGCGGGAGTTGTTCCGTTCTTGATGGCAGATAAGAAGTCATAGTAATGATCATTGAGTGCTGGTCGTCCATCCATTTTTGCGATCAATTTGTTCCGGGGGCCGTACATCCGCCAACCTTGTGTGTGACCAACGATCAGCATCCCTTCCGTGCCGTAAAATGCCGCTCCGTTTTCATATTCTTCCTGTCGATAGGGCGACCAGTCACGTTGCTCGAAGATCAGTTGTATTTTGCGACCAGAGGGAGATCCCGAAACCGGGTACTCACAGATCGCGTATTGCGTGTCGGGGAATTGTTGATCGTCGTCGAAGAAATACTTTCCCCCGAGACAAGTCACTGTTGAGGGGTGAGTGTCGACATCAAGTCCCCACAAGGCGACATCAATATCATGGACCCCGTCATTACCGATATCGCCGCAGCCAAAGTCGTACCACCAGCGCCAGATGCCGGGCAACATATTGGAACGATAAGGAACCATCGGAGCCGGTCCGACCCATTTGTCGTAATCGAGATTTGTAGGTGGAGTGCCCGGTTGTGTCTTTCCGATGGAGCCTCGGCGTTGACTGTTCCATGCTTTGGCGACGAGGACTTCTCCGATTTCTCCAGAGTGCAGTCGCTGAAACGCTTCTTTCAGAAAGGGAGCGCTTCGGCTTTGCGTTCCAACCTGTAAGACTCGTTTGTTTCGTTTGACGGCCTCGGCCATCAGGCGTCCTTCGCGGATGTTATGACAGCAGGGCTTCTCGACATAAACGTGCTTACCAGCGTCGAGAGCCAGAATGGCTGCCGGTGCGTGCCAATGATCGGGTGTGGCAATCCAGACCGCTTGAACTCGCCGATCGTCCAGAACTTTTCGTAAGTCTGAGGTTTGCTGAGGTGCCTTCCCACTTCGCGATTCGACTTCGTTCGCAGCATTTGCCAGACGTTTGGAGTCCACATCGCAAACCCACGCCACTTCAATGTCTTTTCGATCAGCCAGGGTGCGGGTGTGGTTTGTTCCCATGCCACCCGTGCCGATTATTCCCACGACGAGACGATTGGTGTCCTGCGCAGAGGTGATGCCGCTGGAGAGGCCTGACGCAATGACGCCGGCTCCTGCCGATTTGAGAAAAGTGCGTCGTTTGTTATCGGTCACTGCTTTCTCCCGTCGTCGAAAAATGGACTGTGAAACTTCTGGCCTCTCAGGATTCATGCGCGGATTTGATCGACTGTTCGATGCTCGCGGTCTTGTGGTCCCAGCCGTTCTTGCACACCAAAGCCATTCAGCATGGTGTTGTAGACATCGACTCCTTCTGCTTTGAGATCCAGAATTTGATTGGTTTTGAAACGATTGTTGGCTCCCGTGATGGCATGGAAGATTCCCGAGAGTTCCCGTTTGGAATCGGAGTGGCGTCCGTCTCCCGATTCAGTGGAGACTGTGATCAACGAGTTTTCCAGAATGCTGCGGCCGTTGGCTTCCCGGGCTTCGGGTTCATCCAGACGGCTGAGGAAATAAGCGACTTCCCGCATCTTCATATGCGCATGAGCGCGAAGTTGCTCATTCGATTTTTTCTCATTGAATTGATGCCACCACTCGTGAGAACAACCGCCCGATCCCGATTTGCCGAGTTGTTTTTCATCATCGAAGGTGAAGACTTTCCGTCCGTTGTATTCGTAATCTCCCGTGACGCGAAGCCTTTCACCGGCTGCGAGGAATGTAAGCGAACCAAAACGGACGCGATCAATCTGAATCGCCAACGCATACAGGTCGGCCATTAATCGCCATTCGGTTGTCAGGTCGTCGAGCTTCATGTCGATCCCTTCTCCTCCCGGATCGGCTTGTCCGCCGTGAGCGAGTGATGAAGGATCTGGAATCCGTGGCGCGTTGGGATGTTTCTCTTTCATCTCGTAAGCGCGTTGTTCGAATTCGCGGATACGTTCGAGATGTGTGGCGATGCGGGCACGAGAAGAGGCTCCCAGTGGAGACCGTTGACCCGCGTAGAATTTGTACTGATCGACGACTGAGTCGAGCACACTTCGCTTGAGTCGTTCTTTGCGAAGGTCCCCTTCCCCGGCAGATCCAAGCGTCCCGAAGACCCGGTCGAACAGGTCGCGAGGTTTTTCCTGCATCGTGGCGGCCACGCTGCCATCGGGGTTGTAACTGTGGACGTATCGGCTGACCCGGCTGCGTCGGAAGAATGTCCCGGCGACCAATGTGGAGACCATACCATTCGGTAAACCATCAGAATAAACAGACCGGCGAATCAATTGATCAATCGATGCCCCACCCGCCTTGGCCTCTCCATTTGGAGGTGTTGCCGTGAAGGCTCCCGAGGAGCCATCAAAGTGGGCGTTGATTCCCTTGGCGTCACACCGAACTTGATCGACATGCCGCATGATGAGCAGCTTCTCTTTGAGCGGCTTGAGCGGTTCGAGGACACCCTCATACCCCTCTTCCTGCAAGGGAGCCGGAATTCCCAACCCGAAGAAGACATTGAACGCGCGCGTGGGAACTTCCGCCACCGGAGCACCCCAACCACGAGTTAACATCATTTCTTCCATCAGCGGCAAGCCGACAGTGATACCGCCGAGACCTTTGAGAACAGTTCTTCGACTGATTTTGGGCTGAGTCATCATTTCTCCTCGGTCGTTGTGATCGGAACAGTGGGGGCTTTTAACACCAGGTCGCTCGTGACGATGGCGGTGAGCAGGCTTTTCCAGGTGCTACCATTCTCTTGAGCTTGCTGGTGAATGTGTTGAATCGTGGGAGCGTCTTCCGCCATGAGCGGTCGTCCCAGGCAAAATTGTGTCACTTTCCAAGTCAGGGACTCCTGCACGCGCGGGCTGTCGGCGAGGAGAGTCATTAACTCGGCAGACGTTTCATAAGTGAGTGTTTTTGAAGTCCCCGGTATCAGGATTTGACCATCTTCTCGGAGTGGGTTGCCGAAATGATCCTTTTCGTGATAGCTGCCGAGACCATCAAATTTTTCCAGGCCGAAAGAAAGTGGCTCGAACCGGGCGTGACAACCACCACATGCAACATTCTTGAGTCGCATTTCAGCGACGCCGCGATTCGTCAAACCGGCTTTGGTCGGGACAGGAGTGGTGTCCACACACGGAGGAGGATCTTTGACGACTCCCCGTAACAAGTCGTGCAGGACGAAAAGTCCACGGGTAACCATCGAAGCTTCATCACCTCCAATGGTCAGCACGCTACCATGTGTCAATAACCCACCACGAGAGGGGATCGATTCCAGATCGTATCGGGCCAATGAATTCTGCCGGGGAGTCAAGCCGTAATGCCGGGCCAATTCGGGTGAGAGAAACGTGACTTGGGCATTCAAGAGATCGGCCAGAGGGCGATTCTGATTCCATATGACTTCATCAAAATACGCAACGGTTTCTCGCTTCATCTCCTGCGTCAATTGAGGATTCCAGTCGGGAAACAGCTTTGGATTCGGGGTCAGGTTATTGAGTCGATTGAGGTTAAGCCATTGGACAATAAACTGTTTGGAGTGAGTTCGGGCGCGCGAGTCATTCAACATCCGGGCAACCTGATCGCGTAACTTGTCCGTCTCTTGCAACTCGTAGCGTTCTGCGGCATCCAGCAATGATTTGTCGGGAGGCCCGCCCCAGATCATGAAACTCAAACGATTGGCAAGTTCATAGCCGGTGACAAATCGGTTCTCCCCCTGCCCGCTCTCTCGTTCCATGATGTACACAAAGCGGGGGGATTGAATCATCGCCTGCAAAACAAAACTGACCGCTTCGTCGAAGTCGCCGCCGGCAGATGCGACAGTGGTTGAGATACCTCGATACAGATCAATTTCGTCACCATCAAGAGGGCCGCGCAATACCCAGCGTCCCATATTCTGAATCAGCTTCCGCATGTTGTCGTCAGTCAATAAGCGACCTTTTTCAAACCGTTGAGCAAACCCTTTGATCTCCAGTCGATCGACAACAATTTCTGAGAGTTGAGCAAAGGCATCAATGTGTCCCAGATCGACGGTCAGGTTATAACCGGTGTTGCTGAAACCATCCGCTCGCAAGTCGGGCGGTAATAGTTCTTTGGCTTCTTGAGTGATATCAACATCGAAAATCACTCGGACAGTTTCGACGAATTCATCAACCGTCAATCGACGCACAAATGTACGAACGCCGTCAGATTGGTGCTGATATAACGCGGGGTCAATCGTTTCAAACGTCCAGCTTGCTCCTCCAGCAATCCAGTCTTTAAGAACCAGTTTCTCTTTGTCGGAAAGAGCTGGCCGGTTTTTCGGCATCTCGTTCGATTCGATGTAACCCCACAAATCACTTTCAGTCAGCATGCCGGGAATCAATGTCTTCCCGCTATCGCTTTCGGCAAACGCAGTTGATTTTCGGGAGAGATCGAGCCCTCCTTTGCGAGTTGCCGGGTCGTGACACTCCAGACAATGATTGGCCAGAATGCCGGCCACTTGTGTTTCAAACAGTTCCACATTGGGGTCGGTTTTTTTCTCGGCAATCAATCTGGATTCGGCATTAGGCCCGGCGCGATAGTGCCTCTGGACGTCTTCGGTGCTGAGGCTGCGGTTAAACAGTGCGACCAGATGAATGTCCCCTTTCCAGACGCGATCACCACCATGCTCATTCGCTAGTCCAAGTCGATAACGACCATCCCAGTTTTGGAGTTCGCCGGGAACCTTTTGCTCTTCGATCATCCGCCCATCGACAAATAATCTGGCCATCCCAGATCGGTCGCGTGAGTACACAACATGCTGCAAACGAGTCTCGACAGTTTTCTTGGGAGAAGCCACCGAAGGAAGTCCATTCGTGCTGGTGCGTGTTGTTCGCAAGCGAATGTCGTAGTGGTCTCCTTCCTGACCGAGTGTCACGTTTCTTTCATTCGGGTTTTTGGAAATCGTGACGATTCGTGCCGGACCTTTTTGAGAAAGATTCTCGGGCTGAATCCAAACTTCGATCGTGATTTCGTTCGTCCGGGAGATGGCTTTTGCGAAAATTGACAGATCATTGACGGAATGAATGGCGGTACTGCCGCTGATTTTCAAAACACCATTTTGAATCGTCGTATGCTTCTTGTCTTTGATAACCAGGTCAATTTTTGGTTCGACTCCTGAAACATCAGGGATCGTTTCACCTTCAATACCTTGGAAATTATAGAGAGCGAGCAATCCTCGCGAATCGCGAACAGAATCAGACGTTTCAGCGTTGGATTTCTCTTGCTTGGGTTGCGCAACCAAGCCTTGAGGGAAAAGAGAACCAGTCACCAAAAGTAAGAATATAATGAAGAGAGAGATTGTGATTCGTCGCATAAGGGAGTCGCCTGAGGCTCAGCGGGATCCAGATCGGTAACAGCCAAAAGTAGACTGATACAGGCTGAGTATAATTCTTCTGTTCCCAGAGCAAAAGAAAATTCGCCCTTTCCCGCAAAATTACGTTTATCTTGGAATGTGTTTCGATAAGTGATTGCCGGTTTCTTTGAATTGACTTGGCGCCTAGAATATTGGCTCAGGTCAATGCGATTTCGTAACAAAGAGACCTTATGATTAACCCGAAAAAACCTTCCCCCACTCCCCATCGTATGGAATGCATGGAGCTTTGGGGCGGGAATAGTGCCGTCGATAAAACGATCACCATGACCGGGCTGGAGGCTAACATTTATAGTCGGCCCTATGATCCCGGTCAGAGTGGTGGTGATGTCTATTATTTTACGGCTTGTGCTTCTGGCCGAATCTCACGTTTTCTGTTGGCTGATGTCACCGGACATGGTCAACGCGTTGCGTGAACGGCGGATAAACTCCGAGCCATCATGCGGGAAAACGTCAACGTGATTAGGCAATCCAACTTGATGGAGGGGATCAATAAAGAGTTCACTGCGATTACCGAAGATGGAGGCTTCGCGACAGCCGTTGTGGGGACCTACTTTTCGCCGCGACAATCATTGACGGTTTCACTGGCGGGACACCCTCGACCACTCCTCTACCGTGCAAAAAATCAATGCTGGACCCAGTTTGGCGAAAAAGGAGACTCGGGTGAAAACCTGGAGCCTGCATTGCCACTTGGGGTTTTGGATGATGTCAAATTTCAAACCTTACAAGTTCCCTTTGCACCGGGAGACATGTTGCTTTGCTACACAGACGCCTTTTCGGAATCGGTCGATGAGCAAGGACGACTCATCAACACAGAAGGGTTATTGAATATCCTGAATGAGCGAGCGGTTTCTGAAAACGCCATTGAAACGCTGACCGCCAGACTGACAGAAGTTTCAAAGGATAATTTATCCAACGATGATGCAACGGCAATTCTGGTTTGTCCAACTGGGCAAAAAATCTCAATGAAAGCGAATCTGCTTGCGCTGTATCGAATGGTTGCCGGTGTGAACGAAGTCGATTCTTCTGCCAATGATTGATTTAACAGCCTGTTGAAAACTCAATTCGACTGCGAATGTAGCCTGCCATGAACGAAGCCGACGCATCAAATCCCGCCTTCATTGGTTCTATTGGAATCATCCGACGTTTCGTCGATGAGGTCGAACAATGGCTGACAATTTGGGATGACAGGAACGAAGTCTGCCGATTGATTCAGGCCGACCGTGACGAAGAGGAAACCTTCCGAGAATGCCTTCATAAAAGCCTGTCAGCAGATCTCGGCCTCAATCCCAAGAAGGATTATATCATCTCGGGACTGTCGATGGCCCACCATCAGGCTCCGATTGAATGGCCCGGCGAAGAGATCCCGCAGTGGGTGATCGTCCAATTCTTTCCCATTCAGCTTTACGGGAACGCTGCTCGCGAAAAGGTCGAACAACTGACGAATACACAATGGCTGCCCTTGAAAGACATTGCCCACGGCGATTCCCGCGAAGGAAAACTCTTTGATGAGAGGCAGCGAATCTTGATTGAGCGTGCCGATCTGATCCCCGCGCATCTGAAATGACTGACACAATCCCCTGAGAATGAGGGTAAGTCGGCAGAATAGGGAGAGAATGGCTCTCGCACTTGCCGAAAGAGAGTCATATGGATACACTTCTTGTGTCGAGTTGCCACTGATACCGATTCGATGCAAATGGTCGGAGCCAAATGAGTAACGTCATTCAACTTGATTGAAGAGCGTTTTCCGACCGAACGGGAGTATTTCGAGAGACCTGGATCCTCTTGCATCCCGTCCTTATTCGCCGAATATTGACCGGTGAATTTGCTGCCTACCACCGGTTGTGTTGACCGCTCTGGAAAGCCGCCCGCGTCCTGAAAAACGCAACGAACTCCGTGAATTTCTTATTTGTCCGGAGTTCAAACAGAGAACCGAAGTTGTTCTCGCGGCGTTTGCGTCCGGTGGTTTTTGATCCCCTGCTGTAAACTCCTTCCGTTCGCTTGTCTCAAGCTTACGTTTTACGGTGATTCTGCGTCATGAATGTTCTCACATTTCGAGAACGGCCTCGTGGAATCTCCCCCCACAGATGAAATACGGTCTTCTTTTTCAACGAGAAGATCACGCATGACTTAAGGAAATTTCTTGAATACTTCAGAACCGAATACAGAAACAGTCACTTTTCAAAGCCTCAACTTGAACGCGGCGATTCAACGAGCACTGAACGAAGAAAACTACGAAACGCCGACACCGATTCAGGCACAAACAATTCCTCCCGCCCTTGAAGGTCGAGATATTTTGGGTTGTGCTCAAACCGGAACCGGTAAAACTGCCGCGTTTGCACTTCCCATGTTGGACAAGCTGGCACAAAACAATCGCAAGGCGATTCCCAATCATCCATTCGCGTTGATTCTCGCTCCCACGCGTGAACTGGCCATTCAAATTGGCGAAAGCTTTGGGACTTACGGACGACACATCAATTTGCGAGCCGCACTTGTATATGGAGGCGTCAGCCAACATCACCAGGTAAAAGCCCTTCGTCGGGGAGCTCACATTGTGATTGCGACTCCCGGACGTTTGATCGACCTGATGAATCAAGGACACATCAAGCTCGATCAACTGGAACTGTTCGCACTGGACGAAGCAGATCGCATGCTCGACATGGGATTCCTTCCCGATCTCAAGCGGATTATCAGCAAACTCCCCGAGCAACGACAGTCAATGTTTTTCTCGGCGACATTGGCCGGGAATATCATCGAACTGACACGATCTCTGTTGCGTGATCCTGTCACCGTCAATGTGACACCCAAAAACACCAGCGTTCAGAAAATTGAACAGCGTGTGATGTTTGTTCAAAGTGATAAGAAGCTGTCGCACTTGGAAGACATTCTCGCCGGCGAAAATGTGGACCGAACATTGGTTTTCACAAAAACCAAGCGAACCGCCAACATGCTTTCCAAAGAGTTGCTGCGATGCGGCATCAATGCAACCGCCATTCACGGCAACAAGTCTCAAAACGCCCGGCAGCAAGCGTTGGATGCATTCCGTAAACGGAAAGTTCGTGTTCTCGTCGCGACCGATGTCGCCGCACGTGGAATCGATGTCGATGGGATCACACATGTCGTGAATTACGATTTGCCCGTTGAGCCGGAATCTTACGTCCATCGTATTGGACGCACCGGACGAGCAGGAGCAGATGGCATCGCCATTTCGTTCTGCACTTCTGGAGAACGTCGCGATCTGAAAGCCATCGAGCGATTAATCAAACAGGACGTTCCCGTTGATCCCGAGCATCCGTTTCCTCAGGGAGGCAGAGGCTCATACCAAGGGAGCGGGAATGGGAAAAGGCCCGCATATTCCGGGAGTCGTTCGCGAAAGCCAGGATCTCGTAATTCTGGTGGACCACGTCCCACAGCTCAAGGCGGACCATCGGCTGGCAACGGTGGTGGTGGAGCAAAACCAAATCGCCGACGTAAGCCAAAACGAGCCGGACAGAAACCGGTCAACTCTCAAAAATCCTGATCTGAGAGGTTTATGAAAACAAGAGCCCTGGCTGTCCTGCAGTCGGGGCTTTTTTTGTGCCTTCAGAGAATTCATTATGTGATCGTTTCAGACCGCAATGAAAAGAGAAATTGGGGCCTGCGTGCCAGAAACGGCATTGACAAAAACGCAATTTTCAATCTATACATTCTCGATCTAAAGAAAGGGGATGCATGCGTTTACGACTGATTGAGGAACACGAGAATCTCTTTCATAAGAGAGAGTTGTTGCTCGTCATTGTGGCGATCGCAGCGGGAGTCTTGCTCTCCTTTTATCCGATGGTTTTCTCCGGGTTCTCCAGAATGCAGCATGATCCGGGAGACACACGCTTCAATAACTACATTCTGGAGCACAGTTATCGATGGGTGACTGGTGATTCGTTGCATGCAGAGTTGTGGAGTCCCCCCTTCTTCTATCCCACAAAAAATACCCTGGCCTACAGTGACACATTACTGTCTCTGGCTCCCGTCTATTGGGGGTTACGATCTTTCGGGATGGTGCCGCACGTTGCGTTTGGTGTCTGGATGATCGTGATGTCAGTGTTGACGTACATCGCAGCGTACTTCTTATTGCGTCATGGATTTCGAAGATCGGCTCTGGGATCCTGTTTCGGCGCCTGGATGATGGCTTATGCCAGTTCGCGAATTGAACAATTCTCGCATCAGCAATTGATCGGACATTTCCTGACTCTCATCGCGATACACGCATTGGTTGTCCTATTTGCGCATCGCCCACTCTCTCCAAAATCACGAAGAATCTGTTGGGGCGTATTTTGGGGATGTTTTGTCACTCAGTTTTATGCGGGCTTTTATTTTGGCTTTTTTCTGTTTCTCTGTTTGGGGCTGGCCTTCGTGAGTGCATTATGTCTGCGTCCCATGCGCGCTCATCTGGTCGATGTCGTTCGGCAAGATCTTAAATATGTACTGACAACTACGGTTGTTGTCGCCTTGAGTCTTGCCCCCTTGGCGTGGCACTATTTGATGGTCGCCAGCGATGTGGGAATGCGAGGATTTAGTAAAGAGGCCTTACCCAGATTGGCCTCATACTGTTACCTGGGCCATACAAACATTTTGTACGGTTGGTTGGCCGATTGGCCCAGCTTTCGTGAGTTGCCGTTTCGGCACGAGCAGGCGATAGGTTTGGGAGTGGCAACATTTCTTGTGACTTTGTGGTATTTGATCAAGCATCGTGAGAAATTATTTGTTCGATTGACAGTTGCCATCATCCTCTCAATTGTCATCTTTTGCACTGTGTTTCCCGGTGAAATCACGATCAATCGACTCTGGTTCTATTCCATTCCCGGAATGCGAGCAATCAGGGTCATGAGTCGTATCGGTATGTTATTCGCAATCCCGGCAGGCATCGCGATTGCGACGCTCATTGATGGGCAACAGCGAAGAAGATTCAAATTTGCCGCTGTTCTCGTCGCAATGTTTTGTTGCCTGGAGCAGGTTCATAAACCGCATTCGTATCAAATAGAAACGGATCGAGAGAGAATCGAGCCTCTTATCGCACGATTGCGACAGTCTGGTTCGCAGGGTCCATTTTATATCGAACAACAGGACCGATCACGCCGTTGGATTACGCCAATCGATGCAATGTGGATCTCACTGGAAATGGGGCGACCGACGATCAACGGCTACTCGGGGAACATCCCTCCCGGATATGATTTGTTCAACCCCGAGCCGGAAAATGTGAGCAAAGCATTGGCTGCGTGGAATGAGAGATATCCTGATCTCTCAATCACAACACTGCAATTGATTGATTCAAGTCACACGCAGGAATCCACTCCAGTTATTGCCAACCAGCCTTCATCTATTGAGTGATGGTGGGAGAATGTAAAAAAAGTTTGTGAATTGAACTGAATTGGATCAGTCTGAGAACCGCTAACTCTGTGGTGAGAGTGGGGGAAAGTTTAGATTCTTACGAACAAGATCTGACTTTAAGATGTCTTGTTACCGAGTATAACAGAGTTACTCTTCGATGGTTTATACAGGTGCGCATTACGGGAAGTGACATTCATGTTTGTGTCGATTATTTTAAGACTCCGAAAGGGGCCGCACGAAGGCGCGAGGCAAAATCAAATGGCCCGATACGTGGATGCCCCGTGATAGTCGATAGCTTTCGGATTCCTCGCAACTATCGTTTGTTTGCTGCACTCGCGGGAGTCCGAAATATCGAGGGGCATTCGATCAGGTTTCAACCTCGTGGATTACCGGATGATTGTGATTACACTATTCGAAGTAAATTCTATATGGAAGTGTTTTCACGGGAGACTCCGGTCGAGCAATATCGGGGAGGTTACAAATGGTGTTATCAAGATGAAGCCGAATCGCTCTGTGATCGATATGGTCTTGAAGTTGAGACATATGACTTGATACGCCTGATTCGAGATCCCGATCTTCACACACCTGGGTTTCTCCAACTTAATGAAATCGATCAGGCTTTGAAGCATGCTGAGTATGATGTGTCTGAGGCGAGTTACGAATTTCGACTAATCAGAGACATTATGTGTTCACTGGATGATCAATATGGGAAGCAATGTTCGCGGCTGATTTTCTGGTTTGATGGCTGAGTCTCTTTCTTATACTCGTCTATCTTTCCTTCAGGACAAGCTCGAACGAAATCGCTCCCCTTCGTGTTTTTTGCGATTTTTGGTGGCTGAATTTTTATCTGGCCGGTGGGACCGGCTCTACGCGATCAGCGGACTCTGCATTAAAAGATGCCGAGTTGGTCGCGGGCGTCGTCGGTCATGCGTTCGGGAGACCATGGAGGAGACATGACCAGTGTGATGCTGGCTTCGTCAACGTCGTCCATTTGCTCCAACGCCATCTTTGATTGATTGATGATTTGTGGTCCTGCGGGACACGCCGGTGATGTCAGCGTCATCTCGACGAAAACTTTCTTGTTCTCATCGTCGCAGTTGACGGAATAGACCAAGCCAAGATCGACAATGTTGATCATCAACTCGGGGTCAATCACCTGCTTCAACGCTTCGAGATAAGGATCACTATCGGTCATTGTTCGGGCTCCTGGGATTTTGGTTTTTGAGCGATTTATTCGGGGACTTCGACGTATATGCCGTCATCTCGGACATCGACTTTGAGAGTTTGAACTGGTTCGGTCGCCGGCATACACAGAGCGGTTCCCTCTTTGAGGTCGAACTTGGCACCATGTCGCGGACAGACTATCGAACAGTCTTCAATCGGTCCTTCGGTCAGCGGTTGTCCGTCGTGAGTGCAGACATCTTCAATCGCGTAATAATCGTCTCCAACACAAACCAGCAAAGCTGGCATATCGTCGATAATGAAGGATTTGCGTTCGCCGGAGGACAGTTCGTCTTTCTCGGCGACTTTCTCGAATTCTGCCACGTTATTCCTCGTTTTATTGACGTAGGCTGGTGTTAGACGAACGAAGTGAGTCGTAACCCAGATTGGTGTTTCATTAATTGATGTAAGTCGCACATGCCGACTCGGAGAGTCGGCCTACGTGAGAGTGAATTGTTGTAAGGATCAGTCTCCGATGCCCAGCTTCTGGACAACCGCATCGCTTAATGTTTTGCGAACCGCTTCCACCGGAATTCGGTCGTAAACGGTCTGGAAAAATCCTTCTACGATCATGTGCATC
>Ga0181597_10000718_pt1 | contig 37074 bp, 39 predicted proteins | sample 041ome_5_FD_148647 | JGI IMG/M metagenome (GOLD analysis project Ga0181597, IMG submission 148647) | Coastal salt marsh microbial communities from the Groves Creek Marsh, Skidaway Island, Georgia - 041403US metaG (spades assembly) | ecosystem: Environmental > Aquatic > Marine > Intertidal zone...
GGGCCTAACACCTCCAACTATATTTTATCTAGTTTCATTTGTTTCTCCACCTTCGAGAATAACGCCAATAAATTATGGTTATATGGTTCAAATCCAAGCCATCGGCATTTTCGCAGGCTCATATTTATATGGATGGCTTGTTGATGAGACTGGGGGTTGGAGAGTTATAGGTTTTCTGGGTATTTTTATATCTATTTTAGGTATTATTGGCGGAATTAATAGCGCTCAGATGATTCTAGGAAATAAAAAGTTAAAGGCTTAAAAAGATTAAATTAATAATTTTCGTAAATTATCTAATGGGGTTAAAGTATGACTGATGAAATTCAGGTAAATGGTGAATGTCACTGTGGTAAAATAGAAATTAAAGCAACCGTAAAATTAAGTGAAGTACGAGCATGTCATTGCACAGATTGCCAACAAATGAGCGGAGCACCTCTTAGAGCAATTGCTGTGGCGCCTGCTGATAAAATTAAAATCAAAGGTATTCCAAAAGAATATATTAAGATTGGAGATAGTGGTAACAAACGCATACAAGCTTTTTGTCCAAATTGTGGGTCTCAGCTTTTTGCTACAGATATGAAAAAAAAACTTTTTAATCTAAGAACTGGGTTTTTGAAACAAAAGGATCTATTAGAGCCGAAAACACATGTATTCACACAATCTGCAACACGATGGATCAAAAAATTAATAACCCAAATTTAGTATCATATAGAATTTTTTTTTGCTTTCATATCTTAGTGAAATTTAGGCATCCTATTTTTAACAGACCAAAATCCTTATGAGGTGGGTTTATATTTTCGAAAGCACGATTTTGCTCATGATTACATTTACCAGATTTAGGGTTTTTTTGGCATTTTTTATCCGGTTCTTGCTCAATTTTTTCTTGTGTAATTTGCAGAAAAGCTCACAAATATTTGTGATAGATGCCACTTAAAAATGAGCAAAAAATCTTTTTTACCCCCTAATAAGTATTTTCCCCAAAAATGAACCCGCTGGTGATGTTGCTTTAAAAATATTTCAGGAAGATTTCTGTGAAGCTCTAATCCAGAGTAGCTAAAATCGTAACAAATGAGGAACAACTCAATTGTTTCAGTCTATATATGACTAAACAACGGAAATAGGTTAACTCGACAAATTTGACTATTTGATATTTTTCAAAATTTGTAAGAATTCCAACTATTTATCAGAGATAGAGTTTACAATCTGGTTGCATGCCTGCGAAACTGAAAAATAAACATTGAACACTGTCTCACAACGCGATTTTATTTCGTTATCGTGTTCAACCAGGAGTATTAGCCTATTGAGACTTTCAAACAAATCATCTAGAAAATCAGTTTCACACACTTCGCCGACGTTATGTTCACGAATTATTTCTATGAGGTCGTTACCTTCGTTTACACATGCCAAAACGGGAATCCCACTTCTAAAATAGTTAAGAAGCTTTCCCGGTATATTGTGAGACCTATGATGAGAGCTTAGAGAGACTAAACCTGCAAAGCAATTCTCTAAAATATTATTCAATTGTTCTGGTAATATTTCATCCATGAACAATATATTATCAAGACCCATATTCAATACTTTATCTTTAAGGGTTTGAACTTCACTACCTCGGCCTATGAACAAAAAACCAAACTCTCGATTTTTAGTCATTCGGTTGGCTAAATCTATAAACCGTCCAACATCTTGGGCTACTCCCATATTTCCAGCATAGATTAATATTTTTCTTCCCGACAGAACTGTATCCTCAAAACTAATATCTAATGGCAAAATTTCTTTTTGACCCAACCAATTATTCAATACTTCAACCCTGGTATTAACTCCAAGTTGATAAAGACTATCAAAATAATGCAAATTTCCTTTAGACTGAACGCCAATTATTTCTGCAGCATAAAACTGTTTCTGGGCAAAATATTTAAGCAAACTATATAAAAAACGGGAACGAATAAGACCTAAATCGACGGCCCATTCTGGAAACATATCTCTAAGGACCAAATATCCTTTACAATTTCCTCGCCTCGTTAAAGTTTTAACGAGCGGTGTAAAAAAAATAGATGGGGAATAAAAAATCACCCCATCCCATTTCATATTATTGAAAGGGCTCCTACCAAGCGAAAATAACATAGAATAGGGCATAAGCATCTCAGAACAAAATCTCTGGAAGTGGCTTACATCTCTTATTTTTGGGGAATACAGACGTAACACAGTGACACCAAAATAATTGTCCGTCATCCAGTAATTTTTTTGATCATTAGCAGCAACCATTACAGTCACGTCATGGCCCATAGAAACAAACCCTAACGCAATATCTTTTATTTGAACTGAGGCGGATGTGTTCAGCGGTGGAAAGGCATCGGTTACAATGGCCAACTTTAATTTTTGCATCAATATTCCAAACTCAGACTATTCATACTTAGGGGGTGGTAAAACAATATTTAAATTTTTTGACTCCTTAAAAATAAAGAGCAAACTCCAAATAAACTTATAATCTCTTGGTCCTTTTCATATACTGTTAGTATTGATGAACACATCGAAATTGTAACTTGCCGATATAAATATGTAAAAATCCGATCCAAGTTTCAAAAAAATATTTTACCTATGTAAATATCCGTTATTTAATTCAATAACACGGTCACAATATTCTATGGTTGAGAGCCTGTGCGCGATGATTATTACTGTTTTTTCTTTTTTAAGGTTTTTAATAGTCGAAACTATCTCTGCTTCAGTTTCGTTATCTAATGAACTAGTAGCTTCATCAAAAATAAGTATCGAGCAATTGCGATAGAGTGCTCTTGCTATTCCAATTCTTTGTTTTTGGCCTCCGGACAACCTAACTCCGCGTTCTCCGAGTTTTGTGTTTAAACCCTCTGGTAGAGATGCAACAAACTCAGATAATTGTGCGCTTTTTATTGCTTCAGTAATTTTTTTTATATTAACTTCACTATCGTCGTCTCCGAAAATAATATTGCTTAAAATACTATCATCAAGCAAAAATATATCTTGCTGGACGTAACCAATTTGGTTATGCCACGCATTTAATTGGTTCTGTATGTCTTTTCCATCGATATAAATTTTGCCAGAATCTGGAACTAAAAGACCTAAAACAATTTCGATTAATGTACTTTTACCAGCACCACTTTTTCCGATAAATCCAACACTTTCGCCCTTCATAATCTTTAAAGAAATATTATTTATTGAGTTATCAGTTGAGCCTGGATATTTATAACTCACACCTATCAATTCTATGGAATGCTCAAAAACAAAACCTTTTTCAGGTCTTTGTTCCTCCTTATATGTATTCGTTTTGCTGTAAAAATGTTTTACCTCTTGAGACAATGTATCAATAATAGGTTCACCAAATTGCAACGAATTAAAACTACCCAAAAGCCTATTTACGGAGGGTAATAGTCTAAACGCTGCGAAGCCAAATGCTGCTGCTACCGGGATAAATTGGTTAATATCATCTGAACGCATAGAGAGTATATAAAGCAGAAATAACATTACAAATACTCCAATAGTCTCGAGATACAAACGCGGAAGTTGACTAACAAAATATTGTTTACCTGAGACTTCAGATGTCTGTGAGTTATAATGCAAGAATTTTTTTGCAAAAAGTTCTTCCTTCCCGAGTAACTTAACGTCTCTTATTCCACCTAATGTCTCTTGCGCACTTTTTAACAACAGCCCATCTGCTTTTTGCCTTATCAACCCTAATTTTTTTGAAAACCCAGCCAAAGCTTTTTGAAAAGATATAGCAAGAAAAATTAGACCCATAATCACTAATATTGTACCTATTGGTTCAATCAGAAGGAGAAACAAAGCAATGAAAATAACAACAAACCCCTCTGAAGCAATAACAAGCAAAGGCGTTAAAGCATACCCTACGAATCCCGCAACCTCAGCTGTTAAATTCCTTATAAGGACCGAGGAATTTCTACTTATATGAAATTCATAGTTTGCTTTAATATACCCTAACATAATTTGATCAGTAATCTCAGCTTTCACTTTATAAATGTATTTACCAAAAAAATAGGCGAGAGCTGACAAGTACAAACCTTTAATTAAGTAAATTATTGAGAAACTAATGAGGAACAGTTCAAAAAAATATTCTTTTTTTATGTGATTTAAGTAAGGTATTGAAACTAGGATAGAATTTTCTGTGTTACCTGCTACGATGTTTACAATAGGTATGATCATGCCAATACTTAAAACTTCGAAACCCGCCCCAATTATCATACCAAAGATAATCAAAGGAACTTGAGCAGCGCGATTTTTAGGAAGTAGCTGAAATGTTTTTTTTACGTTTCTCATTTTTTATTAGCTTCTTGGTAACCATTGGTTAAAAACTAAAATTTCGGAAACAGATTCAAAATAATAGCTCTTTGTATTATAGATAAAAATTCGTGTTAAAGATATAAGACTATCAATAGTGGCCACCAATATAACAGCATTATAGTTAAGAGCTTAAAAATCAATCTCATCTGATTTAAACGATTAAGGGTACAATAGTTTTAATTTACACAGTCGGCTGGAATCATAACCAAAAGTTAATTTTACTCTCTTGTATTAGCGATTCTTAAACTTCAAAGTACTTATTTTGTTAAATAAATACCTAGTGGAGCAAATTTCAGGGTATTCTTCCAATAAAATAAACCTGCTTTCCAAAAGGCCAAGCTTGTGATGCATAACCAGTAAAGACGCGTGTTTCTGAAAAAATTGGTAGGTTCAATTTCTTCTCAATAAAATCATCGTCAATTGTCCAAACATGCTCTCCATTAGGATTAGATGGTGTTATTTTTTCGCCATTAGCATGAACTTCTCGGTAGGGTGCTTGTATACATACCCATTTTTTTGATGCAGCGCAGATTTTGTTAACTAATGCCTCAGTATCTAGAACGTGCTCAATAACATTTGAGCAGTATACTAGTTCCACTTTTTTAGTTTTGTCCCAGCGTATCACCCTACTATTTTGATTGCGCTTAATCGCTTTTGATAAACCTACTTCACTAATGTCCCAAAGGTAAATTTCCAAATCATCGCTTAAGCGTCGAAAAACTGGGGCCGAATCTCCAAGTGCGCATCCAAAATCAAGTATACTATCAAATCCCACATAACTGCGATCAACATTTTCTATAAAACTTTCTGCAAAATCCTGAGTTTGTTTATCGCCTCCCGCGCCAGTCCAGTTAAACAAGAGACGATAGTCCCAATAGCGTTGAGAATTCATTTCAAATAAACGTTGACCTATATTTTTTAATATTATTACTGGGGCATATTTAACAGCCTTCGCTACCGCTACTTTTATCCCGCTCTCTTTTTTGATTTCAAAGAATCTTTTTATCATTAAAAGCCTGTTTTATTCTATTTTTAAATCATTAATTGAAATAAATTTATCACTCTTTTAACGACTCTACCCTGATATATTTTTATTATAACTAATGCGATATTTTATATTAAGTTGAAATTTAGGTCTGACTTATCAATTGCAACACTCTTAAAAACCACTGTTCTTATTCCTGTGTATTTTAAATAATAAAATTATGCCAGCAAATATTTCGAACATTAGTTTATCTATCCAGATGCCAAATTTTACGTTTTATATAATGCGTATAGCTATAGATTATTCTTAATACCTTATCAGAAACGTTGTCTGCAGAGTAGTCATTTACAATATTCATTTGTCTGATATCGCCTGACCCTTGTTCAAGGATAAAATTTAATGCTTGAACTATCAACTCTCTGTCAAGTCCGACCAGAGTTACTGCTCCTTCTTCAAATCCTTCGGGGCGCTCATGAACTTCTCGTAAATTCAGGGCTCGAAAATTTAGAATTGATGCCTCCTCAGTTATAGTTCCACTGTCAGAAAGTACACAGCGCGCATTTATTTGAAGATTAACGTAATCGAAAAAACCAAACGGTTTCATAAATTTTATACGTGGGTCAAAAATGACATTAAGTGCATCTAGTTTTTCCTTAGTACGCGGATGGGTAGAAAATATAACCGGAAGCTTATAATTTTCTGCCAACATTTGCAAAACATCCTTTAACCTAGATATGTTATTCGGTGTGTCGACGTTTTCTTCTCTATGAGCACTAACCAAAAAATATCCATCTCGCAATAAATTTAACTCATTTACAATATTAGATTTATAAATTTGATTAGAATAAAACTTTAAGACTTCATTCATCGGCGAACCAGTTTTTATAATTTGGTCAGCGTTTATACCCTCTTTAATTAAGTAATCTCGAGCTATTTGGCTGTAGGTTAAATTTATATCTGCGATATGATCAACAATACGGCGATTGATTTCCTCTGGAACGTTAAAATCAAAGCACCTATTGCCGGCCTCCAGATGAAAAATTGGAACTTTGTTTCGTTTTGCTGAAATTGCGGCCAAACAGCTATTAGTGTCCCCAAGAATCAACACACAATCAGGTTTATACTTCCTTATCTCTTTATCCGCAGCAATAATAACATTCCCAATTGTTTCAGCTGGAGTATTTCCGGCTACTTCAAGATAAACATCTGGATTTCGAATATTTAAGTCGTTAAAAAAAATTTGATTGAGCTCATAATCATAATTTTGCCCGGTATGCACTAAGATATGTTCACAAAATTCATCAAGAGTATTTATAATACGAGATAATTTAATTATTTCAGGACGGGTGCCTACTATAGTCATAACTTTAAGCATTAAGAGATTCCCGTATCACCTTTAATGTTAGGAGGAGGCTTTTGACTTCTGGAACTGATAATCTTTTTGTATTATGGGAGGTATAATCATTTAACTCAGATGTAAGTGTTTCTCCCTCTGAATAAAACTTATTATAATTGAGGTCTCTTCCATCCATTGGCACTTTGAAATAGCGTTCATCAGACAGAGCTTTGGCCATTTCTTCCCTAGACAAAAGAGACTCATAAAGTTTTTCACCATGCCGTGTCCCAATTATTTTTATCTTTGACTTAGATTTAAACAATTCTTTCAATGCCAGAGCAAGAACCTCAATGGTTGAAGCAGGAGCCTTTTGAACAAATAAATCTCCTTGTTCTGCGTATTGGAACGCATGTAAAACCAATTCAACTGAGTCTTCTAGGGACATTAAAAAGCGAGTCATATTTGGGTCGGTTATTGTTAAATCTTCCCCCGAATTTAACTGCCTTAGAAACAAAGGTATCACAGAACCTCTTGAGGCCATTACGTTTCCATATCTAGTTGCGCAAAGCACAGTTTCACCTTGAAGACGCATTCTTGCCTTTGCAACCATCAACCTTTCCATCATAGCTTTTGATATGCCCATTGCGTTTATGGGGTAAACAGCCTTATCTGTGCTTAGGACAACCACACGTTTAACTTTTTTTTCTATTGCTGCATTCATCACATTTTCAGCTCCCAAAACATTAGTTCTAACCGCTTCCATTGGATAAAACTCACACGATGGTACTTGTTTTAGAGCAGCAGCATGAAATACATAATCCACGCCACTCATCGCTTCTAAAACGCTATCATAATTCCTGACGTCACCAATAAAAAACTTGACTTTATCACTATTCAATTTCAATCGCATGTCTTCTTGTTTTTTTTCATCACGACTAAAAATTCTAATTTGAGCGAGTTCTGATTTGATGAACCGTTTCAATACAGCAGTTCCAAATGAACCAGTTCCACCAGTAATCAATAAAGTTTTATTTAAAAACAATTCACTGTTAACCTTCCTAAAATTCTAACGGTTATTTTAACTTTAAATAAATTTAATTGTATCATAGTAATTTTTGCTAGTTAGACTAAGTCCCATTATGCTTCAAAGAGGCTATATTCAAGTAAAATTCATGCATCGATCCAACCAACGTCTCCCAATCTTTCGGAACATACCCCACCAACTTTTGAAATTTTGTGCTATCTAAAGAACGATCGATTGCAAATTTGTTATCTTCAACGATATCTATATCATGTTGATAAACCTTTGCCACTATCTTTAAGAGTTGCATCTTACTTATTGGTGGGGCCGAAATATGATATAGTCCGCTTATTTTCTCGTGAGGCAAAATATACTTATCAATTATTCTCGCCAATTCGTTTGTAGGAAGGCCGGAGAAAATTGCCCTGGAGTAGCCGCGAACAGCATGCGTTTGACTCAAAAACCATTCAACAAGGCCTCTATTACTAAGAAGTTCATGACCTATTATTGACGTTCGAATTGTAATTGAATGCGAATTCTCAACTTCTCCTAATCTTTTTGACAAACCATAAAGATCCTGAGCATCTGGTAAATTTTCTTCTTTATACATCCCTCTATCACCATTAAAAACACAGTCTGTGGAAATATGTATTAGACGAGCACCAAAATCTAAACAAATTTTTGAGAGACGATGTGGAAAAAGTGCATTAATTTCTATTGCTGTTTGAGGGTTTTTAACTTCAGACACCTGTTTTATGACACCAATACAATTTATCACAAAATCTGGCTGGCTTTGTTCAACAGCATCTTGAACTGTTCTAAAATCATCGGCGCGAACACCTGAAAAACAATTCTTTCTCAGATTTTCTGGTAAACTGCTATACATTTCTTTGCTTCGAACAGTGCCTATGATTTTATATTTGGGGTATTGAGAGAAGAAATTCATCAAAGAATTGCCTAACATTCCAGAGGCACCTAGAACCAAAATATTACTCATCAATATCACTCCTCAAATTTTCAGGTAGACCAAAAACAAATCTGGTAAAATCCTCAGCGGGTTTAATTGGTCTAATAATATCCTCAACTCCTAGATATTTTTTCACCGCTCTTGCGATTGAAGAGGATTCTAATGGGTTAAAAGTAAGAAGAGGTTTACAAACATCATATACATAATCCAACTCACTTGCTAATACAGGCAGATTGAATTGAGTTGCCTCAACCAGAGGTAAGCCAAATGCCTCTGTCAAAGAAGGAAAAATGATTGCATTACTCGCCAAATAAGTTTCTATAGTTTCTTGCTGATTTAACCAACCTAAATTTACGACATCAACGCCATCCTGCTGCAATTGCTTAATTATATTTAATAAGTCTTCATTAGAGGCATCAAGTGTTACTGCTAGACAGGGGTAAATGTTCAACGCAGCTAATTCTCTCCACGCCAAAAACAACTTAGCATGGTTTTTATGCGCATTTCCGTTAGCAGGGTAAAAGAAATCAAATTTATATTTCTTTCTATTCGTGGTTAAAAATTTGGATTTTTCAAACGACTTTGCAAAAGGAAAAACTCGAATATTTGGATACTTTTTTGATGATAAGTATAGTGCTTGTACTTTTTTTTTCATAGTTTCTGTTTGGACAATGATTGTGTCTATCCTGTTTTTAAACAAACGCAACCAAGCTCTCTCAACCATAACCCGCAAATAACTTTTATTAAATTTAGCCTCGAAAATTTGTTTTTCTAACAGAATTCTATTTTGAATAAACAATGTATAGTAAGCGGAACTCTTGAACAACGGCGGTAGATTATTTAACATTACCACATTGTTTTCTTTAGAACTTTTTAGGAACAACAATATTTCAATTTTTAAACGACTAAAAAATGTGGGGCGTGTCCAAAAAACCTGAATGTTATCAGGTATTGTTAATTTATCCTTGGCCCGAATGTCAAAGTATACACAAACTACTTCTTGCATACTAGGACAAGCAAGCAATTCATTTAGCAGAGATAGCCCACCACCAGTATGCACATTGGGAGCATATATGATTATACTTTTCTTTAAACCAATCAAATTTGAAATTCTTTCTTTATTTTTTATTGCCGGCGAACCTTATTTAAAATGTATCAGCATTTTAAATAATCGATTTTTTTCTATAAATAAAAAATAGACTATTTAATGACTGTTGGAACTTAATCATTGTTGGAACATTACAAAATAAATTTTCGAAAAATACGGAGTATATAGATAAGATGAAATCTCCACAATAAACCTTTTCTAAAAACTCATTTCTTGAGTTGCAATTTTATTTTGAATTGAATTTATGGCTCTATCCTGGTCAGAGTTTTTTTTTCAGACTTTCATATTCTTGAGGATTTCCACACAATAATACCGACGACGCTTCAATGTGTTTGGCTTTAATTGTTAAACCATCTGAAATTAGTAAATTGTATAAAGGAGCAATATACGTTTCATTTTTATAAATGTGTTTATAACTTTCATAGTAATTATTAAACATTCTTATATTTCTGAAAAAATAAAGACCATTGGAACAATTATCGGAAATTCTATATTTTTCAGCGGTCCTTATTACGTTATCATCTTGGTCAACTTCAGCAAAAGACCAGTGATGTCCATCAGCTTTGAATAATTCTAAATAACCATCGCAATTTTTGTATAATTTCGTGAACCCTGTTAATATTGTGTCAATATTAAAAATAAATAGTTCGTCATCTTGACTATCGGTGTTTTTGGTTACTCTGTAAACGGACTCTGCTTGTCCGGAGGTGTCTCCCAATATCTCATAAACATCATATTTTAATATTCCTAAGACCGCTGCTTGACGTTTGACCCACTCACAGTCTTGAGAGTCTTGGCGCACTATAAAAGTAAATTGGTCTGTTTGGAAATACTTTTCAAATGACATTAAGACACTGGAAAATACAGGCAAGCCCGCAAGGTCCAGCTTATATTTGGGCATATCATATCCCGCATCAAAAAATCTTTTTGATTTACCTAGCATTGGCAACACAAACATTAATTTTCTCCTTAAAAATTGGTAAACTGCAACATTTTAAGATAAAATACCAAATTGCCAACACCCTCCTAAGCCTGTAACAGGATGTTTTGGTATTATTATCAAAAAAACAAAGGCAAATGCAACTTTACTAAGGTTATAAAACTATGATTAAATTTGTGTTCAAACAATTCGATAGCTTTGTTTGGATTCCAAAGATTTGCTTTCTAAAGCAGCTTCATAATATTCGACGAACCATTTGGGGGCGATTTTTTTGCATTGTTCTTTGCTGATATAGGCTGAATTTTATAATAATTATATTGACTAAATTAATGTTTACGTTCATTTATTGAACAGATAACGGTTTGAGGCAATTCTCATGCCGTGCGGTAGCTTGAGAAAGCAATTTTACTCATTATTAAAAAGTGTTTACATGAACGGCTCGTTAGAAATCAAATTGATCCGTGAGCTTGCAAGACAGCCACAGCTATCCCAGCGACAATTATCCCAGAAATGCCAAGTAAGCCTCGGTTCAATTCATTATTGCCTTAATGCGCTTATTGAAAAGGGGTTTATAAAAGCGAAGAACTTTAAAAATGCTAAAAATAAACTGGCCTATTCTTATATATTGACGCCATCCGGTATTGCACATAAACAAAAAATTACCGTCGATTTTCTAAAAAGAAAGCAGCGTGATTTTGAGAGCTTAAAAAAAGAAATATCGGGTCTCAAAAAAGAATTAGCTGATAATAGTAAAATATGAACCAAGATAATATGAAAATTTGGTCGGTGGTAAGCATTAAGCCAAATCAGATGAGTAAAGCAGAAGCCAATCTTAGTAAACAAAATTTTACTTATTTAGCTCCTAAAATTGAAGTTAGCAAACGGCAACAAAATAGATTTATAAGCAAGACAGAATTGTTATTTCCAGGCTATATATTTGTACTGATTGATACTGATGGAGGTGATGATCGCATATTACGTTCTACTTATGGAATTTCAAATATTATAAGGGTTGGAAGCAAGATCGGGGAAGTACCTAAGGCTTTTATCGATGCTCTAAAAGCAAGCTTTACTGTTAAAAACAGCGAAAATACAGAAACTTTAACTCCTGGCCAGAAAGTTAAAATGATAAGAGGGCCATTTACTGGCTTCATCGCGGAGCTGGTCAGCATTGATTCACCCACGCGAGTAAAGTGCCTATTTGATATCATTTCAAGAGAGGTTGTCTCTTCAGTGCTAATAAAAAATATGAGTTTAATTGATTGAGCGTGGATAAATTCCTAATAATTGATTGATAATCTTAATTAGTCGCTAATGATTAATCGTTTCTGTTATGTGTATCCCAAAAAAAACTGAATTATTGTCATTATTTTGCCTTCTTATGAGGGCTCGAGTTAAAGCATTAGATTTAAATTTTTTAAACGAAATATGGTTGGATTTGTTCTATGAGATTTCTCGTTACTGGCGGTGCGGGCTTCATCGGCTCTGCTGTTATTCGTTATTTGATTAAAAATTTTAATGCTGAAGTGCTCAATCTCGACAAACTGTCATATGCTGGTAATTTAGACTCGTTAGTTGAAGTTGAGTCGTCGGGTCGTTACCAATTTATTCAAGCTAATATTTGCAACGCTGCTGCTGTCAATGAAATATTATCTAACTTTAAACCAAATGTGATTATGAACTTAGCTGCTGAGAGCCATGTTGACCGCTCTATCGATGGGCCTTCTGAATTTATTCAAACAAATATTATAGGCACCTACACGTTGTTAGAGGCGGCCCGCGAGTATTGGGCATCTTTGCATGGCTATGATAAGAACAACTTTCGCATTCACCATGTCTCAACTGATGAGGTGTATGGTGATTTAGAAGGAAGGAACGTGCTTTTTATGGAGACTACAGCTTATGATCCAAGCTCTCCATATTCGGCATCAAAAGCCAGCTCTGATCATTTGGTTCGAGCCTGGCACCGTACCTATGGTTTGCCTGTCGTTATTTCTAACTGTTCTAATAATTATGGCCCATATCAATTTCCTGAAAAACTGATTCCTCACATAATTATAAATGCACTTTCTGGCAAGCCATTACCAATTTACGGTGATGGTTCACAAACACGTGATTGGTTATACGTCGAGGACCATGCGCGAGCGCTTGTTAAGGTCGCTCTAGAAGCTAAGGATGGCGAAACATACAATATAGGCAGCCATAATGAAGAGACAAATATTAATGTTGTGCGCAAACTCTGCGGCTTGCTCGAAGAGTTAGCACCCAAAAAGCCTGATGATGTTGAGCGATTTGAAGACTTAATCGTTAATGTGAAAGATCGTCCTGGTCACGACGTTCGATATGCAATTGATGCGTCAAAGATAAACCTTGACTTGGGCTGGGCACCAAAAGAAACTTTTGAAACTGGCTTACGTAAAACCGTAGAGTGGTATCTAAGCAATCAAATCTGGTGGCAACCCATTCTCGATGGGGGCTATCGCTTAGGCCGAGTAGGGAAAGTTTCTTTTTAAATGAAAGGAATTGTGCTTGCTGGTGGCTCAGGAACGCGTCTTTTTCCGCTTACTTTAGGCGCCTCTAAGCAAATCCTACCTATATACGACAAACCAATGGTTTATTATCCTATATCTGTGCTCATGCTTAGCGGTATTCAAGAGATATTAATTATTTCAACCCCGGAAGATTTGCATGGCTTTCAAAGATTGTTAGGTACGGGTGAGCAATTTGGTGTTAAATTCAGCTATACTGAACAACCATCGCCAGAGGGTCTAGCTCAAGCGTTTATCTTGGGCGAGGACTTTATTGGAGACGACTCGGTTTGCCTTGTTCTTGGAGATAATATTTTTTATGGTCAGGGATTCAGCTCTGTTTTGCAAAATGCTGTTAATCGGAAAAGAGGCGCAACTTTATTTGGTTATAGAGTTAAAGACCCGCAAGATTTTGGAGTGGTAGAATTTGATCAAAATGGTAACGTATTATCCATCGAGGAAAAGCCTAAGATACCAAAAAGTAATTTCGCATTAACTGGATTATATTTTTATGATAATGATGTTGTAAAAATCGCAAAAGACATTCGCCCATCTGAGCGGGGTGAACTTGAAATCACAAGTCTAAATCAAGTTTATTTGGATAAGGGTATGTTGCATGTTGAACAATTGGGTCGCGGATTTGCTTGGTTGGATACCGGAAACATAGATTCTTTGCTAAAAGCGGCTCATTTCGTTGAAACTATTCAATCCCGACAAGGCTTTAAAATTGCTTGCTTGGAAGAAATAGCATTGACAAAAAATTGGGTCTCTAGAGAGAAAATGAATTCTATTTTGAGTGGTTACCCTGAAACAGAATATAAAAAGTACATCCTGGGGTTGCTTTGATTTTTTTGAAAAATTTTTATGTTGAAAATAGAATTTAATAAACCGTACCTAACTGGTAATGAATTTGAATACATCAATGATGCAGCCACGCAGCAAGGCAGGCTCTCTGGCGATGGATATTTCACCAAGCAGTGCCACAAATGGATGGAATCTTCTGTTGGTACTCAAAAGGCGCTTTTGACCCACTCCTGCACTGCAGCTCTTGAAATGGCTGCGCTTCTTATCGATATCCAACCCGGTGCAGAGGTTATAATGCCTTCATACACTTTTGTATCCACCGCAAATGCATTCGTATTGCGTGGCGGCGTGCCTGTATTTGTGGACATCCGCCCCGATACTTTGAATATCGACGAAACGAAGATTGAAGCGGCTATAACTGATCGGACTAAGGCAATAGTCCCAGTTCATTACGCAGGGGTCGCGTGTGAGATGGATACCATTATGGATATTGCGCAACGATATTCACTGAGGGTAATTGAGGACGCGGCACAAGGTGTGATGTCGAGCTACAAAGGAGCGCCACTGGGTAGCATCGGACATCTGGGTGCGTTCAGCTTTCATGAAACCAAAAATCTTATCAGCGGAGAAGGTGGCGCCCTTTTAATCAACCGCGATGAGTATGCTATTACGGCTGAAATTATTCGTGAAAAGGGAACAAACCGCGGTAGTTTCTTTCGTGGTGAAGTCGACAAATATACTTGGCAAAACATAGGATCGTCCTTTCTACCGAGTGAACTCATTGCAGCGTTTCTGTGGGCACAATTGGAAAGGGCGACTGCGATCACTAAACAGCGGCGTGAAATCTGGGAGCGCTACAAGGGACTAACTAAATCGCTTGAGCGCGATGGTGTATTGCGCCGTCCCCATGTCCCTAATGAGTGCGATCACAACGCTCATATTTTCTATGTGTTACTTTCGGACAGGATTGATCGCAAGCGTGTGCTCGAACACATGAAGAGCACTGGTGTACATGCGGTATCCCATTATGAACCTTTACATTCTTCTCCAGCAGGTCTGCGCTATGGGCGAGTTCATGATGAGCTTACCTATACTAATGAACTCTCAGAGCGGGTCATTCGCCTCCCCGTCTGGATTGGGATAAAGGAAGCAGAACAGTCGCGAGTAGTCGATGCGCTGCGTTTGGCAATTGATTATGTGCACAGCGGTTTTTAGGCATGACTGTTACATCAAAAAAAGCCAGAAAAACATTTTTTAATAAAGTCTCATCTTCCGAACGTCCCTTGCTCTTCATTAGCTACTTTGCAGGCATAAGAGGCAACTGTCCTGCGGAATGGGCGGATGATAAAATCCGTGTTCTTGAAGCAGAAGGTCGAGAGACCCTTGTACTCACGGGCATGGGGAGCCATGTAACCAATCGGCCCTGCATACGCTTTTTCACTGCACCGTCGCTGTCTTGGAATGACTACAGGGAAGAAGCTAGAGAACTAAGAGAAGAGGGAGAAAGAGTTCCACTCAGAATGCATCTCTTCAAACCACTCGCATGCGTCTTTGGCAGTATTATCGACTACATTCTGTTTAAGATGACAAAAGGCATGAGCGCAGGTAGGTGGTCATGGTTGATCGCTGCCTTGCCTGTGGCATTATGGCTCAAATTGCGCTACGGCGCGCGCGACGTCTTCTGCACAGGCGGGCCTACGTCTGCACACCTCCTAGGCGGTATAATCGTCCGATTGACCGGAGGGCGTCTATTTTGCGAATTTCAGGATCCACTTCTAGGTGCTACTATGACACGGTCGAGTATGACACGACGAATCTCTGAAAACATTGAACAGTGGTTGGTAAAGCGGTCGACCCGAGCTATTTACGTGACGCAGGAAGCTGCTCGCTTAGCGCGTGAACGAAATCCAGTATGTGCTTTGCAGATTGTTGGCATTTACCCAGGTGCGTGGCAGTTCGTGGAACCTATGCCTCCAGAAGAGCGCGGAAATGTGAAAGTGTTTGAGTTTTTGCATCTTGGAACACTTTATGGTTCGCGTAACCTTGACCTTTTCTTCGATGCGCTTGATTCCCTGTCAGCTGAGGGTTTTGAACACGCTAAATCTGTTCGTGTTGTCAATCTCGGAGCGGCTTATTGCCATTCGGCACTAAATTATCAGAAACGAAATGACTTCAAATCTCTTAGTGCGCTCGAACGATCCGATGCGCTAGAACGTGCGCGGTGCGCGTCCTGCCTTTTGCTAATTCAACATACAGATGAGCGTAGTAAAGAGACCATACCTTACAAAACTTATGATTACCTGAACCTTAAATTGCCTGTATTTGGATTGTTGAATAATGATGAGCTAGGTTACTTAATAAATGCCCACAAGGGATATACGTCACAGGCAAGTGATGTAGAATCTATCAAAACAGAATTACGTCAATGTTTGTTGGATCTGGCTGAAGGGAAGTTCAATATGCAAGACGCAGAAATGCCTCCAGACATTTCACAGCAATTTTTGCGGCTTTTTTAGGCTAATGCAAGAAGAAAAGCTAACTCTTGTCTTATGGGGGCATCTTTTTCAAACGGAAATTTTAGATTTGCGAAAGTTTTGGAGTGGATTTATAGAACTGCAGCGCAACCTGCCTTCTAATAGAAAGATTGTGCAGATTGTGGCGCACAGTTGGAATCCAGAATTAAAAAGCCTTGTGAATTTGGTCTATTCGCCAGATGTGCAGTGCCATGAAAATCAACCTAACTTCTATTCAGAGTTTTTATGTCATTTCAGTCCAGCGGAACGTTTCGAAATTGGCCTCGGTCGATTGAATTCAACTTGGAAAAATTTGTCCCTACAATCTGTGATTGGCAACGCCCGTTCACGTGCGAAAGCCGTCAAGCTAATGGACGAACTCCCCGAGAAAATGGGTCAGGTTTTGATTGTTCACTGGGATTTGGGTCAGTCAAACAGTGCTGAGGCCTGCCAACTGGTCTATGACGCAGCGATGCCCTCGTCTCAATTGTATTTATTATATATTGCAGAAGTGGACGAGTACTACGCGGATAGTTGGCTAATCGCGCCCTGGTCAATCGCGCATCGATTTGGTGGTTTTGATACTTTCGTAATTGATGCACTCGCAGGTAAAAATACATACCTCAAAAATTTGAATGTGTTAGGTTGGCCACAATCGCGGAAGAAAATATGCTATAAGAAAATGCTTTCGAATGTTATCAGAAAACGTGCATACGCTATTGCTTCTCGTTTAATCAGTTCTATTCATTCCTACATCCCAAGAAGAACTTTTCAGGAAAGGGTTTTGCTCAGATTGACCCGCCCAATAAAGCTATTTATCAATCGACCACATTTAACTGCCGAGAATTCAGGCGTTTTGGAAGGTGGGTCTGTGCTGAAGACTTACCAGTCGTTCATGAACCTAAATATTCGTGCATTGTTCAAGTATTTCATCCTCTCAGAAGAGCTTCGTGAGAAAACACGCTTTCTGACCCCAGAGGATTTCGAAATCGGAATGCTAACCGGGCAAATAATTAATCCACAGCAGATAGTACTTTTGCTCTGGGAGGATGGTGATGATGGGCAACCAATATCGGATTTGATAAAGGCATCACCTTTGCCGGTTGAGGCAATATATCTTTTAGGGGGGTATAATATTCGTGTATGGACAAACATGCAAGATAACTTTGGGACGATGAGAGTTCTTACACCAAAATCTAATTCTAGTTTAGACTGCATTCGTTGCGCGCTACTGGATGCTGCCGAAAGACTGGTTGATTCGGTCCCGTTTGTTATCATGCCAACGAGTTCGACCTTTCTTAATTGTAAGGATTGGTATTACCTGAATGCACTTCTTAAGTATATCCTCTGGCGCAAGGAGTCTTATGTTTGCTTAAAGGGTGGGAGTTTTGTGCGAGCGAATTTAGAATTTCCCGGTCTTTGCATGGCTAAAGGAAATGGGGTATTCTCATTCGATATGGGAGCAGGTGCGGTGAGTGGAATCTGCTCGCTTCTAAACAGTTGTGATATAACACTGAATGGCCTTTGTAAACGACCCGAACAGATGAAGTCAGAATTTCCAATAGTTGAAAGAGATGGGGGATTGTTTTGAAACCGGTAACTGTGCCCTCGGATAATAAGGCCACGTTAACAAATGTGATACCTGCTGGTGACAGAGACCTCTATAGTTTCGAAAGCCTTGTGCGAGAAAGAGCGCCTTTTACCTTCGTTCGATTCAGTGATGGAGAAATTGAGGTTTTGCATAATCGTAAACTTGTTATTAGGGATGGCGTGACAGAATTTCGGGGCAAAGTTTTCTCGAACAAGTTTCATAATTTTGATAACAAGTGCTTCGAACCAAATCATGGTCAACAACTCCGCAAGGATTTGCTGGCTTCAGCGATTTTTTCCGATGTCAATTATTTTAAAGGGGTGCCCACACGACATAATAACGCTTTGGATGAACGGGAGTTCATGTTACGCCTCAATGGTGGCTTTACACCGCAGATGACCTTCTCTGACCTTTTTCTAAATTCAAATTTTCTTCACGCTAGAGAGGTTTTCTTTCCTTTGTTAACATCGTCTTTCAAAAATATTTTTGTGGTGGGTAACTGGCGCTGCAAATTGAAAGGCTATTTAGAAAAAGGGCAGCTCATTCAGATACCAGATAACTTCTTTTCGTCTTACCAAGAGACACTAGATTCGGCTCAGACCACATTGCTTCATGCACCTAAATCAGCTTTAGTTTTATCTTCCGCCTCTTCTCTGTCCAATGTATTGGGGCACCGGTTACGTTTAAGTCGCCCTGATTTAACATTCATTGATATTGGTACCGTCCTAAATGATCTTTTGGGTCTCCCGCTAGGCACACGTGCATACCACAAACTTATTAATACCAAAACGTTTCCTGAACGCCTCGCGGCTTGGCTATATCGTCGCCATCGTGAATACCAACTCAAATGGTGACAGCATGATTACCGTCATCCTGAATGCCTTCAAGCGTCAACAATATCTACAAGAGCAGATCGACTCCGTTTTGTCTCAAACTCAACCTGCTGAGCGGATACTAATTTGGAATAACGGAGAAGCTCTAGATCTCTGCGGATACGGCAACAATGTAATGATAGCTAATAATTCGCACAACCTTGGTGTCTGGTCTCGATTTGCATATGCTATTAACGCAGAAACAGAGTTTGTTTGTGTGCTTGATGACGATACCATCCCCGCACCTCAATTCTTTGAGAATTGTCTGCAGCAAATGAAGCTTGAGCCAGCCCTATTAGGTGCGCGTGGATTGCGCTTCCTTAGCAACAAAAGATATCATCCATTTATATCTTTTGGCTGGGATGCGCCAAATGAAAAGGCTGAGGTTGTCGACATTGTTGGACATGCATGGTTCTTCAAGCGCGAATGGTTGGGTGTATTTTGGCGCGAACTTCCTCCACTCGGCACATCCCGATTGGTGGGCGAGGATATGCATTTTTCGTTCATGCTACAAAAGTACCTTGGCATTCGTACCATGGTGCCCCCGCATCCTCGGTCAAATCCGTCCATCTGGGGAAGCGTGCCTGAAATTGCTATTAGACTTGGAACGTCTAAGGAGGCTGTGTCGCAAGGTAATGAAGCGCTACAGAAATTCGACACTGCGCTACATCATTGCACATCTAACGGATTTATCCTTTGTAAGGAGGTTGCGGATACAGCCTCGACTGGTATTGTAATTGGTCCAGGTGTAACTCGTATGCGTTTTATTAAGAAACTAGCTACAAAGTATCCCTGGATTGGCAAATGGGGTCGAGTCCTCCGGCAAAAGCTAGCAGACAGAAACATACATATTTGAGGTAGGTATGAAAAAAATTTGTGTTGTAATCGGCACGCGACCAGAGGCTATTAAAATGGCCCCTGTCATTTTGGCCCTGCAAGCAAAACCAAATGATTTTGAAGTTAACATCTGCAGCACCGGGCAACATACTACCATGCTGGAAGGTGCGATGGCAGCATTCGGTCTTAGGCCTAACGTTGAACTTGAAGTTATGAAAGTGGGTCAGTCGTTAGCGAAGCTTAACAGCCGGCTTCTAAATGAGCTTGACACTCATTTCGAGGCTGTTCGACCAGATTTAGTGCTGGTTCACGGCGATACCACGTCGGCCATGGCGGGTGCTCAGGCCGCATTCTACCGTCATATAGAAGTTGGTCACGTCGAAGCGGGTTTGCGAACCGGCAACCTGCAGTCACCATTTCCAGAGGAATACAATCGTCGTTTAGTGGCAGTTGCAACTCGACACCATTTCGCCCCAACGCTTGCAGCGCAGATTAATCTCGAGCGTGAGGGAATAAATCCGAATAATATTATCGTTACAGGTAATACGGTAATCGATGCGCTTTTACTCACCATAAAGACATTGGAAAGCTGCACGGAAGAGTTGAAGCAATTGCGTGCCCGGTTGGTTTCTAAGACTGGATTCAATGTCGAGGCGCACCCCTTCGTGCTTATTACAGCACACCGCCGTGAAAACTTAGGTAATGGTATCGAAAACATTTGCTTAAGTATTCATGAACTAGCCAAGTCGAACCCTGACCTTTATTTCATTTATCCAGTTCACTTGAACCCCTTGATTAAGGAGGTGGTCGAGTGCCACTTGTCCAATTTGCAGAACGTAGCGCTGGTCCCACCACAAGACTATAAGGAATTTGCTTGGCTACTACGTCATTGTCTTTTTGTGCTTACCGACAGCGGTGGCATTCAGGAGGAAGCGCCTGCGTTGGGTAAACCAGTTTTGGTAATGCGGGATACAAGCGAACGGCCTGAGGCTATTGAAGCCGGTACTGCAAAATTAGTGACGACAGACCCAATTAAGATAATTCGAGAGACGCAGACATTGATTAGTGACCAGGCCGCCTATCAAAAAATGGCACGTTCGACTAATCCATTTGGTGATGGTCATGCAGCAGAGATTATCGCAACCTATTTAAATAAATTGGTAGCTTCTTGAATACATCATTCACCATTTCCAGGTTTTCCCAAAAGGACATCTATGAGGTTATAGAACTACTTCAGGATGTTAGCAGCTATCGACCGAATGTGGATATAATCCCGTCTCTTGCAAATATATTTGATAATCAAGAAAACAGTTATGCATGTGTTGTGATTAAGAATGGTAAACTAATAGGTTTTGGATCTATTTTCTTCGTGCGTAGGTTGCGCGGAGGGCTAACAGCTGTCATTGAAGATGTTGTAGTTGCCGCATCCGATCGTAGAAAAGGAGTGGGCCAGGCCATTATTTACAGCCTTTTAGATGTCGCGAGGGCGAGGAATTGTTTCAAAGTTTCATTAGAGGCCAATCAATCCGCTGAGCCATTTTATCTTGCTGCAGGTTTCGTTAAAGCCGGGCGGGTTATGAAATTTATGCTTTGAGCCTACTCATCATTATTTTGGAGGTTTGTATGGAATTTAAAATAACTTGCAATAGAACTTTTTCATGTTTCGTATTTTAGTCTTATTGTCTGGATATCCTTGCGCAAGGCATCCATGGGGTAATTCGCAGAATCATGGAACCCCAGAACTTACCTCATTCGATTCGTTTTATGCTGGTGCTGGATATTTGAAAAAACTGCTTAGTAGCCATTCTGTCGATTATGTCTGCACAACATGGGATGGAATAGGTGAGGAATTGATAAAGCGAACCTATAAGCCAATAGTTTACGAATCATATTCACAAAAAAGATTTCGGGATGAAACTGACAAGAAGCTTTATTCGTATGAAGCAGAAAGAATAAAGCGACGCAATCAATATTACGAAGAGCATGGCTTGACGAACGATCTTGTCGTCTCCTCTATTCGTTTCGCGAGTCAGCTTAAATCACGCTGTTGGGCAGCTAAACTAGCCTTGGATTTAATTGATAAAAATTCTAGCCCTTATGATGCAATACTTTTAACACGTTATGATATTTCATCTAGAGGTGGTTTTCTTGTCAGGAACCCTACCTTTTTAAGAGAGGGTGAACTTTCCTTTCTTACCTCACATCCAGATGAACCAAGATTTATACTCCCATCATTTGGGCAGTTAAATTGTGGGTTTCCTGATATGTGGTTTTATATGAATAAGTGTGGACTCAAGCATTACTCCCTAATTTTTGATAATTATATTTCAGATATTAATTCTGAGGCCTCTGAATATTTCAAAATGATGACTGGAGGATGGCCTTTTTCTAAGAAGTTTCTTCTACACTCGATTTACGATTATCGTCAATATTCAAACGAGATATTAAAGACGAGTAATAGCTCTTCTCTGATGTCTTACCCAGATTGGGAGTGTTCAAATCTGCACTCTTATCATAAGTATTACCTTCATTTATCGAGCTCGTTAAAAGGTAAATCGAATGTAAAATTTCAGAGATTTTTTGATGTTTACAGTGCATTCATCAGATGCTCGAATTTTCCTTCAAATATGATTGAGTTGTTTTATGAGTTTATATTCCATTTAATATTTTCACTGAAGGTTTTCTTGACGAAGATGTTTATGAAAAATTGATTTTTAGCTGTACGTATAATGTTTTGTTTGAGGTGGTTACTAGCTAGTTTTTCTACGCCTTTAACAATCTGAATTTATTAAAATCTTGATCCTTATTTTGGAGGTAAATAATGACCCAATTAGAAAAGCGTGTTTTGATAACTGGTCACATGGGCTTTATTGGAGCTTGGTCAGCATTGTTATTCAAACTTAACGGATGGAGTGTGTACGGACTAGACGACAGGAGCTCATATGGCGAGCGGCTATACGACGTTTCAGGTCTAAAGACGCTGATGGACGACGAACGAGAATGCGATGTTTCAGACCTTGCAGCTTGGCAGAACTGGGTTACAAGGATTCAGCCAGAACTGTTTGTGCATCTAGCTGGCCAGGCGATCGTCCCGCGCGCCTTTAAGCAGCCCTACCTAACCTTTCGCTCAAATGCTCTAGGAACACTTGCGTTGCTTGAGGCGGCCAGGTTAACTAAAAGCGTGCGCGCCGCTGTCTGTATCACTAGCGACAAAGTGTACGAGAACAGTAACGACGGACATCCGTTTTCGGAAACCGACAATCTGGGCGGTGGCGACATCTACAGCGTGTCTAAGTCCAGCTCCGAGCTGCTCGCCAAGGCCTACAACCATGCACATCTTGCAGGACGTGCACTAAATATCCAGACAGTACGTCTTGGCAACGTGGTAGGAGGCGGAGACTGGTCTGTGAACCGTCTGATCCCAGACCTCATACATGCTGCACAAGGAAAAAAGAGGTTCCGTGTACGTTACATGAACGCCACGCGTCCCTTCCAGCACGTGAGCGATGTAGCCAAAGGTATTTCAAGGATCGCTCTTTCAGCACTCAATGGCTCCATACCAAGCGGTGAAGCCTGGAACCTTGGACCAAAGGACAACAGTTTTGCATGCGTCAGAGAAGTAATTGATCTTTTTAAGGAATACTGCCCAGACCTAAAAGTTGTCGACGACGAGGAAAAGATCAAAGAAGACTTGAATCTTAGTGTAAATGTGGCCAAGTACAGCGATCACTTCTCGCCACCGCGTGACAACAGTGTTGAGGGGATCAAAAGAACGATAAAATGGTATGAAGCTTTTTACGGCGGAGCTTCACCTATTAAACTTATGGAAAAAGATCTATACTAAATGGAGGCAGGTATGAAACTTTTTGATGATAGGATTTGTCACCTCACTTTCTCGAATACTGATTGTGCCGATGTTTGGAAACTCTATTTTTCACAGATGCAAAAATTTTTTTCGGTGGGTCTGGACCATTTTGTTGCGGTTAACCGTTCTGACTCTGGGTTGCCTACGACAATTAAGCCTCTTTTCTATAATGAAAAACACCCTTACCCGAAGCGGTTGCTCAGTTGTTTGGAGGCACTAGAAGCATATGAGTTTATTTTCTTCGACCATGAGGATATGTTCCTTTACTCTAAACCTGATCACAAAGAACTGGCGAATTATTACGAACTTATGCAGTCTGGGCATTTCGACCATATTCGGTTAATCAAAGGTGGAGATTGTCGTTATGAACGCGTTTTCACTTGTCCGTCGCTCTATAAACTAAGTCTCAAGTCGAAATGGATTTTTTCCATACAGCCTAGCTTTTGGCGTCGCACGTTTTTGATCGATATACTAAAAGCAAATGTCACAGTTAATATCTGGGAGCTTGAAGTCAAAAGTCAAAAGGTTGTTAAGAAAATGCTTATAGATGCAGCATTTTCTTATCGATCTGGCAAGCGTAGAGGGTTGCATCACTTTGATAACGATATATATCCATACATTGCAACTGCTATTGCTAAGGGTAAATGGAATCTTGGTGAGTATGGTGCCGAACTTGAGCCATTATTGGAGAGATACCAGATTGATCCTACTCTGCGGGGATGGGTTTAATGAAGCGTATTATCATAGATCTCGACGAAACACTGTGCCATTCCAAAGGTGACTACTCGAACGCTCTCCCAAACAAGGCTGTTATCGAAAAGTTACGAGAGTATCACGCACTTGGATTTGAAGTAGTGGTGCACACCAGCCGCAACGTGCGAACCTACGAAGGTAACATAGGGAAGATTAATGTACACACTCTGCCAGTTGTACTAGACTGGCTGCAGAGGCACGATGTCGTCTTTGATGAGGTAATTGTTGGGAAGCCGTGGTGCGGAAATGAAGGTTTCTATGTAGATGATAGGTCTTTGCGGCCTGATGAATTTGCCCGCATGACACCAGAAGAAGTCGCCCGACTAATTGGCTTTGGAAAAGACCAATGATCGTAATTCTATCTGCCCAGTTAGTGGGTGAAAGCCTGCGTGCCGAGGTTGGCGAATTGCCGGTAAGCTTTCTACCACTAGCTAATCGCCGTCTATATGCCTATCAGGTTGAGATGTTACGGCAAGCATTCCCTGATCGACCTATCCTGATGACATTCCCGGAAGGTTTTAGGGTTTCGGACGCGGAGCGTATCTGGATAAGCAAGCAAGGCGTTGAATTGGCACCCCTCAAAAGGGTTAGCAGCACTGGCGAGGAGCTGGCGGAGGTTCTGGACCGATTTTGTTATGATGGTCAGGTGACCACCTTTTTGCTAGGTGGCTGCCTACCTATGGAGTTGCCGCTCAAACCTGACATGGTTTGCGTATTTGAAACCGACCTGGAACCAGACCTGCCAGTCGAAGCTTATGGTCCTGAACAGGACCTTGTTTGGTCTGGCCTATTTTCTGTGTCTCGACCGGAGGTGCTCGCACGCTGCCTCGAAGAGGAGTCTCTAGACTACTTCCGAGCGGTCAAGCGGTATTCGTTCAAACTAAAGGTCGAACACCCAAGAATTGATCAATGTTTCATTCTAACTAATTCAGCCTGCTACTTTCACGCGCGCTCATCATTCACCACAGAGCGGTCCTTCAATCGGCTAAAAATAGCTCACACAGTGCTGAAGAAATTCAGCAGTAATGCAGAGAAAATCCGCGCCGAGGCTTATTGGTTTGACAATGTTCCAGCTCCTTTGCAAAGGTTTACTCCGAAGTTCTTAGGCGAAGGCATCGAGGACGAAGCTTATTTCTATTCTACTGAATTTCTCGGCGCGGTCCCACTTAATGAAAGCTTCGTCTTCGGTCGCCAAACAATAGTGTTTTGGAAGCGCGTATTCATGAAGTTATCTGCCTTTCTTGACGCCTCGCGCGCTATAGATGTTCCAGCGTGTTCAGAAGGAGCTAAAAACCAAGCTCTGTTTGTTAATAAAGCACATAGCCGCCTCGAAGACTTTATTCAACAAACTGGGTTTGACGCAGACGCCAAGCTAGTATTGAATGATATTCATCTTCCAACACTCAGGCAGATATTAGCTGATTCTAGTTCGCACCTAATGACGCTTGCTGATTTTCCTGCATTTGTGCATGGCGATCTTTGCCTGAGCAATATCCTTTACGACTCTCGGATGCGCACCATAAAGCTAATCGACCCACGCGGTGTTGATGAGAATGGCAAACAAATGATTTATGGTAGTCAGCTGTACGATATCGCTAAACTTGCACACTCTATTCTTGGGCTATATGACCATATCGTGGCAGGGCAGTATGAACTGTCTGTGGTTGGCGAATGCTTTTACTTTCGAATTTTCTATGCAGACGATGTTGAGGAGACCCAACGTGCATTCAGACAGCACTGTTTCGTGCCCGGCTTGAATGCAGCAATAATCGAGAAGACCCTGCCGCTTCTGTTCATAGCTATGTTACCACTGCATGTGGACTCGGTAAGTCGCCAGACCGCCCTACTGGCTAATGCGATGCGGTTGTACGCCGAAGCTTTCCATGACAAATTACGCTAACATAATTGCCATATGATTAGCGAATGACTTTATCAGACCTATTCCTATTGGATCAATTAACTCTGATGAGCATTAGACATTGGTCAATCACCCTCCCTAAGAAACTCTGAAGGACCAGATAACGTAGATATTGAGAACGCTTGGTTTAAGACGTCTACTTTAATCATCTAATGCTCTAGCTTTATAGGATTTTTTAAGAGGAAGTCCCTAAACCGTCCTGCATCAGCTGGCTCTAGACCATTAATATTATCGTGGCCAACGCACTCGACCAGATAACGAATGCTTCTCTCTGAGCCTTCAAAGAACAGTTTAGTCTTACCCGCGCCCTTAAGCCTATGATATAGCCCTAAAGCATCACTAATGCGTATGTCTTTACTAGCACCAGAAGATGGCTTGTCAGAAACAACACTGATTCCCAACTCACGGGAATAAATCATCTCCATCCTTATGCTATCCCAGTATCGCTCAAGTCGATCAGAGAGTGCAGCGGCAGACTTAGCAGCTTTTGCCTCTGACTTTGTTCGAAGCGAGACCTCGATCTTTTTCTTATTAAACCGAAGACGGAGATCCGAAGGCACTGCCCTCGAGAAGTAAAAAGTATCGTTTCTTTTGTAAAAGTATACCGGAGACCTTACCCACACCATAGCCTCTCAAACTCCTGTTCCCGAACATTAATCGTTTGGAAACAGTCACTTGAGCCTTGAATCTCGGACCTTGATTCTTGGATAATGGTGCCCAGGGGCGGATTCGAACCACCGACACGCGGATTTTCAGTCCGCTGCTCTACCAACTGAGCTACCTGGGCAATCTAAGGGCAAAACTAATTCGTAAAGTTAAGTCGTATGGTGTTATAATCATGGCATGATCCATTGTCTAGTCGGAAACCAAAAACAGGACCAATTTTTATAGCTGATATTATATTAGCGGAGAGTTTTATCTTTATCTGCCTGAGCAATAAGGGTGTCTAAATCAGCATCTTCATGTGCTGGAATAACATATGCCTCATTTATCCAGTAACCTAAATCGAGTTGAGAACATCTTCTTGAGCAAAATGGCGTATGGGGAGGCGTTGCTTTCTCGCCGCATAGGGGACAATTAGTAGCCTTTTGTTTTTGAGGATGAAGAGATGTGATCTTCGCGCTCATGTAAAAAACCTCCATTAAATTGAGGATAAAATTACTTTCATTCTATCAATCAGCGGCATATATGTATGCCTTATTGTCATCTCAACTAGTCCTGCAGGGCCAAAACCATAAATATCAGGATGACGAATATCCGCCAAGGCATAATCTTGGCAAAATCGGTGAAATTTTTTTCGGTCTGTTTTTGCAAGACGCGGCATATCAATAAAAACAGCGCCAGAAATATGCCGAAGCCTAATTTGCTTCATAACAACTTCTGCAATATGTTCTGATAGATCAGAAGCACCCATTTTTGAACCCGCAGAATCAATATCAATAGCCGTCATCCCCTTAGTGGACTGAAACCAAATTACAACGCCTTTTTCTGTTGTAAATTTACTCTCACACGCTTTTTCTAGCTGGTCATAAACCGCCTGCCATTCAAAATCATCCCTGCTTATTCTTATGCTTCCAGTTGGAGCAATAATACCAGCCAACTTAACTAAGGGAAGTCCGTTATATAATTTTTTTGGTGAAGCAAAAACATTCAGATCTGCTGGCAATTCACCATTCTCTTGCCAATCACTGATAAGTATCTCAATTTCATTTTTTATTAAAAACTGTTCTGCACTAATCGCCTGACGTCTCAGGATAATGCCAAAACCCTCAGGAAGCCCTTTTTTGATTTCATCTGTAAGCGCTATTTCAGATGGTTGGGTAGCTATTATATTTCTGCCTAATCGAGCTGTTTCAGCTTGTCCGGGAAGCAAGATTACATATTTTCCTGCAAGCTGTGCTCCCAAAATTGCCCGTGCTGGTTTTAACGCCCATGGCTCTGATGTTATGGTCACCAGTGCTAATGCGCCAGGATGCAGCTTTTCGCTTGAAAGCCGAACACTTATCTGAATACCATCCTCAAGCATCGCTGTTGCAAGTTTATGCTGCCTGAAAACCTGATATATTCTGGCAATATGAACAGAGCCTATTTCAGGAATTTCAGGCTTTAATATTGTTAGAAATTCAACTAGATTGCCATTTTCCAAAATCGCTATTTTACTAGGATTATGCTCATCGTCAGCGAATATGTTCTGTGGGGGAGAAGCAGATAAAGATTTATCCATTTATTTATTCAAGGCTTAGGCCAGCTCCTTTTAGGAGTTGCGCGGTACTATATAAATCAAGCCCAACAACGTTAGAATAGGAGCCAGAGATTTTCTTTATATATTGCGCTGCATTTCCCTGAATTGCATAACCGCCTGCTTTTCCCTTCCAGTCAGAACTTGCACAATAGGCTGATAGCTCTCCCTGAGATAAGCGTCGCATAAAAACTCTGGTTTCAACTAGTCTATGCCGTGTCAAGCCATCAGGGAGTATCAGGCAAATTCCTCCATACACACGGTGGTTTCTACCTCCAAGATGAGTCATTGATTTTCGCACGTCATCTTGCGTTTCCGCTTTCGGCAAAATTGTTCTACCAGTTGCAACAACAGTATCAGCCGCAAGTACATATTTCTCGTTGTGGCAATGTGCGATCGCTTGCGCTTTTTCATAGGCCATACGCTTTGCATATTCGGATGGTTTTTCTGCCTTTAGCGGTGTCTCATCTATATTGGCAGCACTAATGCTAAACGGCTTTACACCGATTTGTCCCAATAATTGCTTGCGTCTTGGAGAAGCAGACGCCAAGATCAACATATCACTCACCATTATATTTTTTCTAAGGCTCATATCTGTATCGGCTACCTCACCTGCTCGCGCTCGAGAGCCATCACACCACTTTATTTAAATCTAAAAGTAATTCTACCTTTGGTCAGATCATAGGGGGTCATTTCAACATTCACCCTATCGCCTGCTAGAACACGTATCCGGTTTTTTCTCATCTTACCACTAGTATGAGCAAGCACCTCGTGTTCATTATCTAATTTAACTCGAAACATCGCGTTTGGAAGCAATTCTGCAACTGTTCCAGAAAATTCAATTACGCCTTCTTTCGCCATTCACCTATCCCTATTGGTTACCTTTTACACAAAATGAGGATTAACGTCAGAATGTCAAGTATTATCGGTTATTCGAGTAACAAGTTCGCCTACATGCGAGCTTATTTCGTCACGAATAAGCCGATAATGTGCTAATTGCGCTTCCCTATTTTCATCAGCAGAAAATGGCTCTTTTACCTTCCAATGTTCGTGAGGAATATCCATCACCCATGAAACAAGATGAAATTGAGCCTCCACCGAAAGAGACACAGCATAATCTATCTCATCTACATTATAATCTGTGAATAATTTTGATTGCCTGTTTACGTCAAGCGCTATGCCCTCTTCTTCCATAACAGCAAAGGTAAATCCATCTGCAGGCCCTGCAATAACACCGCAAGATCTCGCATGCCATCCTTCAGGCGCAATTCGGTTAAAAAACCCTTCTGCCATAACAGAACGTATCGCATTTAATGTGCAGGAAAATAATATCTGCTTTGCTGGTTTTTCCATTCTTTTCGAGCCTTATTTCCGTGCTATCATTACGCATATGAGTGTAAAAATTCGCCTTGAAGTCGCTTGGTCAGTATTGATATATTTCTGCAATCGATCAATGAGTAGCTCAGCTCCTTCGTTATGCAAGGCACGTCTTCCCATATCAATCGTCTGAATCTGCGAGGGAGACTTGGTTCTGATAGCATCATAATATGTCTCACAAACTTCAAAATAATCCCTGATTATTCTTCTAAACGGGCCTAATGCCATAACAAACCCTGTTAATGGCTGCTCACTTTCATTTCTAACATCAAAATGAATATGGCGAGAATCTGTGCGTAAATGCAAACAATACGGACCTTGATGTTCTTGCAAAGAAAAATAATTTTCGTCTAGAATATCATATATCGCAACAGAATGCTCATGTTGCTGCTCTGCTGTAATGCGTTTGTTGGGGTCTAACTCAACATGTAACTGAGCTATTATATTCTTACTTTTATCCCCGTTTGCCCCAACATCTGATGGCAACTCGTTCATTTATTCACCATCTTGACTCAATCATTAAATTCTGGTTGCACCCTATTTTGTGCAGCTTCTCTAATTTTAGTAATCCAACCGCCTATTATTTCCGGGTTTATTTTCCATGCAGCTCTATTAACCGCAAATCGAGATGATACAGTCATAATTTCAGCAATCTCAACCAATCCATTAGCAGTAAGGGTAGACCCAGTTTCTACTAAATCCACAATTCTTCTACATAGTCCCAAACTTGGAGCTATTTCCATTGCCCCATTTAATTTAATACAATCAACCTGCACCCCTTTTTCAGCAAAATAGCGGCGTGTCGTCACCGGGTATTTTGTGGCCACACGAAGATGTGACCATTGGCGCTGGTCCGATACAGAAACCGTATCTTCCTGAGCAGCAACTACTAGCCGGCATTTACCAATCCCAAGGTCGATAGGCGCATAAATCTCTGGATGGTTAAATTCTTGCAATACATCAGAGCCAGCAATCGCCAGATGCGCCGCACCATAGGCAAGAAAAGTTGCAACATCGAAGCTTCTCACCCGAATAATATCAATGTTCGGATGATTAGAAGAGAATTGCAATCGTCTGTCTGATGATTCAAAAAAAGTAGGCTCAGGCTCGATACCGGCACTTTTCAAGATTGGTATTGCCTGCTCCAAAATTCTTCCCTTAGGAAGGGCTAATATAAGTTTGGTATTATTCTGACTATTCATCTGATAAATCGTAAACTAGTTTCATTTATCCCCATTTGCTTAAACAAAATGATTTGGGATTTGTGTTGTTGGATGTGGCTCTGCTATATCACGTATAAAAATATCTAATTCGGAAACAGTTAATTTCACGCTTACATTTTGTGAGAATACCAAAGTTACTTCATTGTTGTCACTGTCATACTCAATTGTGAGTAAATTGTAAAATAATGCCGAATTTTCCTCATTACAGTGCGTTAAATTTTGATGCTTTACAGAAGTTACATTCTGAATATTGACACCTGATAACACGCGATAATAACTTTTATCCTCTGATATCTTTGTTGCCGCTTCCCAACAAAAACGATTAGCGACGAATAAAAAACTATTTTTAGATTTCTCAAAACGCAAATCTGCATTGCCAATCAAGGCGTCCTGCAACAAGCTTGAGACAACCTCCAAATCCTGAGGCTGCTTGCATCGAAGCGAGATAGCGCTATCAACATATCTTTGAAGTTGCTTGTTTATATTATTAATAGATTTATCTGACATTTATCACTCGGCCTGTCTTTGAATCCGTGCACCGCAATTATTTAATTTTTCTTCAAGATTTGCGTAGCCCCTGTCTAAATGATAGATTCGGCTAATCGTAGTTTTGCCAGCGGTTGCAAGTGCCGCTAGAACCAGACAAACCGAGGCACGCAGGTCAGTTGCCATAACAGGCGCAGGTTTTAAATCAGGCTTGCCATGAACTATACAGCTTCTGCCATCGATTTGGATATCTGCACTCATCCTCATTAATTCTGGAACATGCATAAATCGGTTTTCAAAAATTGTCTCTGTGATTTTTGAGCTACCATCTGCTGTTGCCATCAAACACATATATTGAGCTTGTAGATCTGTTGGAAATCCGGGATATGGCTGTGTTGCTATATCTATTGACTTCGCACGTGAGTTAGATGAAATGCGTGCCCAGTCTTCTCCTATTTGGATGGTTGCACCTGTTTGCTCTAAAACAGCGAATAATGAATTTAGATAAATAGGGTTTATGTCCCTTAGCGTTATATCACCTTGCGTCACTACGGCGGCAATGGCAAATGTCCCAGCTTCAATTCTGTCTGCAATAACATGGTGACTAGCATTTGATAATGTGTCTACACCCTCTATGATGATAGTATCAGTGCCATGGCCAGTGATTTTTGCGCCCATCGCATTTAGACAATTACCAAGATCTATAATTTCTGGTTCTCTTGCAGCATTAATGATTTGGGTTCTACCCTTTGCAAGACTGGCTGCCATCATAGCGTTTTCTGTAGCCCCAACGGACACAATTGGAAACACAATCTTATTTCCAACAAGACCATTTTTGCATCGCGCCTTGATATATCCATCTGCAAGTTCAACAATAGCCCCTAATTGCTGCATCGCCCAAATGTGCAAATCCACAGGCCGCGTACCGATTGCACAACCCCCTGGCAGCGAAACTTTGACACTACCATATCTTGCCAATAAAGGCCCTAGCACCAATATAGAGGCTCGCATTTTGCGAACCTGTTCATATGGGGCATCAAGAGTTTTTGCCTCTCCAGATATATTAATTTTAATGTCTGTTCGCGCGATCTGCACACCCAAATGTTCCATTAATTCTATCATAGAAACCGTATCCGCAAGTTCAGGAACATTGCTGAGCTGCAGAGTGCCAGAACACATAAGGCCAGAAGCTAGCAACGGAAGCGCTGCATTTTTAGCGCCGCTAATTTTAATTGACCCAGATAATTTTTGACCACCGTCAATTACAAGCTTATCCATCTTATTTTTCCTTATGGCTGTCTTTTCCCAATTCTGATCTGCTCTTTGACTGAGATTTTCGCTTCAGCAAATTAGCTCGCAATGCCTTTGCTAATCGCTCCTGCTTATCAGAATTTACCGTGCCCGAATTTAATGAAGGGCTTGAAGAAGAATTTGATGTAGATTTTGCCATATAATATCCCATTCAAGAATTATTATAACTCTTAGAAGCAAAAAGTGGATTTTTCAATCCCCCTCAGGCAGAAGAAACAGTAATAACAACACCCTGAACCGTTTGTTTTTGCAAAAGCGTATTTTAATTTTTTTTGATCTCTAGCCTGTTTTATTGCGAAAACGATATAAGTTTAGAAATGGTTGAATCTAAATCATGTTACTATGTCAAAACTATGGCTGGTTGGAAAGATACCCTTCTCTGGCGATTGGCCTTTGATTTTTTAAAATAACAGCATTTCGGTTTTTTTTATATGCATGTCATGATAACAAAATTAATACTCAAATATCGTTCATGGTTATTATTAGGTATATTTTTTCTAGGGATATTATTGTTCTTTTTAAATGGGGGCGGGCGTTATATTGATTACCGGGACGCCTTATCGAGATATGAAGAATTACGGCTTATCATCCTTCAAAACCCCATAAGCTCCTGTATATTTTACTTTTTATCTTATCTTTTGGTTGTTACCTTCTCGCTCCCACTCGCGTCATTATTTACCATTTTGGGTTCTGCTTTATTTGGATGGAAGGCACTTCTCATTATATTATTTGCAGCCAGTATTGGGGCAAGCCTTGTATTTTTAGCTGCCAGAACGATTTTATCAGATTGGTTATATAATCGCACCACCTCTCATCGATTTCTTATCAGAGCTGATTTTAAGCAAAATGCTTTTTTACTCCTGCTTGGCTTGCGCTTATTTCCAATTGCCCCATTCTGGATAGTAAATATAGTGCCTGCATTTACAACCATCACCTTGAAGAGCTATTTCCTTGCAACATTTATTGGTATTTTGCCTGGCACCATTTTATATGTTTGGTTAGGGCAAACAATTGATACCTTATTATCAAAAAGAGAATGGCCTAATATGATGACGATTGTGGATAGCCGAATTTGGATACCTCTTTTTGGATTAGGGTTGCTCATATTAGCAACAGGCATATATCGCTCACTACGTGCTAGAACTCGCATAGAAGATGTTTAGATCATGAAAGAAGTAAACACAGATATTTGTATCATTGGCGGCGGTGCGGCTGGTTTGTCCATGGCGGCAGGTGCAGCGCAGATGGGCGCGAACACTGTATTATTTGAATCTGGAAAGATGGGAGGCGATTGCCTGAATTATGGCTGTATTCCATCTAAGACATTAATTGCAAATGCCAAAACTGCCTTTCAAGCAAGCAATGGCCGTAAGAAAGGCATATTAATATCGACAAGGCCAGATATAAATTTTGATGAAATTAAGCAAGATATCTTAAATGTCGTTTCTAAAATTGCACCACATGATTCCAAAGAGCGGTTTGAAGAGCTTGGTGTTCGCGTCTTTCAGGAAAGTGCAAGATTTACTGGTAGGCGTCAAATTAGCTCAGATACTGTAACCGTCAATTTTCGATATGCTGTCATAGCAACAGGTACCAGGCCGTTTATCCCGGCTATCCAAGGTATTTCAGATATACCCTATTTAACAAATGAGACTATATTTTCTCTAACAGAATTACCCGAGCATCTTATTATCTTAGGGGGTGGCGCGATTGGCGTTGAATTTGCGCAAGCCTTCACAAGACTTGGCTCGAAGGTAAGCATAATCGAGGCGAATTCTGTTCTGCATAATCAAGATGAAGCGTTTAAAGCATCTATTTGCCAGCTTCTTAAGATGGAGGGGGTGGCACTTTACGAGCAGAATGTCCCAGACAAATTCACTGCAGAAGGGGATAGAATAACTGTTCACACAAACCAAGACGTAATTAACGGAACCCATCTTCTAATTGCAACTGGCAGGATGCTCTCAACACCCAATCTCGAATTTGAGAATGCAGGTGTCACAACACAAAACGGGCTAATAAAAACAAATCAGCATCTGAGAACGGATAATAAGCGCATATATGCAATTGGTGATGTTGCAACAAAAAACAGGCACACAAATATGGCATCCGCGCATGCATCTATTGCTATTCAAAATATACTTCTAAAAGTGCCCGCAAGAATAAACCCTAACAATATTCCTTATACGATTTACGTTGAGCCAGAGCTATCACATGTAGGCTATTCCAAATATGCCGCTGAGCAAAAATTTGGTAAACATAATATTATTTGCCTTAATCAGAATTTTGAGACAAATGACAGGTCTGCAACAGACGGAAATGTAGTTGGGCTAGTTCACCTTATTGCCAAAAAAAATGGTCGTCTTATCGGCGCCACAATTTTTGCGCCACATGCAGGAGAGTTAATACAAACCTGTACATTCGCCATCACACAAAAATTAAAATTAAGCGCATTGGCAAGATTAAATTTCCCATACCCCTCCTATGGGGAAGCCCTTAAATATGCCGCTGGCAGCTTCTACTCCAAAAAACTGTTTGGATCCAAGATGAGATGGCTTGTGAAATTACGTTTTAAGCTATTATCGTAAAAAAACTATTATCTGAACCAGCTTGTTTTATTCAAAGTAACTTGCAAACCCACCTTCATTCAGGTAGTAACCTGCCTCAACGCTGCTGTAGCTCAGTAGGTAGGGCACACCCTTGGTAAGCGAGGAGTCATTCAACTCCTTGCAGAGCGAGCAACTACCCTCTTAAGGTTCTTAACCCAACGCAGAGGGACGTGTCTCTCAATTATAATCTTCTTATTCGCCTATTCAAATTGCATTCTGGAAGTGGAGTTAGATAATTTAAAACATCATTAAATCGGGTTCTTAACTAAGAAAACATTTCCTCTTGTTTTTCCAACTATTTTATAATTAGTATCCTTCAGCCACTCTATAATATTTTTGTCCCATTCATTTGAATTATCCTCAATAATAATAAGTGAGGGCAAGTTTTCATTTTCCAATCTCGATAGATAAGGAAATAGGATTTTATCCTCATATCCTTCTACATCAATTTTTATTATGTCGGCTTTGCTTTCCGCAAATTCAAAAAGAGCAACTTCCAACGTTTTTTGCTCAACAACGAGGGAAGCATTCGACTTAATGTTCTTACCTATTCCGCTACTTCCAAGTCCAGAATCGGCTATATGCAATTCGACCTCGCCCTCAAACTCTCCAAGTGCAAAGGGTGCAATATTAATTTTGTTTGCAAATTCATTAATTATTTTATTCTCTTCTATTCTTTTTATCAAAACAGGTTGCGGCTCAAAGCTAATACATCTTCTCGCACCAAATCCTGCGACAAACATCGAATAATAGCCAAAGTTAGCTCCAATATCTAAAAATAAAGTCGAGTTGTTAGTATGAGTTTTAATTATTTTTAACTCTTCTTTTTCACGAATTTTGGAAGAAAGCAAAATATTGGACTCAATACTATTACCAAAAGGTCTAACCCTTAATTTTAAGCCGTTATAATGTATATCTACGGGTTTATTATCTACATATTTCTACCAAAGAGAGTGGAAAATTCTTTTGGTTTTACCTCGAGAAATCCCAAGCTTAATTAAAAGCCTCAATAGTTTACCCCAACCTGAAGGGTAATATGTTCCGAATATTTTAAAGTCCATGATTTGCCTTTAAGAAACGATTTCAACAATTGCACTAAATAGGTAAATTATACATAAATAAGATATTATAAATACTCTGGAGCATGGACTTACTTAAACTTAACTCTGGTTTGTTTGTCTAAAACTAACTTTGGGGCATTCTAACTAATAGTAATACTTGCAAGCCTTAAAAAGGGCTCTGTTAAAACAGCCTTAACACCAGCATCAAAAGGTTTTCCTATCGGATTAGCTGTATAGTGAGGAGAGACAGCACTATCACCAGCGTATGAAAGACCAAGGCATCACCTCTCTTTATGCATTAGCTAAGGAGCTGAATTAGCAAGGTATCAAAACACTCTCGAGCTCTAAATGGCATCCAAACGAGGTAAAAAGAACGCTTGGCTATCTGGCATAGAATA
>Ga0181597_10000728_pt1 | contig 36835 bp, 35 predicted proteins | sample 041ome_5_FD_148647 | JGI IMG/M metagenome (GOLD analysis project Ga0181597, IMG submission 148647) | Coastal salt marsh microbial communities from the Groves Creek Marsh, Skidaway Island, Georgia - 041403US metaG (spades assembly) | ecosystem: Environmental > Aquatic > Marine > Intertidal zone...
GAAAACCAAATAAACAATGGACTATTTGGTGATGACTCCTCTCAATTTTCAATTGACACAGGCATAGATCTCAACTTAGTATTCTAACTAGTCTATGCTAGGTTAACAATGTTCAAATTCACTAAAACTATTTTAAAGATTTCTCTGATAGCCTTCTTTATTAATCCTAATTCTTCGCTCGCGAATGAATTATGCGACAATGCATTATTATTCGCTAATAAGTTAACTGATAATACTATTGAAGTTTTAAATTCTAATGAATTAACAAACAATCAAAAGAAAACACAAATTTCTGAGTTACTTACCGTAAATGTTGATTTTACGACTATGGGTAAGATTATGCTTGGTAAGTACGCAAGAAAGATTAATGAAGAACAAGAACTTCTTTACTATAAAATTATAGAAAAAATGGTTTCTAAAACTATCTATGATAGGCTTGAAACAAACGATGATCCAGACATTATGTATTCAATTTCAAATGACACTTGTCGCGTAAAAGGATCCAAAGGAAAAGAATTCCTAATAGATGGCGATGTAATGAAGAATGACTCAAGACTTGCGTCAATTCGTTGGTGGTTAATATTGAACAAAGATAATGAATACAAAGTGGTTGATCTAACCCTAGCTGGATTATCGCTTACACTTCAAAAGAAAGAAGAATTCACATCTTATCTATCAAATAAGCCCATTGATATGTTAATTGCAGATTTATCCAAGAAATTTGATTAATATACCAAATTAAAATGTCTCTTAAAATAGCTATAATGAATGGAGATGATATTGGTAACGAAATTGTACCAATGGCTAAGTTAGTATTAACTGAAACTCTCAATTCATTAGGATATAGTATAGAACTAATTGACTTACCCATTGGAAAATCAGCTCATAGTAAATATGGTGATACTTTTCCTGAATATACAATCTCCAAATTAAATGAAGTCAATGGAATGATTTGTGGGCCTATAGGGCATAATAATTATCCACGAAATGACTCAACTTGGAAAATGCCTCCTATAAGAAAAAAATTTGAATTATATGCCGCTATAAGACCTGCAAAATCATATGATCCCTCAAAGAATGTAGATATTATATTCGTTAGAGAATTAACCGAGGGTCTTCAGAGTTCCGACACAATTGTTGGAGGATATCCAGAATTTCGTCCAAACAATGAAATTACTATAGCTTCAAGAGTTATTACAAGAAAAGGATCCAACAGAGTAGCTAAAGCTGCATTTGATATTGCTGTAAGTAAAAATAGATCCAAAGTTACAGCAGCACATAAGGAACCCCTATTCAGATTAAGTTGCGGAATGTTCCTTGAAGAATGTGTAAAAGTTTCAAAAGAATATCCATCAATCTCTTATGAAGATACACTCATTGATACAACAGCAATGCACCTAGTTTCAAATCCAGAATCATTCGATGTTGTTGTAACAACAAATCAATTTGGAGATATATTAAGTGATATTGGAGCAGGTTTAATTGGCTCAATTGGTATGGCACCAGGTCTTTGTATTGGAGAAAATGTTTCAATGGCTCAAGCAACGCATGGTTCTGCGCCTGATATTGCGGGAAAAAATATCGCAAATCCATATGCTATGATTATGTCAACATCAATGCTCTTATCGTGGATGGGCTCTAAATATAATGAAGAAAAATTAATCATGGCTGCAAATATTATTGAGAAGTCAGCATTAGAAGTAATAAAAGAAAAAAAATACTTAACAGCAGATATTGGAGGAAAAGCCTCTACTGTTGATATGACAAATGCAATACTAGAAAAAATAAAAACTAAATAGCAATACCATCACTCACTAGTTTATTAAATACATTTTTATCCACACCAACTTGACTTAAAATTTCAAAACTATGCTCTCCTAATTCTGGAGCAAGGCTATCTATCTTTATTGGTTTATTATTAATTAAGACAGGATTGCGTATTGTCTTAATTTGAATTCCTTGATCATCAGTTATTTCTGTAACCAGTTGCCTTTGGATACTATGAGGATTATTTAAAGCTTCTTTGTAATTTCTTACACAGCCGCATGGTATACCAGCTTCTGTCAATTTAATTTCTAAATCAGATGAGTCCCAATCCTTTATTTTATTTGCAACAACTGGGACTAGATCTTTTTCATTTTCTTTTCTGCTGGAGTATGAAATAAATTTAGGATTTTCTGATAAATTATTTAGATCTAGAATGTCCATCAATTTTTTAAAATGTGCATCACTTGGTGCACCTATTGCAATGTACCTTTTATCATTTGTTTCAAATAATTGATATGGTGCACTTGCTCGATGTGAATGCCCTAATTGTTCTGGAATGATACCACTCGATAAGTATTCTGTCGTCTCCCATACAGCAGATGCGATAGATGCCTCGATCAAAGATACATCTGCAATCATACCTTGATTATGCTTAATCTGCCCAATCAATCCTGCTAAAGTTGAGTAGGTTGCAAACATTGCACCAAGAATATCAGCAGTTTGTAACCCAGGTCTTGGAGGGATATCCCCTTTCTCACCCATTACGGATAAAGTTCCTGATAAGGCTTCAATAATAAGATTTATACCCGCTCTATTCTTTAATTCACCCGTTTGTCCAAAACCAGATACAGATGTGTAAACAACTTTATTATTTATTTTTTTTACGTCCTTTTCACCCAAACCCAGTCTTTGCATCACACCCGGTCTGTTATTCTCAATTATTGCATTTGCTGTTTTTAAAATTTCAAGCGCCAGAGACCTACCATGGGTAGACTTTAAATCTAATGCTAAACTTTTTTTATTTCTATTTAAGGTTATGAATGCAGCGCTTTTCCCATCAATTATTGGTGGTATAGCTCGTGCCAAATCACCTGTCAGAGGTTCAATTTTAATTACCTCTGCTCCCATATCAGCAAGCAACATTCCACAGAAAGGTCCAGCAATAAAGTTACCAAACTCAACTACTCTGATACCTTCTAAAGGTTTAGTCATTTGATTTAACCTGTATATTCTAGAATATGTAGACCTAGCCCCCATCTGTCGGACATATATATTAGTCCAGTTTCACGATCAACATATACATCGTTACTTTGTGGGCAGCATCTTTCCTTATTACCTGCTGGAATATAAGACCCAACTTCTTTAGGGTTAAATGGATTACTCCAATCAATGATCCTTAATCCGGCATTAAACCAAGCAATATAAATAAGATCATTTTTTTCCATGTCTAACCATATATTATGTGCACCATGTCTTGATCCTGTCTGCCCCCATTTAGAATCTAATGGCCTCATCTCATGTGGATCTATATCAAATGGCATATATGTACTTACCGGTAGTGGAACATCTTTATTTCTTAAATCATAGAACGTTATGAATGCTGGTGGATGTTCACAATTGACAGTTATAGTTTCTTGAGTAACAATTCCAAATTCAGAGCCTTTTGGCACAAGGAAACTATGATAGTTTCCAGGCCAACCATGGGTTTCATGAGGGTTATGCCTCCATTTAAATTCTGGTTTTGATGGGTCTGTACAATCAAATAGTACAATACCACCATCCCACCATCCAGCTGTGACATAATTTCCCCATGGATTTCCTTCGTGGCACCAAGCTTCGTTTTTAACTATAGAGTTATCCCATGAATACTCTTCGCCTTCTTTTTGGCCTTCAACCCAACCATGACCGATAAATTCAGGATTTGATGGATCTTTCATATCATGAATGAGAAGTATTTTCCCATTATACCCGTCTTTAAAACCAGAGCTATACATTAATTTTCTATCTCTATCATAGATCGGTCTATGTATACCAAAACCATCAACTTCAACGTGTCTAATAAATTTTGGATTTATTGGATCTGAAATATCAAATACTCTTAATCCACCTTTTAGTTCTGGATATTGCCCCACTAGTTTAGGCCTTAACTCTGAATTTGTGATTAGTATATCATCACTAATTCTTAGAACCTTATGGGTTCGTGCACCTGGAGAGTCAGATATCTGATTTAATATTTTCGGCTTTGATGGATCCTTTACATCAAGAATTGTCATGCCATTATGACCATTTATTCCCGATGCAGCTACATAACATATTCCATTTGACACTTGAATTTGGAAGGCATCACCCCAACCATTCAAATCTGAGTGCCCAACTAATTTTACATTATGTGCTTGTTCTTCCCATGGCTCATTAAGTTTATATTCAGCGCCAACATATTGTTCTGGACCGCCAACAGGATCTGGCTTGTAATATGGTCTGCTCATTTAAAACCTCATTTGTAGCAAAAAATTATCCTTCAATTTCATACGCTGCTTCATCTAGCTCTTCTGGTGAAATTAATACCTTCATATTATCAGTTACAAATGTGACATCAATTCTCATGCCAGCATCTAATGCTCTGACAAGATCCGTTCCTTCTTCAAATTCACGATCAGATGGGGGTAATTGAATTAATTTATCCAAAGGCCCTCTTCTCCATGCATGAATTGGAACTAATTTGTATATATCATCAGAGTCAAAATCATTAATATCTCTTCGTATGTCCTTTAAGGTTCCAACTTTAGATCCTTCAAGTGGATAAACAATTCTATCATTATTCCAGTCGACTTGAGCTTTTACTATATCCTTATTACTTTTCTCGTGGTCTTCTAAAGGTGATACCATGGTGGCAATACCCACATCAGAGTCTGACAATGCATACATCAGAGCTTGCATATAGTATGGTTTAAGCTCAGGCATATCATCAGGGACAGCCACAACGATGTCATGAGTGTAATATCTATCAAATTTATTTACTGTTGCAGCAATCCTCTCTGCACCAGATTTTGATCGATAATTATGATCTTTTCCGAATTCGGACATATCAGTTTTCACAGAATAAGCGCCGTTACTTTGTAATTCCGTTACCTGTTCATCTGATACGCCGTCTACAATAACACTCCCTATACCAGAGTCACTTACATTTCTAAAAGCCTTTATCATAGCTTTTATTTGCTCTTTTGGCTTTGGAGGTTCTGTTGACAGATCTCTGATACCTAACTCGGATGCAACAATAATTAATGGATTAAAAATCATTGAACGATTTTTTTCAAACTTATAATACACAAAAGTTTGCCTTATAAAGATAAGAACCTCGAGGCAATTAAAACCTCGAGGTTTGAGTTTCTATTAAGATTATTTTTGTGGGTAACCAAAAATTTCAGCATGATGGAATTCACCTGGTCTGTAACCAGCCACAGCTTCTTCCATATGTTCCATTTTGGTAAACACTGATGGACCGTCTTTAGTGACAAGAACGTTCTCTTCAAGTCTACATGTTTGAGGTAGACCAGCATGTCCAGCAAAAGTCTCAATCGCAAAATACATATTTTCTTTAATCTCTGCTGGATATTTAAGTGAATAAGCTCTACTCATCCACATACCTTCATATAGAGTGATACCAATTGAGTGAGCAAACTGTTGCAATGTAACTGTTCCAAACTTATCATCGTCATACTCAGGGAATTTAGATACTACATCTGCAGATGTTTTCCCTGGTTTGAGATTTTCAAGTCCAGCATACATAGAATCGTATGTTTCACGGTAAAGGTCAATCTCTTGTTGTGTCATCTTAGATCCACATTTGAATGTTCTCACGTAGTCAATGAAATACCCACCCGGTCCTACTGCATTAATATCAACAATAAGTAAATCGCCTTGTTGAATTAATTTATCTGTTGCCCATCTTCTGTATGGACTTGTATTACCTCCAGAAGCCACGATGATATCGTAGATAATTTCACAACCACGAGATAGCATAAAATCGTGTACTTTAGCTTCAATTTGGCGTTCTGTAATTCCTGGTTTTAACCATTCGTGTTTTACATGCCACATAGCAGCATCACCAATAGATGATGACATTTTAAGGTGCTCAATTTCGTCAATAGTTTTTACAACCCTAGCTCTTGACATAGCAGGCCATCCGTTAACGATTTTGATACCAGCTTTTTCCATTGCATGGAGTGCAGGCATGTCAAGCTGATCAACACCAATCTTTTCATTTTGAACACCGTTGTCGACAAGAACTTGTTTAACAGTTGCAACCATCTTATCAGCCATTTCACCAACAGCGCCCTCAGCCCATTGCCAAGTCATAGCTGGTCTTATATTTTCTTCGCCTAACCATGGTAGATCTAGGAAAGCATTTCTCATATCAGAACCCGCGGTTTCGAATAAAACCGGGTCACCACCTCTTGGAAGGACAGCATATCTGATGTTGATGTTATATTTCCAGTTTCCCTGATAAGATCCAGTGATATATCTTACGTTAGCACCTTGGAAAACTACAAGTGCTCCAAGATCATCAGCTTCCATCTCTGCTCTTATTCTTTCTAATCTTTGTCGTCTCAATCTTTCATGATCAACACGATATTGCCAATCTGCACCGGTTTGACTGTACAATCTTCTTGGATTTGTATGGTGCTGCTCTTGTATAAAGCTAGTATCTAGCTGATAACCCTTTGAAGGATCTACTGGTTTCATATTTACTCCCCTTTAACTTACTTAGACATCATATAATTTAAGCTTATTGATGATATGTTTAATAGTGTTTCTATTTAACACATAATTAGTTTGGAATGCAATCTCATTTGTGAAAAAAACTAGGTAATTCTATAAATATTAATGCCTAGTTTTATTTTAAAATGGTGGGCGATCCAGGACTCGAACCTGGGACCACTCCGTTATGAGCGGAGGGCTCTAACCAACTGAGCTAATCGCCCGAAATTTTTTTATAGTACCAGAATGTACATAAGTAAAGCTAGAATTATACTAATATGTCAATATTTACAGTCTCATAACTATGAGTCTAGGAAGCTTCTTAATTTCCTGCTTCTTGATGGATGCTTTAATTTTCTAAGTGCTTTAGCTTCTATTTGACGAATACGCTCTCTTGTAACAGAGAATTGTTGCCCAACCTCTTCAAGAGTATGATCAGTATTCATACCTATACCAAATCTCATTCTTAATACCCTTTCTTCTCGTGGAGTTAGTGTAGCCAAAACTCTTGTTGTTGTATCCCTAAGGTTAGAATGAATTGCTGCATCTATAGGTAACATCACATTTTTATCCTCAATAAAATCTCCTAAGTGACTATCATCTTCATCTCCAACTGGTGTCTCAAGGGAAATAGGCTCTTTGGCTATTTTCATTACTTTTCTTACTTTATCCAGTGGCATACCAAGCTTCTCTGATATCTCCTCTGGAGTTGGCTCGCGTCCAATTTCATTTAGGATTTGTCGCGAAGTTCTAACAATTTTATTTATTGTTTCTATCATATGAACTGGTATTCTAATTGTTCTTGCCTGATCTGCTATTGAACGTGTTATAGCTTGCCTTATCCACCAGGTAGCGTAGGTTGAAAATTTATATCCACGGCGGTATTCAAATTTTTCAACAGCTTTCATTAAACCAATATTTCCTTCTTGTATCAAATCAAGGAATTGTAGACCACGATTTGTATATTTTTTTGCAATAGATATAACCAATCTTAGATTTGCCTCTACCATTTCTCTTTTTGCAGTGTGTGATTCTCTTTCACCTTTTTGGACCATTTGAACAATATTCCTAAATTCTCCAATATCAACACCTGCTTCAGAGGCTAATGAGGTAATTTCGTCCCTGATTATTTTTATTTCGTTCTTTTCTGTAGATGCAAATTCTTTCCATCCTTTTGCTGACAATCTAGAAACTCGTCTTATCCAATTGGTATCTAATTCATTATCGTTGTATTGCTTGAGGAATTCATCTCGATCAACACCATGGCTTTCAGCAAGTCTCAATAATTTACCTTCAAGTGACATAAGCCTCTTATTAATATTATAAAGCTGATGCACAAGCGCTTCAATTCTATTTGCGTTCAGGGATAATGCGTTTACTTCTTCTATTAATACTGATCTAATTTTTGAATATTTTTTTTCTTCAGTTGCAGTAAAATTTTTTGTATTAGAATTCTTCCTTTCTAGAGATTTTTTAAATTTCTCCAGATTAGCATATTCCTTGGCAATTATATCAAATCTTGATGAAACCTGCTCACTTAGAGCTGCTTCCATTGCAGTCAATGATATGTTATTCTCGTTATCTTCATCATCAGCTTCATCTTCAACTTCTTGCTGTGGTTCATCTTGATTATTCTCATCTAATGGCTCAGTTTCTGTTGGAATTTCTTTTTCTGCAATTTCAACTTTAGGCATTTCCTGGGCATCTGGACCAGAATAGGTTGCTTCAAGATCAATAATATCTCTTAATAAAATATCTCCATCATTAAGTTGATCTCTCCAGATGATGATTGCCTGAAATGTTAATGGACTCTCACAAAGCCCTCTCATCATCGCTTCTTTGCCTGCTTCAATGCGCTTTGCAATAGCTATTTCACCATCTCTTGAGAGTAATTCAACAGATCCCATTTCTTTTAGATACATCCTCACGGGATCATCGGATCTATCCGCACCTGATGATGATGTTTGATCGATCTTTACTGGGAGTTGAGCTTCAGATTCTGAACCTAATTGCTCTTCTGCTTCGTCATTCTCTATTACGTTTATACCCATATCTGAAAACATGGCCATAATATCTTCAATTTGTTCAGACGACACTTCATCTGATGGCAAGATTTCGTTTAATTCATCATATGTAATATATCCTCTTTTTTTTCCTAACCTGATCCAACTTTTCACAGTACGATCAGAAGTGTCAATAAGAGGTGCATCTTTCTTTTCTTCTACAGTATCTTCTGTTGAAGTTTGTATTTCTTTTTTTGCAGCAGGCATTTTATTCTAGGTATTTATTATTAACTACTTGTATATAATAAATATATCAATAAATTACTATATATATTTACTATATTTTTTTCTTTTTTCTTATTGGAGCTAATTTTTCTTTTTTAATCTTGATTTATTTTTTTCGTACCAATCATCAAAAGAGTTCGAGATTTCATTGGTTTCATGAACCACAATTTTATGTTGCTCATTTAAACTCCTAAGTTTCTCCTTTAGTTTGAATAATTTTTCTTCATTTTCTTTTGAGTTGCTATTGTAGTATTGTTGTTTATTGGTTTCAATTTCTTGAATTAGATTGTACTTTTTTAACTCATAAATCAAATTCCTAATCCAATCTTTAGTATCTGTTCGTTCATTATTAACAGCTGGGTATTTGATTAAAAACTCATTATATTCCGAATTAATTAAATTCAAGACCTCTTCAAAACCCTTATCAATTAAAATTCTACTTAAAAGTGATGCATTTTGGTTTGTAATTTTTTTGCTGTATATGATATCAATTATTTCGTTTCTTAGCTTATCAAGTTTCTCATCAAATAATTTTATTGCTGTTATCTGATCAACATGATCTTTCAGTATTTCTGGAAAATTTAATAAAGCTTGAATAAGATAAATTTCCTCTTTTTTATAATTCAAATTTCTGTTCTTAACCTTTAATCTGTTAACAAGATCGCTAGATGGTTTTTCAATCTTATTTTTAAAAAATACCTTGTTGGACTCAAAACTTTTTGACTTCCAATAGGCATTTAACTTATCATTTATATGCATACTATATTGTTTTTTAACCTCAATATTTTCAATTCTGTTTATCATGGCATTCATCTGGTTTTGAATGTAGGCTCTCTCTTCTGGGGTACCATAATCTAATTGATTAATATGTAGACTCCAAAAAAGATCAATTAGACTGATGTTATTATTTAATAGATTATTTATATATTCAGCACCAAAGTTTTTAATAACATCATCTGGATCCATACCCTTAGGTAAAAAAACAAAATTCATTGAATAACCTGGCTTTAATATCGGGAATATGAGCTCTACCGCTCTTTCAGCAGCCTTAGTCCCTGCCGAATCCCCATCATAGCATAGTAGAGGAAGACTAGATAATTGCCATAAAAGTTTAATCTGATCTTGAGAGAGACTTGTTCCCATTGTAGCAACTGATCCTGGAAAGCCGTTTACCGATAGCGCAATACAGTCGAAATAACCTTCAACTGCTATTACTTTACTATCTGTGTTCCTTACATTTTTTGCATGATAAAAATTATACAGGATATTTTTTTTCTGAAAAATCTTAGTTTCTGGCGAGTTAATATATTTTGCTTGTGAATTTCCGCTAAGATCTCTACCACCAAAAGCAATGATCTTGTTTTGTGGATTTGCAATTGGAAATATTATTCTATTACGAAATCTTTCATAAAAATTTCCCTGATCATTTTCGATAGCCAAACCTGACTCTTGAATCTGGTTATTACTATAACCTATCGAATTTAGATGGGAAATCAACTTTCCATCCCCTCTTGCATAACCAAGTGCAAATTTATTTATATTCTCCCTCCCAAGCCCTCGTTTTTCAAGGTAATCCAGTGCATGCTTATTCTCTTGTTTTAATAACTCTCCTCTAAAAAAATTACTTGCCTCCTCATTTATTGTTTGTAAGATCTGTCTCTTTTGCTCTTCGATTGGATTATGATTATTACTTGGGTTTAATTTTATACCGCTGATGCCAGCTAATATTGTTAAAGCCTCTCTGAACTGAATATTTTGATGGTCCATGAGAAACTTAAATGAATCACCATGGGCACCACAACCAAAACAATGATATGTATTCTTTGAATTATCAACTGTAAAAGATGCTGTTTTTTCATTATGAAATGGACAGCAAGCCCAAAAAATACCCTTACTTGCATTGCTCTTTTTTGAATCCCAATTTACGTAATTTTGAATCAAATCAGATAACAAAATTTTTGATTTTATTTCCTCTGTAATATTATTTTGGATACTCATCGTGATCTTTGTGGAATTTAGTTTGATAGGATATCTTTAATCATCTTCCCTGCCGCACCAAAATCTAATTGACCTGAATATTCTTTCTTCAATTCTGCCATAACGACACCCATATCCTTTATTGAAGATGCATTATTATCTTTGATTATTTTGTTTATGATGGTTTTTACTTCATCATCTGATAACTGAGTTGGCATAAAATTTCTTATGATAGAAATTTCATACTCTTCTTTTTTAGCTAATTCTAATCTCTCATTTTTTTTATAAATATCTGCTGATTCTACCCGTTGCTTGACCATTTTAGATAAAACTTCAATAATTATGTCATCCTCAACGGTTTTATTCTTTGCTCTCTCTATTATTTCACGGTCTTTTATCGCAGCTAAAATCAATCTTAAGGTTGATGTATAATCCTTATCTTTATTCAGCATTGCTTTTTTTAATTGATCGTTTATTTCATCTCTAATCATAATTTTAGCCTCACTGCTTTTAGATTAATTACATTATATCTATTTTTTTTTATATAGATATAAAATTTGCTATGGAAAAGTGTTAACTTTGTAATGAATATCAAGCATATTTTATTGAAATGATATATATATATTTGAAATAAATTATAACATTTGAAAATATGAATAACGAAAAACAATCCAGGAATATTTCTGGAAATAATGATGCTGGATGGGAACCAATTAAAAAGACAGGTGTTATTTTATTTTCCGATGGATCTATCAAATATGGCTATGGTATTGGTAAAATAGGAGTAACTTACGGGGAGGTTTGCTTCAACACATCCATTACAGGTTATCAAGAAATTATTTCAGACCCTTCCTATTCTCATCAAATTGTAAATTTTACATTTCCACATATCGGTAATGTGGGTGCAAATTTTGAGGATCTAGAAACAGCTAACCCCGATGGAAAGATACATATTTCTGGTATAATTACTCACGCCATTATTGATTTACCCTCAAATTACAGATCAAAACTATCTTTAGATGATTGGATGAAACAACAAGGTATTGTTGGTATTTCCGGAATAGATACTAGACAGCTCACCAAGAATATTAGAGATAATGGTATGATGAATTGTGTGATTGAACATTCTGAAAATTGTAATTTTGATATTCCGAAACTCCAAAAGATATTATCCGAGGTGAAAAGTATGGAGGGAATGGACTTAGCAACAGATGCATCAACAAAAACAATATATCAAAATTATCAAAAATCCTGGGACTGGAATTCTGGTTATGAAGATAATAAAGATAGCAAGATTAAGATCGCTTTAATTGACTACGGAATAAAGTCAAATATAATTCGTATGCTAAATCACTTTGGTTGTGAAATAAAAGTATTTCCTCCCAACTGTAATATTAATGAAATATTTGATTTTAACCCAGATGGTGTTCTACTCTCAAATGGACCAGGAGATCCTCATGCAACAATAAACTATAGCGTTCCTTTGATTAAAAATTTAATTCAAAAAGACATGCCTATCTTTGGGATTTGTTTAGGGCATCAAATTTTAGCTTTAGCATTAGGAGCAAAAACCATAAAAATGTCATTTGGCCATCACGGAGCAAATCATCCTGTTCAAGATTTGGACTCTAAAAAGGTATTGATAACTTCGATGAATCATGGTTTTGCAGTGGATACTCAATCGCTTCCTCCTGAAGTTGTTGAGACGCATAGATCACTTTTTGATGACTCAAATTGTGGAATACGAGTTAAAGAAAAACCTATTTTTTCAGTACAATTTCATCCTGAAGCTTCACCAGGACCTCAAGATTGTTATTATATTTTTGAGAAATTTTTAGATAATATTAATTCAAACTTATGAAACTAATATGCCAAAAAGAACTGATATAAAATCAATACTTGTTGTAGGAGCAGGACCAATTGTAATTGGTCAAGCATGTGAATTTGATTATTCAGGCACACAAGCTTTAAAAGCTATAAAAGAAGAAGGCTTTCGTGTTGTATTAATCAATTCCAATCCAGCTACTATAATGACTGATCCTGAACTAGCTGACGCAACCTATATCGAACCAATTACTCCTGAATTTTTGGAAAAAATCATAAAAAAAGAGCGTCCTGATGCCATACTTCCTACAATGGGTGGTCAAACAGCTCTAAATACAACACTATCTCTCAAAAAATTAGGTATCTTAGAAAAATATAATGTAGAAATGATAGGTGCATCATCGGAGGCCATTGACATGGCTGAGGATAGGGAACTCTTCAGAGAGGCTATGAAAGAAATAGGATTAAAAACACCAAAATCATTAATTGCACATGACTTAGCTCAAGGACTTGAGGCACTCGATGCACTTGGTTTGCCGGTTATCATCCGGCCTTCATTTACACTTGGTGGTACAGGCGGTGGAATTGCCTATACAAGAGAAGAATTTATAAAAATCGTAGAAAATGGAATTGATGCATCACCAACTTCAGAAGTTCTCATTGAAGAATCTGTTCTTGGTTGGAAAGAATATGAAATGGAAGTTGTGAGGGATAAGAATGATAACTGTATTATTATTTGCTCGATCGAAAATATTGATCCAATGGGAGTTCATACCGGTGACTCAATAACAGTTGCTCCAGCATTAACTCTAACAGATAAAGAATACCAAATTATGCGAAATGCCTCCATAGCGGTCCTTAGAAAAATTGGTGTTGAAACCGGAGGTTCTAATGTTCAATTTGCAATAAATCCAGAGAATGGAGAGATGGTTGTAATTGAAATGAATCCAAGAGTATCAAGATCCTCTGCCTTAGCATCTAAAGCTACAGGGTTTCCAATTGCAAAAATAGCAGCAAAACTTGCATTAGGTTATACACTAGATGAACTGTCAAATGATATTACAGGTGGACAAACCCCCGCATCTTTTGAACCAACCATTGATTATATAGTTACAAAGATACCTAGATTTGCATTCGAAAAGTTTCCTGATGCAAAACCATTACTAAGCACATCCATGAAATCTGTTGGAGAAGCAATGGCTTTTGGGAGAACATTTTCTGAAAGTTTGCAAAAAGCTCTTAGATCACTTGAGATCGGACTAACTGGGCTTGATCCTATTGAGTTCAGGGATATTGGTAAAGATGCTGAAAAAAATATAGTAAGAGCTGAATTAGGAGAGCCAACACCTAATAGAATATTAAAAGTTGCACAAGCACTGAGACTAGGTATATCGCATGAGCAAATTCATCAATCTTGCAGAATGGATCCTTGGTTTATTCAAAGACTTCAGGAAATAATCGATTTAGAGAATAAAGTTAAAAAATACGGATTACCAAATGATCGCGATAACTTTCAAACCCTCAAATCTCATGGGTTTTCTGATGCTAGATTAGCCAATATCATTGAGAAAGATGAGACTTTTGTAAGAAAACATAGGGAAAAACTGGGCATTCATCCAATCTATAAACGAATTGACACCTGCTCTGCAGAATTCCATACTCCGACAGCTTATATGTACTCAACATATAACTATTTAGATTTTGATAATTTTGACAATGAAGTAGATCCAAGTCTAAAAAAGAAGGTTATTATAATTGGTGGTGGTCCAAATAGAATTGGGCAAGGCATTGAATTTGATTACTGTTGCTGCCATGCATGCTTCGCACTACAGGAATTAGATATTGAAACAATAATGATAAATTGTAATCCAGAAACTGTTTCAACTGATTACGATACCTCTGATAGATTATACTTTGAACCATTAACTACAGAAGATGTTTTTGAAATAATTAATATAGAACAGAGTAAAGGAAACTTGCTAGGTGTTATTGTTCAGTTTGGAGGACAGACACCATTAAAATTATCAAATCAACTTGAAAAACGAGGAATCAAAATACTGGGAACAACACCTGATACAATTGACCTTGCGGAAGATAGAGATCGTTTCTTAAAACTGATAAATAAACTCAATCTGAGACAACCAAAAAATAAAATTGCCAATTCAATTAAAGAAGCCAGAAAAGCAATAGAGGACCTAGGATTACCAATAATTCTTAGACCATCTTATGTACTAGGTGGAAGGGCTATGGTCATCCTCAGAGACGAAAATGATTATGACAACTACATCGAAAATACTTTACCAGAATTGATTCCAGAAGAAATAAAAATAAAATTCCCTCAAAACAAAGATAAACAAATTAATACCCTATTAAAAACAAATCCTTTGCTACTCGATAGCTTCTTGTCTGATGCAATTGAGGTTGATGTTGATGCTATTTCAGATGGAGAAGATGTTTTCATCTGTGGAATAATGCAACATATTGAAGAAGCAGGTGTCCACTCAGGTGATAGTGCCTGCTCAATTCCCCCATATTCGCTAAAACAAAACACCATTCAGAATCTTAAGGAACAAACAATTGCGATAAGTAATTCTCTTGGTATTATTGGCTGTATTAACATTCAATATGCTATTAAAGATGATGAAATATTTATTATAGAAGTTAATCCTCGCGCTAGCCGAACAATTCCTTTCGTTGCAAAAGTAACTGGTATACCAATTGCAAAAATAGCTACTAAATTAATAGCAGGAAATAATTTGAAGCAACATATCACAAATAAAGAAAATGATGCGCTGAATAGGATCAAACATGTTGCTGTAAAAGAAGCTGTTTTCCCATTCAATAAATTTGATGGAATTGATGTCTTGCTAGGTCCTGAAATGAAATCAACTGGTGAGGTAATGGGTATTGGTGATGACTTTGGTATTGCTTTTGCAAAAAGCCAGCTAGGAACAAATGTACCATTGCCTAAAGATGGGAATGTTTTCGTTTCTGTTAAAGATAAAGACAAGCCAAATATCCTTGATGCTGTAAAATCACTAGAGTCACTTGGATTCAATATACTAGCAACAGGGGGTACACAAAAATACCTTATTGAACAAGGGATAAAAGCAGGTAGAGTCAAAAAGGTACTGGAAGGACGTCCCCATATTGTTGACTCAATGAACAACAATACTATAAGTTTGGTAATTAATACTACAGAGGGTAGCAAGGCTCTATCAGATAGTAAAACCTTGCGGCAAGCTGCTCTTAGGAATAGAATACCATATTATACAACACTTTCGGGAGCCCTTGCAGCTGTTGAATCAATAAGAATGTATATAAATGGATTGGGTGATGTAAAATCATTACAAGAATATTTTAAATAATTATTTAGAATATTTACTTAAACTAAAACTATACCATATAGGAGCATATAGGAGAATCTATGGAAAAAATACCAATGACAATTATTGGACATGAAGCTCTTCAGAATGAAATTAAAAGACTAAAAAGTATTGAAAGACCTGCAATCATATCTGCCATAGCTGAAGCAAGAAAGCATGGTGATCTATCTGAAAATGCTGAATATCATGCTGCAAAAGAACAACAAGCAATGAATGAAGCAAAAATAAGTGATCTTGAAGATAAGCTATCGAAAGCTGATGTAATAGATATATCAAAATTATCTGGTAATATTATTAAATTTGGCGCAATTGTTACACTCGTTGACGAAGATACTGAAAAAGAATCAAAGTATCAAATTGTTGGTGAATTTGAATCCGATATCACAAAAGGACTAATTTCAATTAGCTCACCAATTGCGCGTGCGTTAATTGGTAAATCAATCGGTGATAGCGTAGAAGTGGCTACACCAGGTGGTGGAAAGAGCTATGAAATAATCCAAATAGCATTTCCAAAATAACTATTTTTAAATTAACATGAAATTAATTGCATGAACGAAAAAAAAACAAAAGTATTAATTGTTGGATCTGGCCCAGCAGGGTATACCGCGGCAATTTATGCATCTCGAGCGATGCTACAGCCAATTTTAATTGAGGGAATACAACCGGGGGGACAATTAACAATCACTACTGATGTAGAAAACTACCCAGGTTTTTCAGAAATTATTCAAGGTCCTTGGCTGATGGAGCAAATGAAATCTCAAGCTTTGAGTACTGGCGTTGAGATAATTAGCGATCACATAAACAAGTGTAACCTTGATGAATACCCCTTTAGATTGACTGGTGACTCTAAAACACAATATTTATCTGACTCATTAATAATTTGCACAGGTGCACAAGCAAAGTGGCTGGGAATTGAGTCAGAGGAAAAATATAAAGGTTTTGGAGTATCAGCATGTGCAACTTGCGATGGATTTTTCTACAGGGATAAATCAGTTATCGTTGTTGGTGGAGGAAATACAGCCGTAGAAGAAGCACTATTCCTAACAAATTTTGCTAGTAATGTAACATTAGTTCACAGAAGAAATGAATTAAGATGTGAAAAAATTCTTGAAGAACGACTAATTCAGAACCCTAAAATTAAAATCATTTGGAACTCAGTTATAGATGAAATTATTGGAACGGATAACCCTAATTCTGTTAATGGCGTAAGCTTGTTAAATGTTGAAACAGAAAAAGTTACTAAACTTGAAACTGACGGTGTTTTTATTGCAATAGGACATAAACCTTCTACTGAACTGTTTAAGAGTTCATTGGAAATGAAAAATGGCTACATTCTTACAACACCTGGAACAACAAAAACATCTAGAAAGGGTGTATTTGCTGCAGGTGATGTCACAGATGATAAGTATAGACAAGCAGTAACAGCAGCAGGGATGGGATGTATGGCAGCACTAGATGCAGAGAATTATCTTGCAAATAAAAAATAATGGACTGGGACAGGTTAAGAATCTTTCATATCGTAGCTGATGCTGGTAGTTTTTCTCATGCAAGTGAGGATTTATATACAAGCCAATCGGCAATAAGCAGACAAATTTCAAATCTTGAATACGAAATTGGGATACCACTATTTCATAGACACCCAAGAGGACTTATCTTAACGGAACAAGGTGAATTGCTGTACAAGAGAACCAGAACAATTATTAATATTATTAAAGAAGCAGAATTCGAATTAACAGACAGCAAAGAGAGGCCATCAGGTGATCTTTCTGTAACAACAACTGTTGGATTAGGGGCAAATTGGTTATCCCCACGCCTCGGTGACTTCACATCACAATATCCAGAAATTAATCTAGAATTAAGGCTAACTGACGCTGAATTAGATATTGGAATGAGAGAAGCTGATGTTGCGATAAGATTTCATAAACCTCAACAATTAGATTTGATTCAAAGAAGGCTCTTTACAGTTCATTTTCATTTATTTGCATCGCCGGAATATTTAGAAGAAAATGGAACTCCAAATAAGGTGGGAGATCTAAAATCTCATAAAATAATAACTTACGGTAAAGCACCAGAATACCTGAAAGAAATTAATTGGCTGGAAAATATAACAAGAGAATACAAAATAAAACCTATCGTTAAAATTGCAAATATTAATGCGCTACAAAGAGCTGCATCAGCAGGAATTGGAATTGTGTTGCTGCCAGATTATCTTGTCAGTGATGATGACAATCTAATACAGATAGTTTTCAATGAGAAATTACCAGAAATAGATACATACCTGACCTATGCTGACGAGAGAAAAAACTCAAAAAGAATAGCCGTATTTAGAGAGTTTATTATAGAAAAAGGGAAAGAATGGAAATTTTAGTCTTAATTAGCATTGCAAATATTGCATGCCAGCCCTGCAATATTAATGGTAGAAATGCATAGCTATTTTTTGTATTAGTATTTCATACAAAGTATATGAACCTCCCTAATTACATATACAAATACATACCCAAAATGAAAAACTGAGCTCACTTGAGTTCAGTTTTTTTTTATGATAAACCTGCGCAAAAACGAATAATTCTTGTACAAGCTTCCTCTAAAAGATCTATGGATGTCGCATACGAAATCCTAAAGCAAGGACTGGTTCCAAATGCAGCACCATGGACAACAGCTACTCCCTGCTCCTCTAAAAGATGAGTAACAAAATCTTCATCATTTTCAATTAAGTTTCCATTCGACGTTTGTTTTCCAATACATCCAGAACAATTAGGGTAAACATAAAATGCGCCCTCAGGAAGCCCACATTCTATGCCATTTGCTTTATTAAGCATTTCAACAACTAAGTTTCTTCTCTCCCTAAACTCTTTTATCCAACCTTTCATGAATGATTGATCTCCCTCTAGAGCTTCAACTGATGCCCATTGACTTATTGAGGTAGGGTTAGTTGTTGATTGTGATTGTATTGTACGCATTGGTTTTATTAGTTCTAATGGTGCACCACAATATCCTATACGCCAGCCTGTCATTGAATAAGCTTTTGAGACACCATTCAAAGTCAGTGTTCTATTAAATAGCTTTGGTTCAACTTGCAGAGGCGTAAAGAATTTAAAATTGTCGTATACCATATGCTCATAAATATCATCTGTTAATAGCCAAACATGATCGTACTTCACCAATATATCTGTTATTTCTTTAAGTTCAGCCTTTGTGTATGTACCTCCACTCGGATTAGATGGAGAATTGAAAATCACCCATTTGGTTTTTTCAGTGATTGCTGACTCAATCTGACCGGCTTTGATTTTATAATTGTTTTTTGGATCACCTTGAATGACCACAGGAACACCACCTGCCATTTGAGTAATATCGGGATAAGATACCCAGTAGGGAGCTGGAATTATGACTTCATCACCTTCATTCAAAGTTGCCATCATTGCATTATAGATGATTGCCTTGCCGCCTGGTGCAACAAATACCTGATCGGTTGTGTAATCTAATTTATTTTCTTTCTTAAACTTATTAACAATTGCTTGCTTCAATTCTGGAATTCCATCTACAGCAGTATATTTTGTCTCTCCACGATTAATTGCATCTATGGCAGCTTCTTTAATATTGTCAGGTGTATCAAAATCTGGTTCGCCTGCACCCAAACCGATTACATCTCTTCCTTGTGCCTTCAACTCACGCGCTTTTTGTGTAACAGCAATTGTAGGTGATGGCTTAATGGCAAGCACTTGCTTCGATAAAAAATTCTTTGTCATTTATGATAAATCCTTTTCTAAAATTACCTCATATGCAGCAACATCTCTATCCGTCGCTCCACCATTTTTACTAATAGCTTCTCTCCATCTCTTGAAGTGAGTCGACTGAAAATGAATTTCGAGATCTTCCATTGATTTCCATTTTTCAGAAAGACGCATCAGTCCAGGATCATCAAGAGCTTCAGAGAACTGAAAATAAATACAACCACTTTCAGAGTTGCTCATTTTCACCATGTGTTCTATTTCTGGGCGGAGGTCATTAAGGTATTCCGGTTTAAGACGAAATTCTCCCATTACAATAATCATTTCCGTGATTCTCCCGTTTGAAGTACCGACAATTCATTCAATTATCATAAATATTCATTATTTGTAAGAAAAAAATATAGTTTATAATTCATCAATACTACCTATATTAGATATAGTTAATACAAGCAAATTAAATTCATGAGTTTTAATTGATGTCTATTAGTCCAATAAAAAATAAATTTCAGATTCATTCAAAATTTCAACCATCAGGTGATCAGCCTCACGCAATAAATTCACTGGTGGATGGCTTGAATGAAGGTAAACGAGATCAGGTTTTATTGGGTGTTACTGGATCTGGAAAGACCTATACAATGGCTAAAATCATAGAAAACTCTCAACGACCAGCAATAATACTAGCACCTAATAAGACTCTTGCAGCTCAGTTATATGGCGAATTTAAATCATTCTTCCCTCAAAATTCAGTTGAATATTTTGTCTCATATTATGACTATTATCAACCAGAAGCTTATGTAGCGAGAACAGACACATATATAGAAAAAGATGCCTCCATCAATGAACAAATTGACAAAATGAGACATTCTGCAACAAGATCGCTCATCGAAAAAGATGATATTATAATTGTTGCATCTGTATCTTGTATATATGGTATTGGTCCGCTTGATGTTTACGCTGAAATGACAGAAAAAATACAAGTAAATAGAAATATTGATCTGAGAGAATTTATTAGTAAGCTCGTAGAACTCCAATATAAAAGAAATGATTTAAATTTTTTTAGAGGAACATTTAGAGTTAAAGGAGATATTCTTGAAATATTTCCTGCCCATTTTGATGACAGAGCATGGAGGATTTCATTCTTTGGGAATGAAATTGAATCAATTAGTGAATTTGACCCATTAACTGGTGAAGTATTTCAGGATATTGAAGAAATAACTATCTTTGCAAATTCACACTACATAACACCAAAACCAACTCTAGATACAGCTATAAAACAGATTAAAGTTGACCTAAGAAATCGACTTGAGTTTTTCAATAAAGAAAATAAATTACTCGAGGCTCAACGACTAGAGCAAAGAACTATTTTTGATCTTGAGATGATAAATACAACTGGTACATGTGCTGGTATTGAAAATTACTCTAGATACCTATCGGGAAGACAAGAGGGTCAACCACCACCAACTTTATTTGAATATATGCCTGAAAATGCCATCGTATTTATTGATGAAAGCCATGTAACAATTCCACAACTAGGTGCTATGTACAAAGGTGATTTGAGCAGAAAAGAAAATCTATCTGAATATGGCTTCAGGCTACCCTCTTGCAAGGATAATAGACCATTGAATTTTAATGAGTGGAATTTTATGCGCTCGCAAACAATTTATGTCTCAGCTACTCCAGGAAAATGGGAGCTTGGTCAAACAGATGGAAAGTTTATTGAACAAATCATCCGTCCAACAGGTTTGATCGATCCGATTACAGAAATTAGGCCAGTTAAAAATCAAGTTGAAGATATAATTGGTGAAATTGAGTTAGTTAGCAAAAATAATCAGAGAGTATTAATAACAGTTTTAACAAAAAAAATGGCTGAGGATCTTACTGAATATATTCATGAAAAAGGTATAAAAGTTAGATACCTTCACTCAGATATTGATACAATTGAGAGAATTGAAATAATACGTGATTTGAGAAAAGGTGTATTTGATGTTCTAATTGGAATAAACCTATTGCGAGAGGGATTAGATATTCCTGAATGCTCATTAGTTGCAATACTCGACGCAGATAAAGAGGGTTTTTTGAGATCTGAGACATCCCTTACACAAACAATAGGTCGTGCTGCTAGAAATGTTAATGGCAGAGTCATACTATACGCAGATAAAATGACAAATTCTATTTCACGAGCATTATATGAAACAGAAAGAAGAAGGGAAAAACAAAAAAAATATAATCACGATAACGACATCACACCCGAAACCATAAAAAGTAATATTAATGATCTTGATTACTCCATCTATGAAAAAGATTACTATGATATTTCAATAAATTCTGAGATTGTTAATGATAGTGAAAGTTTAGAGAAGAAACTAGATAGATTAAGAAAAGAAATGGTGGAAGCTGCGTCGGATTTAGAATTTGAAAAGGCAGCAAAAATTAGAGATGAAATTAAAAAAATCAGTAATAGTAACCTACTAATTGATGAATTAGTTAAATAGAATTAAAATTAAAGGATAATTATGAAAACTATTTTAGTGACTGGTGGCGCGAAGAGAATTGGTAAATCAATAGTCAATTCTTTAGCAGAAGAGAATAATCAAATACTAATCCACTATAACAATTCAATTGAAGAAGCTCAAAAACTCAGAGATTCTCTAATTAAAAAGAAAGTTAATGCACAAATATATAAAGCAGATCTCTCTAATTCAAATCAAATCATGAAAATGATTGACCAGATTGATAAGGATTGTAATGGAGAACTTGATACATTAATAAATTGTGCGTCTATTTTTGAATTTGATAGTGCACGAGATTTTTCTAATGATAGGTTTAACAATCATATCAATATCAATCTTTTAGCTCCCCTGTTGATCTCCAAGCATATTGCCCAAACAAACGAAAGCAATAATGAAATAGACAAAAATATCATAAATATAATTGATCAAAGAGTTCTGAGAATGAACCCATCTTATTTCAGTTATTCTATCAGTAAGTTTGCGTTATGGGGAGCAACTCAAATGATGGCTCAAGAATATAGTCCTCTAATTAGAGTGAATGCAGTAGCACCAGGACCTATATTAGCAAACCACGACCAATCAGAAGATGACTTTGCAGAAGAAGCTAATAACACACCACTACAAAAACAACCTGACATAAAAGATATATCCAATGCTATCAAATTTATACTTTCAACAAGATCAGTTACAGGACAAATAATTGCAATTGACTCTGGCCAACATTTATCATGGAAAACACCCGATTATATCGAAGTGAAAGTTGATTAATTTTTATGGTTTCACAGTTAACAAACCTCCAAAATGGAGCAAAAATTATAAAAAAATACACAGAGACCCTGCCTAAAAAACCAGGTGTGTATAGAATGTTAGATACAAACCAGAAGATTCTTTACATTGGGAAAGCAAAAAACTTATCGAATAGAGTCAAAAGCTACACAAATCCCAATAATCACTCGAATAGAATAAAAAAAATGATTTCAGAGACAAAAGCTATGGAATTCATAATAACTGTTTCTGAAGCTGAAGCTCTACTGTTAGAAGCAAATCTTATAAAAAAAAATAAACCTAAATATAATATCGCAATGCGAGATGATAAATCTTTCGCCCATATCCTAATTAACAATCAACATCCCTATCCCAGATTAATGAAATATAGAGGCGAAAAAAAAATTAATGGACAATATTACGGTCCCTTTGCTTCTGCGGGTGCAGTGAATAGGACAATCGATATTTTACAAAAAGCTTTCTTGCTAAGAACATGTTCAGATAGTATTTTTGAAAATAGATCACGCCCTTGTCTTTTATATCAAATAAATAAATGTTCTGCACCCTGCACTGATGAGATTTCAAAAAAAGATTACAACTCTCTTCTTGATGACTTAGATCTATTTATGAAAGGTAAAGCAAGCACGATAAAAGATAAAATATATTCTGCAATGCAGGAAGAGTCCTCAAAATTAAATTATGAAAATGCAGCAAAGTTAAGAGATCGTCTTGAAACAATTAATAAAATTCAATCACAACAAACTATACATAACACAAGTATTAATGATGCAGATATTTTTGCTATAATGAAATTAGATAATTTGGTATGTGTGCAAGTATTTTTTATTAGAGCAGGACAAAATTGGGGTAATAGAGAGTATTTCCCTATCAATAATAAATTAGATACTAATGAAGAGATTTTGGATTCATTTCTAGCTCAATTTTACACTACACATCCCTGTCCCAAGGATATTATTATTTCCCATGAAATTCCTAGTAAAAAATTACTAGAATACGCTTTATGTGAAAAGAATAAGAAAAAGATTTACATTCAAATCCCTAAGATGGGAGAAAAATATAAACTCATCCAAAAAGCTCTTATAAATTGTGAACAAGCTCTTAATAGAAAATTAAATCAAATAGATAACCATAAAGTACTTTTGGATGGTTTAGCAAACAAACTTTTATTAAATAAAATTCCAAAGAGAATTGAAATTTATGATAACAGCCACATTCAAGGTAGCCATCCTGTTGGGGCTATGGTTGTGGTTGGAGAAGATGGATTCGAGAATAAAAGTTATAGAAAATTTAATATTAAATCAGGAGAAATTAAACCTGGTGATGATTATGGTATGATGAAAGAAGTCCTCACCAGAAGATTTTCTAAAATAGAAAATAAGGTCGCGTATGAAAATTCTCCAGACTTAATAATTATTGATGGTGGGACAGGTCAATTAAATATAGCAAAGGATATCCTAAATGAATTTAATCTCAACCACATTCAATTGATAAGTATCTCAAAAGATAAAAAGAGAAAGCATGGGAATGAAAAAATACATACCGTAGAAAATGGAATAATAATTCTTGATACAAACGACCCTATCTTCTACTTCTTACAACGGATGAGAGATGAAGCACACAGGTTCGCAATAGGTAGTCACAGAATTCGTAGGAATAAAGCACTAAAATATTCAAAACTTGATGACCTTGAAGGTATTGGTATTAAAAGAAAAAATCAATTAATGAAATATTTTGGGAGTATGAAGTCTATACAGGACGCAAATGTAGATGATATAATGAAAGTCCCTGGCATTAGTGAAAAATTAGCAATGGATATATACCAAACATTTCATGAAAGTTGATAAAAGTATGAATAATATATATACAATCCCAAATTTAATTACTATGAGCAGGTTAGTTGCAATCCCTTTAATAATCGGCCTATATTTATCTGATATTTATATGTTGCGACTTTTATCTTTCTTTATTTTTTTGTATGCATCATTGTCAGATTTTATTGATGGATATCTAGCAAGGAAATTAAATCAAACATCCCTATTAGGGAAGATCTTAGATCCTATCGCAGATAAACTTCTTGTCATTTTGATGTTTATGCTATTTTTGGGTTCATCTTTCCTAAATTTAACATCACTAATTTGTATTTATATCATCGCTGCTAGGGAAATTATTATTATGACATTGAGAGAAGTGATGGCTAATTACAGTATAAGCATTGATGTGATAGGCTTATCTAAAATTAAAACTACTATTCAATTTATATCACTCATATTTCTATTCATTGCATCCCTACAAGAAACAGAAAATTCAATCATAACCCAAGTCACAAATTGGTTAATTTTGTTATCAGCGATAGTAACTATCATTACTTTAGTATTATATATTCAATCTTCTGTAAAAAAGATAAAGGGTAGGACTTGATATGAAAATAAAATATTTTGCCTGGGTTGCCGAAATCATTGATAAGCGTGAAGAGGAAATAAAAGTTCCAGACCACGTCATCGACGTGAATACATTAATAAATTTTTTGTGTACTATGGATGAAAGTTATGAAGCTGCCTTTGCAAATAGAAAACAAATAAAATTTGCGATTAATCAAAAACTTAGCAGATCAAATGCTAAAATAACTAATAATGATGAAGTTGCATTTTTCCCACCTATGACAGGAGGATGAGATGTATATAGATGTTAGGGAAGAGGATTTTGATGTAAATAAGGAGCTTGAAAGATTTGAAAATTCTTCAAAAACGGATGCGGCAATATCATTATTTGTTGGTAAGGTTAGAGCTGAAAAAAACTTGATTAGCTTAAATCTTGATTGTTATCCAGATATGGCGATAAAAGAGATTTTAAATATCGCTGAAAATGCCAAAAAAAAATGGCAAATCAATAATTTAACCGTCATTCATAGATTCGGAGAATTATTACCTGGTGAAAATATTGTGTTTGTCATTACATCTTCAGACCACAGAACCGACTGCCAAGAAGCAACCCAATACATCATGGATTATCTAAAGAATAGCGCCCCGTTTTGGAAAAAAGAAATTTATAAGGATAAGTCTATGTGGGTAGAACAAAAAGTAGCTGATATTGAGAAAATGGAACGTTGGGAAGACTAATTTTTGACTAAATTTAAATAGTCTTCCATTAGATTTTTTGTTATCTCACCCGGTGTGAATTTGAATTCCGCAATCTCAGACACAGGAGTCACCTCTACTGCTGTTCCTGTCAAGAAACATTCTGAAAAATCTGACATTTCATCTGGTAGAATTTTTCTTTCAATTACCTTAATCCCTCTCTTTTTAGCAATATCAATGACAGTTCGTCTTGTTATGCCATCAAGAAAACAATCTGGTTTTGGTGTATGTATTTCACCATCTTTAATGAAGAAAACATTAGCTCCAGTTGCTTCAGCAACATAATTTTCATAATCCAGCATAAGTGAATCTGCGTAACCACGCTTTTCAGCATCATGTTTTGATAATGTACATATCATATACAATCCTGCTGCTTTTGTATCACAAGGTATAGTTTCAGGTGAAGGTCGCTTCCATTTTGAGAGTGTTAGCCTAATGCCCTTCAATCTCTGTTCAGGATCAAAATAAGATGGCCACTCCCAAACTGCAATTGCTAAATTAATTTTAGTTGATTGTGCAGATACTCCCATCATTTCTGCACCTCTCCAGGCAATTGGCCTCACATAACCATCAATTATGGAATTTTTTTTGACGATTTCTTTACAAGCTTCATTTAACTGATCTTGAGTATATGGAATTTTCATATCCATTCTCTCTGCTGAATAAAATAAACGCTCTGTGTGTTCTTCTAATTTAAAGATTTTTTTATTGTAAACTCTTTCACCCTCAAATACAGAACTAGCATAGTGCAATGCATGACTTAAAACATGTAATTTTACATCTGGCCAATCAACTAACTCTCCATTGAACCAAATATAACCATCCCGATTATCAAAATGTGCTGCCATTTAAATCCCTGCTGCTTGAAATAAACAATATGAAGTATATACAATATTGTTATTTATTCTAGAAGAAAAAAGTAATGAATATAATGATTTTTTTAGACTAAGCGGACCTTGATTTGGAGAACTTTGAAACCAAATTGTCAACAAACTTTATTGGTTTACTGATTTGTTCAAAAATTTCACCTGATTTTATGAGTTTCTGATCTAAAAATGACATGATTTTTGACATATCATCATCTAATATCCATTGATCTATAGTCTGTTTATAGATATGGATTAATCCTATATCACGTGATAACCTATGTAAGTTTTTCTGCTTGTCATTTTTATATATATCATCAAATATTCTTGTAATATTTGTCATCTGAAAAAAATATCTATTCCTGAAATTTGATTCCTTGCCAATCAGATTAATGATTGCATTTCTTCTCATACTATAAAGTTCTAATTTATTCAAAATGATGTTTAATATAATATCCTTTGGATCATTTATATTTGCATCTTCCCGAGTTAGATCCCCTACCTCAAGATCAATATTATTCAAAAACTCACAAACAATTGAGTCTAAATCTAAAAAATCAGCTTTTACATTCTCTTTTTTGAGCTTTGCTCTTCTTGCAACCTTCTCTATGGTGATTAGATTATAGTTCTCTTTTTCTAGTATGCTCAAAAGAGCATCAACTGCTTTTTCTTTATTTGTCTTGGTCATTCTAAATATTAGAGTGTTAGATAATTATTACTTTGATAGAGTCCTGCTTCGTTCAATAGCCATACTAACAGCTTCATCAATCAATAATTCTAATTTATCATTATTCATGAATATTTTCAATGCTGCTTCAGTTGTTCCGCCAGGTGATGTTACGTTTTCTCTGTGTTCTACAACTCCTAAATTTGGGGAATTTTCCATTAAAGCAGATGATCCTATAAATGTCTGAGTTGACAGTATATCCGCAAGCTCTTTTTTTAAACCATGTTTTACTGCAATGGCAGACAAACACTCAGTAAATAAATAATAATAAGCCGGACCACTTCCAGAAATTGCTGTAATTGCATGCATATCTGTTTCATTCTCAACCCAAAAAAACTTTCCCATTGACCCAAATAAACTCTCGACTTTACTGATTAGATCTTGGGGTAGCTTGTTTTCAGAAAATAATGCTGTTATACCTCTCCCAATAGCTGCAGGAGTGTTTGGCATGGTTCTTATTATTGTTGGTTTTGGACCTAAATATTTCCTCATATCTGCGACAGAATATCCTGCGATTATTGATATAATAACAGTGTTTTCTGATATCATTTCTTTTAATTTATCAAATAAATCAGCTGCCACCTGAGGTTTTACAGCAATTAGAACAATTCCATCGTCTAATCTTATTTTATCCATATCATATAGTTTTAGATTGTGATTGATTAAGAATGGATCTTTATCATCTATAAAAGGATCAACAATCCTCACAACTTCTTTATCTAGTTGATTATTTAACCAACCGCTTAACATTGATTTTCCCATCCTTCCAAAACCAATGATGCTTATATTTTCTATGGTTGATAAACTCATGACTCTCCAATAGTTGTAAAGATTGCATTCTTTATTGCCTCGTCTGCATCATTACCACCCCATATTACGTACTGAAATGATGGATAATATTTTTCACAAGCTTCCACTATGTGATTTAATAATGCATTAGATTGTTTATTTGTTGGCAAAAGCCCCCCAGCGAGGAGTAAATTATATCTAAATACTGGTATTTGCTCATTGGTCCAAATATCAAAATGTCCTAACCATATCAATTGATTAATTTTTATAGTTAACTTTGTTACTTCATTGATCCTATGATCAGGTATTTTTGTATCAAAAAATACTGCAATATGAATTCCTTCAAGTGTCTCATTCCAGTTGAAATTTATACGGAAATTAGAATTTTTCGAGGAAATCCATAAATCCAATTCATTCTTTAAAGCTCTACTAAAAGAATAATTTTCTGTTTCTGCTAAATTTTCAATGATATCTAGTGGATGTTCATTGTGATCTAAATAAAGAATATTTTCCATAACTCAAAAGATAAATGTTTAACTATATTCTTCATCTTTATTGTAAATAATTAATTTTTTATTTACAGATGATATAGTTCGATGTTTTTGAGTTAGAAGTTGAACTTATCCACTATTTTGTAGTTTTGAGTTTTTTAATTTGATTTTCAAGAGATTTGATTTTTTTTTCTAGTTTGTTGATTGTATCTGAAGAATTAACTAACATTTCTTTCATCACATCAAATTCATCCCGCTGCACGACCTCAAAATCATTTAAAATACGTTCGACTTGAGATTTTGCAATAATTTCTACCTCTTTTTTTACACCATTAGCGAGCCCCGCTGTTTCTGACATTACCTCAGCTAGTTTGTTAAATATTTTTGAACTATTATCTTTCATAAAACTTTCCTGATAAGTTTAAATTATTTTTTTCATGATTATGATATATTAGTGTTAAAAATCAATGGTAAAACATAATAAATGTTCACGACAGCAATAATACTGCCATATATAGATCCAATAGCATTAAATATAGGTTTCATTAATATTCATTGGTATGGTTTATCCTATTTGTCTGGGATTATACTTGGATGGCTATATCTAAAATCAAAGTTTGTTTCCTCATGTATAGGAGACAGTAAATCTATATTATTATCTCTTAGTGACCTAATACCATGGATTGTATTTGGAATATTACTTGGTGGAAGAGTCGGATATGTATTAATTTATAACCCTATTTATTTTATAGAAAATCCCATTGAAATTTTTAAGGTTTGGAATGGGGGTATGTCATTTCATGGAGGCCTAATAGGAATAATTATTGCAATCTACTTTTTTAGTAAAAAGAATAGTAAAAGCTTTTTATCATTTATGGACCTTATTGCCATCTCCGCCCCAATCGGAATATTCTTTGGTAGATTATCAAATTTCATAAATACAGAATTAATCGGAACTTACTCTGATCTACCATGGTCTGTAATATATCCAAACGATAGTGTATCGCGCCATCCATCTCAAATATATGAAGCATTACTTGAGGGACTAATATTATTCTTAATCTTAGCATATTTATCTAAAAGAAATAAAATCCTTCACAATAAAGGAATGGCATCCGCAATATTTCTTATCATTTATGGAACTTTTAGAATCTTCTTAGAGCTATTTAGATTACCTGATCAACAAATTGGATATATTCTTGCTAATAAGCTAACAATGGGAATGATAATATCTGTTCCAATGATATTAGTTGGTTTGATTTTATATAAAAAAATAAAAAAAGATGAATAATAAATACCAGAATCTTGAAGAAAAAATTGTTCAGAAAATTAAAAATCAAGGACCTATCAGTGTTGATGAATATATGGAACTTTGTCTCAGTGATGAAGATTTTGGTTATTATATAAATTCAAAACCCATCGGTAAAAAGGATGATTTCATAACCTCTCCTGAAATAAGTCAAATGTTTGGAGAATTAATTGCAGTATGGCTCATTGATTTATGGCTCAAAATTGATAAACCAAAAATAAATATAATTGAACTTGGTCCAGGTAACGGGTTCATGATGCAGGATATTCTAAGAGTATCAAAAAATTTTAATTCCTTCTATTCTTCTATCAAAATATGGTTATTTGAACAAAGTAACATCCTCTCCAAAATTCAAAGAAACAACATAAACCATCCTTTTAAACACTTTTCATCATTAGATGAATTACCAAATGGAATAAACTTTATAGTTGCTAATGAATTCTTTGATGCAATACCAATAAAACAATACCAATTTAATAACAATAAATTTAGAGAGAGAGTTGTATCAATTGATCAACATAATAATTTAACATTTGAGTCAATAGCGGTTAATCCTGATCATCTCAGTATTTCAAATAGAGAAATTGAGAGTCCAAGAAATGGTCTATTATATGAGATATCTCCTATGCAAGATAAAATGCTAGAAAAAATATTTTCAAAGATCCGAATTAATGGAGGCTTATTGGTAATAGATTACGCAAAAACAAATGGGTCATCTGGTGATACGCTTCAAGCTCTATCAAAACATAAAAAAGTTTCAATATTTCATAAACCAGGTGAGAGCGATCTGACATCACATGTAGATTTTAATCAATATAGCTATATTTCAAAAAAAAATAATATTCAAAGTTATGGTCCTATAACACAAAGAGATTTTTTGATTGGTTTGGGGATTGATCAAAGATATGAAATACTGAAAGAAAATGCCAATGATAGTCAATTAGATAAATTGTATCGTCAATATCATAGACTTATTGATAAGGATAAGATGGGAGAACTCTTCAAAGTAATGTACTTTTCAAATAATCCAAAAACTGTGCCGATCTCAATTACATGAAACCTAAATTTATCACATCAGAAAATCTAAAATTCAATAATTGTAAATATGGTTTTTTCAAGAGACAGGGTGGTGTTTCAACAGGCATATATAATAGTTTAAATTGCAGTTATTTATCAAATGACTCTAATAAAAATATTGATAAAAATAGAAAGCTCATCTCTCAAGAGATGGACTCTTCAGTGAGTTCAGTAAGACCTGTAGTAATTCCAACTCAACAACACACCAATATATGTAAGATTATTGATAGTAAATTTCCTGATAAATTTATAGCAGACTCAATAATTACTAGGCGAGATGACATTATCCTGTCAATTCTTACTGCAGACTGTACACCAATTCTGCTATACGAAAATAAAGAGCAAATTATAGGAGCCGTACACGCCGGATGGAAAGGTGCACAAAAAGGAATAATAGAAAACACTGTTGAACAAATCTTAAATATTGGTGGAAAGATTGAAAACATATTTGCAATAATAGGACCCTGTATACAACAGGACTCATATGAGGTTGGTATAGAATTTTATCAAGAATTCATCAGACAAGATCCTTCAAACAAAAAGTTTTTTGAGACAGTAAATAGTCGAAAATACTTTGATTTACAGGCATATTGTTCAAATAAAATCTATCAAATTGGGATAAGAAAGTATGATGTTATTGAAATGGATACATATAAAAACGAGACGGATTTCTTCTCTTACAGGAGATCACAACATAGAAATGAAATAGATTATGGAAGGCAAGCAAATGCCATTCTTATTGTAAATTAATTCAAATTTTTAGGTCATAATTATTGTGGCATATTTACATATTACCTAAACATGCTATTGTGGCATAAAAGATCACGTCTAACATGAATAAAAAAGAACAAAATATAAAAATTGTTACAGGAAACTCTAATCCTCCTCTGGCTAATGCTATTGCTTCATACTTAAAAATTCCTCTCACAAGCTGCAATGTAAAAAGATTCGCAGATATGGAAGTCTTCGTAGAAATACTTGAGAATGTTCGAGGAGAAGATGTTTTTATTATTCAATCAACTTCATATCCAGCAAATGATCATCTGATGGAACTACTAATCCTTATCGATGCACTAAAACGTTCATCAGCAAGAAGGATTACAGCAGTTATTCCCTATTTTGGTTATGCAAGGCAGGACAGAAGGTCATCTGGACGAACACCAATATCAGCAAAATTAGTTGCAAATTTAATTACAAATGCAGGTGCTGATCGAGTTTTAACTATCGATTTGCATGCGGGTCAAATACAAGGTTTTTTTGACATACCAACAGATAACCTATTTGCAGCACCTGTTATCGTAAATAATATCAAAGACTCATTTGATATTAATAGTGTAACTGTGGTATCGCCTGATGTAGGAGGGGTTGTGAGAGCAAGACTAATCGCGGAGAGGATTGGTGGAGCTCCACTTGCAATAGTAGATAAAAGAAGAGATAAACCTGGACAATCTGAGGTCATGAATATCATTGGAGATGTAGAAGGAAGATCGTGTATACTCGTTGATGATATTGTGGACTCCGGCGGAACATTATGTAATGCAGCAAGCAAATTACTTGAGTCAGGTGCTAATGACGTAAGTGCCTACATAACTCATGGAGTACTATCTGGTGAAGCTGTAAATAAGATTGAAACATCAGATTTAAAAAATCTTATTATTAGCGATACAATTTACAATGACAGCATCCACAACGGATCAAAAAAAATTAAATTAATCTCTGTTGCACAATTACTAGGTGAAGCAATTTTGAGAACCTCAAATGAAGAGTCAGTCTCTAGCCTCTTTATTTAATAAAAAGATCTTTCTTTTTATATAAAAATTATTTATAGATATAATTTATAAATGCATTCATAGATAACACGGTAATTAACAAGAGTAAAAAATGTCAGAAATTGAAGAAATTATTGTTACAACCAGAGATACTAAAGGAACAGGAAGCTCTCGTGCAATCAGAAGAGCTGGTAATACTCCAGGTGTACTATACGGCGTTGGTATTGAACCAACACACATATCAGTTGAAACTAAAGTGCTGGTCAAACATTATCAATCAGGGCGTTTCTTATCAACTCTTTATGAATTGAATATCGATGGGAAAAAATCCAGAGTTATTCCAAAAGATGTTCAATTACATCCTGTTAAAGATACACCATTACATGTAGACTTTTATTTGCTCTCAAAGGAATCTCAAGTAATAGTTGAAGTCCCTGTGTTGTTCTTAAATGAAGACACATGCCCGGGTCTTAAAAAAGGTGGGGTTTTAAATGTTGTACGGCATAATGTAGAAGTATCATGTCCAGCCGATGCAATTCCTGAAAATCTCGAAGTTGACCTATCAGAGGCAGATACCGGAGACTCAATTCATATATCTGCAGTTACGTTACCTAAAGATGTGACACCTACAATAACTGACAGAGACTTTACGATTGCAACTATTGCTGCACCTGCTGGAATGACAGAAGAATCTGAAGAAGAAACATCTGGAGACGAAGCAGAAACTGAGTCAAAAGATACAAATAACGAAGAATAATAACGTAAAAAATTCTTATGTACCTTATTGTTGGTCTAGGAAATCCTGGGAAAAAGTATGAGCAGACTCGGCATAACATTGGATTTATGGCTGTTGATGCAATTTTGAATTCATACGGTAGTAACGACAAGTCCAAAAAAAAGTTTAATTCCGTTATCCATGAATTACAATTAGAAAATAAAAAAGTAATTCTTGCAAAGCCAGAAACATATATGAATAATTCTGGGGATGCTATAATTCAAATTGTAAATTATTTTAAAATCAAAACAGAAAATATTTTAATTCTTCATGACGAGTTAGATCTTCCATTTGGCTCAATTCGTCTCAAAGTGGGCGGTGGTATTGCTGGTCATAATGGTCTAAAATCTATTCTCAGTCATTTAGATAACACCTTTTTAAGACTTAGACTAGGGATTGATCACCCAGGAGACAAAAGGCTTGTAAGCAATTATGTACTTGGAAATTTTAATAATTCTGAGATGGATAACTTGAATACGCTATTTGATTACATAGCAACGAACATCCTTAGTATAATTTCTGAAAGAGAGAAATTTCAAATTAATTTCAGAAGTACGAATAACTATAAATACATACCCTCACATAGGGATGTTAAAAAAAATAGTCCACTAACAAAAATTTTAAGTCTTTTTAAATAGGAGTTATGTCATGGGTTTCAAATGTGGAATTGTTGGCTTACCTAACGTTGGAAAATCAACACTCTTTAATGCACTTACACAAACAGCAAATGCAGAGGCAAGTAACTACCCTTTTTGTACGATTGAACCAAATATAGGCGAAGTTGGGGTGCCTGATAGTAGATTGATAAAACTTGGTGATATTTCGAAATCAGTAAACGTTATACAAACAAGATTGAATTTTGTAGATATTGCAGGATTAGTTGAAGGAGCATCTAAAGGAGAAGGTCTTGGTAACAAATTCCTGTCCAATATCCGAGAAACTGAGGCTATAGCGCATGTGGTGCGATGTTTTGAGAATGAAAACATCACGCACGTTAATAATAAGATAGATCCAATTTCTGATATCCAAACAATAGAAACAGAATTACTTCTTGCCGATATTCAGAACTTAGAAAATAGAAAAGTTGGATTGGAAAGAAAGATCAAGTCAAATGATGAAATCTCAAAATTGACTTATAAGATAATTGAAGGAATCATTCAGTTGCTCAACGAAGGAAAGCCAGCAAGAGATATGTTAATTGATGATAAAAATAGAAAAATATACCAAGAACTTAATCTCTTAACTTCAAAACCAATGTTTTATATATGTAATGTAGAAGAGAGTGATGCATCATCAGGAAATAAATATTCAGAAAAAGTACAAAAATATGCTGAAGAAATTAACTGTAAATCTATTACCATATCAGCTTCTACAGAGTCAGAATTATCTGTTTTGAGCGATGAAGAAAAAGTTGAATACCTAAAATCTATCGGTCTGCAAGAAACTGGTCTAAATAAGGTGATAAAAACCGGTTATGAAATTCTTAATCTTGTAACTTATTTTACAAGTGGTCCAAAAGAAACAAGGGCATGGACTATTAGAAAAGATACACAGGCTCCCAAAGCAGCAGCCGTGATTCATACTGATTTTGAAAAAGGATTTATTAGAGCTGAAACAATTTCATTTGATGACTTCATAAAAAACAATGGTGAAAATGGTGCAAAAGAAGCTGGGAAGATGCGATTAGAAGGAAAAGATTACATAGTGCAAGATGGTGATGTCATGCATTTTAGATTCAATAATTAATAGGTGACTAAGGAGTGAATATTATTCGAATATTCTTCCAGATGTTGACGTCCATTTAAACCCAATAACTCAATAATAAATATCATTGAAACTATTTCCCCTCCAAGTTGATTGACTAGCTTTGCAGAAGCTTCTGCAGTACCACCTGTTGCCAGTACATCATCGATGAGAAGTATTTTTTGGGTCGGAGTAATTGCGTCAATATGTAACTCTAATTGATCTACCCCATACTCAAGAGAATATTCTTGGCTTATAACTTTATATGGTAACTTATTTCTTTTTCTAATTGGTATAAAACCCTTTCTAAGTTTTTGGGCCAAAGCGGATCCAAAAATAAAACCTCTTGCATCTATTGCAGCAATTAGATCTATACTGCCATCAACTAGTTCAGCACTCATATCAATAACCAGTGAAAATAAATCTGGACTCTTAAGTAGAGGTGTTATGTCACGGTAAATAATACCAGGTTTAGGGTAATCATTTATGGATCGTATTGATTGTTTGATTAAATTTATATTTGTATTCAAATTAATACACTTATCAATTTAGTGTTCTATTCTTGACCAAATTTTCTTCTTGGAATAATACAACAAACCAGCTAGGACAAATAAGAATATTGCTACCTTGAAACCCATTTTTTTTCTTATTTCAAGCTTCGGTTCAGCTGCCCACATCATAAATGCAGATACATCTTCAGCCATTTGTTTAATTGTCGCATTGGTACCATCAGCATACTCAACAGAGTCATCATAAAGTGGTTGTCCCATTGCAATTTGATTACCAGGATAATATTCATTGTAATGCATTCCATCTTGCAACTTGAAATCTTCAGGCACTTCTTTGTACCCATTTAATAATGAATATATATAGTCTACACCTTGTTCCTGATAGCCTGTGAATAGATCAACAAACCACCATGGAAAACCTCGTTCTGTACTTCGAGCTTTCGCGAGCACACTAAAATCAGGAGGATACGCCCCTCCGTTAGAAGCACGTGCTTCGTTGATATTTGAATATGGAGATGGGAAGTTATCACTTGCCTTACCTTCCCTTTCGAACATCTCCCCAAAATCATCAGGACCATCAATTACGGTATATTCTGAAGCTATAACCTTAACTTCTTCTGGT
>Ga0181597_10000734_pt1 | contig 36738 bp, 20 predicted proteins | sample 041ome_5_FD_148647 | JGI IMG/M metagenome (GOLD analysis project Ga0181597, IMG submission 148647) | Coastal salt marsh microbial communities from the Groves Creek Marsh, Skidaway Island, Georgia - 041403US metaG (spades assembly) | ecosystem: Environmental > Aquatic > Marine > Intertidal zone...
AAACACGCCTCCGTCTTCTTCCTCGTCTTCTTCTTCCTCGGACGACGACGATGAAAATGACGACGAAGAAAACAAAGGAAAAAAGAAAACAACATTGACTTTCATCAAGAAAAAAAATCTATCCCGTCGTATCAGTCCTATAAATCTGATGCGACGAGCGCAGTCTTTGGGAGATTTATTGTTGACTACTACTACTACGAATACTAATAAGAAGAATAAAAAGAAGAAGAAAAAGAACGAACAAATATCGTATCAAACCCTGGCAATTGTGATTCTTTCTTCTCTGCTCATCTTCTCTTTACTCGTCATCAAGCAGCAAAACAAAAACAGAAAGATTCGAGACATTGATAGAAAGTTGCACCACACGATATCCGCGCTCGCGACGAGAGCGCAATGGAGTTTAGAAGAGGTTAGTAATGGTGAGAAGACGAAGTGGTGGAAAAAATATAACCACCCTCAACAACACGACAGCAGTCAAAATCTTCCATTAGTTTTATTAGACGAGTACGGATTGCCGACGTTACAACAACAGTGCGAACGAAAGGTGGAGTGGCCAACCGTGGCGTTTATGACTTCGTCGTTTTTGTGCGAATCGTTTCTCGAAGTTCTCCCGAAAACGCTGAGAGTGCACACGTTTCCACTGAACACGAGAGCGCAGATGAAATACAACTCGCTCAGAAAGTTGCCGACGTTTAATCGAGGGTACGACGTGGAAGATTATCTCGTCAAATGGCTTTCTGATGGTCCGTTTTCAATCAATCGAAACAATCGCGTGAAAACGTTGACGGAGAAAACAGAAATCGCGTATTTGCTGCCTATCCAACCGTATTTAGATCGAGTTTCGTCGTTCCCGTTTACAGATGGACGCGAGAGTAGCGAATCGGGGTTAAAATCTGCCGTTCAGTACGCGAAAAAAGTAAACCCGAGCTTATGGAAACAGTCGAAAGGAAGACGAGTCATCGTCTCCGTGCACGATTTTGGCACCGAGTTGGCGACGAAAATCTTTCCGGACGACGACGAAAACGACATCGATGATATTTATGATACATCTGCATCTTCGTCCGCGATGTTATCTCCTGTCTCCTTCTCCTCCTCCTCCTCTTCGACTTCTTCGTCGTTGATAAACACCACGCACTTTATCGTCTCAAACTCCGAGATCGGGGTGGAGAACGCGCCGTTTGACGCGCAGAAAGACGTCGCCGTGATACCTTCTTTGTCGTTTTACTTGCCGAGAGAAGCGGTATCGAGAGGGTTGGTTGATTTGTCGCACTTCCTGCGCAACGAGGAAGAATACGCGTCGGTTGGTTTAGAGTTACCAAAGCTCGAAGCCGAGCGAAACATTCGACTGATGTTCAGAGGAAACAATCGAGGTCCTTTGCGCGAAAAAGTCTTTCGATATCTCATCGAAAACGGGAGCCCGGAAGACTCCATCGAAACCACCGGGGTCGCTTCGCCGCAAGCTTACATGTCCTTAATGGAACACAGCAAATATTGCTTACACGTCCGAGGCACGAGAGTGATGTCTCCGCGGTTAATAGAGCTCATGCTTTTCGGATGCGTCCCAGTCATCGTCGCCGACGCGTACGAACTCCCCTTGGCGTGGTTTCTCGATTGGACAAAGTTTTCCATTCGCGTCCCGGAATCCGAGTACGAAAATATTCACGCCTACGTCGAAAAAGCAAACTGGCGAGAGTTGCACTCAAATTTAGGTCGCGTGATTAGTTTCTTCGTCTACCACAAGGACAAACCAATCATCGGAGACGCTTTCTACGCGACCTCGCTCGCGTTGTTGAACAAACTCGAACAACGCGCGAGTACTCCTACCACTCCTCCTACGAATAATAACAATAATAATCGAGCTAAAGGAGAAGAATAATAAAACGACGATACAGACGAGGAGAAGAAAAAGAACGAAAAACGACATCATCATCATCACAGTTGCGTCACATAATACTACCGCTACATAGTAGAATATAGAAATGCATTGTAAAACAGAGCAAAAAAGAGATATATAAAAACGACTGAAAAAAAGCAAAAAAGCATCTCCGCCCCAAAAATCTAAAACCGTGAAAAAAAGTGCAAAACTTCGCGCGAGAATATCTTCGGAGAACGAACCTGCGTCACTCGTTTCCTGTTCGCCGTGTGGGCTCTCGCAACTGTTTCCTCGCTCTTTTCTACGGCATAATTATAAAGAAAAAGAGTTACACGTTTTAAAACACAAAGTTCGTCTCTCTCTCTCTCTTTGCGCTTCTTTCGCGGAGAGGAGGAGACGAAGAAGAAGAAGAAGAACAACAACGAGAGGGCAAGGAGAGCTTAACTGAGTAAACGGAAAGATTCGTGTTCGTAATTTACAATTTTCGAAACGCCCGCGATCTCTCTTTTGGAGTCGTCGCACCACGAGAAAAAAACAAACAAAAATCGAAACGTCATCCAATTTGATATAAAGAAGAAGAAGAATAAACCGAAAGGAGCATCATCGAGCATCGCATTCGATCACTGAAAATGAATCCAACGGAGAATGAAGAGGGAAGTGGCGTCAGTGCGACCGTGGATAAAATGCAACAACGAGAGAATAACATTCCAAAGAACGCGAGCGAGTCGGATTTTACGTACACGACGAATTTTGAGATGCAGCAGCAAAACTCGTCGGGGGGGTCGCTCGCGCGGCGAGAAAACGCCGGGTCTTCCGAACCGAGTAGTAAGCCGAATAAACCGTCTTTGTTGAACCCGAATAAGAGTAATAATACTAATAATAACAACAACGATAAAAACGCCGGGGAGAGCGCGAAACCGGCCGGCACCGACGCTACGACGATGACGACGACCGATGCGAAGCAGCGGGATACCGCGTCTCCGAGTCGACGCGAATCGGGACGACTCAAGTCATTACACGTGCAAAGAGCGACGTTGGATGCGGAAGCCAAAGCGAGAGCGTTGAAGTTCACGTGTTCGTTGTTCCCGCGCGCGAATATTCGCGTGAAATATCTCGGCATGGTGGACGAGAAAATAGCCGAGCAAATGGACGTGGAAAAGTTGGCAAAGGAACATTACAAAGAAGGAGGAAACGTTCATCCAACTTCCTCGAATACCAATAACACTTCCTCGAACGACGAAGAGAAGAACGAAATGTTGAAACCGCTCGGGTATAGGTGCGAAGGGACGTTGTTTTCCGAACCGTTTGAAGCGACCATCGATGAAAGCGGGTACCACTTTGTTCGATGGGGTGCGGAAGGCGAAGGCAGACGCGTCGTGGAGACGCCGTGCTCCACGTCTACTTCTCAAAAAGCAGAAGAGACGTCAGAGAAACAACAACAACAACAGCAACAACCAGAAACCTCGAATAACGACAGCAGCGAAACGACGACGACGACGACGACGGCGAACAAGAAAGGGTTATTAGACGTGGACGAGGCAGTAAAGTGCATCGTCGAAGAAATCGCGCGCCGGTTCGAGAATAAAATCCCGGGTATGAAACCATCCTCATCATCGTCGTTAAAATTGAACACTGGAAATAGCAACAACAACAACAACGGAAACGGTGGTCGTCTGTGTTCCAACTGCGGCGCCGGGAGCAACTCGACGCCGTTGATGCGCAGAGGTCCAGACGGCGTGCGTTCGTTATGCAACGCGTGCGGTTTGTGGTACGCTCGAAGAGGAACGCAACGTCCCATCGAAGGCGGGAGCGTCGCCGAGAGAGAAGCCAAGGCGGCGAAAGAAACTATGGCCGCTGCGGCCGCCGCCGGAGAAGAACAAGGTGGCGACGGCGAGTTCAACAAACGAACGAAAGAAGAAGAAGATGAAGCAAAACGACAACTCGAGAAAGAGATTGAAGAAAAAGAGAAGTTGGCTCGAATTGTTCCCAAGATTGAGAGTCTGAATGGCTTCGCCGTCTTTGGATACCACGAGCACATCGTTCAAGACGCGCTCCGAGCACACATCATCGCGAAGTACGCTCCATCTATGGGCATGGACGTTCTCATGGCAGCCGGGATGCATAAATACGGGCGATACGAAACATCCTTTATGTTGTCGAACGGCGGGAAGAACCAACCGGCGCAACAGAGACGCTCTTCGAAGCGCGAACGCAAAGAAATTACAAAGTTTGTCGATGTTGCGTATACGAACGCTCCACAGAAGCGAAAAACGAACGCGTCGTCAAAGACAGCTGCGAAAAGGCTCAAAGCGCAACAAGCGAGCGAAGAAAAAGCGGCGAAGAAAGCCGCCACCGCTTCTGCCGGTGCTTCTGCCGGCGGCGGAGCAGTTACGAAGAAAGTGGGCATGCGGAAGAACGCATCAGACCGATCCATGGCGGATCAGTTCTTCGGCTTGAACGATTCTTTCCACGAACCGCCGATCAGTTCAAATAACAATAACCAAAACGTTCAGCAAGAACAACGACAACCAACCGCCGCGGAGGATTTACAATCCTGGGAAAACGTCCTCTTCAGTAACGGGTTCGGAGGGGAACCATTGTACACAAATATCATCCCCGGAAACCAACAACGACATCAAGAACACCATCAAAGCAACACTATGTACATTAGTCAACAACAACAAATCATGCGAGGCGGTAGCGGAGAGCTCAGAGGTTTTTCGCCGCCGAACAATATCAGTAATATTAGTAACGCGAACATTATCAATAACAACGTTCCCAATCCGGGAAACTTTCGAATCGACGACGATTTGCTCGGCTTGGACGCGCTGATGGATAATCACGAAAGTTTCATCGATGGGAACATGTTTTAAGAAGTGAGATATACTAAAAAATTATATATATATATAACAAGAATAAACTTTTACACGCGACCGGTATAATTGTGCGGGTCGATGACGTACTTCTTACTCGCCCCTTTGTCAAAGTCGGCGTAGCCTCTCGGCGCGTCGTCCAAGGAAATCACTTCCACGTTCACCGCTTTATCGATTTGCACTCGGTCGTACAAAATCGCGTTCATTAAATTTCTGTTATACTTCATCGTCGGACACTGACCGGTGGCAAAAGTCAACGATTTCGCCCATCCGAGGCCTAATCGCATGCTCAAGTTTCCGGTTTTCGCGGCATCTTCCACCGCTCCCGGGTCTTCCGTAACGTACAAACCGGGAATTCCAACCGCGCCGCCGGCTTTCGTCACCGTCATGCAATCGTTCAACACTTGCGCCGGCACTTCCTTCGCGTGGTTGTGTCCACAGCCCCTCGCTTCAAAGCCAACGCAATCGACCGCGGCATCCACTTCAGGAGTTCCAAGAATCTTTTCGATTTGTTCATCGACCGACCCTTTGGTAATGTCCACGACTTCGCAACCGAAGGATTTCGCTTGGTTCAAGCGTTCTGGAATCGCGTCGCCGACAATCACGCACGCCGCGCCGAGCAGCTGAGCGGACGCTGCGCACGCCAAACCAACCGGTCCGGCACCCGCGACGTACACGGTTGATCCTGGTTTAACGCCCGCGGTGACTGCGCCGTGGTAACCGGTCGGGAAAATGTCCGACAGCAACGTTAAACTTGTAATCTTCTCCTTCGCTTGTTCCTTGTCCGGAAACTTGAGCAAGTTAAAATCGGCGTACGGAACCATCACGTATTCCGCTTGTCCACCAATCCAACCGCCCATATCGACGTACCCGTACGCCGCACCCGGTCTCGCCGGGTTCACGTTCAAACAAATCCCGGTGTGGCCTTGTCGGCAGTTATCGCACCTCCCGCACGCGATGTTAAACGGCACCGAACACACGTCTCCTTTCTTGATGAACTCGACGTCTTTCCCAAGTTCCACGACTTCGCCGGTAATCTCGTGGCCTAAAATCATGTGTCCGCCGGGTAAGGAAGTTCTCCCTCGAACCATGTGTTGATCGCTTCCGCAAATATTCGTCGTGACCACTTTCAAAATAACCCCGTGTTCGCACTTCCTCTTTTGCCGTTCGGAGACGACTGGAGAGTTGGTCGAATCGAGCTCGAGTTTCGGAAACGGAATATCCTTCACTTGCACGTCGTTCGCGCCCATGAACATGACGCCGCGGTTCCCGGTTCCGTTCGCAGCCGAGGACGAAAACGCTCGCGTCCCTTTCGAAGAGGAACGACACCCGCACGCGCAGTTTTCCCCGTGTCGTCGAAGAGAAGATACGGATGATGGATCGGCGACACCACACAACACCACACCGGCTTCACCACCGACACCAAAACCGTTCGTGATGTTGTTGCTCTTCATCAGAGCGTTGCGACTGCGTTTCGCCACGGATACCACGGAAGACCTCATTTTTTCTCGCTTTTGATCTCGATAAGCAGCAGCCGGGATAAGGCGCGCAGAAGTGAACGAAACTTCCCCCAAAGATATCGTTGGTTTCTTATCGAGAAAAATGTGAAGCACGAAAATTGTTTAGGGTTATAAACCCTACCTCCACAAAGCTCTCCTTTTTCCTCTCTCTCTCTCTTTCGTTTTGTCGCCAAAGTCTCTTTTTCTTGGTCGTTGTTCGGTCGCGCGGAATACATGAGCCTCGGCCGAGCCTCGACGAGTCGTTTTCTTTCTCGCACGAATCATCGGTATCATCGGCAACATCAAAGTTTTTCTGCTCGTACTGCTGCTTTTGTTTGTCGATTGAGAGTGAAAAACGACCACCCGCCCGGCGCTTCTTCTCGTTCGTCCACTTCGTGTGCTTTGTGTTTTGCAGGGGACGTTCGATTTGGTGTTGGACGAGGAAAGAGGAGGACGCCGAGGATGAAGACGCGCGCGACGACGACGACGACGACGATATCTGATTCGAGCGACGACGACGACGTAAACGACGACGCGATGGTCGCGATGAAACCATCACTTTTAGGGAAACTCGGCCAATCCATGAACGTGGCGGGCATTTCGTTGTTCCTAAAGCTCGCCGTCTCGGACGCCTCGTTAGCCATACCGCACATCGACTGCGAGTCGATTCAGGATATCGATTGGTTCAAGTTAAAAAAAGCCGGGTTTACCGCGGTTATTTTTGATAAAGATAACACGTTGACGATACCGTACGCGGCGGAGGTGTATCCGCCGTTGCGAGAGAGCATGAAAGAGTGCAAGCAGGCGTTTGGGAACGAACGCGTTTGCGTGTACTCAAACTCAGCCGGGTTGATTCAGTACGACCCGGACGGGATCGAAGCGGCGCAGTTAGAGAAAGAGTTGGGGATTCGCGTGGCGAGACACAAGGAAAAGAAGCCGAGCGGCAGCGGCACCGAGCTCGCCGAGTTTTTAAATAGCAACAGCTCCGAGAAGGAAAAGAATAGAAAGAGTACAACAAAAGACGAGGAGGAAAATACGACGTCGCCGTGCGAAAAGTTCGTCTTCGTCGGCGACCGGTACCTCACCGACGTCGTCTTTGGCAACAAATCTGGCATGTTCACCATTCGCGTCGCCCCGTTCGACGTATCTCACGAGTCTAAAGCCATCGCCGCGGCGAGATCTATCGAGAGTTACTTCTTGCGCCGATGGAGGACGAAAAACAAAACCAAAGCGACTCCGCACGCGCTCGACGAAAAACGAAAAGACGACGAAGAAGAAAGCAGCGTCTATTTGAAAACCAACGCCGCTCGATCCTGGAGAGAAGAGCGGTGAAACCGAGATGCGACGACGAGATAGAGGGAGATAGAAATAGGGAGATTTATTTAGAGAGTTTGTGGTATTCCATATAGAAGTGTTTGTTTTCCTCGAAAGAGTGAAAAATTTTCGTCGAAAATTCGACGGCTGAGAAAAGTCACTCTCGTTCTTTTTGGATAGAATGGAACAAAAAGTGCCACGTCTCTGATATAATCCTCACTTTGTCCGCACACACCATTCACGCACACCTGTATCGTTTATCATCTCGTTAAACTATACTTGTACGCATTGCAATTGCTTCGTTTTTAAGAAAGTAAGACCATTAATTACCGCTATAAACTCATCATGAGCACAGCGCAACACGCATTCTCCGCGAGAGCGATGATGGCCGCCACGTCTTTTTCCCAAAAGGCGCTCCGAGCGAAGCGCGCGACGACGTCGACGACGACGATTCAGACGACGAAGAGATCCTTGTCGATCAAATCTGCAATCGCCGAACCGGAAACCGCCACTGGTACCGCGAAGAAACCGAGAGATGATTTGCGCAACATTGCCATCATCGCGCACGTCGACCACGGGAAGACCACTTTGGTGGATTCCATGTTGAAACAATCGTCCGTTTTTCGCGACAACGAGAAAGTGGAGGAAAGAATCATGGACTCGAACGATTTGGAAAGAGAGAGAGGTATTACTATTTTGAGTAAGAACACCTCGGTGGATTACAAAGGAACGAAGTTGAACATCGTGGACACCCCGGGGCACGCCGATTTTGGCGGCGAAGTCGAACGCGTTTTGAACATGGTGGACGGCGTTTTGTTGTTGGTGGACGCGCAGGAAGGTCCGATGCCGCAAACAAGATTTGTACTGAAGAAAGCCTTGGCGCTCGGGTTGAAAGTGTTGGTTGTGGTGAACAAAGTAGACAGAGACGGGGCCAGACCGGATTGGGTCGTCGACACTACGTTTGATTTGTTCTGCTCTTTGGGCGCCGACGACGAGTGCTGCGATTTCCCAGTCGTTTATGCGTCTGGTTTCCAAGGCATCGCCGGGGACGATTACACGGACATGAGCACCACTTTGGAACCGTTGTTTGAGGCTATTTTGAGAGAAGTGCCTCCACCGAAGGTTGACATGGAAGCGCCGTTACAAATGATGGTGACCAACTTGGATTACGACGACTTCAAAGGTCGCATCGCGCTCGGCCGCGTGAACCAAGGAACGATTTCGAAGAACCAACAAATTAAGATTGGCGTTCCGGATGAACCGACGAGAAACGGTAAGATTAACGAGTTGTTCGTCTACAGAAACTTCGCGAAATCGTCCATCGAGGAAGTTGGTGCGGGCGACATTTGCGCCATCGCCGGTTTACCGGACGTCATGATTGGCGAAACCATCTTTGTGGATGGCTCGGAACCATTGACAAGACTCTCGGTCGAAGAACCGACAGTTCGCATGTCGTTGAGCGTGAATATGTCTCCGTTTGCCGGTAAAGAAGGGAAGTTTGTCACTTCGAGGAACATCAAGGACAGATTGGATCGCGAGTTGGAAAGAAACTTGGCGTTGAGAGTTGAACCCGGGGAAACCGCGGATACCTTTGTCGTTTGCGGCAGAGGTGCGTTACACATCACAATCTTAATTGAAACCATGAGAAGAGAGGGCTTTGAGTTTTGCATCGGTCCGCCAGAGGTCATCTACCAAGAGATTGATGGCCGCAAGTGTGAACCGTTTGAAGAGGCGCAAATTGAAGTCGGCGAGGAATACACCGGATCGTGCGTCGATTTGCTTTCACAAAGAAAGGGCCAAATGCTTGATTTAGTCACCAACGACAAAGGTCAAACGACGTTGAAGTACTCGATTCCGACCAGAGGTTTGTTAGGTTTGAGAAACGCGATTTTAACTGCGACCAGAGGTACCGCGGTGCTCAACACGAACTTTGAAGCTTACAAAGAGTGGGCTGGTGAGATTCAACAAAGAGATAACGGGTCTTTGGTTGCCTTTGAAACCGGTGCCGCGACGTCGTACGCCATGTTTTCTGCGCAAGAAAGAGGTATTCTGTTCATTAAACCGCAGACTGAAGTGTACGAAGGCATGGTTGTCGGTATACATCAACGCGCTGGCGATTTGAAAGTCAACGTGGCGAAGAAGAAGGCGGCGACGAACGTTCGAAGTAACAAGGACGCGACGGTCGTTTTGAACGAACCGAAAACGTTGTCTTTGGATGACTGTGTCGAATACATCGGCCCGGACGAGTTAGTTGAGATTACTCCGTTGAACATCCGTATCATGAAAAACCCGAAGATGGGAAAGCGAGCCGATCGCTCGAAGAAGGGTGGGAATTAAATGTATCAATCTCGAAGTGAGGGCTATATAAAGCTCGGATCGTCCTTTATACTATAATTTTTGAATAACGTTGTGAATATACGAAAAACTTTACTTTTACAGAAGCGTGTTGATGATTTTTAAACCAACTTTTATATTTGATTGTACATGTACTGGTACTCGTATCGTTGAACGCTATGAAAATGTGTTTTCTCTTTCCTTTACATCCCGGCTTCTGATAACGATTCAATCGTAATCAACCCAAACAACGTCTTCTTCCCATCCCCACTGATGACTGGTAAATAATCCACCATCTTGCCGTTCAAATTCATGCTCATTTGCGCCTCGTACGCCATCTGTTCCGCCTCGCAACACCTCGGGAACGCTTTGTTATAGTTCATCAAATCCTTCACCAACAAGTTACTCACTTCCGCACCTTTCGCCACCGTCGCTCGTCTTAAATCTCCATCTGAAAACGTCCCTAACAGTGTCATGTCTTTATCCACTACCAACAAGCACCCACACCCTTTCGTATCCCCGGCCATTTTCACCAAAACCTCCAATCCTTTCTCCTCGGGAGATACCGTCGGCAAACTCTCAATCTTCCTCATCACGTCCTGCACCCTCAACACCAATCGCTTCCCAATTCTCCCCGCGGGATGATTCATCGCGTACTCGTCCTGCGTCAAGCCTCTCGCCTGCATAATATACACCGCACACGTGTCCCCAAACATCATCTGCAACGCCGTATACGTCACGGGAGGCGAAACCCGACTCTCGCTCGTCCCGACCGAGCTCGATCCTTTCTCGAACGGCTGCAACTCTCCTGGCGCTGGAATCGTCACGTGCATGTCGCACAACTTCGCCAGTTGGCTTTCCTTATTCGCCGTAGCCGCAACCAAGAAACCACCCTTCGCTTTCGCGTACGGAACCAAGTTCACCAACTCCTCCGTCGTTCCCGACTTTGAGAACAACACCACAATATCGCCTTCGTTCACGTTCCCAATATCTCCGTGTAACGCATCCACTGGCGCTAAATGTATCGCTCTCGTTCCCGTGGAAACTAACGTCTGGCACACTTTCTTCGCGATGTACGACGATTTCCCGATCCCTGTGAATAGCGTCGTCCCTTTGCAATCTAAAACCTTCTGGCAAAACTTCGCGGTTTCCTCGAAATCGAGAGTTTGGAAAAACTGATCGAGGAAAGCGCTCTGCTCGGTGAATAAACTCTGAATGGATTGTTTGGAGATTTGAGCGGCGGCTTTAAGTTCGTGGCCAGCGCGTGCGCCGCCGCAACATCCCGTCAGTATGTTTGACATCTTTGTTTTATTTGTCTCGGTACAAACGCACCGAAAAGGTGCGCGAAGGAGAGATTTCTTTCTGCGGAGATTTAATTCGTCAGAAGAGGGAGTTGAATGAGTCACGAGAGGAGGCAACTCCTTGTGTAGATTTTTTTCGCTCGTAAACACTACTGCTATACTACTCTACTTCATAACGCACTCTTTTAAAACGCTTTGCTCACTCTCAAATGCTAGATGGTAGAATCATAAGTCTCTGAGCAACGCGTATTCGTCCTCGTTCAAGTCGATGGTTTCACCATCGCCGGTGACTTCTTCTTCTTCTTCGCGTTCTTCTCCCTTTTGCGGCGCTTTCGGAAAGAGCGGAAGAGTATCAAAGGAAAGAGAAGAGGCGTTCGCGTCGTCGCCAAAAAGACGACCGTTGGCGCTTCGCGCGAGACGGACGGTCTCCTCGAAAGTTGCGTTGCAGTCTGCGCCTGGAAACTTGACGAAGTCGTCGCTTTTGAAACTCTCGACGATATCGTCGTCGACATCCGGCGTTCGGTACGAGGTGCCCCACAAAATGGTTGGTTTCTTCGTTTCTTCTCCGTTTTGTTTCACCTTGGAAAAAATGTTGTCGAGGATATCTGCAAAAACATCTTGAAGCGGTACCGTTCGTCGCGACTTTTGGCAAAGATGAACGATGAACGTGTCTTTCGGACAACATCTGGACGAGTAATCGAGCTGCGTCGCGAAGCAGACGAATTCGTCCTCGTCTTTGTACAATTTTCCCGGACGCGCGGCGGGTGGTATTGCAACGAACACGCGATGTTGAGCTTCGTCACTGCCAACCATAGACCGGTTTGTGACCAACACAGCTCTGTTGATGCAAAACTTTGAGCTTTCGCGACGATTCGGAGTAATTATTTCGTCATTCGCGAAACCAACCATTTCTATATCGCCTTGCGCATCTCCCAAAACGAGCTTTTTGCACGTCAATACTCGCCCACCTTTCGTGAGAACTTCAATGTGACTCTCACTGTTCTTCCTCTCTATTTTCTTAATCGGTTGACGCAACGCTGTGATTACACCGCTCACCGCAGCCACGCGACAGAAAGCCTGCGCAACCTCTCCAGATCCGTACAGCGGAATTAAACCAGCTTGCGGCGTTTCTGGCCCGTACTTTCCCATTGAACGAATGTACGTTATCAACATCTCCGACGCTCTTCCTCGCAATTTGGTTGTCACGCTCGGACAAAAACTCACGCAATGCGCGACTGCATCGGATGTAATCTCGGAAAGGTCGTTTGGCGACTCCATCAAGAACGCTTTCATGGATGTGTTTTTACTACTACTACTACTATTATTATCGCCATCGTTCGCAAAAAAGGTGCCCTCATCTTCTCTCTCCGCGTCCAATGTATACTCCGTCCCTGGCGCACCAATAGGCGCGTTCGCATCGTCTCCTCTCCCGTAATTCACTCCCGTACCTTCCAACGCCACATCTCTGGCCTTTTTCAAAAACCGCATCAAACCTCTCTTCTCGGTCGGAGAGAGGCGCGCGTTTTCGAATATCTCCGCCCGAGACGCCGGGACCGGAACGAACTCAAACTCTCCCTTCTTACCATTCGTTTTTCCATCGCTCGTCCCCACGCCAACAAAACTCTTTTCCAACGTTTTAAATTCTAAATACTTATACGCTTCGCTGTTGCACACTTCCTCCGTCAACCGGTCGTCGCCCAAGGAAAACTTGAAGGCAACATCTACACTGAATTTACGACGCAGAGAAGCGAGAAGACATTCGTCGTCGTCAATGGTCACGACATCGTGCGTTTCCAACACCGCACCAGATCGTGTCAAACACACAGGCACGCTCCATCCTTTGAATAGAGTTTCATCTGTACCGCGAGCTTCTGTTAAAGTGCCGAAACTGTTCCCGTAGTGGTCGTTCGCGTCTAAAAGCAAAACGGATTTTTTTCCAATCTTCGACGCGCTCGACGCGATCAAGGACTCCGCGAGACCGGTGCCGAGAACGATGACGTCGAACGCGCGCGTCGGGAAAGACTCGGCGGGTTCATTTTCGTCTTTTTTTCCGTCGTTCTTTTCTTCGGTCATGTGCCGGAGACGACGACGAATTTGGTTTTTCGTGTGAAGATATTTCGTTCGTTTTACAACAACAGTTTCTTCTAGTGCGAGCGTCTGTTAACATTTTTGGCCTGACGCGTGCCGATTTCGCCCGTTAACGGTTTCCTCGGATCTAAAACTTCGTAATCGTCCGCGGAGGCTAAGTAATGCGAGGCTGCGGTGCTTTGACCGCCATCTTTGTCGAATTGTAACGAGTGCGCTCGCCAATCTTTATCGTCGTCGTCTGAATCGTCGTCTTTGCGTATTTCGTTGCCGTCTTCGTCGACGTCTTCCATGTAGTACAAACCTTCCGGGACGAATTTGGAGACGCCGACGAAACCATCGCGTGCTTTCTTATTGCTTTCTGCGTTTTTGTTTTCTCCTCCTTCGTGTAACTTTTCGTTGAACTTTTGTAATTTAGCCAGCGTATCTTTCTCGCGATCCACGACTCTTCGATTCCGCAGTTTCGCCTCGGCGCGTTTGACTTCGTGGTTGGACATGAGCGCTTTATCGTCTTCGGTGACAAGCGCCTTCCCTAGTCCTAGTTTCTTCAGTTTATTCTTCTTGTGCCTCTCTCGCTCCAGTTTCCTTTCCGCTTTCGCTTGCTTCTCTCTCGCTTTCTTCGCCTTCTCGATGCGTTTGCGCTCCTCCTCGGAAATGTGCACGTTCATCTCCGACAACATCGCCAAAGACGATTTCTCGCCGCCGTTTCCTGATACTTTCTCTCTTTTCTCGCGCATTTTCGCTTTCATTTTTTCCTCTAAATCTTTCGCTTTCTTTTCGTTTTCTCTCGTTTCCTCTTCCGTCTTTTTCAAAACATTTCCGTACTCCTCGTCGTCCACTTTGGCGAATTTCTTATTCGACCCTTCCTCGACGACGTCGTGCGCCGACGCAATCTTCTGCTTCTTCGCTTTCTTCTCTTTCCTCTCGTCCTCGTCTTCCACCACTTCCTCGTCGTCACCAAACGATAACAACCCCACGTTTGCTTTCTGCTTCTTCTTCTTCGCTTTCGGCTGTTCCTTCTTCTCCTCCGACTTCTCCTCGGGAACCGCGACGACGATATCCGCGAACGGATTCCACACCACCTCCGTCCGTACAATCCTCGGCAACGGCTCCCCAACCGGCGTCTCTCCTTCGCACTCGCACTCTGCGATTCGTTGGACGTTATAAAACGTCTGATTTGCGACTTTCCCGAAAATCGTGTGTTTCCTATCCAGATGTCTGCACTTGTCTACGGTGATGAAAAATTGCGACCCGTTCGAGTTTCGTTTCCCTTCGTTCGCCATCGCCACTTGGCCTCGCGCGTTGAAGGAAATCCTGCTGTGAAACTCATCCTTAAACTTCTCGCCTTCTTTCCACCCGTTTCCTTTCCCGGTTCCGGTTTTATCTCCGGTTTGTACCATAAATCCTTTCACGATGCGGTGGAAGATATTTTGTTCGTAATACTTGCTCGCGCAGAGTTGCACGAACGCGCGACAGGCGAGCGGACATTCCTTGGAAAACAGTTCGATGTCGATTTCCCCGTGCGTGGTGTGGAGGATGACTTTGCCGGAAGTTGGAGGTTCCAGAGAGTACACTTCGGACATGAGTAGTACTGCAGTGGTATTCTCTCTCTCTCTCTCTCGCTTCTTCTTGGTCCTCTGATTCGTCTCTTTCCGCGCGGAAAAGAGCGAAACAATCTGTCGCATTTTCGTCACTTTTCCGCTCTCGAATTGGAAAACAATCAGAAGGCGGAAGTTTACGACTCACGAAAGAAAGCCGAAGGGAGGGCCTTTTGCGCGAATACTTCGAGAGGAGGAGGAAGAGGAGGAAACAGCGCTTTGTCTTTCGAGCAGCGCTCTCGACTTTTCGCCGCGTCGTGGTTTGGTTGTTCTTGTTGTTCTCGCAGAGACGCGGTGAAGCGAGTCACGGGGAAGCCGCCAGCACCAACACCAACACGTTTACCGGACGAGAAAGACGACGGCCGTGGCGTTGTATTCGGGGAGAGGATGATGCGCGAGGAGAAAGGATTCGACGAGAATAAAGCGAAAGAAGAAGGCGCGATAAAAGTCGGCGCAATCGTCACCTCTTCGCGAGGGAAACACAAACGAATCGTGTACTCGCAAGAGGAAGCGAGATTGCGAACGGTGAAAGATGTCATCGAACAGATGGTGGAAGCGGTGAAAACGAACCAGACGCTGAACTTGAACAACGCGAAGAATAAAGCGGCGAAGAAATACGGCGTGGATGGGACGGTGAGACTGACTGAGATCATATCTGCCGTGCCGGAGGAACACAAGAAGAGCTTGTTGCCGCAGTTGAGAGCGAAACCGGTGAGGACGGCGAGCGGCGTGGCGGTGGTCGCGGTGATGTCCAAGCCGCATAGGTGTCCGCACATCGCGACGACGGGGAACGTGTGCGTGTATTGCCCGGGCGGGCCGGATTCGGATTTTGAGTATTCGACGCAAAGTTATACCGGGTACGAGCCGACGAGTATGCGCGCGATTCGTGCGAGGTACGATCCGTACGCGCAAGCGAGAGGGAGAGTCGATCAGTTGGCCAGGTTAGGGCATTCGACGGATAAAGTTGAATACGTGTTAATGGGAGGGACGTTTATGAGTTTGCCAATGGATTATAGGGATTATTTTATTAGAAATTTACACGATGCGTTGAGTGGAGCGACGAGTTCGTCCGTGGATGAAGCCGTGAGGAGTTCGGAACACGGGAAACACAGATGCGTTGGGATGACGATTGAAACGAGGCCAGATTATTGTTTGGGACCGCACTTGAGGCAAATGTTAAAGTACGGGTGCACGAGACTCGAAATTGGTTTACAATCGATATACGAGGATGTTGCCAGAGACACAAACAGAGGACACACGGTGAAAGCAGTCAATCGATGTTTTCGCGAGGCGAAAGATGCCGGGTTCAAAGTCGTCGCGCACATGATGCCAGATTTACCGAACGTTGGCATGGAGAGAGATTACGAATCGTTCTTAGAGGCTTTTGAGAACCCCGAGTTTCGCATGGATGGGTTGAAGTTATATCCAACCTTAGTAATTCGAGGTACCGGTTTGTACGAGTTGTGGAGAAATGGCTTTTACCGTTCGTATTCGCCGGAAAAACTAGTCGATTTAGTGGCGAGGATTTTAGCGCTCGTGCCGCCTTGGACGAGAGTGTACAGAGTGCAAAGAGATATCCCCATGCCGTTGGTGACTTCTGGTGTCGAAAAAGGAAACTTGCGCGAACTCGCTATGGCTCGAATGGCCGAATTAGGATTGAAATGTCGCGATGTTCGCGCTCGTGAGGTTGGAATGCAAGACATCCACAATCGAGTGTCCCCGAAGGACATAGAATTAGTACGAAGAGAGTACACCGGGAACGGCGGGTGGGAAACGTTTTTATCGTACGAAGACCCGAAACAAGATATTTTAGTCGGCTTGTTGCGTTTGCGTAAGTTGACCAAAAACGCTGGTAAGAACAACGTGGAATTGAAAGGAGGGAAAGTTTCGATGGTGCGCGAATTACACGTCTACGGTTCCGCGGTGAAAGTATCGACGCGAGAGGCTGGACGGTTTCAACACCGAGGCTACGGCGCGGCGTTGATGAATGAGGCCGAAAGAATCGCGAGAGACGAGCACGGATCGACAAAAATGGCTGTCATTTCCGGTGTCGGGACGAGAAATTATTACCGCAAGTTAGGATATGAGTTAGAAGGACCGTACATGGTAAAAAACATAGATTGTGCAATGTAATAACACGAAGAATAAAATTTAGAAATCATCCTCGACGGCGTGCAACAACTCGGTTTGACACAACACGCACGCATCCGCAGAGAAGTGACACTCTACGATGCACCTCTCGGCGACGTGCGCCAACCCAAAATTGTACACCGTCTTCAGTAAATTGAACGCGCCATCGATTTGATCCAGCTCGCTCGTCACCCCGTTACTACTCACCAACGTATCTACATCACCTCTATTTCCTAACTCGTCGTCATACCTCGTCGCAAACCCTTCGTTTGGTCCTAACCCGATGCCGTAAATATCCACGCTCGCGCAATTCAAAAGCGCAAACATAATCGCCTGCGCTTCCGTCGTCATCGGTGAAATACCTTCTATAGCCTCGGCCAAAAACTCCATAAACTCCGGGTGAAAAGCTTCTAATTTTAAACGTTTCTTAGTGACTGCTCCGACACCGTTATCGTGCACTCTGTGCATCCTCGCAAAAGCTCTCAAGGAATTCCCGTTGGTAATATTCGCAATCAACGTCTCTTCCGCGCCTTCGCGAATGTATTTTTGACAAAACGGTAGCTTGGCATCGCCGCAAATTCTCACCGTAGTTCGCGACCCGACGCTTTGCTCAAACCCGCGCGTCGGTAAATCGTCGACGCGAATAATCGCCTGGTGTTGATCGATATTCGGTCCATTTTCGTAGGAGAGTAAAACGCCCGATTTCCCAACTACCGCGCAACTCGTCCACGGCTCTTCCTTCGGCGTCACAACGTCCGTCTCCGCTAACCTATTCAACACCGTCTGTTCGACTGTCCCTACATTTACGAACCCTTTCCCCGAAGCTCCACTCTTCCCGTCTTTATTACCGAACAACCCGCCAATCAACCCGCCGCCCGCGCGCGCGTCGTCGCTTCTCTTTGACGGCAATTTCACCGTCAGCGCGGAGACTCTCGCCGTCCCTGCGCTCCCACACGTCTCCTTGTTCAACGTCACCGCGCCTTCAAACGCAATACCTTCCGTCGTATCCTTAACCTTCCCTACTCCCTTGCTCGCTTGCTCCCTCGCCGTCTTTTGCGCCGGGCTCAACAACCTTAACATCTTCTCTCGCGCGTCCTCGTCTTCACCATCCGCATCCTCTCCATCCACGTATACTTCCGGTAAATCGATGTGCTCGTCGCAACTTTTCCCTCCGTACAAAACTGCGCACACGCACACGTTCTTCACGCACGTCGCGTGTCTCCCGCACGCGCCTTTCTTGTCCAAAGCGCACCTGTTCCCACCTCCCGAATGTGTTCGAAACCACTCCATGCCGAGTTCCACTCTCCGGTCGTGTTTTTGCGTTTGCTTCTCCACGAGTCTGAACGCCTCCCCTTTATACTCGTTGTTGTTCGTGTTCTTGGTGTTGGTGTCCTCCAAAATCGAATCCACGACGAACGCGCGCAACCCGAGGAAGACGAGGACGAAGACGAGCAACGCGAGGAACGCTTTTGGAACATTCAAATTGTTATTGTTTTCCAATGATGTTCTTCCACGTAAATGGGACTTCATTAAATGCGACGGACGCATAATGATGATGGTATTGCTGATTGTGTGTGTCTTCTCTCTCGCAACGAAGAGCGAGGAATCAATCAGATGATGCGCTTTCAGCGCGCGCGCGATTTGTGTTGCCGTTTCTCTCTTCGTGGAGGAAAGCAGGAAACATAAAATTTAGGGTTGCGTGTGATACCCTAAACACAAAATCGAGCATAAAATACGAGCCCTTTGCGCCTTGTGCCACCCACACTGCCTCAAAGAGAGAAGAAGAGCTTTGAGATGATTCGAAACGAAAGGAAGAAGAAGAACAAGAAGAACAAGAACGAGGACGAGGACTGTTTGAAACTCGCGTTCGTTCTCTCCTCGGCGTCGTTTCAAGAGGCACCGTTTGATTCTTCTTTGTCTTCTTCTTCTTTTTTTCTCAGTCAACGAAGAAGAAGAAGAGGAGGACGAGAAAGCGAAAAACCGTTAGTTACGTTTTCTTCTTCCTTTTCGTCGTCATCGTCGTTTAACTGGAAAGAGATTCGAAAGAAAGCGAGAGAACGGACCGGGAAAGATTCGGAGTGCGCGATTTGCCGAGAAGAGTTTGCGACGACGATTCAGACGAGCGCGACGACGACGATGGATGATGATCAAAATCGAGGGCAAGTGTTGACGTCCTGTGCGCACTGTTTCCACGCGCAGTGCTTGAAGTCTTTCGAGACGTTCGTGGAATCGATATCTGAACGACGAAGATGTCCGTGTTGTCGTGCGGTCGGGTACAGAAAGATTCGGATAAGTGACGCGAGAGACGAGTGCATTCGACACGCGGCGTTGACGATACAGAAAATGTGGAGAGGACGTCTCGTTCGAAACAAACTCGGACCGATGAACGAGAACGCGCGAATGACCTGGATGGCGAATAAGCTCCGCGCGTTACGAAAGCGAGTCGAGAGAAGCGCCGAAAAGAGGAGAGAGACGAGGAAACAACAACTCGCCGAAGAAGAAGAAGAAGAAGACATCGACGAATCTTCTTCTTCCGACGAGGATTCCAACGATACGAACACCGACTGGAACGTCGTCATCGCCAAATCGCTCTCCCTGGAAAACGACGAGTGTTCTATTTGCGCGCTTCGCTTCGCCGCCTCGAAGACAAACGCTGTCATTTCCTCGCAAAGAACCGACGATTCTCCTCCTTCTTCTCCTCCTCCTCCTCCAAAGACGACGAAAGTCGCGTACCTCAGTTGTTCGCACCGGTTCCACAGAAACTGCCTGCGAACGTTCGAGAGGCATTTGAAATCTATCGGCAGAGAGATATTTTGTCCCTGCTGTCGCCGAGCGAACTATTCCCGAAAATGTTTGTAAATGAATGAACTTTGTGTTTTTCTTAATAACTCTCTTCTCTCGCTTTCATCATCATCGGACGGATGGTATGGGTTTGCGTTCGCGGTGTTCACATTTTTCGTTTTCCTTTCTCTTTACGAGTAGACAAACTTTTCTTTTCTTCATCGAACCTCATTAAAACCCACACATCACATCGTTTCAGAGAGATGACGTCTTTAAACTTAGACTTTAGCGTGCTCGACCGGCCGGTTCGTAAAGAGGCGGACGAGTTGACTTCGACGTAAGCGTATTGATTCGGTGTTTTGGTGATTTCTTCTTCTGCGTTTGCATCTTTTGCGCGTTGTTGCTGCTTCGTTTTCTCTCCTTTGAAACGATCTCATCATCGTCTCATCGTCTCTTCTTCTTCTTTGCGTCGAAAGTTGCGGTGGAAAGTCGTTGATCTGTGGAGATATCGCAGGATTGTTCGTTCGTTGAAGCGTTTTAGTCGTTCTGTATCTGACCAGTGATGATACTCTCTCTCTCTCTCTCTTTCTCGTCCTCACACAATCACATCAAAACAGTTTGGAAAACGACGTCCTGTGCGGCATCAACACGCACGATCAGTACTTCACGATACCTCGAGTGGAAGACTTCTCTCGCTTCCAGAAAGACGTCGTCGAACACGTGAAACCACAACACGGGACGACGACTTTAGGCTTTATATTTGAACACGGGATTATCATCGCGGTGGATTCTCGCGCGTCGCAAGGACCGTACATCAGTTCACAAACGGTGAAAAAAGTCATCGAGATCAACCCTTTTTTACTCGGGACGATGGCGGGAGGCGCGGCGGATTGTCAGTTTTGGCAGAGGAACTTAGGGATTCAGTGTCGGTTACACGAACTTGAGACTGGGAAGAGGATTACCGTGACTGGTGCGTCGAAGTTGTTGGCAAATACTTTGTACGGGTATCGCGGACGCGGATTATCGATGGGGACGATGGTCGCCGGTTGGGATACGACCGGACCGGGATTGTTTTACGTGGACTCGGATGGAACGAGATTAAAAGGAAAGAGGTTTTCAGTTGGTTCGGGGTCGTTGTTCGCGTATGGTGTTTTGGATCAAGGTTTTAGACACGATTTGAGCATAAAAGAAGCGGCGGAGTTGGGGAGAAGGGCGATTTACCACGCGACGTTCCGAGACGCCTTTTCGGGAGGGACGGTGAGCGTGTATCACGTTGGACCGGACGGATGGACGAAGATGAGCGGGACGGATGTAGGAGAGTTGCATTACGAGTACTATCCGGCGGACGCGGTCGAAAATCCAGAAAGACACGGTGGGGGCGAAGGGGACATTTTTGTGCCCAAGAAGAGAGAGCACGAGCAAAACAGAGAGGACGGAGAAAAGAAGAAGGATTCGTCGCCAGAGGCTATGGAGACGTAATCAATAGTTGAGTGTGTAAAATCTACCTAGAAAAAGCTACGTTATATCATTAAATACTACTACCAAATTCATTGTTCAACTACCATTAGAATGACTCGATGCAAACAAACTTTACGCGACGACTAAAAATTGCGCTTCCTCGATTTCGCGCGATGATGCCTGCGACTCCTTCGCCAGATGAAGTAGTCCATGAGTGGCCAAATACAAAATATGCACAAGACTTGCGTGTGAAACGCAAAGTGATACGCATTCAAAGAAATGCCGTTCGCGAAAAGCGAGCGCTTTAGCAAGAGCAACGTGATGACATCGCTGTAACTCTTGATGTCTTTCCGTTCGCTCGTCGTTTCGCCAAGCGTGTATGAAGCGAAAGGCGACGCAACGGAATGTTTCACCAAGCTCGTTTCGCCTTTGCGCAACGATGTTCTCAATTTCCGAACGAGAATAATAAAAGCGACGGATGATAGCGTCAACGGAATCAATTTCTCGCGAAGATAGTTAATGCGAACGTTCATGCCAATAGCCGTGAACGCTAAAGCGTGCGCTGCTCTTAGTAGGTCTGAACCAACTACTTTGTTGTGAGTTTGTTTCTTCTTACCCTTGTGCTGCGATTCCAAGTCACCGTTATTTTCGTCTTTTTTGGCAAAATTACCGCGCTTATTTTCAAAGTCGTCGTCGGTATTTACACCCAAGCTCTCCTCTCCTCTGCGATTGTGATGACACGCAATCCCAAACGCGAAAGCACCCAGTTCGTAACCTAAATTGAACATCTCAGTCAGCCGAGCGAAGAACAAGCACGTTGCACACATAAAAATCAGTTTCTTCTCGGCTTGATAGTGCTCGCTCGCGTGTGTTTTAGTATTGCTATTCCATTTCGTCGCAACGCCGGCGCGAACCTTATCGCGGCCACTAAAACGCGAAGCGACGACAAACGTCACGAACGACGACATGACGAGCGCGTACACAATATTCGCCACGGACTGAGAAAACAAGATCGTCGTGTTCCAATTTCGTGCAATTGCGAATGCGATTCCAGTCCACCATCGCATGATGTTGCTCTCGTTCAATTCGTCGTTTGTTCTCTTCGAGGATTGCGGTGAGGTCAGTGAGGAGAGATGACTGGATTCTTCACCAGCTAAACTGTCCATGCTCGTCGTGCTTCCACCGTTACCGTCTAGTGAATTCGCACTGTCGACCAAATTCGCACTACTTGATTTGCTCACGACGACGACGGAATTGGACCCATCAAAGACAGATATCGCGCCAATCACTATCCCTTTCAAGATGCCGATTTTCGTCGCAACCCCTAACAGCGCGCCGATGAAGGAACTTATCGCGACATTTGCAATCACAATAGAACTGCTTCGACTTCGACGTACGAAAGAAAAATATCGGCTAGTACTATTCCGTCCAATCTTCTCAAATATACTCGCATCACACAATCGACCGACTGAAAAACACAGCGCGATTACGCCAAATTCTCCCAACGTCTCCAATTGCACCGGCTCGTCCACCAAGCGCAAGCCGAAAGGTCCAACCAATGCACCGCAAACGAAGAAGCCTACGAAATCAGACGACGGAGCACTTTGAAACATCTTTCTATTCCTATTTCCACCGGTAACTACAATCGAAAATATCAACGACATCACCACGCTAAACACGAACACGCACACGATATCTCTCGTCAAATTTGAATCCGTTTGCATCGAAGTCTGCTTTCTCTTTTCCGTTCGTTCCAAAACGTACTCGTTTCCTTCGCTATCTACCAACGTCTCCGCTTCTCCTCCTTCCGCTCTCTTTTCGCTCTCTCGACTCAAAGCTTCATCTATTCGCAGTAAAATATCCTCGGTTCTTGACACCAACGCTTTCATCTTCTGCTTCCGTCTCGCGCGCTGCGTCATGTTCGCCTCCACGATATCAGAACTCACAGCATCGCTCTCGTTCGAACTGCTCGCTTTCTTCCTACTTTTCTTCATCACGCTTTCGCTTCCTTCTCTTACTCCACCGCTCTCGCGTTCCAACTTTAGCAACTCTTCCTCTTTCTCCTTGTGATACTTCTCCTCGTCCAAATCGTCGTCCGCGAATTCCTTCTCTAAAACTTTTTCCATTTTGTGCGCGATGGTTCTGTTGTAATTGAACGCGCGCTTATCTATTTGTGGTGGAGCCGGTGGTGGTTCGAGAGAAGTCGTCGCTGTTGTTGTCGACGCGTGTCTTCTCCTGTCGTCTTTATGCGCGTGACTACCCCGCGATGATTCGGTTAGAAGAAGCAGAAAAAGGAACGAAAGGAGGTAATGTATCATTTTCCAAAACGAGTGATACTGAGAGCGTCTCGTCCTCGTTCTCGCGCGCATGATGACTGACAAACGCGCACCACCGCGTTCCTTCGCCTCTCCCCGTCTCAGTGCGCGCGCGTGTTCGCAATACGTTTAAAACTCGTCATGATTGATTGCGCGTGTTAAAAATTCGTTTTTCGATTTTATGCGGAGTTTTTGAAAATGTTGTACAGGTTTCAGTAATAATACAAATACGAATACATCGCATAACAATAAATAAAACGCGCTCTGCTACCACAAACCTCTCTCCGCGTTGGTGGCATCATTCGTCTTTGCCCCTTCGTTTTTCACGGGTGGAGGGTTCGGTCGCATCAAAGGACTCGTTTTATTAAATCCAACCCTTTTCGATACGGAGCGTTTCGGCGACGCGATGAGCGCTCGAATATCGGAGCCGTTCTTCGGAACAGAAGGGATAAAAAAGGTTTCCCCGTTATTGAAGTCGTTGTCGATGTTGCTCTCGTCGTAATCATCATCTTTTGCGTCAAAGAATGGTTGCTCTTTCGATATGGTTGAGGAAGGTACGACGCTTAGTGCATCTTCCAACACCCGAAGCTTTCGCGAGGAAGAGGATAACTCGCTTTGCAACCGTTCAATCTCTTTGGATTTTGCATGCAAGTCAGCTTCGACTTCTTTACGCTTTTCAAACTCCTCCTTGAAATTAGTCTCCGTGGCGTCAACCTTTGATTTCATAACGTTCATTATTTGAAGAAGCGCTTGATTTTGCTCGTTCAACGCCTTCGTCCTCGTGTCGAACAGTTTTTGCAACTTTTCGCGAACGCGTTCGGATTCGATGGAGATGGCGATCTCTTTCTCCTTTTCCATGCGCTTTGCGAGCGCCCGCGAGTTGTCAGTGTCACTAGTGGTGTTCACACCTTTATCCGTTGAAGGTGGCATACTGCTCAGCTGAATATTCTCCACCGTCAATTCGTTAATTTTCAAAGCCGCCGCTTCCAAATCGTTCTGCATCTCGTCGTAATCGTTAACGAGCTGTTGCATGCTCGCGCTGATTTGATTCGTCGTATTCTTCGCACTTTGTAAACTTTCCTCTAGCTGCTCGATTTCGCTCGTCTTAGCTTCGAGCTCGCGCATGGTTAGTTCTAAACTTTCCGTGGCGACGTCGCGTTCCTCTTCGCGAGTTTGTAAAAAGTTTTGTGCGACCGCGAGTTTCTCAGTCAAATCTTCCACGCGACGTTTCAACTCGCTAGATTCTTGGTAACACGTTTCCACCGCGTTCTTGGCGTCGTCAAAGCACGCCTGCATGGCTTTCTCGTTGGACGCTTTCACGTCCTCTTTCAACGTTTCTATTTTCTGTTTGTAGCTTTCTATCGTTTCCTTGATTAACGCGTTCAAACGCATATTTTCAGCTTTTAAACGCGTTTCGGCATCGAGCAATACACGTTTTGAAGATGAAAGCGTTTCAACGTCCTCTTGTAACTCCACGTTTCTTCGTAAGCTCATCTCGAGACGTTTTTTGAAGTCATCTTTCATCCCTTTCTCGCTTTCTATTTCATCCTTCAACGGCTCGCTTTGAACTCTGAACACCTCCAACTCCGCCTGGTACTTTAATCTCTGCAGCGTCTCCTTCTCTAAGGCGTCCGCGATATCTTTCCTCGCTCGCTCCGCCTCTCTACTCTTTCTCTCGTAACTTTCCTTTTCCGCTTTAGCCACGGCGCACTCTTTCAAGGCCTCGTCCATTTTGTCCTTTGCAAACTGCGCTTCCGCCACCGCGGCGACTTCCGTTTCCGAGGCTCTCGCGCCGAATCGGGCAACCGCCGCCGCGCCTCGTTCGTTCGCCTCGCGTTCAATCTCCGTCGCTCTGTGCTCAAACTCCATCCGCATCTTTTGAACTTTCGCTTCATATTTCTCCTTTTCTCTGCGCTCAATTGACTCTTGACTTTCCTCTTTTCGTTTTACATTTTTCTCTCTCTTTTCTAAACTCGCCTTCGCTTTACTCGCTTTGCGCAGCACTTCGTCCCGCCATTTCATCGCCCGACGTTCCATTTGCACCTTCTCTTCCTCGAACTTCTCGCTAATCCTCTTCTCGGCGGTTTTCATTCTTTTCTCGGACTCCTTTGCCGCCTTCGTCTCCTCTTTCGCTTTCGCTCGCATCTCGTCCGCCTCTTTCTTACACCTCTCGTACTCTCGCTTCGCGTACTCGTTCTGCTTGGCGATGACCGTCGCCCGGTCCCCTAAATCCACAAAATCGCGCTTCAATTCGTCCCGTTCGCGTTCCGTCTTCTCTAAAACCATTCTCAACTCCTCGTTTTCTTTCATCGTTTGTCCGCTCGAACTCGTCAACTCTTCACATCTCCTTCGTTCGTGCGCTACTGTTTGCCTTTCTCTTGCGCAGTCCGCCCTCGCCATTCGTACATCTTTCTTCATCACGCGCACTTGCGCCTCGAGTCGCTCGAGTTCAATTTCGAGCTTGGACACTTTCAATGATTCCGCCACGTTTGATGTTGTTGTTGTTGCCATCGTTCGCCAGCGTCGTTCTTCTTGCTCTGCTTGTTTCTCTCGATGATTCATCTGTTTCGCTCTGGAATTGATTTCAACGGCATTTATTGACGCCGTCGTCGCTGCGTTTTCTCGTCCAGTCCTTTCGTTCGCGACTCCGTGCTCTTCGAGGAACGATACGGCTTCGGTTGTTGCGAGGCTTATTTTATCGAATCTGTCGCGCGGAGGAGGACGTTTTCGCGTCGTCGTCTCGCGCGTGTGCATTTTGAATGTTTTGTTGTGAGGGGTGTGCGAAGGGACTTTTTGAATTTTCAGAACAAAACCAACGAACCATCAAACCGAAAGACGCGCGACGACGTAAAAGGTATCGAGACATTCCGGAGCCGAGAACGACGACGAGCGCTTGCGTTTGCTATAGTACCGTGAATATGACTAAAACTCTACAAAAAGCTCTCGATAAATCTATCACATTTTCTCATCACGAAGCAGCCGCCGCGCGACTCTTTTCGAGCGCTCGAAACACCGTTTCCGGCGACATCGATTCGCCGACGTCGCACGCGATTTCTTTCGTCACCGCGACGCCGTCGTCTTCTTCGTCGTTCACTAACACGGATAACTGAGCCACTCGGCATTTCAACGTCTCGCTCAAAAATTCCAACACTTCTCGCTCCAACAACTCTTTCGCGTCCGCTTTTTTCGTCGCCGAGATGGAAACCTTCTCGGCGCTAATATCCATCACCGAGCACTTCTCTTGCCGGTCGATCACTCTTACCGAAATGATGAGTTTCTTCCCTCCTTTCCCTCTGCGTATGCACGGTGGCACCGGTAACAACTCCACCACCTCTCGAGTAGTATTCCCTTTCTCTTTACCGTTCGTCCCCGCTTTCCTCGCTTTCTCGAAACTCCTCAACGCGCCGTCCAACACGTACAATTTCACACTCTCGTCGTTGCACTCGTAACACACCGGCACGTCCCCGCAATAATAACGCGTTTGCTTCTCAATGCTCTTCCCGTTGTCTCTTCGAATCGCCGTCGTTTTATTGTCCCGCTCTCGCTTCGCTCGTAACCGGCAGACGTACTTCGTCCTGTCTAAAATAATCGACCCATCTTTCCTTCGTCTCGGGAGCGAGAAGAGATTGCAGTCCGTGATTAAAACGGGATTGGAGCAACACGTGCAGTAATACGTTTTCAGTGCGCTTTTATCGTCATCCGTTTTCGTGTCGTTGTCGTCTTTTTTGTGACGCTTCTTGATGAAATCTTCGGAGGAGTACGCGATGGTGGAGCGTTTGCCCATGAGTACTATTACTATTATAATTCTCTTTGACGACGACAAGGCAACAAAACAGCCGACGAATAAACGTGTTTTGAGAAAGAGAGAGATGAAATGAACCCCACGCTCTGCGTTCAAACGAAAGCGCCTCGTTGTTGTTGTCGTTGTCGTTTGATGTGTGGAGGAGTTTGTGTGGAGGAATTTTGGTTTTTCTCTTTTCCCTTCATTCTTTAATTAATTAGGCAACAAAAAAGCTTAGAGTATACGAGAGGCGGTATAGGTCCGACGAGAGGGAAAGAGAATCCGGCAGAAGATAGTGTAGTAGCGAACGGGTTGAAGAAGAAAAGTAAGCTACGTGTTGTAGTAATTGCTGCTGCCCTTGTGTATTTTGTGTTTCATTGCTATACGCTTATCGTGTCTATCTAATGTGCTACGATGACCCCTACGGTACTATAAAACTTTTTCTAACCGAGCGCGACGACGAGCGTATCGAGCTTTCGATGGCTCGTCCACGATTCGCGTTCTCGAGCATTTCATCTCCAAAGCAGCTTTGAGCGTTAAGAGATGGACGGAATACGGATCGAGCGCTCTCGTTCGGAACGATTTCGGCGGGACGAGCATTTCGTCTGTTTCGCTACCGTTATCTGTTTTGGTCTCGTCTTCGCGTCGTTCGTTGCGTTCCAGCAACACTTTCTTCCTGTTCGTGCTGGAAATCGTGACGGAATTCTCAAACGCTTGCGCGAGTTCTGGTGCGTTTTCTACATCGCGGCGTTCCATTTCCCTCAAATCATTGTCGTCATCGTCCGGTGATAATTTGAAAGCCTCGGACAGAGTAAAAGTCAATTGAATGCCCCTCGTATAGGAACTCGTCGCCGAGACTTCGATGTAAATTATTTGCAAAGGATAAAACTCGCGCTCGCCTTTATTAATAGAAACGCCGCCGAGTCCGCACGGATCGAGCGTTTTGACGTCTGTTTCGTCACGAAGGAAGACATTGCCTCGTAAATGCCAACTCGGCAAAAACACTTTCAAAACTTCTCGTTCTTTGTCGTAACTTTCAACCATGGCGATTTTCGTCTTTGCGTTGTCCAGCATCGAGAAGGCGAGGTAAACTTCTGAAACTTTCCTTTGCACGACTTTCGACATTCGCGTGCGCTCGTTGAGATGATCCGCGAGATCGTGCAAAATTGATTTTTTCAAAAGGTCGTCGCTACGCTTGGCCGCTCTGCAATCACCGATGGCACTCAATAACTGTCGGTGCGCGATAATATCCGCATATCGGCGAATCGGCGACGTAAAGTGCGTGTATAAATCGACGGCTAAACCGAAATGCGACGAAGACGTGGCCCCGTCGCACACGCAATATTCAGCCTCTTGCATCTTCTGCGCAGCGTTGCCGCGGAAGAACGCCTCGGCGGAGGCGCGAGAATCTGTGGATAAACGGATAGCCTTCGAAAGCGATTCGTTCAACGAAACGCCGCTGGAACTATCAAACGAGTTAAAATTTAAAAACTCGCGGCAATATTTCTTGATGTCGTCGAAGGCGTCCGCGGCTGGCATTCTGTGTCGGCGCACGAAGGACGCCTCGAGAAATTTCGTGTGAATGCGTTCCGCGCAGGCACAATTTGCTGAAATCATTAGTTCTGCAACCGTTTTCATTGTGTGAACATCACGCTTCTCCGCAACCGCGGTTCTTTTTGCCGTCGAAAGTTCCTCGCGGTCGCCAGCATCAGCATGCGTTTCAAACCTCAACTCGGCGCTCGCCAATTCTAGCGCGCCGTTCATTTCTCGCACTCGGCGTCTGCTATTCGCAAAAGTTGTCAACACATACAAAGCGTCGTAAAAATCACGCACGTTGTTTTTGCATCCCGCATCGCCTCCATCTAACAAAGCTTGCGCCGAATAATAATCGATAGCCTTTCGGTTTCGAATGATTGAACGACCAAACCAGGGTTTCCCTTCAATGCGCAAGTCCTCATTCACGAGCCAAACGCACGATACCGCTAATCTGTCCTGTCCTTCAAGTAACGAACACAGATTTGCAGACAGAATTTCCGGGAGCATGTCAATTCGCTCGTTGGGTAGGTACACGGTCGTGCCTCTCGCCCTACCTTCCGCATCTAACGCAGATTTCTCTCGGACGAAGAACGACACGTCAGCAATGTGCACACCAATCTCGTAACCACCACTTTCCAACTTCTTTACACTCAGCGCGTCGTCAACATCAACGCATCCAGGCGGGTCGACTGAAAAAATACACGTCGCGGGATCCTTTCTAAAATCTCTTCGAGTATCGAGTTCTTCGAGCGGTATCGTCCAATCCGACCGAGGTAATTCCGAGTTCGCTTTCACCCCGAATGGCTCTTTGCGAATCATACAACTCGTCAACACCGCATCAACTTCACCTTTGAAATTTCCAACGTCACCTATAACTTCCAAAAAATGCGCATCCGGGAACGTTTTCTGTCTCGACCAGGAGGAAAAGCGAACCGAGAACACTTTTCCTTTTAGCGTATCCGGAGCATTTTTGAACATCTTAAACCGAGGCAGTTTACTCGACTCTCTCGGAACGACGAGAACGCTGTTCCGTTGTGCCAACCGAGAGTCATCTGAGTCGTGTTCATCGAGCACGCACGTAAATTCCATTTGCTTTCGCGACACGACATAAACGACCTCGTTCGTGTTAACGTCAACCGCAACCGTATCGAGGTGTAGAGCTCGATTCATTTTGACTTTTGAGTCTATGCGAATAGAGTTATTGACAACTGCAGACGTCCGTTTGCTATCTACGCGCATTTGTCCAATTACTATGGTACCGTTTGCAATACCTTCTTCTACCTCTACTCGTGTAATGTACTCAGAAAAGGTACCGCCTACTTCCATATCTTCCTCTTTTTCGTTTTCCTCTTCTTTCTCTTCGAGCGCCGCTTGTACCTTCGACATCAAAGCTTCGTTCTCGGGATGATATTTTTGAATGTACTCGATTACGTGCATTGTAGTCACGGCGTTATCTTTCACTGCGCTTTTCGTAGGCTTTGTCGTGAGTACAATAACCTTCGTTTTCGGTCTTCTCGTCGCCGTCTGCACCTTCTCGGCGTAAAACGCCGCGGTCGCTTCAACCAATCCACATCCACTTCTCTTCGAAAGCTCTCTGATCTTTCGACTGTGCAAATCATCAAACAAAAAACTATCTTTCCGCGAATCTTCGTATACGCTTCTCATCGCTCGCATCAACCTCGGGTTTGAATTAAACTTCTCCCTCGCTCGCGTTTCAACGCTCTTACACAAGATACAATCTCTCGCTAAATCTTCCCAAAACTGCGCTCCTAACACTCCGATGACGCTCGCCGACGACGGCACGAGAAAAAAATCGCACCGCTCGTTCAGTGCCGTTGGTGCTCCATTTTGCCTCTCGTCGCAACTTACGCACCCGGGAAACCCGCACGAAATATCCTCTCGCAAATACACCTCGTTTGAAGTCGTTTGCAACACCATTCCCCTAATTCCTCCTTCTCTTTCTGCCACTAACTTGCGCCTTTTTTCACCGCCAAACACACGCGCTCTTCGTCGTCTGTTTCTTCGAGTATCATCGTTGCGGCCCATTTTAGGCGCGGTGCTGATGTTTCCTCATCAGAGAAGAGAGCTCTTCTTATATCTTTATTATGAGGTGAAAAGGAGTTTTGGGGGAAAATATCAAAACGGAAAGCGACAGTTGGAATGCACTCGTCATTGTTGACACACCACGCGATATAGATAGAGCATGAAAGTGCGACTGAAAAGCAAAACGAAAACGAAGAATAGCGATGATGATAATAATAATAATAAGGCGATGATCGAGAAGCGAGTAAAAGAGACGCGAAAGGAAGTGCAAAAGAAACGCGAGAAGAAAATGGAACTTTTGGAACGATTGAAACGAACGAAGGAAGAGAGAGTGGCGAGAGAGATGCGGATCGCGCGGTCGACGATCGCGACGACGACGGGGAGGGGCGAGGAGGAAAGCGAGGAGAGGACGACGACGACGACGCCAAAAGTGGGAGCGAAGAGGCGTTCGTATGCGCGAAAACAGAGGAGCAGTGAGAAGAGCGAGAAATCACCTAGCAACACCACCACCACGAGTGGTGGTGGTAAGAGTACCGCGCAAAAGCGAAAGCGAAGGCTGTCGAGCGAAGGAACTCCGAATCGATGGGAGGCGTATTACAAGCGAAGATACTTAGAATGATTTATATATGAAATTCAGTAGTCGCGTTATTTGCTTTATTCACAAAGGCATGATGTGGTTTGGAAATGGATCTCCCAAACGCTTCACATCGCGTAAGTAATAACGAAGAGTAGACGACGAGAGAGCTTCTTTGCGCTACGGCATAAGGCTACGTTCTATCTATTCGTCATGCTTGTTTCAAAGTTCATCGTGTGCAGGATCGTCCGGGTCGTAATCTTCGGGTGGTTCCATTCCTGGCGGGAAGAGCGCGTCCGGATCTTCCACGTTTTTCCTCGTTTCTCTCGCCCACTCGTCCGCCTCGTCGTCTTTCTTCTTGCGATCAGCTTCCTCGAAGTCTTCCTGCATGCGCTTCTCCTTCTTGCGAGATTTCTTGCCAAACAATTTCTTGCCGAACGATTTCGCCTCTTCTAACGAGTCCGTGATGACGATGTTGTCGAAAAACGAACCCGCTTTGACTTGCCACAAATCGAATCCGACGTGCTTTAAGTTGCGCATCAACGCTAACGGCTCGGACTTCGGAACGTAGTTTGGATTTTTAATCATCGGCGCTTCCCACGGTCCTCCGGAATACTTTGGATTTTCAATCATCGGTTGCGTCCACGGACCTTTGTATTCCGGGTTTGGAACCATCGGTGGTTCCCAGTCGCCATCGATGTCGTCGTCCCAATCGTCCGGTTTCGGATGTTCCGGGTCGGCAATGTTTTCAGGAATATCGTCGTAGCCTTCCGGTTTCTCAGCGTCTTCATCGACAATCATTCTGCGATCGTCCCAATCGTCTGGTTTCGTCGCCGATGGGTCAGGAATTTCTTTCGGTTCCAAAATATCAAACTCGTCCTCGATATTCTTTTTGATTTCTGATTTACCATCGATCAAAATCTCAAAATCATCGTTCGGATGAATCACCAAAGTGTACACGTGCGTCAACTCGTCCGTTTTCGCTTTCACCGTCGTCTTCATCTGGTATTGCTTCTCGTTCCCGTGTTCGTCGTGCTTGGCCAAGATAAAATGTACTTTCTTGATCCCTTTCCCGCAAATATCCGGTCCAAACATGATGTTATACGGCGTCGATCCTCCAAAATTTTCCATCTCGCTCGATTCCGGTAAAATTTTCACGTACGCGCCTCCGCAGTCGATGTTTTGTTCGTGCTTCACCGAGTACTGCACCACGAGGTCTTTCCCGTCGTTATCGAACACTTCGTCCGCGGACGAGTAATAAGCGAAAAAGCGTCCATTCGTTTGCGTTTTGAACCCTTTGTTCGCCTTCGAGTCCGTTTTTTTCCCTTCGTGTATCGCCGTCGTCACTACGAATTCGCCAGCCATATTTTCGTCTTCTTTGAAGGTGGATTTGTGCCATCTCGACGACGCATCTTCGTCTGTTGTGTTTACACGATATCAAAACGAAAAGCATTGAAACCGTAAAGTCAGTATAAAAGAGGCAACAACACGACGTCTCCAAAAGAGATTGAAATCAGATCGAGCGCGCGAGTCGGCTCTGTTTCCCTCTCTTCTTCGTCTCAATCGAAACTTGTTTCGATTTTCTTCTTCCCGGGGAAACTTAAACAAAAAACGCACCATCAAAGGTCTCCGAAAAGTGAATCTTCGCGTCGGAAAGAAGCGCGAAAAGCAGCAAAAACAGCAGCAGTAGCAGACAAGTCGTCGTCGTCGTCGTCCGCGTTCTGTGCGTCATCGTCATCTTTTTCTTCTTAAGTGCGTTTGATTTTTGTGAAGAATTTCAATCGCTTTTTTCCATCGCGAAGAAAAACGTCAGACTTTTAGGGAAAAGAAAGAGAGAGAAACACATCTCGTTATTAAAAATGGAAGTCGCGGACATCGCCATCGCCCCACTGAAAGAGTTCATGAAAGACTCCGTGCGATTAGTGAAAAAGTGCACGAAACCAGACCGACGAGAGTTCACGCTCATCGCGAGCAAGACGGCTTTTGGTAAGTAATGTACTCGTTTACTACATTTTTATATACATTTTTCTTTCCGATCGGAGCGCATTTTCATCTCTCTTTTTGCGCTGACTGTTGTGTATTCTCTCTCTCTTATTCTCTCTCTTTCACAGGGTTTATCATGTTTGGGTTCGTCGGGTTCTTCGTGAAGCTCGTCTTGTGAGTGTTTACCTTCTCTCTCTCTCTCTTTTATTCTCTCTTCGCGTTCCCGGGATTCATGCAAGAAGGTGTTGTCCTTTTCGGTTGAATTGGACGTTCGAGACTCCTTCCCCCAAAAGGAGTGAAAAAGGCTGATTTCTTCGCGTTCCGCTTTGCGAAGAAGTGGTGTATAGAGTACTGACAAATGTTCCTCTCGTTTCTTCTTCTTTAATAAATAGCATTCCGATTAACAATATCATCTTATCCTCTTAATGTTATGTGATGAGCGATTGAAATTATTATGCGTTGAACTGTTTAGCTTTAAAAATTCATACATGTGAAACTCGTTCTGAACTCGTAAACTAATAATCCTCTGCGTTTTTACAATTTGGTTCTGTGCTTTCTATCTACTTTTATCTATCTAGTTTCTACGCGAGAGCGCTTGCGCTCGTGCTCGGTGATGGACTCGTCCGCTGTTGATGCTTGCGGTGGCGGCTGAACGACGTCGGATGATGGTTTCTCTTCCTCGACCTTTTGTACTTTCGACGCCTCTTTGGAATACACGCGACAATCGACGCCGCAGATATCAAAGGTGCCTTTGAGCTTCTCGAAGAACGGCCTAGCACCGGGAGGAGATGCTAGTAGTACCTCTTCAACGACGCCAGTCAACGCAGACGTTGCTTTGACCTCGAATTGTGGCACCGTTTGCGATGAAGCTTCGTTGTTGGACAATCGAGCTTTAAACGCGTGCGATAGCACGTACACCGGTAAAGGTAACTTCGTCTCAAACTGTAGAACTGAGCTTGTCCTTTTTGCCGCCTTAACATTGGAAGGAGCAGATGTTATCGTGCCATCGGCTGCAAACATTTCGCTCGCGCTATCTGTTGCCATGATAGTGGTCGTATTTTCACCATCCTTGATTGTCACTAAGCCCATGGCGGTAACCGCTTCCGCGGCGATGTTATCAGTCTCGTTGATGTGCTCTTCTTTCGTATCATTTGCTAAGTCGCCCTCATCGATGAGTTGATTCTGATCGTATGAAGTCGTTGATTCAACTTTCGAAACCTTTGTGCCTTTGCTTCTACCTTTGGTCTCTTCATCACCGTACTCCCGTGGTCTTCGCGTCGCCATACCCGCCGTATTACTACTGTCTATATTCATCTGTTGCATGCGCTGTTGCGGAGGCGGTAACCCTTTCGGGAGAGGCGGTGGTGTTGGAAATCGGCGATGAATTGCATCCGAAACGCCAACTGTAGGATGAAACACTAATGTGCCTTTGACTTCACCAACCGTTGCTTCGCCAATGACGACGACATTTCCTCCTTCTCCCGGCGCGTTGTTATTACTCCTTTGCAAAAACCCTCTCCGGTGCTGCGAGGATATCTCTCCTTGTTCGTTGTTTCCGTTTTCGGAAAACACGCCAGAGGAGAGCGCCCCACTGAACGTGTTCAACGAATTCTTCGAGTTTGTGTTGTTGTTTTGATGGTGATATTGACTGCTATTCTTGGTGTACTTTTTCTTCTCAGCGGTCATAATTTTCACCTTCATATCACCGAGCACGTTTTGTAACTTGAAGTGAACAAACTTTGCAAACTTTTCGGCCGCAGATTTCGTCGTGAACTTAACGAACGCGACGCCTTTATTACCTTTACCAACGCGAGCGTATTCCAGTGCGGCGATGTTCTTCCCATCTTTTCTTTCATTTTGTACTTCTTCGCTTTGTTCTTCTTCCTCGTCGTCTTGGTTTCCTCCCGAGGCCATACCTGGAACCGTCACTTTCACCAAATCTTCCGGTTCTAACTTGAACTCTTCGTTTTCCAACACTCTCATCACGGCTTTATTCAACACATCATCCGTGCAGTCCTTCGGCGTGACTATAAACAACCGCGAACCTTCCGGTAACTCGTTCATTTGATTATTATTGGTAAACTGCATCGACGATGTCGTCGTCGTCGTGGTTGTCGTCGTCAACGTCGTCGTCGTCACGGTCGTTGCCGATGGTTGTTGCTGCTGTTCCCGTTTTCTCGTCTCTTCTGAAAACACCACCGTAAAATGTCTCTTCGGCATGCCGTCGTTCAAATCAACCAGCGACGACGAGGACGACGCCAAATCCTGTTGCTTTTCGCGTTCATCGCCATCGCCAGTAGCAAGAGCAGTATTCTTCGACTGCTTCTCTTCTGGAAACGCCAACACCGCTTTTTGCGCATCTGATTCGTGCATGAACGTCACCCACGCGATACCTTTCTGCGCGTCGCTTTTCACCTTCGTCACCGGTCCAAACGCGTTCGAGAAATACCGTTCCAATTTTCCAGATTCCGCGCCGCGACCGCACACCACGAACACGCGAGTAGAAGTATTCGGCATCGTTCGTTACCTTTCGTAGATGTTATCTCTCTTCAGAATTCGCGTCGTGTTGATCGTTTGTGTGACACATGCTGCAGATGACGAGAGAGAGAAAGAGAGAAAACAGTGTAAGTTGAGGATGAAAAACCCGTAATAAAGTCCTTTCTTTACTCAACATCATCAAGAATTGGAGAAAGAAAAGAAAAAATGTCGCGTTCATCGCGTCTTTCACCATCGCACTTTAAAAGCGACGCGTACGAATACACGTCGCCCAAACAAAGGTGAAAGGGAGACCCGACAAAAAACGCCTTTACGGTATCAGACCGTCGTAAAACTCGACCTCATCTCGACGGGAAATAATGCAAACACTGCATAATTCCGGACGAGAAAAATCGAATCCCCTCATCAATCGATGAGAGTGCGAACCGGTCGAAGGTGTAGTTTACTGTGCCGCAGAACGTAACGCGAGGACGAGTGGGAAGAGTATTCGTCGTCCTCGCTGACTTGGTTCACGGATTTTGATGCGTAAGAGTAAAAAATCGACTCGAGAAAAGAGAAGAGAGAGAGAGAGAATCGGAGAGAAAAGCAAACCCACCTTTCTTTCTTTCCAAGAGAGAAGAGACGAGAGTCTTTTGCGAAATTTTTTTTTGTGACGAATGAAAAAATTTCAGAAAAATCGAACGAAAAAAAAAAAGAATGAAACACAGATGACAAAATCGTCATAAAGAGCAACCCAACTATGTCCAGCGGCGGAACAACGTGGG
>Ga0181597_10000738_pt1 | contig 36691 bp, 32 predicted proteins | sample 041ome_5_FD_148647 | JGI IMG/M metagenome (GOLD analysis project Ga0181597, IMG submission 148647) | Coastal salt marsh microbial communities from the Groves Creek Marsh, Skidaway Island, Georgia - 041403US metaG (spades assembly) | ecosystem: Environmental > Aquatic > Marine > Intertidal zone...
ATCACCTTTAAAGAGAACTGCCCAGATATCAGAAATACACGGGCTATTGATGTATATGAAGAGCTGAGGTCCTACAGTGCAAACGTGGACGTTTATGATCCATGGGCTTCTCCAAGTGAAGTTGAGGAGGAATTCGGCTTTAAATCGCTACGTGAGATTCCTAATAAAAAATACCACACCGTGATCCTTACAGTCGCCCACAAGGAATTTATGAATTTAGATCTAAGATCCTATTTGGTATATGCCGGTATCCTTTATGACGTTAAAGGAGTTCTTGACATAAATGAAATAGACGCAAGATTGTAATGGCAGGTAAAATTAAACTACTAATCACAGGCGGAGCTGGTTTCATAGGGTCTAACCTTGTAGAGTATTTCCTCAATGATGAGCGCGTTTCAAAGGTTCGAGTATTGGATGATCTATCCAATGGTTATTTCTCGAATATTGAGGAGTTCATGGAGCATCCGCGCTTTGAGTTCATAGAAGGAGATATTACCGATTATCAAACCTGCTTGGCGGCCTGTGAAGGAATACATAAGATTTCGCATCAGGCAGCTTTAGGCTCTGTGCCTAGAAGTATTGAAAACCCGATGCGTAGCACTGAAGTCAATGTTCTTGGCACCGTTAATGTTTTACATGCCGCTCATGTAAAGGGTGTCGATCGGGTTATTTTGGCTTGCAGCTCTAGTACTTACGGAGATCATCCTGGTTTACCCAAAGTGGAGGACCGGATTGGAAATCCATTGAGTCCTTACGCGGTAACGAAATATTCCGTAGAGCAGTTCGCTGATGTATTTGGTAAGACCTATGATCTCAATTGGGTAGGTCTCCGCTATTTCAACATATTTGGTCCCAAACAAAATCCGGATAACCCCTACGCGGCGGTTATCCCAATCTTTGCAAAGGCCTTTTTGAATAATGGTGATATTACCATCAATGGTGATGGTATCACCAGTCGTGACTTTACTTTTGTAGATAATGCGGTTTACCTCAACGATTTAGCCCTATTTACGGAGAATCAAGCGGCCCTAAATCAAGTCTACAACGCAGCTTGCGGCGACCAGATTAGCCTAAATGAAATGGTGGAGATGCTAAGAGAGATTTCAGAAGGCAATCCATTGGTAACCTACGGTCCAGAAAGAAAAGGTGATGTGAAACATAGCAAAGCCGATATCTCCAAGGCCGTAGAGCTTCTGAACTACAGTCCTAAGGTTCGATTTACGGAGGGACTTGGAAAGGTCTATGCCTGGTATAAAGAAAATAAAGTCTAAGACTTTTAGCAACCCCAAATGGCGAAAGTATTAGTTACAGGTTCAGCGGGTTTTATCGGAATGCATGTTGCATTACGGTTAGCCGAAGCTGGATACGAAGTGGTAGGTATCGATAATTTGAATACCTATTACAGCGTCGATCTAAAGCTTGCGCGATTGCGTAACCAAGGAATTGCGACCAATGAAATCCAATACAATCGAGTTCTTAAAGGGGCGAATAAGATTAGTTTCGTTCAAATTGATTTGGCCGATCAACATGAGTTGATCCAACTTTTTGAAGCGGAACAATTCAAATACGTGGTGCATTTAGCTGCGCAAGCCGGCGTTCGCTATTCGATTGAAAATCCACATGCCTATATCGATTCCAACGTTAAAGGTTTTCTGGATATTCTTGAATGTTGTTCCCGTTTTAAGGTGGAGCATTTGGTTTATGCGAGTAGTTCTTCCGTTTATGGAACTAATGAACAGGTTCCTTTTATGGAGGATCATAAAACCGAAGCTCAGGTAAGTCTTTATGCCGCTACTAAAAAAGCCAATGAAGCCATGGCTAATAGTTATGCTAATGTGCACGGACTATTAGTGACTGGCCTGCGCTGTTTCACGGTATATGGTCCTTATGGGAGGCCAGATATGGCGCTTTTTAAATTCACAAAGAAGATTTTAGAAGGAGATGCCATTGATGTTTACAACAATGGAAACTTGGAGCGTGACTTCACCTACATTGATGATATCGTTGATGGCATTACAAATCTGGTTACTCTAAATCCAAATAATCGCGCCGAGCGTCATGCAATCTATAATATTGGCCGTGGGAAACCGGTTCGTCTGATGGATTTTATTGAAGAGTTAGAAAGCGCCTTAGGCGTAGAAGCAAAAAAGAATTATTTGCCCATGCAGGCTGGGGATGTACCAAGAACTTGGGCGGATACTAGTCGACTTGAAATGGACACAAAATATGCACCAAAAGTAAATCTAAAGGAAGGCGTTGCTCAGTTTGTAGACTGGTATTTAGATCACTATAAGGTAAACTAGGCATGTATATAATCGCAGAAATTGGTCAGGCCCATGAAGGCAGTTTAGGAATTGCACATTCTTATATTGATGCCCTGGCAGGAACAAGTATAGACGCCATTAAGTGGCAAATGCATATTGCCGACGCTGAAAGCTCAGTTGAAGAGCCCTTCCGAGTCAAGTTTTCTTATGAAGATGATCGCCGCATTGATTATTGGAGACGGATGGAATTTACCCTTGAGCAATGGCGGGGCATTAAAGAACATTGTGAGGAAAAAGGAATGGAGTTTATTTGTTCGCCTTTTAGCAACGCCGCTGTAGATGCCTTAGAGCAATTGGGTGTAAGTAAATACAAGATTGGTTCCGGCGAAGTGAACAACTTTCTTTTGCTTGAGAAGATATGCAAAACCGGAAAAACCGTATTGCTTTCGTCAGGCATGAGTTCTTACGATGAGCTCCAAGAAGCGGTGGAGTTCGTACAATCGCACGGCAATGAACTAGTACTATTTCAATGTACTACAGCTTATCCTACCGAAGCTAAGGACTGGGGATTAAATGTGATAGCTGAATTAAAAAACAAATTTGATTTACCCATCGGTTTCTCCGACCATTCCGGAGGCATTACCGCCTGTACGGCGGCCGCGGCCCTTGGCGCTTCCTACTTCGAATTTCATGTTGTTTTTGATAAACGCATGTTTGGCCCCGATGCCAAAGCTTCCCTAACGATAGACGAAACGAAAGACTTATGCACGGCGCTGCATCAAGTGGAAACTGCTCTTAGTCATCCTATCGAGAAATCGGACAATTCCAGATTTACGGAACTGAAGGGAATCTTTGAGAAGTCTTTGGCGGTAAACCGTGATATGAAAGCGGGAGAAGTGATTTCTATGGAAGATTTGGAAGGAAAGAAACCCAAAGGATTTGGTTTAGATGCCTCCAAATTCCGCTCAATAATTGGTGAAAAACTCAATAAGGACCTCAAAGCATGGTCCTTCCTAAAAGAAGAAGATATATCTAATGGCTAAGCGTAAAATCTGCGTTGTTGTAACGGCTCGACCTAGCTACAGTCGTGTTAAAACAGCGTTAAAAGCAATCGATGAGCACCCTGAACTAGAATTGCAGCTGGTTGTTGCGGCTTCTGCATTATTAGATCGTTACGGCAGTGCCGTGCAATACATTGAAAGTGACGGATTCGAAATCAAGTCACGAGTTTTCAATATTCTAGAGGGGGAGAATCTAACTGCCGCAGCCAAAACTACAGGCATAGGAATCTTGGAACTCGCATCGGTATTTGAAAGCTTAAAGCCGGATATCGTAGTAACAATCGCCGATCGCTTTGAAACGATGGCTACGGCAATCGCGGCTTCTTACATGAATATTCCTTTAGCCCATATCCAAGGAGGGGAGGTAACCGGAAATATCGACGAAAAAGTTCGTCATAGTATTACCAAACTGGCCGATTACCACTTTGTAGCTTCTGAGGGCGCTAAGGAAAGAGTGCTTAAGTTGGGGGAAGAACCCGCCCAAGTTTACAATACCGGCTGTCCTTCGATAGACCTAGCGGCTGAGGTACTCGAGAATAGTGCATTCGACTTCGACCCCATTGAAAAGTATGGAGGAGTTGGTCGTTCTCTGGATTATACCTCAGACTATCTCGTGGTCATGCAACATCCCGTGACCACCGAGTATACGGAAAGCCGTCTGCACGTGAATCAAACCCTAGAAGCCATAAAGGAGTTAGATATACCGACTTTCTGGTTCTGGCCCAATGTCGATGCCGGTAGCGATGGCACCTCAGGCGCGATCAGAGCTTTCCGAGAAAAGAATCCAGACACCAATATTCACTTCTTCAAGAATATGGAGCCCCAAGATTTTCTACGACTCTTGGTTAACTCGTGCTGTTTAATTGGGAATTCCAGTGTAGGTATTCGGGAATGTGCTTATCTAGGCGTACCGGTTGTAAATATTGGCACTCGTCAAAATCGTCGCGACCGCGGTGCAAACGTGATCGACGTAGCCTACGATAAAGATTTAATTAAAGAAGCCATTCAATCTTGGTTAAACCGAGGAAAGGCCGACCAGTCCCAGGTTTATGGCGGGGGCGATGCCGGTAAGAAGATTGCCGATTTGTTGAAGGAAGTGCCCTTGCAATTTCACAAGACCATTATTTATTAATGGCAGTATTAGGGTTAATCCCAGCGCGTGGAGAATCCAAAGGGATTCCTCGTAAAAACATCAAGGAGCTCAATGGCTATCCGCTAATAGCTTACAGTATTGCTCAAGGTTTACAGTCGAATCTCATAGACCGACTCATTGTAAGCACAGATGATGACGAGATTAAGTCGGTCGCCGAGAAGTATGGCGCAGAGGTGCCCTTTATTCGTCCCGATCATTTAGCGAGCTCTACAGCATCTTCATTCGATGCCATTCTGCATGCGGTTGATTGGCTTGAGGAGCAAGGAGCGAAATATGATACGGTTTGTCTACTACAAGCCACAAGTCCTTATCGTCCCGAAGGGATAATCGATCAGGCCCTGGAAAAGTATCGACATGAAAAATTAGATAGTCTGGTATCCTTGCGAAAGGTGCCGGATCATTATAATCCGCATTGGACTTTTAGGGAAAAACCAGGAGGAATTTTTGAAACCTCCTTTCCTGGAGAATTAATTAGTAGAAGGCAGGATCTGCCAGCAGCTTATCACCGCGATGGTGCGCTTTACATCTTAAGTGTAGAGAGCATGCGGAAAACAGGCAAACTATTAGGACCTCGATTGGGGGGGATTGAAATCGAGAGTCCAGAACTAATCAATATTGATAGCAGCTCGGATTGGGAAGTCGCAGAGCGCTACATGAACTATGCTTCTTTCGGTTAACTACCATTACATACGGGAATCATTCGAAGCCCCTTTCCCAGCAATTTTCGGTAAAACGCCCGAACAATTCGAGGCTCAAATTGAAGAATTGTCCAAATACGGCAGTTTTATCAGTGCCGATCAATTGGATGATGCCGTTCGACAGGGTAAAGCCTTACCAGAACGATCTATTTTTATCACTTTTGATGATGGTTTGAAGGAACAGCTTGAATTCGCGGTTCCCATCTTGGATAAACTTGGCGTTCCGGCTTGTTTCTTTATCAATACCAAGGCCCTTTCCGATTCGTCCTTATTAAATGTTCATCTCATCCACTTGGTGCGCTCCCAATTAGCGCCAGAAGCAATTCTTGAGGAATTGCTCAAGCATCCTTCTTACCAAAAACTAACGGAGGAAGAGAAGGCCAGTCATCGAAGTTTAGGTATCGCTCACTACAGATATGATGAACCCGAGAATGCCTATTTAAAGTACATCTTAAATTTTGCCCTCAGCAGAGAGGATGTTATGGCACTTTTTCATCATTTGTTTGATACCGTTCTTGCTTGGGACATGAAGGCCGTTCATGACGATTTATATCTCAATGAAAATGATTTGATAACGCTCGGGCGTTCTCAGTTTATAGGCTCTCATAGTCATGACCATCTACCAGTAGGTGTTTTAGAAGAAGGGTTTGCTAAGGAAGAAGTGACTCGCTCCAAAACACTATTGGAAAAGGCTGGTCATTTCCCAAAAGGTTTTAGTTATCCATATGGTTCGAAAGAGGCGGTGGGTTCGGTACATAAATGGTTAGATGAATACGATTTTAGTTTCGCGGTTACCATGAATCGAGGCTATAATCTGAATCTAGATCAACCTTTTTTGCTTAAGCGCTGCGATAATAATGATGTGCCGGGCGGTAAGTCGTTTCAGCCAGAACTATTAAAAGGATTTTTAGCATGAGTGGAAAGCCACGCGTAATAATCATTACGGGAAATTCGAAGCGACACGAGTATTATGTGGAGTGTGTAGAACGTGAGTTAGATGTGATTCAAGTTTACGCAGAAACAAAATTTAGCTACGTCGACGCCTTTGCGGATAGCTCCTTTGCAGATGCCGTAGCTGACCATTTTAGTTTACGAGATGCGTCGGAGCAACTTTATTTCGGCAGTGCCGCTCCTAAGTCACCCATAAAGACTTTGCCTCGCGGTGGTGCCAATAAACCCGACGTGGTAAAGGAAATTATCGCTCTTGAAGCCGATTTTGTATTGCTTTTCGGTTCGGGAATTATAAAGGAGCCTATACTGGAAGCCTATCCAAATCGGGTGATTAATATGCACCTAGGCCTGTCGCCCTACTACCGCGGATCTGGAACTAACTTCTGGCCATTGGTCGATCACAAACCAGAATGCGTTGGGGCTTCGATTCACTTAGCGGTTTTGAAAGTAGATGCGGGAGGAATATTGCATCAAGTTCGACCTCAGGGTTTGAACCTTACTGATACCATCCATGATTTTGGCAACAAAACCATAAAATCTACATTGGAGGTTTTGCCAGAGATAGTGAAGAGGTATCATCGTAATAAGATCCAACCAGTGATTCAGGACAATCAAGAGGATCGCGATTACCGCAGAATGGATCTTAATGGAGAAGCTATTGCCTCGGTTTACGCCAATTTTAAGGACGGGATGGTAGGCACCTATTTAGCCGATAAACTTATTAGAGATGAGAACTACCCTATTGTTGAGGCACTGTAAATTGTTCTTTGAGAGAAGGACCATTTTGCAAGGCCGCCAAATAGCCCTAGTGGCCCTAATCTATCTGATTATTGGTGGGGCTCAGCCAGCGGAAGCTCAAGTTTTAGTGCAAGGGCCGGATCCCGCGGGAAGTACCGACTCCATTTTTGACAACCACGTATCTAGCCTTATACGCACGGGACACGACAGTTTGTTGATTGTTTGGTTTGGCGGTGTAGTGGAGGGGGCTACAGACAACGTTATTTACTCGAAACGCAGCTTCGATGCAGGCAAGACCTGAATGGTCGGCTTCTATTATCCGAGAAAGCATTTGGATAAAGGACTTATAAACTAAGTCTTCCCCAGCTCCCTAGAGGAACTTATGTCCTTACGGTTCAAGAAACGACCGGCCTAGTAGAATCTATATTAATCTTAAAGGCGGAATAAACCTTAGCATTAGTTTTTCCTGAATTGAACGATTTGAGCCACGCCGGAGCAATTTTATGGTTTCCTTTAGTTCGCTACTTAAGTATTAAGCCTTACCAGGACTTGGTCCATGCTTGGGATCGGGAAAATCGTCATGTCCTGGTAGATACATCTGCCTATTCCGACAAATTCAAACCTATTCAAGAAGCGGAACGGGAGCAGCTACTGGAGGTTTTTGATGAGGTCTATGTCCTCAAACCTTTTAAAAAACGTTACAGCAAACAAGGAAATATTAACGAGTACCTAAAATACCGTGAATTAAAAAAAAGACTGCGGGACTTGAATCAAGTGGAGAACTTTGCGTTAGGTGTATTCCCAACCGATTTCAGTTTTGAGTTTCGAGTTTTACGGAAAATTGCTCCAAATATAAAACTTGTGGTATTGCAGGTGAGTTTTAAACGGATTGAAAAACTGCGATCCTATGGGCTAAAGCATCGTATTAAAGCCTTGTTATTTGATAAAGTTTTGGGCGTCCCTCTTTTTAGGTCACAGTATCATTTTGGAAATCAAGACCTGAAAGCATGGTATTTGTTTTGGACTGAGAAATGGGCGAAAAGTATTTTAAAGCCGGACAAAACTAAGATTGTCATTGCCGATTCTACCATTGAGGTGGATTCCAGTGCTCCGGTGCGAGCTTTAGGTGAGGAATTAAAGGAGCGGATGCAGGATCGGCCATTGGTAACCCTCTTTTTAAACAAAAGACTTTCCATCGGAGAAAAGGCCTTTGAAGAGTATGCTGATTTTTATCAAAATCTGATAACGAGTTGTCCGGATTATTTCTTTGTAGTTAAGGTGCATCCTTATGAAGACCCGGAGTATTGCCGGAAGTTGTATGATATAGAAAGTCTGGAAAATGGTTTGATGGTTTTTTCAGAGTATCAGCCGCTGGACCTTTTAGTGAATTCACAACTGTTTATCACACAATGGTCTACCGCAATTTTGGATGCCATGATGTATCGTGTCCCAACCATTTTGGTTAACCCTAATCAGCATCATAGCATGCGGAAATGGTTTGTGGATGATTTTCCTTTTATCGTAACGGAGAAAGATACCTTACCCCATTCTGTGCATAAGTTATTGGCGGACAAGGAGGACTATTGGGTGACGACCCAAACATTTATCCTTGATTCCTTCGGTCCTTCCTTTCAAAATGGCCATCAGAAGGTGCTTACTCAGATGTACAAAATTATGGATGCCTAATTCTTGCGATGAAGGGGCTATTATTATCTAAAATCGACGCTTGGCTTGGGAAAGTTTGATGTGAGGAAGTATATCGCTGCCAATGAAACTTTAGGCCATACGATTAATTACCTAATCAATTCATTTGCGCGCAAAGGGCTTCGCTTAATTTCGATTCCAGTATTCACTTACCTGCTAACCCCCGCAGATTATGGGGTGATTAATATTTTCACCGCGAATGTTGAGTTAGCGGCTATATTATTCACCCTAAATGGCACGGTGGGCGTAGGGCGTTATTACTTCGAAGAAGGAAAGCAAGACTTTAACAGTTTACTGTTCACCTCAATGGTGTTTTCATTTTCCCTGCTGGCGCTATTTGGCATAGTGTTGAGTTGGCAGTCGAGTTTCTTTGCAGAATTGGTTGATTTACCGTCAGGAACGATAAAGTACATTGTTCCGGCATCAGTTTTAATTGTTATGAGTAATTACATGCTCGCGGTCTTTAGAGCTGCAGGTCGTTCTAAAGAGATTCGGAATTTTGGAATCCAAAAAACCTACGTGGAATTCTTTGTATCGGTGCTTTTGATTTTACTATTATCCACGGAATTGTACTACGGAAGAATATGGAGCTTTGCCCTTGCGGCAGGTATATTTGGAGCAATTGCATTCGTAAAATTAAAACCCTACATCGAGCCCAAGTTTCAATCTAAACATTTGGTCTACCTCTTTTCGTATTCCTTGCCCTTACTACCTGCGTACTTAGGAACCTTAATTCTTTCCTACTTCGATCGCCTAATGCTGAACAGCATGGTAAGCGAGGAAAGTGCCGGCCTTTATAGCTTTGCTTACAATATTGCGGGTCTACAATATATGGTAAGCAATGCCGTAATGAATGCTTGGGTTCCCAAGTATTACAAGCAAATGAAGACCGGCAATTACAGGGAATTGGATGAACAAGGTGTCCGGCTATTTAAAATTATCGGGCTAGCAACTTTTGCCTTGGTGGCCTTTGGGCAATATATTGGAATTGTATTAGGGAGTAAGTCCTTCCATGATGGATTAAGTATTATTCCAGTGGTAATAATTGGGCAGTTTTTTATGACCTTCTCCATTATTTACAAGAATAGCATTTCCTTTAGTAAAAAAACCATCTTATCTACCATTGCCATTTTGACCAGTGCAGGCCTAAATGTAGTACTCAACTATCTCTTCATACCGAAGTATGGCATGGCGGCAGCAGCTTGGACTACCCTTGCGGCTTATATGGTACAGGGAATATTGATGATGTATTTGGTTCGAAAATTTTTAAAAGTGCATTCTTTGAACCCTCGTTTTATTTTACCTACGGTAGCTTATATCGTTTTGGCTTCAGCCATCGCGGGAAGCTTTTACTTCTTTGATTTAAGCTACTTATTAGATATAGTTCTTAAAACTCTGGTCCTGTTTGGGGTCAGTTACCTTTTGTTTCCGGGCCAGTTGTTTTCTATTTTAAATCAGCTCAAGTCCAGGATTAAATAAAACAAATAGCGTTTGCGCTTAGGCTCAAATCCCACAGGGAAGGGCATTTTTTTAAAGCTTAAAATAAAGAATACAATATGTGTGGTATCGCCGGATATATTTATCGAGATAGATTAAACTCAGATGTACTTGAAGACATGATTCAGGCCTTGGTTCATCGGGGTCCAGATGGAAAAGGAACCTATGATTCGGGCGCTTATCGAGTTGGAATGCGTCGTCTTAGTATTAACGATTTGGAAGGAGGGGATCAGCCTTTATACAACGAGGACCAATCCATCGTTCTGCTCTACAACGGCGAAATCTACAATAGCCCCACCTTAAGAAAGGAATTAACCGCCCGAGGTCATGAGTTTAAAACAAAGTCGGATGGTGAGGTAATATGTCATCTTTACGAAGAAGTTGGAGATGCTGTTTTTGAGCATTTGGATGGAATGTTTGCTGCGGCCCTGTGGGTTGAGAAAGAGCAGAAGCTCATTATTGCCCGTGATATTCCAGGCGAAAAGCCACTTTACTACGCCCAGCTTTCCGAGAATGAAATTGCCTTTTCATCCGAAATTAAAAGTCTTGTAAAGTTCAAACCTCTGAACTTGACCCTGGACCATCAGGCAATGTGGGATTTTCCTTCTTTTTTATGGGTACCTGAACCACGGACCATATACAATGAAATTAAGGCGCTTCTTCCAGGTCATAAGCTAGTCGTTAGCCAAGAAGGAATTAGAGTTTCTGCCTATGCGAACAAATTCAATACAGAAGCTATTAGCCTTGATGATGATGCGGTAGTAAGGGAAACCCGTAGGGTGGTGGAAGAGTCCATTAAAAGTCGTTTACTATCCGATGTTCCTTTAGGTGCATTCTTAAGTGGAGGTTTGGATAGCAGCATTATTGCCGGTATTGCCTCACGTCACTTAGATGAGCTATCTACTTTTACCATTGGATTTGAAAACCTCGATGATCCTTATCATGGAAAAGCGGATGAATCAGAAGTTGCCGCAGAATACGCTAAGTATTTAGGTACAAAACACCATACCATTCGAGTTACAGGAAAGGATTTCTCCGATTTGCTTCCCCGCTTTTGTGAATATGGTGACCAACCTTTCGCTGTTTCCTCTGGTTTAGGCATTTTAGCGGTTGCTCGCGAAGCGCGTCAGCAGGGCTTAAAAGTTTTACTATCGGGTGATGGTGCGGATGAATGTTTTGGAGGTTATTCTTGGTATGCTCATTTGGGAAACCCAATTTTCAATAATGCCGGAGATGCCAGCCTGGATCCAGGTAATTTGTCATTTCAAAACTTTGGTGTACCTACCGAAGATCGTCTAAAAGTTCTAGCAGGAATGAGCCCGCAACGAAGGGCTTGGGCCTGGCATTATTATGCGAGTGAGACGGAGAAAGGACAATTGTTTTCCAATGATTTGAAAGAGTCCATTGCCAGTTCAACGCGCTATTTTGATGAATTTAAAGCTGGTGCTAATTGGGCTCCGGAAGATTTTATTGGGCAGGATCGTAGGTTTTACTTCCCTTTTGAGATGCTTCGCAAGGTAGATCGACTAACCTCTTCTTTCTCCATTGAGGGGCGGGTACCGTTTGCGGCGCCGGCAGTTTTAAGCCATGCTGATAAGTTACAGTACCGTCATATGGTATCCGGTAATCATTTAAAGTGGGTTTTACGTAAAGCCTTTTCCGATATTCTTCCCGAGGAAGTTTTCAATAGACCCAAGCATGGGTTTAATGTTCCTATTGATCATTGGATAAAAACGGATTGGAAAGATTTATTTGAACATGCTTTCTCTAAAGAGTCGGCTTTGTTTAAACAGGGCTTTATCTCAAGCAATGCCCTCGAAAAGGCCACCTCGCTAAGGGACGACCCCAAGCGGCTTAATGGCCATTCTCTATTTTGTTACATGATGTTAAACATGTGGTTGGAAAACCACGCTCAAATCTAAATTATGAAGCGTCCAGAAATTATCGCTGAAATCGGTCAAAACTTTAACGGGGATATCGATCTTGCCCTGGAAATGATCCATAAAGTAAAGGAATGTGGTGCAGACGTGGCCAAGTTTCAAGTCTATGATGCCGTAGCCTTGTTTCCAAAAGAAGGAAACCCTTGGTACGAGTACAATTGCAGCACAGAATTAACCAAAGATCAGATTTACCGTTTAGCCGAGGAGTGTAAAAAAGTTGACATTGAGTTTATGGCTTCCGTTTTTGATTTGGAACGAATCGATTGGTTGGAAGAAATTGGCGTTAAACGTTATAAAACAGCGTCTCGCTCCATAACGGATCTCGAACTGATCAATAAAATTATCGCTACCGGAAAGGAAACCATAATCTCATTAGGCATGTGGGATGGTGATGATTTTCCACAAATTAAAGGTGCTGACCCTAAATACCTTTATTGTGTATCTAAGTATCCTACCCCTTTGGAGGACGTGAAGCTAAGCGCGGTGGATTTCTCAAAGTACGCCGGGTTTAGTGATCATACCATTGGTGTTTCTGCGCCTATTGCCGCGATGGCCCAAGGAGCAGAAATCATCGAAAAGCACTTTACCCTTGACCAAAAAATGTATGGTCCAGATCATATTTGCAGTGCAACACCTGAAGAGCTAACTCAAATCTGCCAGTTCCGCGACGACCTGGTTCTTATTGGATAAATCAAGTTCTAAAACCATGACTAATTCAGAAGTGAAAATCACCGTTTATATTGCTTCTCACAACTATGGGCACTTTTTAAAGGATGCCATTGAGAGTGTTTTGAACCAGAGTGTTGAGAATTGGGAGATGATCCTGATTAATGATAATTCTAGTGATAACACGCGGGAACTAATGGACATGTACGCGGATCATGAGCGCATTCGCGTTTTTCATACCGATGGTATTGGCCTTCCCAGTGTTGCCAATCTGGCTTTAAAACATGCCCGCGGAGAATACATTGTTCGCTTGGATGGCGATGATATTTTCGACGAGAATATACTTTTGGTTTTAGGAAATTATCTCGATAAAAATCAAGATACGGCCTTAGTATTCCCCGACTATTACTTGGTGGATGATGACGGTGGTATTTTTCAATCGGAAAGAAGAGCTAAGGTATTTGATGAGAACCACATGTTGGATATACCAGCTCATGGTGCTTGCACAATGATTCGTACTGATGTGTTGAAGGAATTGGGGGGCTACCGCACGGATTTAGGGGCTCAAGATGGTTTTGACTTCTGGACCAAGGTTCTAAATCGGTATAAATGTGGAAATGTGAATGTTCCCTTATTCTACTACCGTCGCCATGGGAAAAACTTAACCAGCAGCTCACAGCGCATTTTTCGGGCTAGAAGAGCCATTAAAAAGGACGCAAGCGCCGCCATTCGTCAAGACGAGGGTAGAACCATTGCTGTGATTCCATGTCGAAAATACTACGACTTTACCACCGATTTGTGGTCGAAACCATTGGCAGATAACTCGGGAAGTTTATTGGATATTTCCATAAAACGATGTCTGGCATCGGACGAAATTGATTTGGTTATTGTAAGCAGTGACAATTTGGAGGTACAATCGGTGGTAAAGCAATATCAGCATCCAAAGTTGCGCTTTCATCAGCGTCAATCTAAAGATACCCTCCGCTCGCGACCCATTAGCATAGCTATTAAGGATATGATAAGAACCTTTGATTTGAAGGACGAGGATATTATAGTATTGTCCTACTTACAGGCCCCATTCACCACCATTGAAAGTTTGCGTGAAGCGGTAGATACCATGGTGATGAACGAAGCCGACTCCGCTTTTGCCATCAAAGAGATTACGGATACCGTGTACCAGCGTACGGCCCATGGCTTAAATAGCATTAATTATCGTGGTCAGTTAAAGGCCGACTTCGACATCCTTTACCGAGATGCTCGGGTGTCTACGGCCTTTAAAGTGGGGAATCTGAAGCATGGTAGTATCAACGGTTCTCGAAGAGTGCACTTTGTGGTGCCTGATGCTGAAACCCACTTTATTGAGAATAAGGAGGACTTTAATGTAGCACGCGCTTTATTTCAAATTCGAAAAGAAGAAGACCAATAAGACTATTCCCTATGATTTACAATATCATTGAAATTGCCAATACCCATAATGGGTCCTATGAATACCTTAACGATTTGGTCGACCAGTTTGAAGGTTATTCAGAGGGCTTTGGTCTCAAATTTCAAATTTTCAAATACGACGAAATTGCCAAAGAGGATTTCGTTAACTACGAAAATTTTAAGCGCTTTTACTTCACTTCGGAGCAATGGAGTCGGCTTATAACCAAGGCCCAAAAAACGAAGGAAGTATGGCTCGATGTGTTTGATTCTTATGGAGTTCAAATTCTGAGCGAGAATTTAGACAAGGTTAGTGGCTTGAAGTTCCAAGTTTCTTCGCTCTACAATTTGAAATTGGTAGATGCTTTAGCAGAGCTGGATTTAAGAGATAAAAAGCTCATGCTTAATATCGCTGCTCTAGAGATTGCGGACATAAAAACAGTACTGGCCAACTTTGAAGAAAAACTGGAGGTTCAAGAAATAGTTTTGCAGCTAGGCTTTCAGGCCTATCCTACCGAGGCTTCTGACTCCGGATTGGTAAAGATTAGTGAGCTTAAAAAACACTTTTCCAATCGACTGGCCTTTGCTGATCATGTGGAAGGTAGCACCGAAGAGGCGCGATGGTTGCCCGTTTTGGCCGCAACGCTAGGGGTAGATATTATTGAAAAGCATGTTATGCTTTCCGATCGCGAAACAACTATCGATTATTTTTCAAGTCTAAGTCCAGAAGCTTATGCTTCGTATATCGGTAATTTACGGCTCTTAGAGGCTTGTTTAACCCAACCCTTTATTAATGAACGCGAAGCGGATTATTTGAAGTCTAGCCTGCAAATTCCTTTCCTGGCCAAGGATAAGCAGGCGGGGGAATTGTTGAGTATTGCTGATGATTTGGAGTTTAAGCGAACCAGCCAATCCGGTCTTGAGATACCAAAAATCAAGTCACTTTTAGATGGGTATCATCTTATCGGTATACCCAATAAAAAAGGGGAAACCTTGAAGGCCTATAACTTTAAGAAAGCCAATATAGGGGCTATTATCGCTTGCCGTCTTAAATCCTCTCGATTACCGAAGAAAGCAACCATTAAGATTGGTTCGCAACTATCATCAGTAGAACATTGCATTAAGAACACCTTAAGGTTCGAGCATATTAGTCATACGGTTCTAGCTACAAGCACAGAGGAGGAAGATGCGCCTCTAGAAAATTACTGCTACTCGGATTCCGTGATTTTTCACAAAGGAGATCCAATAGACGTGATTGATCGCTATATGACCATCATCGACCGTTTGAATTTGGATGTGGTCGTTCGAATCACCGGAGATAATCCTTACGTTTCCTCTGAAATATTCTCGATTTTATTAGACTCCCATTTTAAGCAAGGAGCCGATTATACTTCCGCTAAGGAAGCTTCACCTGGTACTTCCGTGGAGATTATGAATGTGAGGGCGATGAAAACCATACAGGAATTCTTTCCAAGGGCCGACCAGTCTGAATACATGACTTGGTACTTCAAAAATAATCCGGACTTTTTCAAGCTTAATTATGTGGAATTACCCCCAGAGCTTATCCGAAATTACCGCTTAAGTTTAGATTACCCTGAGGATTTAGCCTTGATGCAGAAAATCGAGGAACACTTTGAATCTACTGGCGAAATTCAATCCACACGAAATATTTTCAAGTTTCTCGACGCTAATCCCGATGTGGTTGCGCTGAATGGAAATTTGGATTTCTCGTTTAAGACCGATCAAAAACTGATTGACTTCCTTAATGAAGTGACACGCATCCCGAAGTCAGAATCGTAAATGTGGCAAGAGTCAATTAACTCTAGAATTTAGCGCTAAGGAATTTCATGAGAATACCATCTAAAATGGTAGGCTTTTACGAGCAATTGGATCAAGTTGATGACTCTGGCCAGTTAAGCTCCTTGCTCCGATCTTATGCGGTAGTAAAGTTTAGCAATGAAATTCAGCCTGTTTCCTCAAAGCAAGTTCTACAGGATTTGCTTACCCTGGCCTTTCAGCTGGTTAAAGGTATTTTTTGGTCCTCCAAAAAAATCCACTTTCAAGCCGATTTGCCCATTTTCACATTTATGTCAAAGCGGCCTCATTTGTACAAAATGAATGATTTATTGGCTCATGAGTATAAGGAAGAATGTAATCGGGTATTTTTTTATAAGCCTGAGGACTTAACTCAAGAAAAGGGTTTTGTGCTTGCAGGGCTTCCTCATAAGATTTTTGGCACTGAGGTACGAAACAATTGGAAATCAATTCGGAAAGCACGGAAATTATTTAAAGTCTATTTGAAAGCGGAAGGTCTTAGTTTGCATCATAGGATTCCTTTTTGGGTGCATACCATTCGACAATACGCGGCGCTTGGAAGCTATAAAGACCTTTTTCGTCGGCTTAAGTTTCCTTTTGTAGTTTGTGAGTACGACCAATACAATCAGGTTGCCGCATTTATGATGGCGGCCAGAGAGTTTGGTATTCCTACGTATACCCAAGTTCACGGTCTCCTTAACACCCACTTTGCCTATACACCGCTTATTGCCAACAAAGTTTTCGCTTGGGGGAATTACCATAAACGCTTGCTCGAGTCATGGGGAGTACCGGAAAACCACATCTTGATTTCGGGGGCAACACAGTATCATCCTTATCCTGATATTGAAAGGGAAGAGCGCCAGCGAATTTTAAAGGCTTTAAATCTAGAAGAGCAGGTTATGGTGGTCGCCACAAACCCAATGAAGGAAGAGATTAGGGCGGCCCTTATAGAATTTGTTCTGGAATTGGCTGCGGAACTTCCTTCGGATTGGTCCGTAATTATTAGGCCCCATCCGTCTGAATCGTTAGCTTTTTACGAAGCTCCAGTTAAAGGTAAATCCAATATTCAAGTAATGAATAATGCGAAACTAAGTATGGCCAACTTGATGCAAATTGCGAATACTGCCCTAGTTTGGAATTCAGCGTTTGGGATTGACACCATGGTTAACCGAATTCAGACTTTTCAAATGAAACTTCATTTTCCAGATGATGGTGAAGTGAGTAGACTTGTGGAACAAGGATTGATACCGGCTTTTAAACGACCTAGCGATTTAATACGATTAATTAGTTCCAAACCTGAAGTGGCGGAGGGGCATTCTACCAAGATTAGCTCAAAGGAGTTTGAAAACTTTCGCAAGGAATATTGCGCCAACTTTGGAGCATTGGCCGCCCAAAAGATGCTTCAGCTTATTAAAGAGAATAAATAAAGCAGAAGGATGGCCATCCGTTTTATAGGGTAAAAGTGCTTCCAATCAAAATCTTTAGACTAGCTCGAAGGGGTTGGAAATTTGAATTAGGGAATAAGTCTATAATAAGCAAGGAAGAATTATCTTTGCCGACAGAAATTCAAGGTATAAAACCCTTACCTAAACGAAGTTAACCTTCAGCAATGCAGGTACTGCATATAATACTAAATCAATCGAATATAAATTTAAATCTTAAATAATGACAAAGGTTTTAGTTACCGGCGGTGCCGGATTTATTGGCTCTCATGTTGCGAGACACTGTGTGAATCTAGGCTTTAAAACTTACGTTTTAGACGATTTGAGTGGAGGGTTTACGGATAATGTTCCAGAAGGTGCGGAGTTTATAGAAGGTTCTATCAACGATCATAAACTGATTGATGCCCTTTTCGAAGAACACCAATTTGAGTATGTGTATCACCTAGCAGCCTATGCCGCAGAGGGATTGTCTCATTTTATCCGTCGATTTAATTATAATAACAATTTGATTGGTTCATTAAACCTCATCAATGCTTCGGTAAACACAGGTACCGTTAAGCGATTTGTGTTTACTAGTTCCATCGCCGTTTACGGAGCGGGGCAAGTGCCTATGTCCGAGGAAATGAAGCCAGACCCGGAAGATCCTTATGGAGTTTCAAAGTACGCCGTGGAGTTGGATTTGCGTGCTGCGCATGAAATGTTCGGTTTAAATTACACCATATTCCGCCCACACAATGTGTATGGTGAAAATCAAAATATGGGTGATCGCTACCGCAATGTCATTGGTATCTTTATGAATCAAATTATGCAAGATCAACCGATGACCGTGTTTGGCGATGGCGAGCAGACCAGGGCATTTAGTCATATTGATGATGTGGCTCCCTTAATTGCAAAATGTGTGCATAATGATGCTTCTATTAATGAAGTATTTAATGTAGGAGCAGAACAGCCTTACTCGGTGAATACCTTGGCGCAGATTACGGCTAAGGCCTTTGGTGTAGAGCCAAATATTAAGCATTTAGACGCACGAAACGAGGTGGTTCATGCTTTCTCAGATCACAGTAAGGTAGGTCGGGTTTTCGGTGAACAAAATTACATCACCCTGGAGCAAGGTATTAACCAAATGGCCTCTTGGGCAAAGGATAAAGGACCACGAGAAAGCAGCATTTTTTCTGCGATTGAAGTAAGCAAGAATATGCCACCATCTTGGAAGGCGGTAATGGATAAGAATCAGAAAGATGGCTAAAACCCTTCTCGTAACAAAGAGCTATCCTCCAGTGGTTGGCGGTAGCGCTTTCTTACTCTACGAACTTACCCGTCATTTTAAGTCGGAAGATTTAGTGGTGGTGCACGGTATTAATGATCCACCCGTTAATAGCAATCAGCGACTTCCGTTTAAACGCAAGCAAGTGCTGTTTTTTGGTTCCGGCATTAATACCTTACGGTTCAACCGCTATTTGCCGAAATGGTACATCAAGCTCATAAGACTACAGGTAAGAAGGGCCATCCGGAAAAATAAGGTGAATTCGATTTATATTCATTATCCCAATGGTGCTTTTGCAGTTGCGGCTTACTTGGAAGCTAAAAGAGCTAAAATCCCCTATATTTTTTATCAAGACATCCTCTGGGAAGAACGTGAGAAAGGAGCCGAACTTGAGCTAGCCAGGGAGTTTGAAGCCAAAGTGATAGCGCATGCTACCCATTGCATCGCGATAACGGAATTTGCTGCAGCCCATCAGGCGGAAAAGCATGGAAGACCCTTTCATACTATTCCACATACCCTGGATATTGCTAATGTTCCTGAGGGTATTTCGAAAACCAATAACCAAAAGAAAAGAATCCACTTTGCCGGTGGAATATACCCTCGGATGAATGAGGATTCGGTTTTACGCTTTATGGAGGCCTGTAAGCTATTACCGTTTGAGTTTGAGTTCGAATTCTGTTCACCGGATGTGCCTAAATCCCTTAAGGACTATAATATAGAATGGAAGTACCTCTCAAAAGAGAAGTTACTGGAAGCCCAGAGTACTTGTGACTTGCTGTTCCTACCTCAGGCTTTTGAGTCTTCTACAGCCTCCATGATAAGACATAATTTCCCTACTAAAACCATGGAGTATTTATGTTCGGGCCGACCAATTTTAGTGCATTCCCCTGCGGATAGTTATCTAAGCGACCTCTGTGCTAATATGGGTTTTGGGATGTTGGTGGATCAACCAGATGTAAAGCAGTTGGCTCAAGCCATTGAAGATCTATTATCTGATTATGACTTACAGGAAAGCTATGTCAATAAAGCCATTGCTTTGGCTAAGGAACGAAATAGTGAAATTTGGTTTAAAGAATTGGATTCCATCCTAGCGGAGTCTCGGTCTTAAATAGAACAAGGTCGCATTCCATGGAGATAGAACTTGGCTCATAATGATATTTGACTAGGTCGAAGGGCCTATTTACAACGATTAAGTTTATGTCACCTCAAAACAAATTTAAATTGCAATCCGATACTAAACTTCAGGTAGTATTGCTCGGCGCAGGAAGTTCCCAAAGAACTGATCTGCACTCGGCCTTAATGGAATCAGGATACGGCTCTCGCGTACTAGACTGGTTGCTTCAGGCTTATGCCGAGTTCAACTATGACCTGCAATTTGTAGTTGGTTATAACCTTGATCAATTGGAGTCGCGATATCCCGATTACCGGTATGTCCATAATACCGAATGGGATAGTACGGGGGCTACGGGGTCACTTTTTCGCGCTGCCCTGCCAGATACAGGACAACTTATAGTTACCTATAGCGATATTCTTTATCGGAAGAGCCTCGTTTCCGATTTGGCCAATTGTAAAAATGATATTACCGTTGTTATTGATTCTGCTTGGAAAGATCGTTATCAAGGGCGATCACAAGAGGATTTGGAATCAAGCGAAAAGGTAAATATTGCCAATGGCCAGATCACCCGATTAGGCCAACGAATTCATGCCGATGCAGCAGACGCAGAATTTATTGGTCTGGTTTCCATTCAGGGGGAGGCCTTGGAATTACTCAAACAGCTAAAAGAACATTCCCCCGAATTATTAGAAAAAAGTAAGATTTCGTATCTGGTGGAAGAAATGCGGGTGCGAGGCTTTAATATCGGATACATCGATGTATCCGGTGACTGGGCCGAATTGGATGATCCCCGCGATTTAGCGCATTTCGTTCTCGGTACCAAAGCCCAAACCCTCGATCGCCTTGCTGCCGTGGTTCGCGAGAGTACGATTTTAGATCAATACACTTTTAAGGTTAAAAGTTGGAATGAGGATGCCGAAGCCGTTATAGCGGGCATCATGGAGAAATTCTCTAATACTCGGATTGTCGCACGTAGTAGTGCCTTAACCGAAGATGGGTTCGCTTCCGCTAATGCCGGGGCTTATGATAGCATCTTGAATATCGATTCTAGCAGCGATGAGGCTATTCGCGAGGCCATAATTAAGGTAATCAACTCCTATCCCGATACCAATCCAAATAACCAAGTATTGGTCCAACCAATGCTAACGGATGTTCGAATTAGTGGCGTTGGCTTTACAAGAACTTTAAGCAAAGGAGCTCCTTATTACGTCGTAAATTACGATGATCAAACGGGGAGCACCGAATCCATTACCAGCGGCACCAGCACCTCCAGCAAGACCTTCGTCTTGCGAAGAGATAAGCTCGAAGGATTAAGCGGTCCACCCCCAGAAATCATTCAGTTATGCAAGGCTTTCCGCGAAGTAGAGGATCTTGTAAATTACAATTCGCTGGATATCGAATTTGCCATCGATAGTAAGGGCAATGTTTATATTCTTCAAGTACGGCCTATTGCAGTAGATCATTCTGAGTGGAATGTTAGCGACGAGGAAGTGTTCCGCTTAGTGACCAAAGCTGAAGAACAATTTGAATCACAGAATGGTGCATTAGCAATTGTAAAGGGCAACTCAGCGCTTTACGGATTGATGCCGGATTGGAATCCAGCCGAAATTATCGGTGTTAATCCTGGTAGATTGGCTTTTAGTCTCTACCAAGAGATTATAATGAATGATATTTGGTCGACGCAACGCGCCGAGTACGGCTATCGAGATGTGCGCCCCGTACCCTTGCTAAGATCTTTTGCTGGCCATCCATATGTGGATGTTAGAGCGAGTTTTAATTCATTCATTCCAGCGGAGATTAGTGATGAACTAGCAGATAAGTTGGTCGATTCCTACCTTGCCTTCCTCAGAGATCATCCGGAATACCATGATAAGGTGGAGTTTGATGTAGTACCTACCTGTTTCGATCTCAACTTCCAGAAATGGCGGAATCGACTCTCCGAAAACCAATTTAGTGCTGAAGAAATCAGTCAATTGGAGTCTGCCCTTCGAGTGCTTACGAATGAAGCTATTTTTAGGAATAATGAGTTTTTCGATCAAGTCAATAAATTAGAAGGTCGGTTAAGTCAAATACTAAAAGATCCAAACCCTCTGCGACGTGCCTATTATCTTCTAGAAGATTGTCAGCGATTTGGCACTCTACCCTTTTCACATCTTGCACGAAGTGCCTTTGTTGCGGTATCCCTCTTGCGAACAGCAGTTGAAAACGGGGCAATTTCAAATCAGGCTAAAGAAGACTTTTTAAGTTCTATAGAATCGGTAAGTCATTCCTTCACGCAAAGCATTTCAGATTTATCGAAAGGTGATTTGAGCATGGAGGATTTTTTAGCAGAGTATGGGCACATACGTCCGGGCACCTACGATATAACCTCAAAGAATTACAGGGAAGATGCCGAGTATTACATCAGGCCTTTGCTGAAAAATGTAAAAGATCATAATACGGCAGACTCGTACCAAGCAAATGCTTGGGAAATCGAAAAGGAGGCCTTCCTCAAGGCTTGTCAGGAAGCAGGTATTGAAGCCAACTTGGAAGAATTAGAATCCTTCATGCGCGGTGCCATCGAAGGCAGGGAATATGCCAAATTTGTTTTTTCCAAAAACCTATCTCTCGCCATGGAGGCTATGACCGAATATGGTGCAGACCTAGGTTTGGATCGGGAAACCATTTCGCATATATCTTGGGGTGAACTTTATAAGTCGGCCGATATGGAATTGGAGGCGGACCTCATTGCCGGCCACCTTGAAAATTTAGCTAAGAGTGGTTCCCGCTGGAAGGAAATTGCTTCTTCCGTCGAGCTACCTCCTCTTTTAACCAGCCAGCAGGACTTTTGGTGGTTCTATTATCCCGATTCCCAGGCTAACTTTATAGGAACAGCAAGTATCATAGCCGATTGTGTTGATATAAGTCAGGACTTTGATGAAGATACCGACTTAGAAGGGAAAATTGCCCTTATCCCAAGAGCTGATCCAGGATACGAGTGGCTCTTTGGTCGAAATATTGGCGGATTGATTACTATGTATGGCGGAGCAAATTCGCATATGGCCATTCGGGCGGCAGAGTTTAACCTTCCTGCTGCGATTGGAGTTGGGGAAAAAGAGTTCCAACGCATTGCCAAAGGCAGTATGCTCAACCTTGACGCTGCTAATCGTAAAATTGAAATTCTGCAATGAGAATTGCGATTAGCCAGCGTGTAGATATTGTTCCGCATTATCACGAGGTACGTGATGGTTTGGATCATAAATGGATTCCATTTTTGGAGCAAATCGGATTGCAAGTGGTGCTAGTTCCGAATCAATTGAAAGACCCTTCAGCTTATTACAGTGATCTAAGCATTGAAGGATTAATTCTTAGTGGTGGAAATGACCCAGCAAGCTTGGAACAGGCTACTAATGTATCAGAAGAAAGAGATGCCACTGAAGCGGCCTTGATTAAAACAGCCCAATCTCTGGGACAACCTATCCTTGGAGTTTGTAGAGGAATGCAGTATCTCTGTTTGCAGTTCGGAGAAAAGCTTAATCGAATTGAGGACCACGTTGCCCAGCGGCATCAGCTTATTTGTGAAGCAGACTTTGATTACCCTAATGGAATAGAAGTTAATAGCTACCATAATTGGGCCTTAACGGAACTTCAGTCGAATAGCCCCTTCCAAAGCATGGCCTATACTAGAGATCATTCCATAGAAGCCATAAAGCATCGAAGCGAGCCTATCCATGGCATTATGTGGCATCCGGAACGCGAGAACCATTATTCTGACTACGACTTAAACTTCTTTAAAAAAATATTTAGTCATGACTAAAGCTATTATCCTCGCCGCAGGGCAAGGAACCCGTCTTAGACCTTTAACTGATTTTATTCCAAAAACGATGGTGCCAGTGAAGGGGCGCCCAATTATAGAGTACCAGATGGATTGTTTTCGGAATAATGATATTTCTGAAGTACATGTGGTGGCAGGATATAAGGAAGATAAGTTAGTGGTTGAAGGCATCCAAAAAAAGCTAAACCCAGCATATGACCGGACCAATATGGTAGCTAGTCTTTATGTATTGAAAGACTTGTTTGATGGTAGTAGCGATATCGTGATTAGTTATGGCGATATTATTTTTGATGATGCAGTATTGGCCAAGTTGCTAAAGGAACATGGAGATCAAATTTCAATGATTTATGATTTAAATTGGCTGAAATTATGGTCTCACCGTATGGAAGACCCATTATCTGATGCAGAAAGCTTCAAGCTAGATGCCAAGGGGAATGTAAAGGAGTTGGGGAAGAAAGCAAGTAAAGAAGCGGATGTTGAAGGCCAATACATTGGCTTAATTCATGTGAGTGCAGACTTTGCTGCTAAATTCTTTGCCCTTTATGAGTCTTTATCCGGTAGCGACCAATTATTTGACGGTAAGGATTTCGACAATATGTATATGACCTCTTATTTGCAGATGCAAATTGATAAGGGGACTATCCTTAGTGGTATACCCATTGAAGGGGGCTGGGTTGAAGTGGACTCTGTGGAGGATAAAGAGATTTATGAAAAGATGATTGAAGACGGCAAGATGTCTGATATTTGTAAAACCCTAGCTTGAGATGAAAAAGCCGCACTTATTTTGGATCCTGATTGATTCTGCTCGGAATTATGAAACCGATCAAGATATGCGAGGTCTACCCAAGGCAGTAGTGGACTTTGGTAAGGAAGGTATTTATTTTAAAAATGTAATTACCTCGGCTCCGAGCACCCTGCAGTCCATAAGTAGTATGATGACTAGTAGTCCTAGCTACTTAATGTCAAGATCTTACAATAATTTCAGGGGTAAGTTCTCTTGCTTTGATTACTTCCCTGATATGTTGCGAGAAAATGGCTACGATGTAATCGGTGCAATTTACTTCAAACATGGTCGTGAAGTGATGTCGGACATGTTTGGTCTTTTGAAGAATAAATTTTACCCTAAGGGTTTATCTCATAGTAAGGAAGTCTGGACTAATCAGGATATCTACAACCTGTTTTCTGAGGTAATGGCTAAACATGATTGGGAAAAGCCAACCATGACTTACCTTCATTTCAATGTAAGAGTTGATGATAATGTGTCTGATATTGTTAATCAGGTATTAGAGGATATTAAGGCCAAAGGTTTGTATGACAAAAGCGTCATTTTAATGAACTCAGATCATGGATATCCGGATGCCGACAAAGGATACGATTTTGAGGCTGGCCTAAGAGAGGGTTGGGGTCATGATAAGTACATGACAAACGACAATATCCTTACCCCTTTGGTAATTCGACATCCGGAGATGGCACCTAAACAAATTGAAGAATCAATAGCCACTATCGATATCGTACCAACCTTATGTTCAATGATGGGTATTCCATTATCAAATAAATTCCATGGAATCGATGTTTTACAATCTGGCGTAGATTTAACTAATCGTTTGATTCGGACCGATAATAGATATGTAGGCCAGAGTCCTTCTTTTCATGCTTACACGAAAGGTGATCAAAAGGTGATTGTTTACCGAGAACCAGGTAAGGAAGACGACAATAGCTTCTTTGATTTAAAGTCTGATCCTCAAGAAAAAAATAGTTTGCCACAATCTGCCGGTTTTGTTGAATTTTATAAAGCAGTTACTGAGGATGAGAAACAATTGAATTTATTCCATCAGAAATTGTTGGAGGAAAATTGGCGGCCAAAGCTTAGAAAGGAAATTCAAGTTAAGCCCAAAAGAATTGTTCTGATCTTACCAAGTACTGAAAATTTCCGCACCATTGCTAGAAACGCAGCCCAGAACCTTTTCCCTGAGTCAGAAATTTTGTTTCATGATGATGCTCAGATGGAGGAATTTGATTTGGCGGTTTACATTATTGAGTCTGAAATCCCCTGGAATCTTAAAAAGGTTTTAAAGTATAGAACTAGGCTTAGTGCAAAGAATTCAATATACCTAGATAATAATGGCGAACGCTTTGATCCGCCATTAAGCTTAAATCTTTATCGTCAATTTTTAGGGAAACGATGGGAGGTAATTAAGCATGATCCGAGTTCTATTTTGGATCTTTTAGGGCGTATATTCAAGAAACGATTATTGAGACCTATAAGATAGCCTAATAAACAATGAGGTCGTTTAGCTTAAAATATATTTTCCCTGTTTACATAGGAATCGTGTTACTTGATTTGAATGAATTTGTAACAAGGTATATTGGTTCACAGGGTGCCTTAACACTATTAATCCTTGGATTAAGTTTCTTTTTACTTCTTTCTGCTAAGCCTTTGAAAGCTGGATCTGAATCTTTGAGTAGAGCCTTTCTTGTTGCACTTTTTGGATACCTTGGATTTGGGGTTTTAGCGGGTATTTTGGAAGGTGATTTTTGGACTCTTGGAAAAGAAGTAAGATACTACCTACCAACTATAATTATTTATTTTGCTGTTCATCGTACAATTTTGAGTATTAGAGTTGAGAAGGATCTTTTTCGGACTATTACTATCGCTACCATTTTCATTGCCATTAATGCAGTTTTTATACTTCTCTCTATTGTTTTTGGTATTGATTTTCATGGTGCTTCGGACTCTAACCATATAGAACGTGCCGTCGGACTTTATTCTAATGCAAATCGGGCGGGATACGTATCCACAATCGGACAATCACTTGCTCTATTGTTATTATTTTCAACTAACACAAGGTCAAAAAATCTATATTTTGGACTGTATCTCCTGTGTTTGTTTGCGGCCGTTAGCACCTTCTCTAAAGGATCCATTATATTAAGCTTATTGCTTGCGGGGAGAATGATCTATCTAGGCCTCACATCATCAATAGATTCTAGCAGAGGGGCTCTGAGAAAGTATGTTCGTCGATTTTCTTTTCTAATCAGCATACTGTTTCTTGGCTCAGTTTTCGGCGTATTTAATTTACAGTCCAAACTGTCTAATTTACAATCTAAAAGGATTAATCAGGTTCAGTTACTTATGTTAGGTCAGATCAATGATCAAACAACTACGCATCGTTCAGAACTGGCTTCCTACGCATTTAATGAAATGCAAAGCACTTTTTTTCTAGGTGCGGGATTAGGAAAATTTCACAAAATGGATATTGGTAATGGGACTCATAATATTTATCTTCTGATACTTGGAGAGTCAGGTCTATTAGCCTTGTTTTTGTATTTGTTATTTCTTTCCAAATGGTCTATGAAGTCATTTAGCAAGTCGAGTTTTAATTCAATTAAATTTGCTTCAGGTAACATTGTAATTCTTTTGGTTTTCTCGGGGTTTGCTGCACACACATTACTATCAAATAAACCCTTCATATTAACAATTGCCTTAATTATTGGGGCTCTTAGAATCAAGGAATTGGTTCTGGATACTAGGTTGTAGTTCTATCTGATTTAGATTTAAAATCATTACATCTATCATAAAGTAAGGGGCCAAGAAGGCTAATAAAGCGATGGTAAGTAAAGAGAGCATAACTTTTTTAATTGACAACTTAGGATCAGGCGGAGCACAGAAACAGCTCTATGTGCTTTGTAGTTTTTTAGTCAAACGCAATTATGAAATTCGAGTAGTGTGTTATCATGTTTATGGAGATGATTTTTACACAGGTCCATTACGCAAAGTTGGGGTTACGGTAGATCATTTTGTTTTAGCCTCTTATTTTAAACGAACAAGAACCATAGCCCAACATTTAAAAGAGCATCCAAGCCAATTCGTGTTCAGTTACTTATATGGCGCTAACATTTTGGCTTGCTTAGTGAAACTTTTTTGGATTCCCAAAATGAAATTAGTTGTTTCAGATCGGATGGGAGTTCTAGGGCAGCCTTCTCTAAAAGACTGGATTAGGTATCTATTGTATAGTATAGCGAACAAGGTTTTTACTAATAGCTTTGACATCAGTGAGAAACTCAGCTTAAGAGCCCCTTGGTTAAAATCCAAGATTACTACTTTTTGGAATATAGTTGATCTACCTGAATTACCAGCAACTCCATCGGTAGAGGCCTTGAAAACTAGAATATTGACTGGGGCAAGTTTCCATTATTACAAAAATCACTTGAGATTTATTCAAGCCATAGATTATGCCATCAAAAACTTAGGAGTACAGACAAATCAGTTTGAGGTGATTTGTTTTGGCAATTTTATGTTACCAGAGAATGCTGAATACATCAATCAAATAAAGGAATATATTTTGACCAACGGTCTTTCAGATTCCGTAATGTTAAATGAAGCAAAACCTAATTTAGAATCGGAGATTCGAGCTTGTGATTTTGTAGCTTTACCGTCTTTATTTGAAGGTTGTCCAAACTTTGTAATAGAGGGTATGGCTTGGTCTAAACCAGTGTTAGTGTCTAACGTTTGTGCTAACGGTTATATTGTTGGTCATAAGGGAGGTTATTTGTTTGATCCCACATCTATAGAGGATATGGCGATGAAGTTTAAGTCAGCAATCGAAAGTAATATCATAGCCCGAATAGCGATGGGAGAAGCCAACAGAACACGTTGTTCAGAGTTGTTTTCCGCTCAACGGAATCTGGAAATATTTGAAGAAACTTTAGACGAGTTAAGATAAATTTCAATGAAAATATTAATTATTCAAGTTGGAAATCCCGTAGCGGAAAAGGGTTTAAATCCTAAACTGAATTACTTTCAATTTCCAACCTTAATTGAAGGAGACCTCTATTTTGATGAAAAACAAGTCATCAATAATGTTCAAACTCGAGAAGGACTAGATGAAATGGGAGTGGAGGTTGAGTTTTATTTTCACACGAAGCGAAAGGCATTGGCCGACTTAATTAAATCCTCTATCATACTGCGTCGTATCGTTAAGAGTAGCCGGCCAGACATTACCCATATTTACTGGGGTGGGATTTCTGGATTTTTTGCTCAGATGTTCTGTCCTGGAAAAACAGTCGTTTCCCTATTGGGGTCTGACCTTTTTGGATCTTACCATATGGATGGAAGTAAGATTCTGAGTTCAAGGATCCAAACTGTTTGCAGCAGGCTTACCGGCATTTTCTCTACTCGAACGATTGTTATGTCGCATAGGATGAAAAATCACCTATGGAACTCTAAATCTGATAGGATAGTTGTCATACCCGAAGGTTTATTACTAAGCAAGTTTACGCCAGGCGATAAAAAGGAAGCAAGAGCGAAACTAGGATGGAAAACGAATCCATTTACAGTGATTTTTTTCTATGAAGGTCAAGCAGTGAAAAATGCTTCTTTGGCTCATTCGGCATTTAAGATTTTTCAGAAGGAACACCCTGAGGCAGTTTTGGAGATTATAAGTGGATATAATCACGAAGACCTGGTCAATGTTTATCGAGCGGCAGATTGCATGATAATTACATCCTTTCATGAAGGATCTAATAATTCAGTCAAAGAGGCCATGGCCTGCGATTTGCCCATTGTATCTGTAGCTTGCGGAGATGCAGAAGAAAGGTTAGATCCTGTTTATAATAGCTTCGTAACGCCTTATAAGGATCAAGAAATGGCAGATCGATTAGCTTTAATCTACAGTAGAGGGGAACGATCTAACGGATCAAGCTTTATTGATGAGGTAACCATCGCTAATAGTTCTATGAAAGTTGCAGAACTTTACAAAAAGATGCTTTAAAGATGAAGTTACTATTAACAGGGGGGCTAGGTTATATAGGGTCACATACCGCTCTTGAGCTTCTCCGAAAGGGTTATGATATCTGTATTATAGACAATTTGTCAAATTCAGAATCATTTATTCTTGATCGGTTAGAACAGATTTCTGGGAAAGGAATCCAATTCATTGAAATGGACATTTGCCGTCAAAAAGATTTTTTGAAATTGGCCGACTACCATTTTGATTCCATAATTCATTTTGCAGCAAAAAAGTCGGTCCCAGAGTCCATTCAGCATCCAAACTTGTATTACCAAAATAATTTAGTGGGCCTGATTAATCTAATGCAGTTTGCTGAGGATAGGGGAATTCATAAAATTGTTTTTTCTTCTTCCTGCACCGTTTATGGTAAACCACTTCAAATTCCAGTCAGTGAAGGGGAGCTTACCAAGCTCTCGGACTCTCCATATGGGAATACTAAAAAATGGGCCGAAGAAATTCTTCAAGAATATGCACGACTGAAGGTTTCAATGCGAATTGTTTTACTAAGATATTTTAACCCCGTAGGCGCTGATCAATCTGGTTTAATGGGTGAACTACCTCGCGGTATTCCTAGTAACTTAATGCCTTATATTACTCAAACAGCAGCTGGACTAAGAGATTATCTTCGCATTTATGGGAATGATTATTCCACTTCTGATGGCACGGCCATTAGGGATTATATTCATGTCAGCGACTTAGCTGCTGCACATATTAGCGCATTAGAATATGCTGAAAAAATGATTCATGGTAGTGAGATTTTCAATATAGGAACCGGTAATGGGTATTCTGTGCTGGAAATGATTGAGACATTTCAGGAAATTAACAGAGTTAAATTAGATTATCGCTTTGCTCCCCGTCGAGATGGAGATTTAGAACAGATTTGGGCTGATCCTTCAAAGGCTCTGGTGGAATTAAATTGGAAGGCAAAATATACTCTTAATGATATGGTGAGCTCAGCTTGGAGTTGGCAGCAAAATTTAATGCAAGAAAAATTTTAATGATTCAAGTTATCAACTACGGCATGGGCAATATTGGCTCCATTAAAAATATGCTAAAGAAAATAGGGGTAGACTCGCAGCTTATTAATAAGGCTGAGGAACTAGATCCAAGTAATAGTATTATTTTACCTGGCGTGGGCGCCTTCGACAATGCCATGCGCCGCCTCAATGAATCTGGTTTTTCCGCGCGCTTACAAGAATTAGCAACTGGTGGTACTCCATTATTGGGAATCTGCTTAGGCATGCAATTATTAGGGGATGCGAGCGAGGAAGGAAGTTTAGAGGGCTTAAAGTTAATTCCTGGCAAGAGCCGTAAATTTGTTTTAGAGGCTGATCATAAAATTCCACACATGGGCTGGAATAAGGTAATTAATTCCAACTCCGGTCTATTTCAAGATTTAGAGGAGAGTAAATTCTATTTCGTGCATTCCTACCATTTTGTGCCCGAAAAGGGGGACTACATACTCGGCGAAACCAATTATGGTATTAAATTCGTGTCTTCAATTAATAATGCTAATGTTTATGGCGCTCAATTCCATCCCGAAAAGAGCCACAAATACGGCATGCAACTGTTAAAAAACTTCTGCGCGATTAAATGATCAGTTATAGAGTAATACCAGTTTTACTGCTTTCAGAAGGCGGATTGGTCAAAACGGAGAAGTTTAAAAAGCCAGTTTATGTTGGCGACCCTATTAATGCTATTCGCATTTTTAATGATAAAGAGGTCGATGAATTGGTCTTTCTGGATATCGATGCCTCTAAAGAAAACCGCGGTCCTGATTTTACCTTATTAGAGCAAATCGCTTCGGAATGTTTCATGCCTCTGGGCTACGGAGGCGGCATTACTACACTAGATCAGGTAAAGCGTATCTACTCTACCGGTATCGAAAAGGTTATTTTAAATTCGGTAGTCTTCGACAAACCGAAACTCTTGGAGGACGCCGCGGCAGAAGCCGGTAGTCAGAGCGTAGTAGTTTCGATCGACTACAAAAAGGCCTTATTCGGGAAAACCAAGGTTTATTCCCATGCCAAGAGAAAGACGCCTAATATGTCGGTGCTTGAGTTTGCCAAGGAAATGGAAGCTAGAGGCGCGGGAGAGCTGATTTTAAATAGTGTTGACCAGGATGGCCTAATGAATGGTTACGATGTTGATATGATTGCGGCTATTTCTGAAGAACTTACTATCCCAGTCGTTGCCTGTGGTGGCGCGGGTGGAATCGACCATCTAATAGAAGCGGTTAAAAAAGGGAAAGCATCGGCCGTTGCCGCGGGAAGTATGTTTGTATTTCATGGGCCTCACAAAGCGGTCCTCATTAATTACCCAAGCCAAGAAAAACTTAGTACAATATTTAGCTAATGAGCACCCAAGAAATTATCACTTGTTCGCAATGCGTAATGGATTCTGTTGGAAATCCAGAAATCGTTTTAGACGAACAAGGCGTATGTAATTATTGCCACGAATATCGAACCAAGGAGAAGGTACGAATCTTAAAAAGTCCGGAGCGGGAACAGGCCCTAGAAGCCGTAGTGGAAAAAATAAAAGCCGCCGGAAAAGGAAAGAAATACGATTGTCTAATTGGTGTGTCTGGAGGTGTGGATAGCACCTATACCGCATATTATGTCAAAAAGCTAGGCCTCCGTCCTTTGGCCGTTCACTTTGATAATGGATGGAATAGTGAGCTTGCGGTGCACAATATTCAGAAGGTTTTAGAAACCTTAGATATCGATCTCTACACCTACGTAGTTAATTGGAACGAATTCAAAGACCTTCAATTATCTTTTTTAAAGGCATCTACTCCTGATGGAGAAATTCCAACCGATCATGCCATTCTCGCCACCCTCTATCGTGTAGGCGGGCAACATGGAATTAAGTACATCATCAGTGGTAACAACTTTAAAACGGAAGGGGTAATGCCTCGATTATGGGCTTATGGTCATATCGACTGGAAATATATCAAAGCGGTACACAAGCAGTTTGGCACCAAGAAGTTAAAGACTTTCCCACACTTCACCTTATTCAAATTTTTAAGATACACTCTTGTTAATCGGGTTCGATTGGTATCAGTACTTAACTATACGGACTACGATAAGGATGAAGCTATGCGGGTACTGATTGATGAATTAGAGTGGCAGTACTATGGGGGTAAGCATTACGAATCGAACTATACAAAGTATTATCAAGGTATCATCCTGCCAGAGAAATTCCACATCGACAAGCGTAAATTGCACTTGTCGGCACTCATCCTTTGTGGTCAAATGACGCGTGAAGAGGCCTTGGAAGAGTTGAAAAAGCCAAAGTATCCCGTAGGTAAGAAGGAAGAAGATACCGAGTACGTGATGAAAAAATTCGGTTTAGAGGCTTCCGAACTGCAAAAGATTATGGACGATAAGCCAAAGACCTTCTTGGATTATCCGAGTAATTATGGCTTACATGTGAAACTACGTTCCTTTTTGAACTATCTGAGAAGCAAGAAAATCTATTACAACTAGATTGAGCCGCAAAAATTTATTGATCGTAAACCAGTCCACCTACTCCGAAACTTTTTAACGAAGAAAAAGTATAAAGTGGAACCTTTATGGGTAAAGCTTTGACAGTACAATTAGGGCATTTTTATTGGCCGTTTTTTATCTTGGATTGAATTTTTACTGAAGTTTTTTATCAGGTGAAAAATCGTCCGGATATTTTACTTGTATCATCCATGTCATTGTTTCCCATTATCTATGCCTTTTGGCTGAGGTTGCGTTGTGGTGCTAAGGTGATTCTGGAAGTGAGAGATATCTGGCCTCTCACGGCCATCGAACTAGGTGGATATGGGTGGCGTAATTCCTTCATTCTCATAATGAGTTTGATTGAAATAATTGCTAAGTTGTACTGTAATGTATTGATTTTCGTCCTTTCAGATTTTTGGAAATACATAAAAAATGTCACGGGTATTTAACAGTCAATACATCTGATACCAAACGCCATCCTTTCAACGTCTGTTGAACCAGGCAACGGGAAAACAGTAAAAAAGAAGTGCCAACAATTTGTTTTTATTTATGCAGGTGCAATTAGTGGCGCTAATGCAATGGTTATGGTGGTAGAAGTAGCAATTCTAATTTAAAGATCAAAAAGACATAACCTTAAGAATTGTAAGGGATGATCCTGAAAAAATAAAGTCCATTGGAGAATACCAAGGCGCGTAAAATAGAGATTATTAATTTTTTAGGCAAGGTTTTAAAAAAATAAGGTCAGTGAAATTTTAGCAATAGCAGATATTGCTTTTATTTCTTGATATAATTCAAGACTTTAAGAATTTGGCGTTTCTGCTAACAAATACAACGACCATATGCTAGCCGGATTGCCCATTATTTTTTCCTCATTCCATCGAATCCTAGATTAATCGCGGATGCAAAGTGGCACCATTTAATAAAAGATTATTTGCAGAAAAAATATTAGAGTTAAGTAAGAAATCTACAGAAGAGTTGTGCAAGACTAGTGAGAAAAGGCGAACTTTCGTGCTTGAAAACTAGAGATAACAATTATATCTGTAAAATATTGATATTATTAAAGTCCAATATCCGCCAATGAAAATAAGAATGGTCGACTTGAATCGTCAACTCCGACCAATCAAGACAGAAATTGATTCAGCGATTCAAGGAGTTTTAGAAGCTTCAAATTTTATCCAAGGTGCACCAGTTAGTGAGTTTGAGAAGAATCTCTCGGAATGGTTAGGGGCTAAGCATGTAATAACCTGTGCGAATGGAACTGACGCTTTACAATTAGCCTTTATGGCACTAGGATTAAAACCGGGCGATGAAGTAATCGTACCTACTTTCACCTATGTGGCAACTGCTGAGGTCATTGCCTTGCTAGGCCTAAGACCAGTTCTTGTAGATGTAAACCCGGATAGCTTTAATATTAATATTGAAGCTGCTTCAGACTTAATTACTTCTAAAACAAAGGCAATCGTTCCAGTACACCTTTATGGCCAGTCTGCTGATATGGAGCGAATAATGAAATTTGCGGCAGACCGCAATCTTTATGTTATTGAGGATACTGCTCAAGCAATTGGTGCGGAGGTAACTTTCTCAGACGGTTCTACTCAAAAAGCAGGAACAATAGGGCATGTAGGGACAACATCGTTTTTTCCAAGTAAAAATTTAGGATGTTTTGGTGATGGTGGCGCGATTTTCACTAATGATGACAATCTTGCCGCTAATTTGAAAATGATAGCTAATCATGGTCAACGAATTAAATATCATCATGATGTCGTAGGAGTGAATAGTAGACTAGACACTTTACAAGCCGCAATATTAGTGGTAAAATTAAAACAACTTAATTCCTATTGTGAGGCTCGGCAAAAAGCTGCGGCTTATTATGATTCAGCCTTTAGAGAAATTGAGTATATTGATATTCCCTATAGAAGTGATTTTTCAACTCATGTTTTCCATCAATACACAATCAAGATTGATCTAAGGTATTCTCGAGATGAGTTGAAGGCCTATTTAGCTCAAAATGGAATTCCCAGTATGATTTATTACCCTATTCCTTTACACGAGCAAAAAGCATATCGAGAATTTATGAATAAAGATGTTGAATATCCGATTTCTTCCAATCTTTGTGATTCGGTAATATCGCTACCAATGCATACTCACCTAAAACCTAAAGAACTTGAGTATATTGTACATCACGTAAAATCTTTTTTTCAGTAGTTTAAATATGAAAAACATGGTTTACTTCACGCATGAAACTGCTGTAATTGATGAAAACGCATCAATTGGCAAGGGAACTAAAATTTGGCATTTTTCACACGTTATGTCAAAAGCTAGCATAGGTACAAATTGTAATATTGGTCAAAATGTTGTTGTGAGCCCTGATGTTGTATTAGGAAATAACTGTAAGGTTCAAAATAATGTCTCCATATATTCTGGTGTAACATGTGATTCGGATGTTTTCTTAGGCCCATCGATGGTATTTACAAACGTTAGCAATCCCCGATCCGCAGTCAACAGGAGAGGGAAATATTCCAAAACTCATGTAGGACAAGGAGCTTCAATAGGAGCCAACTCTACTATAGTTTGTGGAAATGATATTGGCTCTTTTGCTTTTATTGGAGCGGGAGCAGTTGTAACAAAGTTCGTTAAGCCTTATGCTCTAGTTGTCGGGAATCCGGCCCGGCAAATTGGTTGGATGAGTAGATATGGACAGAGATTAAATTTTAACCAAGAGGGATTTGCTCAGTGCACTGAGAGTCTTGATTGGTATGAACTAAAAAATGAGGAAGTACAGTTCCTCGGAAAAAATAAATAATGAAGAATTTTGCTTTAATTGGGGCTGCAGGATATATAGCCCCACGTCACATGAAGGCAATCAAGGATACAGGCAATAATCTATTGGCAGCTTACGATCCTTATGATGGTGTTGGAATAATGGACTCTCATTTTCCTAAGGCAGATTATTTTACAGAATTTGAACGTTTCGACAGACATATTGATCGTCTAAAAAGAAATGATTCGAAAATTGATTTTGCATCCATTTGCTCGCCGAATTATTTGCACGATAGCCACATTAGATTTGGTTTAAGATCCGGTGCAGATGTGATTTGCGAAAAGCCCATCGTACTAAATCCTTGGAATATTGAAGCGCTTCAAGAGACGGAAAAAGACTCTGGGCAGAATGTTTATACCATCCTTCAATTAAGACACCATGAGGCGATTAAAGCATTAAAGAAGAAAGTTAAGGACGGTCCGTCAGATAAAGTCTACGACATCGATTTGACCTACTTGACTTCGCGTGGCAAGTGGTATTACACTTCATGGAAAGGGAACTTAGAAAAGTCTGGAGGTATAGCAACGAATATTGGCGTTCATTTTTTCGATATGCTTACGTGGGTGTTTGGTGGTTTGAAAAATCAAACCGTTCACCTTCATACTCATGACAGAGCCTCTGGCATAATGCACTTGGAGAGAGCAAATGTACGCTGGTTTTTAAGTATCAATTACGATGTAATTCCTGAGAAAGAAAGGTTAGAAGGTAAGAGAACATACCGATCGATCACTGTCGATGGAGAAGAAATTGAGTTCAGTCAGGGTTTTACCGAGCTTCATACTGTTTCATATGATGCTATTTTAAGAGGTAATGGTTATCGCATTGGAGATACACGCGAAGCTATCCAAATTGTACATGACATTAGGCATTCAGATCCAGTTGGTCTGAAAGGAGAATATCACCCTCTAACAAAGTTTCCATTAACCAAACACCCTTTTAATAAAAAATGAAAATCACAGTAATAGGTACTGGCTATGTAGGTTTAGTAACGGGCGCATGTCTTTCAGACGTGGGTATCGAAGTGACCTGTATAGATATTGATCAGAAAAAGAT
>Ga0181597_10000745_pt1 | contig 36587 bp, 27 predicted proteins | sample 041ome_5_FD_148647 | JGI IMG/M metagenome (GOLD analysis project Ga0181597, IMG submission 148647) | Coastal salt marsh microbial communities from the Groves Creek Marsh, Skidaway Island, Georgia - 041403US metaG (spades assembly) | ecosystem: Environmental > Aquatic > Marine > Intertidal zone...
CCGCGCACCTTGAAACAATCCGCGTTCGCGACGGCCCAAAGCGCGCGCGCGCCGTACAAGACGTGTATCGGCGCGCGCTTCGGGCGCGGTAGCGATTCGCAACGCAACGCCCTTGGCGTCCAAGGTCCCGGCTGCCTTTGCTCGCCGCGCGCCTCCTCGTCGCGCGCCATTTGCCGTCGCGGAATCTCCCCCACGTCAAACTCTTCAAGCGCGTGAAAGACGTTGGGCGCGGCAAACACCTCCGCGAGTTTTGCGCGCACGGCGTGCGATATCTTTCTCCTGCCGCCGCGTCCGGCGTTCGGATTGGGCGCCGCCGCGCGTTCTCGCGCCGCCACGGCTTCGGCGCACCGTGCGCGGATCGCCGCCCACCGCCCGAGCGTCGCCGCTGCGACCCGCTCGAGTAAAAGTGCAAACTCCGGGAGCGCATTCGCGTGATCTCTCACGAATATCGCCGTCCTCGGGACGAGGCGCTCTAACCTCGCTCGAGTTGCCGCGCTCGCTCCCTGGCCGCCGCGCTCTTCCACGATCGTCTCGCGCACTTCTTCCGCGGTTTGCCGCAAGTCGCGGATCGCACTCAACGCCGCGACGGCCTCGCGGACTCGCTCGTCGTCGCCCGCGACGATTGCGTCGAACGCGCGGCTCGCGCGTCGCGCGACGACACGCTTCGCGAGACGCGCCGCCCGGCGCTCGCGAGCTCTGACGTCCCCCGGCATCGCGCGCGTCCACGCGAATTTAAACGACATATTCCAACACATGTACATCTCATCATCGTCCTCCGCGTCTTGCACGGCTTCGGCGGCAACGACGCCATCCGCCGGGGGCTCAAGGCCGCCGTCCCCGCGATCGGGTGCGCCGAGAGCTTCGCGAACGTCATCGACCGCTCGCCGCATTTCGTCGGGCGCATCGAGCAACTCGAGGCTGAAGAAGCGGCTGTCGCCCGCGCTCACCCGCTCGGGCGTGGTGCGGTACACCGTCACGCGCGCGCGAGCCCAGGTCACGGCGATCTGGACCCCTTCTCGAACTCGCTCGCGCTCGAACCCCAGCGGATTCCCATCCGCGTCCACGAGCACCGCGCGCGCTCGCTCCTCGGCTGCCCAGAGTGCGCGATCGTACGCGTCGTAGCCGTCTCCACCGCGCCAACGAAGTGCAAGCTCGACGCACCGCGCGACGTTCGCGCGGAAGACGGCGTCGCGAACCCCGCGCCGCCACACGGCCGCCGCGCGCTCCACGCGATCTTCTTCGCCCTCGCCGACGACGTGTAAGCGCATGACCTGCGCGTCGCCGGCCACGCGATGCGCGTTCGGCAACGCCAATCTCGCGACGCTGGCGAGCGCGACGGCGCGCGTTCGTTTCGTGAAGTGACGTCGGCCAGACGTGTCCATCCCAGTCCACTGCGCGTACGCCACGCCCTCGATGGCCGAGCGGGTGATGAGCGGCGGTACTCTCTCGCCGGGGCCGTCGAAATATCCACGACGACCCAGAGGCGCCCCGCGATCCTCGATCTCTCGATTCGCCGAAATCCACCCGAGGGCGATTTCGGTGAACGCCTCCCGCGCGTCTACGACAAGTTCGGTCATCGCCGCCTCCGCGGCGCGCGCGGCGTCTTCGCGACTGGCGAAAGCTCTGTCCACCAACGAACGCGTTTTTCGCTCCGCGCTCGCCGAACGCGTATGTGAGCCGAGGTCGTACGTCCATCGCGGCCCCGCGAGCGCGTGTGCGGCGTCCGCGAGTGCGGATCCGTACGCCATTTTGGCCGAATCGCGCGTGAGCGTCCGACGCGCCGCGGCGAGGTCCGTCATGTTCAGGGCGTTGCGTGTCGCCCATGTAACGACAAGCTGGCACGCTAGACTAGTGGCGCGGGCGCCCACGACGACGCGCGCGCGCACTGCGCGAGCGGCGCGCAACACTTCTACGTGACTAGCTCGCCACTCGTCGAGCGTCCTCAACGCCTCCTCGTCCGCCACGCGCGCGCGGAGTCGATCTTCGAACGCGCCCGGGACTGCGAAGCCCGCGACGAAGAGCTCGAATTCAGCGCCTTCCGCGCCGAGTTCGACGCGGTGGTGCTGGCGCCAAAGTTCGACAACGTGACGTGCTTCCGCAACGAAGCCCGCGTCTTCCGCGTGGTGTTTAACGTAGAGCCTCGCGTCGCTTTCTCGACGTCGCAGCGCTCTGTTGCGAAACCCGCGCCGCCGCGCCACGTTTCGCCAAGCGTCCTCGGTTTCGGGGGCGGCGTTGCGCATGAGCGCTGTGCTCCGCTCCGCGCATCTGGCGAGAGCAGCAACGACTCCGTCGATGATATCCCGTCCGTCCTCGCCTCGCCTCGCCTCGCCCAAACCAGCGGCGACGAGCGCCGCCCTGACCTCATCCGCAGTCTGTCCGTACCATCCGTACGCGATGTTTTCGACCTCTTTCGACTTCACCCCCACCTCGCGCAAGTGTCCGCGCCAAATCGCCCTCGCGAGTTCTCGCGTTTGCCGTGCGAGTGGCGTGGTCGATATTTCGAACCAACGCCGCCTCGCGGCGAGGTTTTCGCGCGGATCTGGCGGCAAGTCGAGGGCGCCGCCGATGGGCATTCTGCGCGACACTCGATCCTCGTCGTCGTCGTCGTCAGAAGCCTCACCACCGTCGCCGCCGCCGTCGCCGCCGTCGCCGGCACCGCCGGCACCCCCGTCGCCACCGTCGCCACCGCCGTCGCCGCCGTCGCCGCCGTCGCCACCGCCGTCGCCGCCGTCGCCACCGTCGTTCTTCCCGCCGCCGCGACCGCCGCGGCTGCCCTTACGTTTCCCGCGGCCACGACGACGAGTCCCTCGTCCACCACCGCCGCCGCTCCCGCCGCTCCCGGCGCAGGCAACGAGCGCTCCCTGACTCTGGGACGCACTCGTCTTTCGATTTTCCACAGAAGCGGCTGCCAACCGCTCCGAACGCGCGGCGCTCGTTCCAAGCGCGTTCGGGGGAGTGTCCAAGACCATGAAAGTCGCCAAAGGGAGTGCTTCGTCGTCGCCAACGATCGCTTGGACTCGATCGCGGTTAGCACCCGACATCACAGATCGCTTTGGTAAGTTTTGTTTTAAACGTGTCACGGGCGAGCGTCGTCTCGCGCGCCAAAGAATGAGGCGGCGTCGGCGCGCGCCGACGCCGACGCCGACGCCGACGCCGACATCGATGCGGTTGGGCTGTGCGGATCTATTACATTCTTTTTCTAAGGCAACGCGGGCACTCGCAACGAACCGCGTAGACGTAGGCTTGGCATTTTGAGCAACGCCAATCGTCTGGCGACTTGAGCGCGCGCGGTTCTTCGCAACGCGCGCACGCCGAATCGAGCGGGTCGTTCTCGTGGAAGCACGACTCGCATCGCCAGACGTGGAGAAGCTTTCGCAAGGGCGCGTGCTTGGGGCGATACGACCCCGCCTTGCCACGACGCGGTTTCGGCGGCATCTCGCCTTCCTCAAGGTCAGGTCGAGCGCGTGAGTTCCTCGGCGCGACGGCGATGTCACGTTTGCGGCGGACCGGCGCGCCTCGCTCGAGCGCGTCGATGCGACGACTCGCCGTCTTCATCAGAGCCACCGCGACGTGCGGTTCCACGTCGCGGCGTGCGGCAACCTGAATCGTGCGATTGAGCGTGCGATCGCGCTCGCCGAGCCGCGTCGCCGCTCTCGCCTTGCGCGCGACGCCCTTCGCCAACTGTTTTCTCGTCACCATGGTCGCCTCGAAGTGACGCCCACGCGGGACCCATATCGACTTTCTCGACTTTCTCGACTTCTACGACGCCAACCGTCGCGCGCGAGATCGCGATCTCGCGAGATCGCGAGATCGCGATCGGGGAGAACGGCGAAAAGAAGAAAAAAGAAGCCACCAGAAACCGCGCGCGCGCGCGCGGAGGGGGGGTGCCGACGGCGAGGGCACCCCCCCGAAGCCCCCCTTCGCGAGCGTTCGATCGTCACTCGACGACGCCGACGCGGCGCGTCCCGGGTCCTCGTCCGAACGCAAACGAGCGAGCGAACGACGCAGAACGTTTCGTACGAACTGATCACTCGTACGCGCGCGCGCGTCGTCGTTCGCATCGCGCGCGGGCGGGCGGGCTTTACGATCGGCCGTCGCTCGCGGATGCGTCCGCCGCTGGGCCGTCGGGCCTTACGCTCGCGCCGGCGTGTTCGTGAGTGCACGGTTGGCCATCGACGCAGGTACGTTTTATTCGCGTCGTCGCGCCGAAGCGGTTCGCGGACTGACTGACCCTGCGCGTGCGTTCGCCCGGCATCAGGCGCTTTTTGTCCCATGGAGGGTTTTTCAGCGCGGACGCGGGAGGGTGTAGTAGTCTTTACATTTTAGGCGCGGTTTCACTCCTCGACTGACGTAGGCGCGCTTTGCTTTGCTTAGCGCGCCAGTGTTCGGATCGGCGACTCGTCACGTACGCTCAACGGGCCGCGGGGACGTTGAGTGGGCGAGGGGTCAGATTGTCAGCGGCGGTACATACACTCAGTCAAGGCGGGCTGTTAGACGCTAGGGTTGACTGTAATTTGACCCTCGATCGACGGCGCGCGATCGACGCGACGGACGCGCGACACACGCGACCGCGGCGCGGCGAACGCGACGAACGCTCGACGAGCGCGCGCGTTATACGATGCGCGGGACGAACGCGTGCGCGACGACGATGCGCGGACGAACGACGACGACGACGACGACGACGGGACTCGCGGGACGGCGCGGAAAGACGGCGCGAACGGCGCGGACGGCGCGAGGGGCGGCGCGAGGGACGAACGAATGGACGAGAAAGGTGGTAGTGCGCGCGGGACCGAGCGGGGAGGGCGCGGATGGGGTGGTGCGCGCGCCGAGACCGGCGTACGTGCCGGGGGTTATCTCGGACCCGAAGTACGTGCGCGTGTTCGACACGACGCTGCGGGACGGGGAACAGTCCCCGGGGGCGACGCTGACGAGCAAGGAGAAGCTTGACATCGCGACGTCGTTGGCCAGGCTCGGGGTGGACATCATCGAGGCTGGATTTCCGATCGCGAGCCCGGACGATTTGGAGGCGGTGCGCGGCATCGCGAAAAAGGTCGGCAACGAAGTGTACGAGGACGGGTACGTGCCGGTGATTTGTGGGCTTTCGAGAGCGAATAAGAAGGACATCGACGCGGCGTGGGAAGGCGTGCGTCACGCGCTGCGACCGAGAATTCACACGTTCATCGCGACGAGTCCTATTCACATGGAGAGTAAATTGCGAAAAACCCCGGATGAAGTCGTGGCCATCGCCGTGGAAGCCGTCAAGTATGCGCGTTCGCTCGGGTGCGACGACGTCGAGTTTTCTCCGGAAGACGCCGGAAGATCCGATCCCGAGTTCTTGTATCGCATTTTGAGCGCCGTCGTCGAGGCGGGCGCGACGACTTTGAACATTCCGGACACGGTCGGGATTTGCCTGCCGGATGAATTCGGACAACTCATCGCGGGCATCAAGGCGAACGTGAAGGGCATCGAGGGTGCGGTTATTTCGACGCACTGCCAAAATGATTTAGGTTTGTCCACGGCAAACTCATTGGCGGGTGTCGCGAACGGCGCGCGCCAGGTGGAGTGCACCATCAACGGCATCGGCGAACGCGCGGGTAACGCGTCGTTGGAAGAAGTCGCCATGTCCATTTTCATGCGCGGCCAATCACGCCTCGCGGGCGCGTACACTGGAATTAATCCGGTTTATATCTATCCCACTTCCCAGATGGTGAAAAACTACAGCGGTATGGCGATCCAACCGCACAAGGCCATCGTCGGCGCGAATGCCTTTGCGCACGAGTCCGGCATCCACCAAGACGGCATGTTGAAGAACAAGCTCACCTACGAAATCATCGCCCCGGAGCAAATCGGGTACTTCAGAGGCGAAAACGACGTCGGTGTCGTCATGGGGAAGCACTCTGGTCGCCATGCGTTGTCTTCCAAGTTGAAGCAGCTCGGCGTGCCGATGGAAGGAGATGCGCTCGACGAAGTCTTCAATCGCTTCAAACTCGTCGCGGAGACGAAGCTCGGTGGGGTCAACGATGATGAGTTGCTGGCTATTGTGCGTGACGGCGAATCGGTGCAAGACCCGGCGTGGAGTTTGGAAACCGTGCAAGTCGTGTGTGGTACCACCGGTTTGCCCACGGCGACGGTGAAGATGCTGGCCAAGGATGGTACGGTGCACATCTCCGCCGTCGTCGGTACCGGCCCGGTTGATGCCGCGTTCAAGGCGATCGACGCTCTCGTTGGATTAGATGTCGTGTTGACGGAGTACAGAGTCACCGCGGTTACCAAGGGCATCAACTCGCTGGCGGAGACGACCATCACGGTGAAGCCGCGAGAAGGCGCGGAGCAAAAGCTCGGCGCCGACGTCTTCAAGACCAACTTGCAAACCGGCGAAACCGCCGTTCGTTCGTTCACGGCTACCGGTGCAGACACCGATATTGTTGTGTCTTCTGCCCGCGCCTACGTCATCGCCCTCAACCGCATGACTGAATACGTTACCAAGGCCTACGTGGTCGAGGCCGTGGCGTCAAGATGAGAAGCGCGCGGCGCGCGCGGCCGACAACTAGCCAGTCATACGCACACCTAGAAAGCATTATTGAATACAACACGTCAGTATCGTATGCGAATTCACCGCACTCGCCACACCGCGCGCCGCGCGCCCGACCGCGCGCGTTCGTCCGGCGAACTTCGTCGGCGCGCCGTCGGCGACCTAGGTGTGGCCCAAGTGCGCGTCACATCGCCGCGTGCGCGTCGTCGTCGCATGAGCACCTACGTCTACGTCGACGCCGATGGCGCCGGAAGCGATCGTAAAGCCGTGCAGCGTCGCACCGTGGACTACACCGCCACCACCGTGCGGTACGTCGAGGAGCGCGTGTACGCGAAAGATCCGTGGAATTCTTCGCATCCGCGCCCTCTCCCCGGCGCGCTGCTCGATTTCATGCCTCCCGTGGCGTACCCACACCTCCCCGCGACGTCGTTCGCCACGAAGTTCGTGCACGTGAGCAGTAATAAAATCAGAACGAGCGTGAACAAGGTGATGTTCATGCCGGATGGACGACGGTTGTTGACGTGCTCGCAAAACGGAGAGTTTACGCTGTGGAACGGGATGTCGTTTAATTTCGAAACCATTCTACAAGCGCACAACGGACCGATTCGATGCGCGGAGTTTAGTAACAATGATAATTGGCTCCTCACCGGGGACGACGAAGGGAACGTGAAGTACTTTCAGACGACGTTTAATAACTTGCGTTCGTTTCAAGTGCACAAAGAACCGGTGACGTCGATTTCGTTCGCGAGGTCGGATTTGAAGTTTGCGACGGGAAGTGACGATGCGTCGGTGAAGATTGTAGATTTCGCGCGCGCAGAGACGGAGCACACGCTGAGCGGGCACTCTGGGGACGTGAAGACTGTGGAGTGGCATCCGTATTTGGGTCTCGTGGCGTCGGGAGGAAAGGATGGAGCGTTGAAGATGTGGGACCCTAAGAGCGGGCACTGCGCCACGACGTTATACGGGCATAAGAACGCAATAACATGCTCGAAATGGAACAAGAATGGGAACTGGTTGGTGACGGGGTCGAAGGACCAGACGCTCAAGGTTTGGGATTTGCGAATGTTGAAGGAAATCGGTACCTACAGAGGTCACGGAAAGGATGTCACGGAAGTTGTCTGGCATCCCACGCACGAGGCCATGTTCACCTCGGGTGCGTTCGATGGTTCCATCAACTACTGGCTCGTGGGCGCTGGTGAAGCGCCTCACGCGGAAATCAAGGGTGGCCACGAAGCTTCAATTTTGAGCCTGGCGTGGCACCCGGCTGGACACATTCTCGTGAGCGGATCACAAGACAACACCACAAAGTTTTGGTGCCGCAACCGCCCGGGCGAGGTCGCGCGCGATACAGCCGCCGGTCGCATGCCGGCGGGTGGCGCTGTCGAGGCGGTCATTCCCACGACGCTTCCACGACCGGTCGCGCCGCCCGGATTGCCGCCCGGATTGAAAACCGGCGCCGCGCCTCCTCGACGTCCAGTTGCGCCGAGCCGCTCGCGCGCACCGCCACCGGTTCCACCCCCAGGCGCACCACCACAGGGCCGTCCACAGGGGCGCGCGCCTCCGCCGGCACCGCCTCCTGGGGCGCCGCCTCAGGGTCGTCCGCAACCGCCCGGCGTCGGTCGCGGCAGACCGGCGGCGCCGCCGCGCCGAGGCCAACCCCCTCCGGGACTGGGCAATCGCCCCCCTGGACTGTAGTTAGCGACTGTAGATTACACTTAGTTTTCGATATTTCCCTTGTCTTCACGCCGGCGCGCGTTTGAGGCGTCCATCCATCGCCGCCTTCGCGCCTCGTCAGCGTTCGGCCGCCGCGAGAGTGGATAGGGCGCGTCCCGACGCATCATCGCCCGTCTCCCGACGCCATTTTCGCGCGCACACGCACGCACGCTCACACACAAGATGTCCGCTTCGTTTGCCACCGTCCAACCGAGCGTCCGCGCGCGCGCGACGCTCCGATCCCGCGCGAGACGCGCCGATCGATCGTCGATCGTCGTCCGCGCGGGCAGCGCGGCGCAACAAAAAGGTCTCGGCGATCTCGACACCGTCAAGCTCACCGCCGCCGACGGTTCCACCGCGGACGTGTACTTGTTCGGCGGCGTCGTGACGAGTTTCAAGCCCAAGGGCGGTGACGACGTGCTGTACGTGCGCCCGGATGCGAAGTTTGACAAGGTGCGTCGGCGGCGAAGCGACGCGCGAGACGCGCTCGGACGATGAGCGAAGCGACGGAAGACTGACTGCGGTGTGGTAAACACAATCGCACGTAGAGTAAGCCGATTTCTGGTGGTTTGCCGCACTGCTGGCCGCAGTTCGGCCCGGGGGCGATTCAAGTGCACGGATTCGCGCGCAACGTCGACTGGACGCTCGTGAGCACGACGGATGGCGACGAACCGTCGATGACGATGGAACTCACGCCAAATGATTACACCAAGGCGATGTGGGATAAGGATTTCAAGGTGACGGAAACCGTCACGCTCAAGGGCGGCGCGCTCGAGGCGAAACTCGTGGTTGAGAACAAGGGCAAGGAAGCGTTCGATTTCACTGGTTCGTTCCACACGTACTTGAGCGCCGACATCAACGCCGCCGCCGTCGGCGGGTTGAACGGCTGCAAGACGTTCGATCGACTCGCGGAGAAGGAATCCACCGTCTCTGGTGACGTCAAATTCCAAGGACCGATCGACAGCGTGTACTACGGCGTTCCGGAGACGCTTACGCTCGCCACGGGCAAGCGCACTGTGAGCATCAAGTCGAGCAAGACGTGGACAGAAGCCGTGGTGTGGACGCCGTGGACGGACATGGAGGCGTGCTACAAGGAGTTCGCGTGCGTCGAAAGCGCCGCCGTGACTCCGGTCGTCGTCGCTCCGGGCGGCTCTTGGACCGCCACCACGACGATTTCCGCGTAAATTTGTCGCATTATTACTTGCAATCAAAAATTTCATTTAAGTTCGCTATTCGTCGTTAAAAATACTTGTTTCCGAAGACCTTGGCGTCGTGCTCCTTCTTGAAATCATCGCGCGTCTGCGTGCCCGCCACTCCACCTCGATCGTTCAGCGTCGTGCGATCGAGTCTGATGTGATGCGGCGGTTGCAAAACAGCCTTCTCCGCGTCCGTCATTCCGTCCTCCGTGCCGTCGGGCCAGGTGGGATAGTACGACCGCCCGTATGCGTACGTCGACGGCGCGAATCTATACAGCACCGCTCGCCGCGTGTGCTTGGCCGTCCACGCTTGCGTACCGTGCGTCGCGGCTTCGGTAAAAAATAACACATCTCCAGCCTTCATCTTCGGGTTTACGACAAGGTCTTGATGCGACTTGTACTCTAAAATTTCTTGCGGGCACGGAAACATGGACTTGTGCGACCCCGGAAGGATGCAAAATCCTCCATCCCCGGGTTCAGTGTCGCTCAACGCCACGCTCACACCGATGAGTTGGTTATACATTCTCCCGCCTTCGCACGTGTACGCGAGCTCTTGACACCAACTCCCATCCGGATTCATCCTCCCTCCGTGAAACACGAAGCCGTCGGCGCCCGTCTTCTGTTGAATCATCAACGGCAAGTGATCCATGCGATACCCCTCCCCGACGAGCTCGTGATAATAAGGCACCAAGCGCTCGTGCGCGAGCACAGATCTAAACAACGTCGCGTCTCCGTTCTTCCACGATAACATCCCTCCCAAATCCGCGCGCCCCGTCGTCCCGTCGCCCGCGAGCGGGTCCCCCGCTTCCCCTCCCAACCGCAGTCGACCCTTGCGTTCGACGATCTCCGATTCCCGCGCATCGATCGCCGCGTTCATTTTCCTCACTTGCTCCGCGTCGTACACCCCGCGCACGACGACGAACCCGCGCAAATCGAACGCAAACTTTTCCTCCGTCGTCATTCGAGGCGTCGTCGTCGTCGACGCGTCGTCGTTGGCGTTCGCCATGGCGCGCGCGACGCGCTGTGCGCTCGCGCGATGCGAGCGAATCGACGAGGATCGTTCGTTCGACGTCTGGCGACGCCGAGCGCAGTGCGTGAGTAAAGGTGCGGGCGCCGAGAGAGGCATCGAGTGGCGCGTGACGTCGCTTTTTCGTTGCTACAAGGGAGTGTGCTAATCAATCTTCTAATCCATTCTGCTCTTTAACGTCCTGGTGAACGTCCCGTTGTCCTTGGTGACGACGGTCACGACTCCACCCCAACCGCTCAAACAATCTCTGTTCACGCCCGAGGTCAAGCAGTGCGAGATGACCTCGAACAACGCCTCGGGATCCAAGTCGCGCTTGTAAAACGACTCGCACACGCCGAAGAGCGACTCGACGTTGTCACCCGCGACGACGAAATCGTCCGTCGAGGCGTCGGCACCGATCAAATCCATGCTCGTGATGTACGGTTTACCATCTGCATCTAATCCGGCGACCACGGGTTCGGTGTAATACGGTGAGAATCGTTTCTCGTACAGCGTCGCGCTCACCACCGCGCCGAACACCTTCGGCGACATCACGCGGTTCTCCCGAAGTTCATACATGTCGTGCTTAAACTTTAACTTTTGCGCCAGCGTGAGTTGATCGGCGATCAATCCCGTGAGTCCCAAGTACAACCGATCGTGGATCTTGTGCAACTTGGAGTAATCCACCGCCGCGGTTTGGTTTTGGTTGATGCCCAACCTGAGATCGGACGCGATCGCCACGCAATCCTTCCCCGTCATCGCTGCGCCGCGCGCCGCGCCGTGGTCGTTCGCGCGTCGTCAGTCACCGTTCATTCGCGTGCGTTCGCGCGTCGCGCGGCACCGTCGCGTCGCGCGTCGCATCGCGCGTCGCGTCGGACGTCGCGCGTCTTCGAATCGAACCCGCGTCGTCGTCGTCGTCGTCGTCGCGAGTCGTCGCCGTCGTCGTCGTCGTCGCGCGCGCACCGATGACGGCGGCGCCGTTGTAGCTCATGATGCTCATCGCGCCCGTCCGTGCGCCCGCGCGGCGTCGCCGAGCGTCGCGCGTCGTCGTGTGCGGCGGTCGGCGGTCAACCACCGCACTCGTCCTCGCGCGTCGCCGTCGCGCGCGCGCATGCTTCGCCGCGCGTCGCGCGCGCTCGCGTCCCCGTCGCGCCTCGCCGCCGTCGTCGCCGCCGCGCGCCGTCGCCGCGCGCGCCCGTCGTCGTCGTCGCCGCCGTCGCCGTCGTCGTCGTCGACATCTTCTCGCGACGCCGACGTCGACGCCGCGCCCACCGACGCGGACGGCGCGTCGCGCGCGCCTCGACCGCGCGCGCGCGTCGACGTCGCCGACCTCCCGCGCGCGCGCGCGACCGACGCCGACGCCGAGACGACCGACGCCGACGCCGACGCCGACGCGCTCGCCGCGAAGCGCCGCGCGTTCCACGCCGCGCGCGGCGTCGACGTCGCCGAGCACGGCGGCCCGCGCGGGCTGGAGCCGACGCGGTACGGCGATTGGGAGCGCGGCGGGCGCGCGAGCGACTTTTAGCGCGCGCGACGACGCGCCGGCGCGCGAGATTGGATTTGAAACTTTCGTAATCGCGCATCCGACGTGGCGCGGGCGACCGAACGATCGGTCGCGAGAGCGCGACGCGCGCGCGATCGAACGATCGTCGACGCGCGAGGACGCGCGAGGAGGACGACGCGAACGCGATGCGTCGCGTGACGGCGATCGCGCGGGCGCGCGGCGCGCGACGCGCGGTGGAACGCGCGCGATGCGCGCGCGGAGGGGTGGTAACGGTTGGCGCGACGCCGCGCGCCGTGGGGGCGCGGCGCGACGCGATGGCGCGCGCGGGGGGGACGCGAACGCGGGCGTCGAGCTCGACGACGGAGGCGCGAGAGAATTTGGGGTTCGCCGCGCACGGATTGCTGGCGGAGACGGCGGTGTTCGCGCCGATGGATGTGCCGTCGACGGGGGGGACGCGCGCGGGGGCGAACGACGGCGCGGGGGGGGAGCGAACGTCGTACGCGGTCGATGATTTACCGACGCCGAAGGAGATGGTTCGAGTGTTGGATGAGTACATCGTCGGACAAGCGCACGCGAAGAAGGTGCTGTCGGTGGCGGTGTATAATCACTATAAGCGCATAGGGGCGGAGGGCGAACGACGAGCGCGAGAGGCGAGCGCGGCGTTCGCGCAACGACTCGACGAAGAAGACGGTGCTTTTGAGGATGAAAATGTAGTGGATGAAAATTCGCTCGATGATGTGACGTTGGAGAAGTCAAATATTTTACTGTGTGGACCGACGGGAAGCGGAAAGACGCTCTTGGCGAAGACGCTAGCGAAATTCGCCAACGTGCCTTTCGCCATCGCGGATTCGACTACTTTGACTCAGGCCGGTTACGTCGGCGAAGACGTGGAGTCCATCTTGCACAAGCTCTTGCAGAACGCGAACTACGACGTTCAGGCAGCGCAGCGCGGCATCGTGTACATTGATGAAATCGACAAGTTGTCTCGCAAGAGCGACAACGTGAGCATCACGCGAGACGTCTCAGGCGAGGGCGTTCAGCAAGCCCTTTTGAAGATGGTTGAGGGCACGACGGTGAACGTACCGGAAAAGGGCGGTCGAAAGAACCCGAACTCGCAGTTTGTCCAGCTCGATACGACAAACATTCTTTTCATCTGCGGCGGCGCGTTCACGGGTTTGGAGAGCGTCATCCAACAGCGTCTGTCCAAAAGCTCCATCGGTTTCGGTAAACCTGTGATCGCGCGAGATGAGCCGAACAGTAAGCAGGCGGTAGAAGCGGCGGCGAAAGCCTTGCAAGAGGTGGAGACTGGAGACATAGTCTCTTACGGTTTGATCCCAGAATTTGTCGGACGCTTTCCGGTGTGCGTACCGCTGTCCGCCCTGGGCGAAAAAGAGCTCGTGGATATCTTGACGAAACCTCGCGACGCAGTGGGCAAGCAGTATCAACGCCTTCTCGAAATGCACGGTGCCGACCTGACGTACACCGACGAAGCGCTTTCACTCATCGCACGTGCCGCCGTCAAGCGAGGCACGGGCGCCCGCGGGTTGCGAACGCTTCTCGAGCGTTTGCTCACCGACGCCATGTTTGAAGTTCCCGACGATCCGACGGTTTCTGAAGTTCTTATCGATGGAGAGAGCGCGGAAGCAGGTCTGGCGCGACGCGGCGTGGCGGGTGCGAAACTCATCAGATCGAAAGCGCGAAAATTTAAGGCGAAGAAGGGCTCGGCGAAGGACGAAGAAGGTTCCGCGGCTGAGGCATAACGCCAATGTACACACGTTTGTTTTAAGTTTGTTTTCATCAATATGTAATTTTACGAATGTTACAGCATCTATATATATATGCGATGACAGAAAATGTGCTTGGAGCGCGCTTGGAATGCATAGAATGCGCCAGCTGCTCGGCGAAGAACGCGCCAGCCTCAGCGAGTCTTCGACTTTGATCTCGAATTTGATAGTGAGTCCCTGCAGGCGAGGTAACCGTACACCCATGGCATGGCGAGTGTCATCTTGATGAACAAGTGATTGCACCACTGTCTGTCCACGATACCATCTCGTAACAATGTGTAGGCGTTCTCTTGCCAGAACATCACCCCCATGCAAAGCGGTTCAATGACCGCACCGTGCAGCAAGCAGTACTTTGCCTGCAAGTTCGGCGGGAACGACGCCATGGCCACCGCAAGGCCGATGATACACGATAGGATGCCGATTGCTAGATGATTTACCATCGCGTACTCGAATCGAGTACCGACTTTGAAATAGTACAGAAGCACCGGATCGCCGAACGCGAATGTCGCCCCGTACAGCGCCAACAGAACCCAGTTGAAAAGCATCACCGTATGCGCCGTATTTCGCGGCTTATAAAACGGTCTCACGCGAGGAATCCCTGAAGACGTCGTCACGGCGTACACTACCGCCAGTCCAAACGAAATCATGAGCGACGACTGACGATAGGAATCCACCAACGTCGCGTTCCCCCGTCCCTGCCCTCGCCCTTGCGCCCCCTCGAACATCAACAACCCGATCCGCAAATAATTCGCGACCGCCGCGCGATTCACCCACTTCATTCGCACCGCCTCATCGCCCCACCGAATCACCATCAAAGTCTCTAACACGTCTCTAAAATGCATCACCGTGCACCACATGGACATCGAAAAGAATTCCCTCGTCGCGTTTTCCGCGTTGAAAAGCCGCTGTCCCGCGTCTTTACCGAACCACGCGAACGGCGCTCCGCACAGCATCTGCGCGAGCGCGAACGCGATGCAGCACCACAGCGCGGGTTTCGTGCCGAAGAGCGCGCTCGCGATCGCACCGCGCGGCGTCGTTCGTCCAATTCTTCGTCCATCGCGGTCCCTCGTCCGACCGCTCGCGCTCGTCGTCGCCGTCGCGCGATCGCGCGCGCTGTCGCCCGCGGTCGTGCTGCTCGCGCGCGTCATGTCGCGCGCGCGTCGCCGGACGACGTGGCGATCCGTCGCGCGCGCGGTGTGGTCGCGCGCGCGATGTGACGATCGCGTCAGGTTTTCGCGCGCGTCATCGCGTCGTCGCGCGGCAGTGCGCGACGCGCGCGAGCGGCACGACCGCGCGCGACGAGCGAGGGCGCGCGCGCGAGCGTCGGCGACGCGCGGGCGACGCGCGGGCGACGGGATGGTGCTGTACGACGCGATGATCGTCGTGAGCGCCAAGGTGCCGAAGACGGCGTGCGCGGACGTGCTGCGACGACTCGGCGCGAGCGTCATGGACGCGGGCGGGGTGGTGACGAACGTGGCGTCGTACGGCGCGCGGACGCTGGCGTACGAGTTTCGTCGACCGGGGGAGAAACACTTCGAGGTGCGGCGACGGAGGAGCGAACGATCGCGGGGGTTTGCCAGACGAGACGCGAACGCGAACCGAACGAGGACGTCGTCGACGCGCGCGTGCGAGCATCGATGATGGCGCGGCGCGGTGATGATGAATGCGATGAAGGATGGCGACTGACGGCGAGGCGTGAGCGGCGATCGGACGCGCAGGCACAGTTTGTGAAGATGTCGTTTAACGCGCCGCCGACCCTCGTGGCGGAGGCGGAGCGCACGCTGCGCATCGACGAACGGGTCTTGCGGTGGGTGATCACGAAAAAGCGCGCTATGAGGCGATTGAATGATTATAAGGCGCACGATCCGAGGAATCCGAACGCGATGCAGAGTTATGATGGGCGGAAGCCGTCCTGAGGGGCTCGAGAGGTGCGGCGGCGCTACGCGTTTGATTTTTTCGTCGACGGAACCGAGCGCGATCGACGATACCCGCGTGAGCTGTTCGTGAAACACGCGTTCACTCTGCGGATGACGATCAAAATTTAGTTATCCCTGTCTTACTCGCCGTGGCCGGCGTCGTATGATGATTAAGTTATTAGCTCTAGCCGACGCACGAGCGGCGCGGAGCGAATAGCGATCGCGGGACTGTCGACGAGCGCGCTTGGTTCTCTTTTTTCTCTCTTTTTTGCGTCCAGTCACACACGTTTGCCGATGAGGATGAAATCTTATCTTAGCGGATTTCTCTGATTTTTCGTGAGGAAATTCAAGACAACTGTTACACAACGCCAAGGCAATGGGTTTTCTCGACTCGACGGCGTGTCAGGAAGAACGTGGACGATGATAATCTACATATTCGGATTCCCTCAGAGCATGAGCAGTGATCGAGCATGTAACAACCTGACACGTTTTCCTGTCACTTGTTTTTGGAGATGACGAACGATGAGCGAGGGAGAGTCTCTGATGATGAAGACAGCAAGGGCGTTTCTCAAAGAAACCATTCGCAGTGCCCGAACTCTAGAGTTTTCGCTACCGATTCGTCGGATGCCTAGCTTGAGAACTAGTGCAGGCCCCACCTTCCTTGGATGTCTGAGGAGACGAACTTCGCTCATCGTTTTGCCAAGTCAAACTAGAATCAAAGTTCTTCGTCGGCTTGAAGTTTTCGTGTTCTGACGCGTCGCGTGACTTTTTTCGCCTTTGCAGGAATGTTTAGCAGGTGCATTTAGGTGCCGTGTAGTAGCGATTGATGAATAAATGTAGTTTAAAAAGAAGTTAAAGAATAAGAAACGAGGCTTCCGCGCTCACCAGTCGATCTTCTCTCCCGCGTAATCGTACAAGTTACCGCTGTGCTCGAGCGTGGCGCCGCCGATGACTTCGAGCAATCTCGTCACGGCGTATTCCGGAGTGAAAAGTTTGTCCGCCGGCACGTTCTTCTTGAACGGCTCGCTGAGCTTCGTGTCGACCGTTCCCGGGTGCACGCACATCGCGATGATGGGATGTTTCTTGCGCGCAAACTCGATGGAACAATTTCTCGTCAACTGATTCAACGCCGTCTTCGACGCTCTGTACGAATGCCAACCGCCCAAGGCGTTATCACCGATACTACTGACGCGCGCGCTCCAATTCGCGATCACCGGCACGTGTGCGTTACCGGCAAGATTCAACTCCGCCGTCTTCAGCATCAACGGCGAGAAATGTTTCATCATCATCGTCGGGCCGAGCGCGTTGACGCGATACGACTCCACCATGTTCTCCGCCTCCGTCCTCGCGATCGAAGTCTCCGGCCGCATCTTCCCCTCGCTCAGCACCGCGCTGACGTTCGCCATGAAGTCCAACCTCCCGAACTCTCTCTCGACCGTCGCCGCGGCGGCTTTCATCGACGCCTCGTCCTTGGCGTCCACGCGCAGCACGCACAGCCGGTCGCCGTGCGCCTTTTGCAGCTCCTTCAGCCCATCGGCGTTGTCGGGATCTCGACACGTCGCCACGACGACGCCGCCGTGCGACTTACCTCGAAAAACATCTCGATCCCGCTCGAGCATCTGCCGCGCCAGCTCGAGCCCGATCCCGCGCGACGCCCCCTGCACGAGCGTCGCGAAAGGCACCGGCGCGGTGACGTCGGTTCGACTCGCGAACGCTCGCACGGCGCGCATCTCGCGCGCGGACGCCGACGGACGCGCGGCGCGCATCGCGAGCGCCGACATCGCGCACTTCATCGCGCTCGCCATGACGAAGACTCGCGCGCGACGATGTGACGGCGCGAGGTCGCGCGCCGGAGGGGCGCGCGAGAGAGGTCGGCGCGCGCGCTTCGATTCCGCCTCGACGACGACTTCGTGTTACATACAATCGACTAATCCCTCGCCGCGCGCGCGTTAACGCGCGCGCGCTCAATTCGCCTCGCTCGGCGTCTTCGTCTTGAGCTGTAGGGCGTGAATCGGGTTATCCATCTCCTCGCTGAGCGCGTCGTAAATCATGCGGTGTCGAAGCACCTGGCGCTTGCCCTCGAACGCCTCGCTCACGATCTCCACCTTGAAGTGCGTCTCCGCGCTCGGGTCCCCGCGCGCGGGATTCCCGACGTGCCCGGCGTGCGCCGCGCTCTCGTCGATGACGACGAGGGACACGGGCGCGAGCGCGCGCGTGAGTTTTTGAGTGATGGCGGTGTACACGGGACGACCGACGTTCATCTTCGCCCCGGCGGTCTCTTGACACGCGGAGCCGTCGGGTTGGACGTCGACGATCGTGGTCGTTCGACGCGCGCGGCTCGGAGCGCGGGCGCGGCCGGAAAGAAGCGGTGCGCGCGCGTGAACGATGAGGGTCGCGGCGACGGGCATGAGCCGGCGAGGCGCGAAGTGCGGTTGAGGGCGCGCGAACGACCGCGCTCGCGGTCGCGGTCGCTGAGCTCGATTTCGCGTGGATGGCGTGGAAATGCATGGAAGTAGGCGTCGTATTTAAAGCGCGACGCTCGATCGCGCGCGTGATGGTCGTCAGAGCATCGACCGAAGCGGTCAAGCCTTCGTGTACATCTTCGCCAGGTCGTCGAGCGAGTGATCGAGATGGCAGCAAAAGTCGGTGTCGACGTTTTGTTTGCACTTCATCGCGTTTTGCATCACCAAGTGGTGAATCTTGAGCGCGTCGACGTAATCCTCCGGCGACATCTCCGCCGCCTTGACGCGTTGGCAGAGACAATATTCGCCGATGAGGGCGATGATCTTCCCGCAGTGTTCTTCCTTGGTCATCACCCACCGCATGGACTGGTTCAACTTCACCGGATCCGACAACCCACCGGCGAGCTCATTGATCTGCGTCATGGCTTTTCGAATCGTCGCCGACATTTCGCGAAGACTCGCCACCATAGCGGGATCGTCGAAAATCCCGCACGGCACTTGACAGTGCCCACCGCGCACGCGCACGCGCGCGTGCACGGTAGATTCGTTTTCGAGCGCCGCGTCGTCCCGCAGCACCGCGCCGCGCGCGTCGGTTAAGTAATCGAACGCCGCGCCTCGGCGTCGCAGCGCCGCGCGCGCCGACCCCGCCGTCGCCGCGTCCCTAACCACCAGCGTCTTTCCCTCGACTGCGCGCGCGCGCGTTCGAGCGTTTCGTCAGTCGCGCGCTCGCCGTCGTCGTTCGCGCCTTCGCCACGCATCCCGCGCCGACGCGTCGATCGCGCGCGCGCGGCGCGCGACGCGCACCCGTGCGCGCGAAGATTTGCATGTCGAGTCGATTCGTCGTAAAGTGACGCGAATTCGTCGTCGCGACTTCGACGCGCGTCCGAGGCGCGCGCGCATGGCGTCGCGCGTCGCGGCGACGCCGGCGACGCCGCGCGTCGTCTCGCGGCGCGCGGCGCGCGAGACGCGCCGCGCGCGCGCGTCGGCGCGCGCGAACGCGGGGACATCGGCGCGCGACGACGACGTCGACGACGCGGCGACGCTGCGCGCGCTCGCCGACGAGCCCGGATCGCCCAAGGACGAGCGCGCGTCGAAGCGAGCGCTGGAGATCGTGCGCGCGGCGCGAGCGTCGAAGTCCGCGCTCGGGAGCACGAGGGCGTGGAACTCTGCGCTGCGAGCGGTCGCGCGCGCGGCGAACGAAGACGACGGGAAGGCGCGCGTGCGCGAAGTGTGGGGGTACATGCGCGATGGGAAGGTGCGGTTGAATGATTTCACGCTCGGGGAGTTGGCGCGAGGATTGTGCCGAGCATCGCGGGACGTGCCGGAGACGCTGACGACGCTGCGGGAGGCGGTGTCGCTGGGGGCGACGATGAACTCGTACGCGCTCACGACGATGTTCGCGGCTTGTAAGCGAGAGCAATACGCATATCGCAGGGCGAAGGGGAAGTGGGCGCGCGATGAGAATAAGAAGATGATTGAGACGTTGCAGGAGGTGTGGAATGCTGGTAGGGGATATCACAACGGGTACTCGCTCGCGAACGCGATGCGAACGTTTCAATTGTCCGATCGCGAGGATCTCGCTTTGGAGATATTCAAGGAAGGCGAGGTTAAAGTATTGGACGCGCACGCTCTGCGTTGCGCGTTGCAAAGTTACGCCGCGGTGGAGGGATTGAAGAGCGCGGACAAAATGTATCGTCGCGGCAAAAAGGAAGGCGTCGTCATCGACGTCGGACACGTCAACACTTTGCTTTACGCAGCGATGGAGTCGGGCGATCACGTATACGCGACGAAAATATTTGACGATATGGTTGCGGGCGCTGAACCATCGCCAGACGTGCTGTCGTTGGTGTACGTGTTATCAGCGTGCGCCAAGGCGAAGGAAGCCGACGTCGCGATGGAGTACTTTGAGCGCGGGTTAAAGGCGGGAATCGACTACGATATCTCCACCATCGACGCCTTGTTAAAATCGTGCGCAAAATCTGGGCGTGCCGTTGACGCGCTGGAGGTGTTCATGGACGCGACGGCTCATGGTATCAAAGTGAGAGAGTCTACAATTACTCTTTTGCTCTCGGCGTACCAAGACATCGCCGCCCAGCCCGGGCAACTGGAACAGGCGCTGACGATCGTGGACATGGGCTTGTTTTTGAACGTTGAGCCGACCGATCGCATGGTTAAGGCACTGCTCCGCTTGTGCGTTGCGGGTGACGATCTCGATCGGGGTCGCGAGGAACTTCGCAAGGCTTGCGAACGCGGTGTGCGTGTGACGTGCTCTGCATTGAGCATTCTAGCCGAGCCGTACGCGGCTCGCGGCGATATCGACGGTGCACTGGACGTTATTCGATCAGGTAAAGGCATGGGGATCGAACTGAAATCTGGCGTGTTCATACAATGCGTCTCAGCCCGGAAAGCCCGCGGTGACGGCGACGGCGCGCTCGTCCTGTACAAAGCGTCCAGAGACGAGTTTGATGTCGAGCCGAGCGCCCGAATCATAAACGAGCTTTTTGACGCTCTCGGACGTAAGGGGATGTGGGAAGAAGCGCTTCGAATCCTTTCCGACGACGTGCTCTCCGTGGATGGCGTCGCGCGCGCCGGCTTTAGCGAAACGGCGGTATCCCATCTAGTTCGCGCCTTCATCAACGCGGGTGATCTCGAGCAAGGCGCCGCAGCGCTCGAGATTGGTAAAATGCTCACGAATTCCGCGAACAAACTCGCCGAAGAGCGTCTGCGCGCCGCACAGAAGCGGAAGCTCAAGAGATGACGAATTGACGCGACGCGAGGCGTTCGCGATTGTAAAATCAAAGCAATGCAGCCACACTTCGCCACACCCGCGCGCGTTTCACCGCGCATCTACGCGAGCATGTCGAACGATGACCCCCCGGCGTCATCCGCCGCTGCGGCTGCGCCACCCGACGACGACGGCGCCGCCGCAGGCGACTGGCTCTTCGCCGCGCCGCCTCCCAAAACGAAGAAGCGAAAGACGCTCGCGCACGAGTCCGTCTACCTCGACGCGCTGCCCTCGGCGTCGATGTACGAACGATCGTTCATGCACCGCGACACCGTGACGCACGTCGCGTTCGCGACGACGCACGATTTCTTCGTCACGGCTTCAATCGATGGACACTTGAAGTTTTGGAAAAAGCGACACCGCGGCGTGGAGTTTGTGAAGCACTTTCGAGCGCACGCGAGCGAGATCCTCGGATTGAGCGTGAGCGCAGATGGAGGGATGTGCGCGACGATCGGGAGCGATAATACGTGCAAGATATTCGATGTGGTGAACTTTGACATGTTGTTGATGCTGAAGCTGCCGTACGCGCCGACGGCGTGCGAGTTCGTGTTTCGAAGAGGAGATGCCGTCCACGCACTCGCGATCGGGGACGATGCGGGAACGATCCGAGTGTACGATGCGCTGTCGTCAAGCGCAGAGCCAGTGAAGACGTTGGATAAGTTGCACAGATCGAGAATCACGGCGTTGCGATACAACTCGGCGCGCGAATGCGTCATCTCCGCCGAGGAGAAGGGAGCGTTGGAGTACTGGTCATCGCGACCAGAGGACGATTACGCGGCGCTGACGAGCTCCAACCACGCGAAAATTGAGTTTAGATACAAATTAGACACAGATCTTTATGCCTTGGCCAAGGTAAAGACGGCGGCGTACGCCCTCGAGGTGAGCGCCGACGGCGAAAAGTTTAGCACAACTGGCCCAGACAGGCGAGTGCGAGTGTTCCGATGGAAGACTGGCAAGTTGATTAAAGACATAGACGAATCCTTGGAAGGCGCGGAGGACGTTCAACGGAGTGGGATCGAGAAGTACGTGCTCGAGGATATAGATTTCGGAAGACGATTGGCCATCGAACGCGAATTGACGAAGTCGCTCGAAAAGCACGCGTGGCCGAATGCTATCTTTGACGAAAGCGGAAACTTCCTCATTTACGCCTCGCACTTGGGTATCAAGGTGGTAAACCTAGTGACGAATCAGTGTCCACGAATTATCGGTAAAGTGGAGAACACGGAACGATTTACTCGCTTGGCGTTGTTTCAAGGCGTGCCGCAAAAAGACAAACGAGCGAGAGGTTCAGGCAAAGACGTCAAAGTAGCCGAGAAAGACCCCACGATCGTGGCGTGTGCATTCAACAAGGTTCGTATGTATATATTTTCTAGTCACGAACCGGAAGAAGGCGACGATGCAGCGACTGGACGCGACGTGTTTAACGAAAAACCACGCGCGGAAGAGCTACTCGCGGCGTCGGCGCTGCCATCCGCGGGCGCGGGCGTGGCGACGAGCGCGGTGATTCACACGACGCTTGGTGATATTCACGTTCAGTTCTTCCCGAACGAGTGCCCGAGGACTTGCGAAAACTTCAGCACGCACGCGCGAAACGGTTACTACGACGGTATAGTCTTCCATCGAGTGATAAAGAACTTTATGGTTCAAACCGGCGATCCGCTCGGCGACGGCACTGGCGGCCAGTCTATATGGGGTGGCGAGTTCGAGGATGAAATCGTTCGTGACTTGCGCCACGATCGGCCATTCACCGTATCCATGGCAAATGCCGGCCCGAATACCAACGGGTCGCAGTTTTTCATCACCACCGTCGCCACACCCTGGCTCGACGGCAAGCATACAGTCTTCGGACGCGTCACGCGGGGCTCTGACGTCGTGCAAGCAATCGAAAATACGAAGTGCGACAAGCACGACAAGCCTTTAGAAGACATCACGATGCTGAGCATCAAGCTCAACTACAATTGATTCAGCGCTATTAAGCAAACTCAGTGTTGTTACAACAAACATTTCTAACTCTTTTGCAACTCGTCGTAAAGACTATTGGCGGCTGAGCGCAACGTCGATCCAACACGACTGGCGACATTCTTCACAGCGTGCAAATCGTTCTTCGCGGCGAGTGACATTTTTTGCATGAGATCGCGCGCACTCAAATCGGTGTCGTCACCGTCGAACCCATCAAATCTCCCGTCGCGCTGGCCGTACTGGTTTGACGACGCCGAACTCATGTTGCCGTAATTGCCGTACGAAGAACTGTTCGCTGCTGGCGATGAGTATCTTCCCGCAGAAGCTTGTGGAGCTTGTGCGCCTTGCGTATTGTGCAAACCGTAACGCGGATCTGGGTTGGTGTAGTAGTTCGGTCTGTAAGTCCCGCTTGGACTCGACTTCTGTTGTTGCGGCGCGCTCGAGGTGAACTTGGGATTGAGCAATGTCACGTGCCCATCAGCCGAGCGACCAATGTTCGAAGGCTTCTTCACTTCGACCGGCGCCGGCGCCGGCGGTGCGACGGCGGGCGCTGGGGGCGACACGACGGTGACTTCTTCTTCATCCGATTGCTCGCCCATTGCCGGTTCCTCTTCTTCCGCCAGCGGTTCGGTTGAAGTAAAGCCCGGCGAAGTCGCAGGCGCCTTTGCCATCGCTCCCGGCCCAGTTTTCGTCTTCGGTAAGCTCATCATCGGCCGTTTCGCGAAAATCGAACTTCTCGGCTTCGACGGTAATGGTTTCTTCACCTCTACCGCGCGTTTCACCGCCACTTCCGCCGGTTTCGACTCCACCACCTTCTTCGCCGCCGCCGGCGCGGCTTCCTTCTCGGCGAGTTTGAAAAAGTCATCCTCCTCCAACACGTCCCCCCCCCGTGGCGATCTCGGCGACGTCGGCGCCTCCCCACTCGACCTCAACGCCTCGACCTCCTTCGCGATCTGTTTCGCGTACAACATCGCCGCTCGAGACGTATACTTTTGCCCGATGCGTCCTCGTTCCGCCGCGCTCCACCCGTGCTTTGAAAAAAACGCCCTCGCCTTATCGTTCCCTTTCGTCACCCTGAACACGTCCAGCTCGTTCGCGCTCCACCGATCCATGTTCGCGCTCTTCACCATGCTCACGTGCACCCCGAGCGATCGATGGACGCCCGAGCAGTCGAGACAGACGAAGACGCCAAAGTTTTTCGACGTCCACTTCGGGCACGGCGATCCGCAATCGAAGCACGCACGATTACCACCCTTGCGCAGGAGCGCGCCGAACAGTGCATCGCGCGCGGCGTCGTCGATCGCCTTCGCGTTCGCGGCGTCGGCGCGCTCGGGCGGCGCCATGTTCGCGTCGTCGCGTGCCGCGCGGCGAGATCGAATCGACGATCCGTATCAACTAAACCCTAATCGTAACACGGACCACCGCCCGACGTTCGAATTCAAATCGCGACAGCTCGACGACGCACACGGCGACGCGCGCGCCATCGCCCGGCGCGATGACGACGACGACGATCGCGCGGTGCGTCGAACTCGCGGACGAACTCCGTCGTGGGTCCGCGCAAGGCGGCGATGGTCGCGCGAAACGAGGCGCGACGACGCGCGATGCGGCGACGGTGTTGGAGGTGCGGCGATGCGATTTGAATCTCGAGCGCGCGCGATCGCGCGCGCGCGACGCGACGCGCGCGCGGTCGGGCGAGGACGGCGCGCGAGGGGCGAAGGACGATTTGACTGACGATGCGGTGTCGCGGAACGGCGACGATGACGCGCGACGGTAGGCGTTGGCGGACGCGCTGAGCAAGGTGGACCAGGGCGGGGAGGGCGCGAAGGCGCTCGAGTCGACGACGAAGACGCTCACGACGCGGAAGATGATGACGAACGAGAGTAAGAAGGTTCGGGTGTTGACGGCGCTGTGCGTGTCGGATATCATGCGCGTGTGCGCGCCGGAGGCGCCGATTGCGGGGGATGAGGCGATGCGAGACGTGTACGAATTGTTCTTGGACGCGCTGGGGAGTTTGAAATCCATCGAGAGCGAGGAATTCGAAGCGGCGAAGAGTTTGTTGGTGAACGTGGCGAACATTGGGCTGTGCGTGCCGATGTTGGATTTGGAGTGCGCCGGCGCGGAGACGCTCGTGCGCGATCTGTTCAAGGTTTTACTGGACGCGGTGAACGCGGCCAACTCGACCACGGTGACGGAAGAAATCAGCAAGGTGCTATCGACGATGATTGAAGAAAGCTCGGACGAGGACACTCCGGTGCCTTCTGACGTGACGTTTGAGGTGTTGTCGCGGTTGATTGATCCCGTGCGCACGGAGAATCCGGCGTCGTACATGTTAGCGGGCGAACTCGTTCGAAAGTGCGAGCATCAGCTGCACACGCCGATTCAGACGTTTTTGACGCAGGCGATGCATGGACTCGTGGATGAAGACGACGCGCTCGCGTCCTTGAGTAAACGTCACGTGGATATCATCGAAGAAATCGCGGTATGCGATCCCACGGCGCTCGTCACCGTATGGCCTTCGGTGACGGACGATTTGCAGGCGGATGATTTGAGCACGCGACTGCGAGCGGTGAAGCTCTTCCGTCGAGTGTTCGCGTACGAGGGATCAACAACGGCCGAGGATTACCCGCACTTGCTGCTCGAGTTCGTTCGTCGATTTAACGACAAGGCGGTTGAAGTTCGCGCGGAAATGATCAAGTGGAGCTCGAAGTTTTTGAAGACACGCGTCGATCCAAACGCCGCGCTCACCTCTGTGCCGGCGGCGACCGTCATGAAGCAACTACGAGAGCGTTTACATGATTTCGACGACACGATTCGTACGGCGTCCATCAACGCGTTGTGTGACGTGTTAGACAAACCGACTTCGACTGAGATTTTCCCGCATGATCTCGTTCTTGAGATCGGTGAACGCATCAAGGACAAGAAATCGGGGGTGCGAAAGACGGCGCTGAAACGCTTGTGCATCGCGTACCGCGCGTACGCGCAACGCTGCGCCGATGACGTGCCGGCTTGGGAAATGAAACGATTTGACTGGATCCCGGGCGCTCTTCTGCGTGCTATCACGATTCCAGATGTGCGCTTACACGTCGTCGAGCCCGTGCTCGCGATGCTTTTCCCGGCCAAGATGTCCGCCGACTTGCGCAGCACCTTCTGGCTGCGCGCTTTGAACCTCGCCGACGCGTTCACCGTTCGATGCTTGAAGCATTTCTTGCTCGCCAAGTCTCGTATTCAAGCCGACATGCGTGAGTACTTGCTCCTTCGTTCGAAACTGAGCAAGATGAACAAGAAGGAAGGCGACGCTGCGTTGACGAAGATCGTAGACGCCATCAAGGTGCACTTTCCGGATAAGCAAAAGGCGAAAACGGCGATGATGGCGTTACATGCGCAGAAAGATGGGAATGTTTTCAGATGCATTCAAACTATGTTGAATCCGGAGACTTCTTTCGCGAACGCGGTGAAGGCTGAAGAGGACGCCACAAAGCGTGCGAAGTCTAGTTCACAAGCGGTGGATCAAGAATTCATTAAGACACTATTGTTGAAGATCCAGTCCGCGCCGTTTGGACGTGAGCACGTGCGCGGCACCCTCAAGGCCGCATGTAAGGCTACTCGAGCCGCGCAAACGTCAAAGAACACCAGCACCCCTCAAGGAGTTGTCGTCGCACTCGAACACTTGTGCATTCTCGCTGAAACATTCCCCAAACTGTTCTCCGGATGTGGCGATGAGATTGACGAATTACTCGATGCTAATGATCAATTGACGGTTACATCTACGTGCAAGGTTGTTTCAGAAGCCGCGGCGGCGCTCAAAGTAACTCCTCGCCGAGGGTCGATTTGGGAAAAGTTGAAGGTGAAGTGCTCGAGCGGCGATCGAAAGCAAGCCAAGTTGGCGACGAAGGCGCTCGGTTTGTTACAAATGGATCTCGACGAGCGAATCGATGCCACTGATATCATCGCTGGAGCGACTGCCGGGCAGTTGAGCGATGTTTATCTCCATATCGTCGAACTTCTCGCCGAAGACTTGGTCGCCGACTCTGATCTCCCCGCCGTGCTCGGCGCCGTCGGCAGCATCGGCACTTTGCACCAGCAAATCTTCATGTTACAACTCGCCGAAGTCGAGCAGTACGTGGTCCACACCCTTTTGACGCGTCCACCACCAACGGGCCGCATCGCCGTCGGTGTCGTGAGCGATCTCGCGACTTTGCAAGCGTATGGTTTGAAGGCGCTTGCCAAGGCGGCGGCGCATCGTTCCGCCGCCGATACCGTCGAGTCCTCCTTCACTACACGCGTGATCGAGCTGCTCCATAGCTATGCCGATATCGACTCTTACAAGAATGATGGTATGTTTGCGGAATACTCAGGCACAGATGCTGCGCATTTGCGATTCACCGCATGCAAGGCAATGCTTGGTATTTCTCGCAACGCGGCGATTGGCTTGGTCAAACCCGACGCCTGGATTTGCGTCTCCATGTTCTTGCATCAGTGTGAGTCCGCGACGATGCGCCGCGAAATGGTCGCTAAGTTGAAGAGTGGTCTTGTCGTGCGCCCGGGCGAACGAATGCTCTCCATGATGTGGGCAGCGACGCTCGCGCTCGCGCTCGTCGACAAGGACAAGAGCGTGCGCGACTCGGCCAACGATGTGTTTGCGAACTGGGTCGCGGCTCAACGGCAAAGATCCGCGGCGATTGCGGCGCAAGCGGCTACAAAGAAAACCAACGATGACCCATCGCAAAAGTTTTTGATCGTCCACATGCCCGAGTACGTGCTTGTGTACATGGTGTTCCTTCTGACGCGCCACCCGCTCGCTCCGAAGACTGCAGAGGAAGGCATGGAGGAGCGCGGGCAGAAGTGGCGTCAAGTGCAGCTGATCATGTCCGCCGCCATTTCTTCTCTGACGCACGGTACGAATGGTGATGCAATTCCCGTCACGTGCAAGATGCTACGCCGTTTGAAGACGACGCTCGATAAGGTGAATCCGGGCAACTCGGATTTGATTTACTCGCTGAGCGATTTAGCGTTGTTCCTCGTCGTCGATCAGGCCGGCACGAAGGGCTGGGATACGAGTAAGTTTCCTGGACACGTGGTGTATCCGGCACAGCTTTACAAGACGACGCAGTTTATGGCGAGTGGTCCTCCGGCGAAAGAAGGTGCGCAGCCCGGTCTCGGCGATTACAGTCACTTGCCACGCGGTTACGTTATCGTGCGTTCGGTGCCGATCGCATCAACGTCGACCACAACCGCCAAGACGAACGCAAAGGCTACTCAGAAACGATCGCGAAGCAAATCTTCGTCTGCGGCGACGACGAGCAAGAGTGCGAAGACGCTGAAGCAAACCAAGTTGTCATTCGCAGCGGGAACTCGAGCGATGCCCGAGCGCACCGCGCGAAGAGACGCCGTCGTCGACGTCGGCGATCGCGACATTGACAATGAATTCGATGATGAGTACGAAAGTGAAGATGACTACGACGAAATTGACGCGAACACGGCGCTTGTCGTTGTGTCGTCGCCGCCGACCTCGCCTGGGCCGTTGTCGGAAAACACCACTGCGCACACGCAAGCTAGAAAACGCAAGGTCGACAAAGCGCCTCGCGCGTCGGACTTGGACGAACCCATGGTCAGTGCCGTGGACCCCGAGGAAAAACGCTCGAGAAGACGACGAAGATAAACGCACGACAATAATGTACCAGATAACGACACGTTAGACAACTAGATGAACGCCCGATAGATTTTTGACATGTACGAAAATGATATTACACAACCATCGTTACAGACGCGTCGACCACTCGTTGGTCGACTCGCTCTTGAATTTGTCTCCAAAAATGTGCAAGAAGACGCCGACCGCACCTAATCCTGAGCACAAGCATCCGGCCAAAAAGTAAAAGGCTGGAAATACGAGGTTGCGTCCGCCGATCCAACTGTTTGTCGCCAATACAACGGCCTTTTCACCGTTAAACTTGTACGTGTTGTAGCGATTCTGTATCGTAAACGTGATCGTGTCGCCCTTGGCAATATCCGCATTGATCACGCCGACGAGTTTACGGAACTTACTCAGCGCCGCAGTGCGCATCCACGTCGCGAAGTCTTCGTCTGTGTCGACGTTGCCCGTAATCTGCCCCCCACCGCGAGTCGCTTGATCCGTATTCATATTCGTCGGTGCGTAATCCCCGAGCTTATACTTCAGATCCGATTTCCACGCGATGTTCGCAGAGTCGATGGTCGTCGCCGCGCCGTTCACCGCCACCGCGTACGAATCGTTGAAAAAACTCCACGCCTGCACGCCGCAAGGGCTAATCTCGGCCCCCGCCGACGTCTTTTCGTGCGTCGTGCACAAGCCTTGAGACGGTTTCCCCATCAATTGGAAGTAATCCAAGTCCCTCACGAACGCGCGATGATTCTGGAAAAAGTTGCTCAATTCGTAGTACACGTACACCGGCTTGTTCATGTTCGACTTCGCCGTGAGCGTCACCGTGCACGTCGTCCCCGCGCCGTTAAACGACATTTGCATCGCCTGTTCCGCCGAGGTCGGGAAAAATCCGCTCGCGCACGTCGCCGCGTCGTCGTATCTCTTCACCAGCGTGCGCAGATCGTTGGCGGTGTTGAAGATCGCCCCACCGACGGCGAAACACGCGACGCCGATGCTGATCATCAACTTCGCCGTGAGCGCGGGCGTGAGCGCCGGTCGCCTGGCCCAGAGCTGCTGCTGCGAGAACGCGCTGAACGCGGGCTTGCGCGACGTCGGCGCGGTCGTCCGCGCGGCGCCGGCCATCGCGCGCGAGTCGATATCGTCGCGAAATCGCGTCGCCGAATGCGGAAGCCGTTGCGAGCCCCGCCGCGGGCTCGCTCCGCACTCGCGCGCGCGCGGTCGTCGCGCTCGCGATGAGCGAACACAAGAAACTGATGCGGATGACCGCGCGAGCGTTCTACGCCACGAGCTACGCGCGCGAACGCCTCAACGCGCGCGCGGTGGCGCCGAAACCGACGACGTCGACCGACAAAGCCAACTCTGGGGACGTCGCGATGATGGACGTGGGCGCCGCGCCGAGCGCGGTCAAGGCGCCGGTGGTGGATAAAAAGACGAAGATCGATGATCCGCGCGTCGTGGAGGTGGTCGTGGACGCGCTGACGCGACGGACGTGGACGAGAGAGGATGATTTAGCGAACGATCTCAAGTTGAGTTTCAAGCAAGTGCGCAAGTTGTTGACGTACCTCGAGCGAGAGAAGCTCGTATCGCGAGCGCACGTTCGGGAGAAGGATAAGGCGCGCGCGCAGGCGTTGGCGGAGCGTGGGATAACGGATGCGCCGGACGTGAAGAAGACGGTGAGTTGGTGCTCGTTGAATTACGGACGCGCGCTCGACGTGACGAGGTATCGGTTGCACGTGATGAAGAAGCAGGCGAGACAACGCGTGGATAAGGGCAAGATACACGAGGTGTACGTGTGCGTCGGGCCGACGGAATTTTGTGGGAAGATTTACTCGAGCTTGGACGCGGCGGCGCTGTTGGATCCGGTGGAGATGGTTTTCAAGTGCTCGAATTGCGGGTGCGAGGTGCGGCAGGCGGGGAAGGACGGGGCGCCTGAACCGGAGGGTGCGGCGAGAGAGACCAAAGAAAGCTTGCAGCGGCGATACGACGAACTCGAGCGCCAATTTAAGCCCTTGGAGGCGCAGCTTGCGAAGGCGATGAAGACACCGGCGCCGTTGTACGGGACGTTGACGGAGTGGGCGGTGGCGAGAAAGCGATACTCTCAAAACAAGGGCGGCGGCGGCGGTGGCGGCGGTGGGCGGCGAGGCGGTGCCGCACTCGATGTGCACCTCGAGGAGACTAAATTTGTCGTCGAACTCGGGTCCACGGCGGAGCAACAACAGAAGCAGGCCGAGATTGACGCCATAAAGGTTCAACCAGAGTGGGTGACGCGCAACCAATTCGAGAAGGAGGATGCCGCGCAGGGCGCCGCGGCGAACGGCGAAGATGCGAAGGATGCGGCGGCGAAACCAACGGCAGATAATGAAGTGCAAGAGCAATACCTGCAAGCTTTGCTCTCAGCACTACAAAAACAGCAGGGCGGAAAGAAGCCCGAAGACAAAAAGGAAGAGGTGGCGGCTGACGTCGCCGCTGCCGTCGACGATATGTTCGACGAGTGGGAGGACGTGTGACCACGCTGTGCTCGTTCTAATCAAGATTGATTTAGCTATCATCAATACCGATCTGATTTAGACTACACTGTACGTTGATTTTGTTACACACGCGCGATGTTACTTGTAGAAACGCCGGAGCGCCTTTGACGTGCCTTCGGGCGCGTACGGCGCCGAAGAAGCGGCGCCTGCCGTCGATCCGGGCGCGGCGACGCCACCGCGCTTTTCGGTGATACCAGCTTCGCGCAAACGCTTCGCTTCCATCTTTGCCAATTTCTTGTCGTCGATGACGTTCAACTGCTTCTTTCTATACCTCTTTGACGTCCTATTCTTGCCCTTCATCTTCGTCTTTTCTTCATTCTTGTCGCGCTGAGCCTTTCTCGACGACAGCTCAGCCTCGATCGCTTGCTGACGACGCTCAGCTTGTACCTCCTTCGGCACTGCTCGAAGCTTACCGACAGCATCGGGGTCGAGCTGAATAGTTTCCGAAGGAAGTTTATCGAGCAAACGCGCGACTTCTTGCTCGCGGCGCTGGCCCTTCGTCTCGTACGGGTTCGCCACAAACGTGTCAAAGTTCGGTTCACCAGCACCTGGAATGAGTAAACTCGTGAATCCACGCGTGTGTCCGACACCTAAAACATCGTCGTACGGGCAAAACTTCATGGAGTTGATTTTTTGTCCGTGGGAAAACTGGTGCTTCATGTACGGCGAATTTTGCTTCGTCGAGAGTGCGTCCTTCCAGATTTGCACCGTGCTCCCCCAACCAACGGCGAGCATGCCGCGCTGGGAGATTTGAATGTGATCTGACGGCTGCGCCGAGTAGTACGCGTGTACGGGCATGTACGTGCGCAAATCCCAAACCTTGACTTGTCCGTCTGATCCCGAAGTCACCATGTACTTACCCCCGTTGTCAATCGCCACTCCTCGCACGGTGCCTCGATGACATAACATCTTCACCAGTGATGTGCCTTGATTCGGGCTCCACAAAGTCACAGTTCCGTTTTTATGGCCGCAATGCACGACGGCGTTATAATTGCTGTGCGTCATCGCGTTACACTCGCCGAGTTTGGTGCGATACTGCGCCACAATTTTCCCGTACGTCGTGTCTTGCCAGCGCAAAATCCCTTGATTCCCAATCGAACATAGCAAAAAGTGCTTCGGTAAAAATGTGAGCTTATTGACATGCATATGATCGTTCAAGCAGTGAACCTCCAGGCCTCGCTTATCGTAAATGTACGTGTACTTGTCTTGCGCCGCGGCGTAAAACTGTTCGTTGTGCAAAAACTTGACATCTTTCACCGTTTCACGCGCATCCGTCTCGCTAATCATATAATGACGCTGCCACTCCATCATGCTTAGCGCGCCCTCGCTCGAACCTAACAACAACTCTCGTCCGTTTTGCGAATAATCGACGTAGTACCGTCCCGTTCCCGGCACGTCCAAATCAAACGCCTTCTTCGCGGCGTTCACATCCACATTATTCACGATATCCCGCTGTTGATACTGATACGTCCTCTCGCCCTCATCCGCCTCGAGCACTCCCGGTTCTTCGCTCGCCAACCACTTCTCGTGCGTCGCCGCCGCCGTCGCCGCCTCGTCGGCCAAATTTTGACTCTCTCGCAGCGTCGCGCGCACCTTCTTATCGCTCACGTGCTTGCTCGACACCCGCTCGCCGACGCGATACTTTTTCGCGCGCTCGCGAAGGTCTTTATCGTACTTTTTCTGTCGGCGCGCCACCGCCTCGGCGTTCATCGCGTCGTCCTCGCGTCGTCCCGTCGTCGCACCGCCGCCGCCGCCATCATCCTTCGCGCCTCCCACTCGCGCCTCCCGTTCGTACGCCGCCGTCGACGCGTTCAGCGCCGCGAACGTCGCGTCGAGCGCGGCGTCGCCGTCGGCGTCGTCGTCGTCGCGTCGTCGTCGTCCCATCGCTCGCGTCGCGGCGTCGAGTTGTCCCGTCCCGCCCGGGACGCGCGCGCGTCACACCGCGCCGCCGCATCGCGACGACGCGACGACGCGACGCCATGGCGCACGAACAGAACCCCGAGGCGGTGATGCACCAAGTCAAAGCCGAGCTCGCGAACGCGTACGCGCAGGAGTTCTTCACGACGGTTCGGGACAAGTGCTTTCAAAAGTGCGTCACCAAACCGGGCGGGTCGATGTCGAGCGGCGAAGCGACGTGCCTGTCGAGGTGCACGGACAGGTACGTCGAGGCGACGAAGATGATTTCGCACGTCGTGTTGCAAGCGTACTCCAAGGGTGGGGTGTGATCGATCGCGAGGCGGTGAACGGCGAGAGCGGGAGGAGGGGTCGCCGGGAGGCGCGAGAGGCGGATCGGCGCGCGAAGATGATTGTAATAAGTAATCGATGCGTAGAATTGAAAGAATCGGTTAATGTTGTCAATGCGTGATGGTGTCGTGCGTCGCGCTCACGCGTTGTCGGACTCGGACTCCGCGAGGATGGCGGATTTGTCTAATCGCGTCGAGCTGTCGTACGCGGGATTGATTTTCGGAAGCGACGAACCGCTGTTGCTCCAATCTTCCAAAAACCACGCACTGCCGCCGCGGACGGTCAGCTCGGAGGGTTCGACGGGAATTTTGGACATCGACGAGAGGTCATGGGAACTCAAGCCACGCGAGAGCATGGCGCGAACCATTTCGGCGTGCGCGCTGGATTGCACCAAGACACGCCCGTCGTCGACCGAGCTAAGTTCGTCGGCGTTCAATTTGACCGGTGAGGACGAATTGGATAGCTTCGTCGGACTATGTTTCGCGAGCGCATTGAAAACGTGCTTATGTCGCTCGTGCAGCGCATCTAAGCCGTTGAGAATGCTCAAATCTATCGACAGCGAGTCACCATCCAAGCCCGTGAGTCGCCTCGCGAGCTCGAGTTGCGTCAACGGCTCAAGCGCGTCGTTTTCTCGAGCGGCTTCCTCGAGCAAATCAGCTGAACACCACGCGAGTTCGACATCACTACTGTCGTGATCACCGCCGAGCGATGTTCGCTTGACACCAGCGTTTTTCGCCCGTAGTTGTCGGTTGATGTACTGAAGAATACGATGCACCTCCATCGGCGTGGCGACGACGCTAAGCATGTCAGTGACGTGCTTTTGATACGCCATTCTTCTGCTTTGCTCGTCCAAATTATCGATTACGTTCAAGGGTTCGCCTTTGGCGATGCTACCTTTCTCCATCGCGAGGTCCAGTTCCCAGCTATTGCCTTTGTACACAGACACATCTTCCTCTTCATGATCGCGCTGTTCGACTTCCTGAGATGCCGTGCTCGCGCGAGTTAACTCGATGTGAAGGCTTAACGCGTCACTGAAACTCGTTGGAATCGCCAATCGTTTCGCTGGTCGCACTTTATTTGGGCTCGTAAACACGTTATTGTTCGTAAACGAGGCACCGAGCCAATCGTCCGCTGCCTTGAGAATACTACCGCAGCTCGGTCGACGGGTCGGATCCATGACGAGTGCCGCTTTGATGAGCTTGATGAAATGCTTTGGCACAGTATCAGGGAACGTTGGAGACAATCCTTGCTGAAGCGCACGCCACTGACCCTCAACAGCGGTGCCTGAAGGATAACCCTTGAGTAATACCATAAGAAGCACACCGACAGACCATACGTCGCACTTCTTCGTGTATGGCTTGCGCCGAAGCACTTCCGGCGCGCTAAAGAATTTCGTCCCAACGTGTCCTTTCATAGTTTCGTGCGCCAAGCAGAACGTCGCGCTGCCGAAGTCGATTATTTTCAAAGTCGGAATAGCGCCTGGTTTGGGTGACCACGGCTCTTTGAGCATGATATTGTCGGGCTTCAAGTCTCTGTGCGCGACGCCCAACGAGTGCATGAACGACACTGCCCCGAGTAGTTGGTTGGCGAATACGCACCAATCACCCTCATCAAAAAGACCGCGTTGCGCGATGGCCTTTATTAATGTTCCACCAGTGTAAATATCGGTCACGATATGAGTCACTTCGCTCTTCAATAACGGACTGTCTTCGTACACCATTAACTTCGACGGAAAGTTTGGATGATGCCCACATAATACTTGCAATGCATCGCACTCGTCTTTGATGGCATTCTCGTCGACTTTCGTGCGCAAAATCGACTTGACAGCCAAGATATCGCCCGTCTTCCGATCGACTGCCCGTCTCACCGAGCCGTAAATACCGCGGCCGATGAGATCTCCCACTTCCAAGTCGTCGTACACCTTCTTTGACGCAAAGTTTCCGAAATTTCGTCCTTGGTGCACAGTCACGTCTGGACAATCCGCGTTGGCTTCCTCGATCTCCAACAACTGCTCCCTCGTGAGAGGCTCTCGCTTTTTCTCAGTTCGCGTGTACGAGTGAACTTCGCCGATCACGGGCTCGATCACCCTGAGTCGTTCCTCCAACTCGCCGAGCGACGGAATGTCTACGCAGATGGCGGTGATGTCGTCGTGAATCCCGCGAACTTTCAGAACCTTTTCAACGATGCCATCCGCGCACGTGTCGGACCCCATGTATTCCATGCACTCGCGCGCGATTTCGCCATCCTTCAAAGCGGAAAAAACCCCGTCCGAGGCGATTAACAGTCGACATCCCGCGACTGGGATGCGCACGCGCGTGAACTCTGGTTCGCAGATGAGTGCCGCGCAGTCGAAGTCTCCAAAGGCTCTCGAAACGGCGTAGCCACCAGGAAACACGCGCAACGGCCCCAACTCTTCGCCCGCGTTGCCTCGCAGGCGCGCCAGCCTGCACTCGGTCTGAATCAAACGCCTAGCCTCAAACGGATCCACCGGGTTGTGATCGCGCGACAGCCGCACGTGCTTGTCTCGATCCTCCGCCGAGATCGCTCCAAACTCCGAGGGATGCGGCAGCATCAGCGCCGCCGAGTCCCCGACGTTCGCCGTCACCGCGTCGAACGCCAACGCATCATCCCCTCGCCCGCTCACCACGCGCTGTATCGCCACCACGTTCACCGTCGACCCCCCCTCGGGCGCGGGTCCGTGACAAAAGAAACATCCCGTCGCGTTGCTCATCCCGTACTCGCTCTCCGTCCGCAAAATCGCCCGTCGCATCGCTCGCTCGACCGTGTCCTCGCCGTCCTCGCCGTTTCCCTCCCGACCGCGCGCCTCCTCGCCCGATCGCGTCCTCGCCTCGAGCATCCGAAACTCGTGCTCCAAGTTTCGTCCCAAGTGTCGCTCCAGGTACGCCGTCGCCGTGTCATCCTTGTGCCCGTCGAACACGCAGTACACCGCGCACACGCGCCCGACCGCGACGCGCGCGTCGGTATCATCGCGCGCCGTCGCGCACCACGCGTCGACGAGATTCGGGAACACCAGGTAGCCGTCCTGCGCCTTTTTCACGACGCATCGCGCGCGCCAGGGCGCGAACGGCGATGGCGCGCACGACGGCGACGAATGCGGCGCCGACGACGGCGCGTCGCGCGCGCGCATGGCGCGACGACGCTCGGTGCGATGATGTCTCTTCGCGCGCGCGACGACGGCGCGCGGCGACGCGCGCGGGCGCGGGACTCGCGTCGCGACGCTTCGGATTGTGCGCGAGGTCGACACCGACGCGACGGTCCGAGTGCCACGATCGAGTGCCACGATCGAGCGCGCGCGGGAC
>Ga0181597_10000751_pt1 | contig 36490 bp, 37 predicted proteins | sample 041ome_5_FD_148647 | JGI IMG/M metagenome (GOLD analysis project Ga0181597, IMG submission 148647) | Coastal salt marsh microbial communities from the Groves Creek Marsh, Skidaway Island, Georgia - 041403US metaG (spades assembly) | ecosystem: Environmental > Aquatic > Marine > Intertidal zone...
TGGGGGATGGTGCAAGCCCGCCAATGATTTCGTCAAAATCAAGGGTGGCATCCGCCTCCGTCATGCGAGGTCCTTCGGCGTAACATCTTATGAAACCTGCCGAACTGGGCACCATTGTGCCCTCGGACTTCCCTATTGAGACCCAACGCCGAACTGCGTTAGCACAGGCCGTTCGCTTTGACGGGGCCCCCAAGCTCATGGGCATCATCAACGTGACCGAAGATTCGTTCTACAGCGCAAGTCGATCCCATGACGTGGAAGCGTTGGAAAGAGCGGTAGCCATGGTAGACGCTGGCGCAACCTGGGTTGACATCGGGGGTGAATCAACGCGTCCAGGTGCGGAACCCGTACCAGCTGAAGTTGAAGCAACGCGCGTGGTCCCGGTGATCGAAGCCCTCCGGAAAGCCAGACCTGCTGCGTTCATTTCCGTTGACACGCGCCGGGCCGAGGTGGCGATGAAGGCGCTTGAAGCGGGAGCAGACATGGTCAACGATGTTTCGGGTCTACGGGACCCAGCCATGATGGAGGTCGTTCTCAATGCCGGCTGCGCCGTCTGCGTGATGCACATGCAAGGGGAGCCTGGGACCATGCAAAGCAATCCATCTTACGAGGATTGCACGCTCGAGGTCACCGAGGCTTTGCTTTCCAAACGGCGCACCTTGGTTGAGGAAGGCCATCCTGCCGACCTCATCGTGCTCGACCCGGGTATTGGATTTGGGAAAACACAACTGCACAACATCGAATTGTTGCAGGCTGGGAGACGCCTTGGAAGAGAAGAGGATGTCTCGCTCCTCTGGGGTGTTTCCCGCAAGAGCATCGTCGGGCATCTGACGGGACAGAACGACCCCGCTGCCCGGCTACCGGGCACATTGGCGTTGGCCTGTGTAGCCCACCAAGCGGGCATCGACATCTTGCGGGTGCACGATGTTGAGGCGCATGTTGACGTGTTGAATGCACTTCGTCCGTTTACAGAAAGCCCCATCCACCGAGGAGGATGAACGGCGTCACCCAAGCACCGAGCATGGAGCCAAGGTTCGTAAGGGCGGTCACGAGCAACACCTTCCCAGCAGGATTGGACCAAAACGAGGAGAATTCGTCCAATTTGAGGAAACGCTGCAGGTCTTCCGCCGTGGGTTCCGCCATCTTCAGTTGCACGTAACCGGCAAACCAACCCGCTGCAAGGGCGGGATTCAATGAGGTGATGGGGGAGGCCAAAGCCGCCGTTAAGACGGCCAATGGATGGCCACGAGCCATCAAACAGGCAAGGGCAGCAAACACGGCGTTTGCTGCCGTCCATACCGTGAAAAACGTCAACCAGTCAACGTCTCTGCTCGTTGAGAGCAACGCCGCAATCACCCCGAACATCACCAAAGGAAACGCCCACGGCAACGCCCGTCGAAGCCGGGAGGGGGATGGGACAACATCGAGTTCTTTGATTTCTATAGAGGGTGAATCGGTGAGGCAATTTGAGACGCCTTTGAGATGACCTGCCCCCAAGACGGCCAGCACCCGTTTCTCGCTGTCGAGGGATTGGAGTTTGGAGGCGATGTACCGGTCCCGCTCATCGATGAGCACGTGTCCTGCACCGGGAGAGAATCCTTTGAGTTCCTCCATCATGCTCGAGAGAAGGTCGGTGTCCTGGAGCAACGTGTTGACATCAAGGTCTTCCTCATCCTCATCATCGTCCAAGAACGAGGTCAACAAGCGCCATTTTTCTCTGAATTTCATACGCCTCCATGCCCTTCGGAGTGTGGTTTGAATGTCTCGGTCCACCAAGGCGACCTCGCAACCTGCTTCATTGGCAGCTTCCACCGCTGCGAGCAATTCAGCGCCGGGTTGTTGGCCCTCGTCCAGACCCAATTTTCGTTGCTCAGCAGAGAGCATGGACTGGAGCAGCACCATCGGAGCTTTGCCCTCCTTGATCACGCGAAGCAAACCTTCCTTGTCGAGACGGCGGTCGTTGACCAAGGCATCATAGCGGCTTTGGCACAATTCCACCGCCACAACATCGGGTTGGAATTCAGCAATCTGGTGACGAACCGCTTCAACGGACGAGGTTGCGATGTGGGCGGTGCCGAGCAACCGGAGGTTTGGTGTCGCATCAATTACGGGGGCGTCTGACAACGATGTTCACCTCAAGTGGGCTGCGAGCAGCCGATTCTGCCTCAGAAGGTGATCTGGACGTTCTCACGCACTTGCGCACTGACCGTCCAAAGTTGGCGCTCTGTGCATCCTTTGATTCCAGCGACGATGTTTGATGGAATCATCTTGATGGCTTTGTTAAAGTTCGTCGAAGCGGCGTTGTAAAACTCTCGGCGGTCGGCGATTTGGTTTTCAAGACCAACAAGTTGGTTTTGGAGGCCCAAGAAGTTCTGGTTCGCTTTCAAGTCGGGGTACTGTTCGGCGACCATGTTGATGCGAGGAATCATGCCGGCCAACATACCTTCTGCAGCGGCGACACCCTTCACATCGCCTTGGGCGAGTGCGCCGGCTGCCGTGTTGCGTGCTTGGGCGAACTGGTCAAAGATTTCACGCTCGTGATCGGCGTAGCCTTTGACGATGTTCACCAAATTGGGGATCATGTCATAGCGTTGGTTGAGCAAAACGTCGATGTTGCTCCATGCTTGGTCGGCGTTCTCCTCCAGACTCACGAGACGATTCCAAATGGAAAAAAACCAAATCACGCCGATGAGGACGAGAACGGCAGGGATAGCAATCATGGCAATTTCAGCAGGTTCCATGCGCCCCCCACCAATCGTTACCCTTTGAAACCTTTCCATGCTAAGGGGTGATGGTCGGGCGAGAGGGGGGATACGAGGCCTTAGGACTCGATGGATTCAATCACCATGGCAATGCCTTGACCGCCACCGATGCACGCCGTGGCAACACCGTAACGGCCCCCGCATCGCTTTAATTCGTGAGCGAGTGTAAGCACGAGGCGAGTCCCCGTTGCGGCCAAAGGATGACCTAGACCAACAGCACCGCCGTTGACGTTGACTTTGTCAACTTCAAGACCCAAATCGTTGATGCACGCAACCGCTTGTCCCGCAAAGGCTTCGTTGATTTCCCAACGGTCAATATCGGCAACGGTCAGGCCAGCGCGTTCAAGCGCTTGATTCGAGGCGGGTACTGGGCCGTAAGCCATGATGGCTGGCTCGAGACCGACGATGCCCCAGGAGACAATTCGTGCAAGCGGTGCATCACCGTCCGATTTAGCTTGGCTCGCCGACTTGATGACCACAGCGGCAGCACCGTCGACAACACCGGAGGCATTTCCTGCGGTCACAAAGGATTCGGGGCCGAAGGCGGTCGGTAGACCTGAGAGCGATTCCTGTGTTGTCCCGCGAACAACGTGATCCTCGTCCTTGTGCGTCAGCACCGTCTCCCCTCGACGGGATTTGATGGAGACCGTCACGATTTCATCTTCGAAAACATCGTTCTCAATGGAGGCGGCGGTTCGGGCGTGCGAAAGGGCTGCAAAGGTGTCGATTTCTTCACGAGTCACGCCCTTACGGCGGCAGAGTTCGTCGGAAGTTTGCGCCATGAAAAGACCGCAGGTCATGTCTTGGAGGTTCGTCATCATGTAATCCTCAACCTTGGGCGAGCGTCCAAGTTTCCACCCGTCCCGAGCCCCACGCAAGATATGAGGGGCTTGAGACAGGTTCTCCATCCCGCCTGAAACCACCGTTTTGGCCTCACCAAGCATGATCATTTGTGCTCCGGAAACAATGGATTGAATGCCTGAGCCGCAAATACGGGAGAGCGTAAGCATCGGGACTTCTTGGGGAATGCCCGCTTTCAGTCCGGCATGCCGAGCGCCGTAGATGGACTGAGAACAGGTTTGCAAAGCGTAGCCCATGACCACATGGTCCACCGATTCAGCGGCGGTCCCGGTCTTTTCAAGCGCCCCTTGAATGGCGATGGCTCCGAGTTCTTGTGCGCTTACGGTCTTGAGTGCGCCACCGGGTTTTCCGTCGCCTCGCTTTCCGCCAACCCATTCACAAAACGGCGTTCGTGCACCGCCAACAATGACCACATCTTCGCTCATGGTTGTGCGAACGGTCCGAGAGGTATGAACATCACTCTTGGCCACAACGGGGGTGCTTGGCTCATCCTGTCATCCGAACAACTTGCTGCTGTCCAGACCGTTGTTGGAAATCATCAACGGGATAGCGACGATGAGGCCACAAACGCCACCACAGACGACCAGCATCACGGTTCCGATGCCTTGAATGAGGCCATTAGCCTCCATGGCCATGTCATATTCATCCTCAGTCATGTCGCCGTCTTCCAACATTTGTGCGTAAATGTCCTCGGTCATGCTAAACTGACCCACGCCAATAAGGGTCGAAACAACAATCGCAACGAGGAGAAGGATGACACCACGCCGCTCGTACCTCGTCAGCATCACGCCACCGACAAGGGTCACTGAGCCTGCGAGCAGATTACCAAGGTCAAGCGCCATGAGCGTGCTGTTGCTCATCTCAATGGGGCCGAGAAGCGAAAAGATGTTTCCGAGCAAACCAATGATGGCGTAGATGATCACCAAAATACCGATCACTTTCGGAGCGCTTGACGGGGGCTGAAGATAGATGACCTGCCCTGCAGGCATTTGGGTGGTTCCCGAGAGGACGGTCCCTGAATTCATCGGAGCAAAGCCCTGGGAAATGGACACGCTTTGCGGAACAGCAGTTGCCCCGTCTGCCTTTGGTGAATCTTCGGGCAAATCACCCCACGGGGATGTTCCTTCCATGGCCTACCATGCGTGAGGTTGCTTATGGATGTTGGCCGAACCCAATGTGGGGGTTGCGTTCTTGAAGCAGAGCTACTTCCATGAGGACAAGGGGGGAGAGCGTGAACATCTTGGTTGTCTACAAAAAGAACTTCGAAGAAGTTCACGATGTTGGCCTGCAGACCCTCAAAGAAATGCTTCACCGATTGACCGGTGACGAACACCATGTTGATTTCAAGCCAAGAGAACACGTACGTCGAGCCGATTTCATCGCACGGGACCTCGTCGTGGTGTTTGGCGGCGACGGAACCCTCACGTCCCTCTCCCACAACATCGACGCTGCAACACCGGTGATGGGCGTGAATTCCCACCCGAGAATCGACGACCCAGGGGGTAGTCTTGGGTTTTACATGGATTCCTCGGTGACGACGTTTGAGGACGATTTTCGGCGAGTGCTGTCAGGTGAGGCATTGGTGAACACGCTTCCGAGATTGCAAGCCATTATCGACACCACGTCCGGCAACCGATACACCACCGACCCTGCCATGAATGACCTTCTCATCGCCAACACGCACCAATATGCACCAAGCAAATACCATTTGCGAAGAGGAGCAGAGCAGACCCATCAGCACAGCAGCGGATTGTTGTTTTCCACCTGGCTTGGCCAAGGCGCTTGGTTGCGAAACGCCATGAGCGAATCTGATTTCCTCTCCTTGCAGCAACAGGCCCAAACTGTACAGGGCCACGGCCGTTACTTTGTCTTCGCACGAGATCTGGCTCCCGAACAGCGAACAGCCCATCCGTGGGCTTGGCGTGCATGGACGGACCTTGATACGACCATCACGTCCGACATGCACCGCGGCTACGTGGTCCCCGACGGTTGGGACGAGGTCCATTTTAATCGAGGCGCCACCATCACCGTGAATGCTCACGCACCAACGTTAACCTTGCTCACGTTCAGAACGACGATTGAAGAAAAATTGGTGACCGAGTTTCGGAAAAGTTGAGGCTTGCCCAGACACTGTGGTGTAAAAAGTAAACCGCTACGGGCATAAAAAAAGGGTTGGAGACTGGGGTCGCGAGCGACCCCAGCCTCCGGTTTCTTAGGAGGTGATCCATCTGCAGGTTCCCCTACAGATACCTTGTTACGACTTAACCCTCCTTGTCGAAGACAGGCTCGAATACGCCATGAAGCGCAGCCTCACCCACCCCCAACTAAGATGGTTTGACGGGCGGTGTGTGCAAGGAGCAGGGGCATATTCACCGTGCTATATTGAAACACGATTACTACGGAATCCAGCTTCATGAGGGCGAGTTACAGCCCTCAATCCGAACTATGAACGGGTTTCGGGTTAGCGTGGCCTCTCGGCCTAGCTTCCCATTGTCCCGTCCTTTGTAGCGCGCGTGTAGCCCAGGACATTCGGGGCATACTGACCTGTCGTTGCCCTCGCCTTCCTCTGGTTTCACACCAGCGGTCTCTCTATAGTGCACCGCCTCCGGAGAGGCAGTTAGCAAATAGAGATGAGGGTCTCGTTCGTTATCTGACTTAACAGAACGCTTTACAGTACGAACTGACGACGGCCATGCACCACCTCTCTGAAAATCCGACAAGCTCGTTACGCTGGTCTTCATATAACAGTCGGCCCTGGTGAGTTTTCCGGCGTTGAATCCAATTAAACCGCACGCTCCTCCCGTTGCAGTGCTCCCCCGCCAATTCCTTTAAGTTTCAGCCTTGCGACCGTACTCCCCAGGCAGTGAACTTAACATCTTCACTCCGGCACCGGGGACCCCTTACGGATCCCCGACACCAAGTTCACAGCGTTTACACCTAGGACTACCCGGGTATCTAATCCGGTTCGTGCCCCTAGGCTTCGTCCCTGACCGTCGAATCCGTTCCAGTGTGGCGCCTTCGCAACTGGTGGTCCTCGAAGGATGACAGAATTTTACCTCTACCCCTCGAGTACCCCACACCTCTCCCGGTCCCTAGTCTGGCAGTCTCTGCAGAATTCAACCCGTTGAGCGGGTTGATTTACCCACAGATTTACCAAACAGGCTACGGACGTTTTAGGCCCAATAAAAGCGACGACCACTTGAGCTGCCGGTATTACCGCGGCGGCTGGCACCGGTCTTTCCCAGCCCTTATTCCTGAACCGATTAAGAGTTCAGAAAAGTGTACGTAAAACGCACACACTTGGAGTTCCCTCATCACAGTTTCCTGCAGTGTGAAGTTTTCGCGCCTGCTGCACCCCGTAGGGTCTGGATTCGTGTCTCAGAATCCATCTCCGGGCTATGTCTCCCAACACCCGTACGCGTCGATGGCTAGGGGGTCCGTTACACCCCCTACAACCTGATACGCCGCAGACCCATCCTACCTTGATTCACAAACCGTTCCAGGCATTGTGAACTATCCGGCCTTGTTCTCAGTTTCCCGAGGTTATTCCAGACGATAGGGCAGGTTATCCACGTGTTACTGAGCAGTATGCCGAGTCCCTAAGACTCACGACTCGCATGGCTTAATCGAACTCCAAAAGCGGTCGCCTCTGGCAGGATCAACCAGATTTCTCTTGTTTCGATCCTTTGGCTACCTGTCGCAATTGATTTTGTTATGCTGACCTAAATTGATTGGCGAGAGAATAATGCACTTGAGCTTCTTGCACAAATACGTCATAATCTCGATCACCTACCTGACCCCAAAACCCGTGAGGGCCTGCTTGGGATCGCAATCGCTTCGGCTTTGCATCAGGGAGGATGGAGGCAGTCATTGTCCGAAGACTCAGCCCCCAACGCCGTTCCCAGACGACGCAAGCAACCAAGCCACATACACCCTGTATATGAAGATAACCGCCTCCTCAACCACCGAAAATGGGCCGCTGCACCCCATATTCACCGGTTAATGGAGGACCCGATCTCGCCACAAATCAGGTCGAACCTCAGCCAGGATTGATGTTCGGTCTTCTGAGGGGAGGGATGCTGTCGTAAACCGGTGAAAAATCGCCGTTGAGTGACGTTTTCGCGACCTCAAGTTGGAGAGAAAGGCGAGAACATCTCCGCCTTGCCATTCGGCTTACTCGGCGCCGAAGAACTGGCGAATCATCGGGTGCATTTCCATGGCCTGCTCCTTCTGGATTTGCTCGTAGGTACGCAAAATGATACCGACAGCCAGCAGCAGACCCGTACCCGAGGCGTTACCGACCGTACCCAGCAGGTCAGCACCTGCCGCGAGCAGACCGACGAAAGCCCCGGAGAAGTAAGTCACCGGTGGGATGTAGTTCTCCAAAATCTTCTCAACAGCCTTGGGGTTGTTTCGGAAACCAGGAATTTGCATGCCCGTGTTTTGGATTTGCTTGGCGACATCTTTCGTGCCCATATTCGTTGTGTCGATCCAAAACTTCGCGAAGACCATCGAACCGACCGTCATCAAGGCCAGGTAGAAGACCACGTGAACCATGATTTGAGGCAGGGTGTGGCCAAAGACGTCACCTTGTTGATTGAGAAGCGGAATGAGCCAATCGTTCACGCCGTTGACCATGCTTGCATACCAGGCAAAGCCACCCGATGCCGTGGTCTGCCCGGGCTCGTAGGTTCCGATGTAGGCCGAAGCAGAAGCCCAACCGTTCTGTCCGAGAATCGGTGTTTGACTCAAGGTCGGATGGCTCCAGAAGAGAAGGGTGAACATGTTGATGTTGGCCAGCAGAGCAGCCATCAAAATCACGGGAATGTTCGAGGCGTAAACCAAACGAATGGGGTATTGGCCACGGTGACCACGCACCTTGGCGTGGGTGAGCGGAAGTTCGAGCTTGCTCGATTCCGCATAGGAAACCACCAAGAACACGATGATGGACGAAACAAGGGCAGCAACGGGGTTGACGTGCGTCAGCAACATCATCTCAAAGCCATTGGATTGAATCATCTCGTAATTCGTGGACTGGCGGAACATGTAGAAGATCATCGGCAACGTTCCCGAAGGAGGGTTCTGCGTGGAATACGGGGCGCCTGCGGTGGTCGCAAGTGGAGAAAGGGTTCCAACGAAGGTCGATTGGGCCACACCTGCAGCGATGAACAAAGAAATACCCGAGCCGATACCCCACTTGCTGACGAGTTCGTCGAGCAGGAAGACCAGATAGGAACCTGCAAAGAGTTGGGCCACGATCACAAAGTTCGCCCAACCCAAGCCGTAGGCATCAATGAGCCAGTCGCTCGGATCAAGGAAACCGTACGTCTGCGGAATGGCTTCGATTGGAATCATGATGAGCACCAGAAGCTTCTGTACACCTTGGTACATCGCCTTGTCATCGGAATTGCTCAAATCCAATCGGATGATCTTGGCACCGGCGAACAACTGCATGATGATGGAACCGGTAACGATGGGGCCGATGCCCAAGTGCATGATGGTCCCGGATGCACCGGCCATGATCGAGCGGAACCCGCTGAAGAGGTCAAGTGCTTGACCAGAGAGGCCGAACAACATCACGTTGGTCATACCAAAGTAGATGATGAGAACGAAGGTGGTGGTCCACATTTTTTCGTTGAAGCGCACGTGGCGCTCAGGCTTCGTGATGGTGGGATAAACATCAACGAAGCGACGGAGGGCATAGAGCCGGCTGCTGTCATCACCCTCCCACATGAAACAGGTCAAGATGGCCGCTGCTGCGAAACCGAGCAGGAGAATACCAACAAGGAAGAACCCGACACCCTCGTCGTAACCACCCCATTCACCTGGACGGACGTACCAAGCCGCGACGCTGGCGAAGGCCAACCACGATGTGATTTTTCCGTATCGTCCAACAAACGGCATGTCCTTGAGACCCTCGGGCAAATCCCGTTGGAAACACCACATACAGAACGCGACATAAATCACGGAGAAGATCAAGCCAAAGACCGCTGCATCCCGTGCCTGACCGGAACCCGACAATTCATCGGACTGCCAGTAGATGAGCAGGGCATAGTAGAGCACACCGGTCAATGCGATGGCCCAGGGGATTGGCTTGTGCTTCATGTTGATTCCCACCGATTAAAACTCAGTCCTCATCTTCGTCTTCGAAGTCGCCCCATTCATCGTCGTCACCGGTTTCAACGGTGCCGCCGGCGGCTTTGATCTTCTCAACGGCTCGAGCGCTGGCTTCCTCGACCACAACGGTCAGGGCCGTGCGGACTTGACCGCTGCCGAGCAGCTTGTCGATGCCCAAGGAGGTCAAATCCACCGTGGATTCGCCGTTGGCCATGGCTTCGAGTTCCCCGACATTGGCCGTCAGGTGAACGGTTCGTAGCGATGGATGGCGGTTGAAGCCATGCATGCCCCAGTGATTGGGCATGTACTTGATCCGAGTCATGACGCGGTGCTTGTTCATGCCAGCGTTTCCACGGCCACCACGCTTTCCAGCCCCTCGACCGGCTTTCTTTCCTCGACCGTGGTAACGGTTTCGTCCACGGTGCTTGTTTGCTTTCGTACCCATCTTCATCACCTCAAATCATGCGTTCAACGAGGTCTGCAATGGCCTCGCCACGAGCGCCAAGTGCGCCGCCAACAACAAAGCTTCGCTTGATACCGCCCCAGCCTTTGGTCCCACGAGGAGGGTGGAGGCGGAACACGCGCTTCAATTCTGGAATGTCTTTGACCTCTGCTTCCCCGGCGACGATAGCCTTGGCGAAGTCAGCGATGCTGGAGAACTTGGTGTGCTCCGCAACGATGGCATCCGTGAGCGGGTGATTCCCAGCCATGCGGCCTCGTTCGTTGAGCATGCGCTCAACAACGCCTGCGTCAGCTTCTCCCCACGTGATGTAGTCCTTGGCCTTCTGCAGCATGCCTCGGTATTGGGGGTTGTCAGGGATGATAACGGCGTGGTTGACACGGGTCAAATTCATGAATCCCATGGTCTCACGAATGGACCGTTCGACTTTGACGTCGCTTCGTGCTCGGACAACAATAAAGGTCATGCGTTCTTCCTCCCGGTATGGATGTACAACGATTCTCGCTGTGTGTTGGTCACACGCGTTGTGTTGATGTTTTTCAAAGCGTTGAAGGTTGCCGCAGCGTAGTTGATGGTTGTGCGGGTTTGTCCTTTGGTCCGAGACAACACGTCTTCAACGCCTGCGAGTTCAAGAACTCGCTTTCCGGTTTCCCCGATCACCAAGCCCTTGCCTTGAGCGGCAGGCATCAGCGTCACTCGGGTGGAGGCAGCTCGTCCGTTGATCTTGAACGGCACGGTGTTCCCGGGTCCTGATGCGGATTCCCAGGAACCGTTACCACGTTGGACGCGGATGAGGTTGAGTTTTGCAGCCGTGATGGCCTTTCGGATGGCGGTTGCGACTTCCTTGGCTTTGGCCATGCCCAAGCCGACGTAGCCGTCGCGGTTGCCCACGCAAGCCATGACATTGAATCGCACACGACGTCCGCTGTCCGTCATGCGTTGAATCATGTTGACCGAAATAACCTCGTCTTCGAGGTTGGGAATCAAGGCGTCCACGATTTCAACTTCACGAATGGGAAGACCCGATGCGAGAGCGGCTTCGAAGGTGATGATTTTTCCCGCCATGACCGCTGCACCAAGGCGGGTTTTTGGCTCCCACTTTCGGAGGTTGGCGATCGGGTCGTCTTGTTGACGTCGTCGGCGACGGGGGTCTGGCATCTCATCGGCTTCTTCTGGGGCGTAGGCCTGCAACAAGCCTGGCGCCATGGTTGGCGTGTCTTCTTCAGTCATCAGTTAGCCCCCTCAATTTTGGATTTTGTTGATTCAATGTCTTTGGCGATTTTGTCGTCGATGTGAGCCCCATTCAGACGGTCCTCGTCGGGGTAGACCTCCTCGCTGTGAGGAATGTCAAGACCGGCATCGCACATGCCCTTGAGGGCTGCGTAAACCCGGCTACCCGGAGAACTCGCAGCCAAGCCTATGTCAAGCACGGCCCTGTCGGCACCGTTTGCAACGGCGGCTTTGCCCATAGCGAACCCAACAAGGTAGGACGCAGGGACGGACTTTAGGGAACGTCCCTCTGGCCAACCGTACTTCTTGACGAGGTCGGACCCGGTCACGTTCACCATCACCATGTCACCGTCAGCAGCCCACGAGACCAACTGGCAGGTCGTTCGGGTGTTGGATACACGGACCACAGCACGGGGCATGCGGCCACGAAGCAGCTTGAGGCGGCGGCGGTAGTCGGTTACACCGGCCTTGCGGCGACGGAAGATGGAACGGCGGTTGTTTCCTGCCATCACTCGTCACCTCCTTTGAAAGAGACGCCCTCAAGCGCCATCTGAGAGCGCATGTGAGCAATCGAACGGTACGAACCGCCCTTGGCTTTGAGGTAGTACCGTCGGTATTGCGAGGGAGCGATGGTCGCATCCTCTCGCAATTCCTTGAGAACGCGGCGTTGGCTACGGATGGTCCGCATCCAACGATGCTTGCGAGGGTTTCGAGCATTGGCGGTACCTGCACGGGTACCTTGTCCTTTGCGTCGTCCCTTTCGCTTCTGAGCCAAACGAGTTCGGGCTCGGACTCGAGAGGTCCCTTTGATGGGTTTTGCTTTGATCCAGCCTTCATCGATGAACTCTCGAATGTCATCCGTTTGGACGGCAGAAGCGACCTGGTCAACGTACAAGGGGTTGATCCAGACTCGGTTTTCTCCACAGCCCAAAAGGCGTGCTGCGATTCGCTTTTGATTGGTGATTTGCATCAGACATCCCTCCTTCGGTTGAGCACACGGATGCCGAGTTCATCGGCTCGTGCGTAGATGGTCTCTCGCTTTCGACCGCCGACCGTTCCGCCCACGCGAGCAGCTTCGGTTTCGGGGTCAATGCTTTCCAGGTCCGCAAGGTTCTGCACCATGACCTCCTTGAATCCGGAGGGATGAAGGAAACGGGCAGCAGCCACCTTTCCGTGACCGATGCGGACAAGCGAGCCGCGATACTTGTAGTTACGGCGTTGCTTGTTGTCCATGCCGTGAGGGGCACGCCATCCTGAGCGAGAAAGTCGCTTGTATCGGAACCACTCCGTACGACGGAACGATGGAGTCTTCTTCTTCTGAGCGGCTCGCAAGGAAAGTGCAGCCTTCGTGCCTTCATCGAGGACTGGCTTTTGCTTGACCATGTAGACTTCGTCGCCCTCATCGTCCCAATCCTCGTCGTCCCAACTGTCGTCGGAGGCGGCCGGAGCGTCCTCTTCCACAGGTTCTTCAACGGCCTCGGTGGTCGTGTCAGCCCCTGCAGCCTCTTGCAGGCGTTCGATGAGATCGGATTTCTTCCCTGAAACGGGAAGGTCGAGTTCCTTGAGCGCCTCTTTGAGTTGCGCTACGGTCATTGATTCGTAATCTTCTGCCATGTCCATCACTCCTTGTTCAACAGGTAAATCCCATCCTGAAAGACCCGGCGGTCTCGCTTCTTCACGGTCGTGCAACGCTCGATGTTCGCAGCGGTTTGCCCCACGGATTCCTTGTCAATTCCGGAAACGGTGATCTCCACCTTGTCGGTGATCTTCACGTCAACGTTCTCAAGAATCTCCGCCGTCCGGGGGACACGCTCACCAAAGTAGTTGTTGACGGTGAACGTGTTACCGTTCACAGCAAGGGTCATCGGGAAGTGGGAGTAAAAGGCCTTCAAGTTGTAGGTGAAACCTTCCGAGACGCCCTTCACCATGTTGTTGAGATGGGCGTTCCAGGTTCCTGCAAGGGCTCGTTGCTTGCGGCGTGGAAGGTCCACGCGAACAACGATGCCTGTCCCATCCTGGAAGAGGTCGATAAAACCGCTTCGGAAGGTTCGGGTCAAGGAACCCTTTGGGCCGGTGATGGTCACGACGCCGTCTTCACTGATTTCGGCGTTCACGCCTTCAGGGACGGTTACGGTGTGTTCGATTCTGTCGAGTTTTACCATTCATTTCACCTCAGTACACGTAGGCGAGCAGTTTGCCGCCGATTCGAGCATCTTTTGCATCGTAGTGGTGCATCACACCGGAGTTGGTCGTCAAGATGAGCAACCCGAAATCCCGGGCAGGGAGGTAACGGGTTTCCCACTTTTCGTATTCTTGACGACGAACGCTGTGACGGGGTTTGACGGTGCCGCATCGGTTGATGGTTCCTCGAAGTTCAACCACAAAGGCATCGCCACGGCCGTTTTCAACCCGCTCAATACCACCGACATAGCCGGAAGACTGCATAATGTTCAACACGTTGCCGAGGAGTTTGGAGGCTGGAGTCAACTCAACGTTGAACTTCCCGGCCTGCTCGGCGTTGTAGATTTTGACGAGTGCGTCGTTCAATGGATCAATTTGCATACTTCATTCCTCCTCAATTCATCTTCTTGAACCCAATTTCAGGCCCAACGTCTCGGAAACATTGGCGGCAAAGGCGCAATCCGTGGCGGCGAATCATACCTCGCTTGCGTCCACAGCGGCGGCATCCGATGGTTCGTCCGATTCGTTCTCCGTGATCTCTTGCCATGTTCACTCCTCCAAAATATTGATGTTGAAATTCTCAACAAACCATGCTCGAGACTCGTCCGCCGAAACACGGTGCTTCGGGCCGACCTTGCTCTTTGCACGGCGACGGCGACTGACTCGGTGGCCTGGGCGTTCCAAGACCACGGTGATGTCCATACCGAAGATACCGATGTCGGGGTCGTACTTTTGACCCGGGAAATCCGTGTAGTCACGGACGCCGAACGAAAGGTTGCCCTCACGGTCAAAGTTCCACGATGGAATGATGCCTTCACGGCAGGCAAAGGCGTTGGTGAGGAATTCCTTGATGTCGTCTTGCTTGCGCATCGTGGCTTTGCAGCCGATAGGAGCGCCAATACGGACTTTGAGGTCTCGGTTCTGAATGCGCCCAAGGGTGCGTTGCGGCTTCACTCCGGTCACCATCTCGAGAACGTTCTCGGCGTTGACGAGTCGATCACCGCCTTCACCCACACCGATGTTCACGCATACTTTCGTGACCCGGAGCTGGCTCATGGGGTTGGCTGTGGCGCTCATTGCGTCACCTCCGTCAACGGCAGAACGGCGTCGCCGATGGCGAAGACGTTGCGAGCCACGGTGTCGAAGCCATCAAACTGGACTTCATTGGGCATGCTGGAGCGCTTGACGATGTATTCTTTGACTTCGGCCGTGGAGCCAACGTGCGCACCACCGGTCAGGAAACATCGTGTGCCCTCACCAAAGCGGATATGCTCGGCGATGGTTTGGTCGGGGAGGTTGAGTTTCAACGAGTCGCCGGTGTTGTAGGCTTGGGCATCGTCGACGATGATGTTGCGTCCGTCGTGGAGGTTCAGTTGGGTCATTCCTCCCTTGATGGTGCTCTTGCCGTTGATTCGACAAACCTTCCAGGCGGCTTCTTCGGCTGAAATCGTGCGATAACGGAGGCGACCGTTGTGGTCGAGAACACATCGGAAGTGTTCTTCGCCAACGCTCAGCACGTCCATCAGGCCGACGCCTCGACGGGTGTCTTTGACGATGCGCCCGTCAACCTTCGCAAGTTCATTGTGGAGGATGTACCTTACCTCACGAGCGGTATTCGCCATACCGAGAACGTCTCGTAGAACCAACGTGATCGGCATGCATTGCTCCAATGGATGGGCTCCTGGGGACGGTCGGGTCACCCAGACCGTGGTCTTTCGTGGCAGAGGCCAACTTCGGGGCATGGCCAAGCGCTTCAAGTGATTGCTGCTCATTTTCTTCAACTCCTGTTGCCCGTAAGTTTTGCAATTCGCATCCGGTCGGACTCGTCAAGTTGAGTCACCACGACGTTCGAGGCATGGACGGGGACGGCCTCTTCCTTGTTGTCAGCCTTGCTGGCCTTGACTCCTTCAATGTACAAGCGACCTTTTTCAGCATCAATGCGCAACACGGCACCGGTCAACGGGTCTTTGCCCCGAGTACCCCCGTGTCGCTTTCCACCGTGGCCTTGGTCGCCACGGGTGACTTGGACGATGTCGCCAACACGAACCGTGACCGTGCGGACACCGGCGAAGCGAGCATCCGGTTTGCTGAGTTGGAGACGGGCTGCCACGCGCTTTCGCTTCTCGTGCTTGGGCGCATTAAAATGCGCTTTGCGTTGTTTTCCTGGTTTCATGCTCTTGACCATGATGCTCCCTCACACAATTTGCTTCGCATTCGCTGCGATACGTGGCCAGCGTTCGGCGGCTTCACGTGAAACCGGCCCTTTGATGTCGGAACCCGTGACATCACCGCGCTCGTTGACGATCACGCAGGCGTTGTCTTCGAATTGAACCCAAGTACCGTCAACACGACGGAACGGTCGGCGTTGGCGGATGATGACGACGTTGTACATTTGGCGTCGGGTGTCAGGCGTTCCCTTCTTGACGGACACTTTGGCCATGTCGCCAACGCCCGCTGCGGGGTAACGGCGCATGGTACCGCCCAACTTCAGAACGTTGAGAATTTGGACGACTTTTGCACCGGTGTTGTCGGCGACATGAAGTCGTGCTGCCGTGGGCAGGCCACGGGTTTGATTTCCAGCGATGCCCTTCATCAAGCAACACCTCCAGAGTTCTCAATGACACAATAGGAAACGGTCTTGGATAGCGGTCTGCATTCCATGATTTTGACCGTATCACCAATGTTGACCTCACCAATGCACGAAGGCAGGTGGGCAGAAACGGAACCGGTCCGCTTTTCAAACCGTTCGTACTTCTTCATGTAACGAACGTTGTTCCGCTTGATGGTGATGGTCTTCTGCATGCCCATCTTGGAAACGGTGCCCTCGAGAACTTGTCCTCGCAGGCGCAAACTGCCGTAGAACGGGCAGTTCGCATCTCCATCCCACTCACCGGTGGGTGTTTTCACGTCAATACCAATATCTCGATGTTCTTGCATCGTATCATGCCTTCCTGTATGTTCGGTGGATCCTGTCTTCAGGGCGTTGACCCACCATGGCCCCTTCGATGACGACATCGCTGTCGTCAACCGTGAATGTGATGCTCGCCTTGTTCAGAACGAGCGTGCGCTCGCCTTCCAAAAGCGAGACGGTGTTTCGTGATTCGTTGACCACCGTGCCCCGACGACCGAGCAACGTTGCATCGGTGGAGGCGACGACCTGCATCTTGCGGCCGATCCAAGGTTGGTTGTACATGTCCATATCATCGCACCTCCACATTGAATCCGTTGTTCTTGAGCACTTCTGCAGCTTTCTTTTTGTGGTCCCCTTGGAGTTCAATCAATCGCCCTTTCACCGTTCCGCCTGCTGCGCATTTGTTCTTCAGGGTCTTTGCAAGTTGATTGATGTCAATTGCTGCGTCGTCAATGCCCTCCACTTTGGTTACGAATTTTCCATATCTTCGTCGTTCGGTTGAGATGATGGCTTTTTGTTGCTCTTTTGCAATTTCTTGACAAATGCACAATTCATCGGGAAGTCCGCAAACATTGCAAATAGCAGCCATTGTTGTTCATCACCTCGGGTTCGTTTCATTGTTGATTGTGCATGTGCGTCTTCAAGCGAGCAATGCTGCGTCGGGTTGCCTTGTAGGCGCCCATGTTCGAAGGCGTGCCGCCCAATGCTTTCTCGGCGCGAAGTTGCAACAACTCCTCTTGGAGTTCAAGAAGGCGAGCCTGGCGAGCCTCGGCGCTCATGGAGGCGATCTCACGGTTGGAGACGTAACTCATCAAGCATCAGCTCCTTCAGCCCTCTCCGCCTCTGCTTGGGCGGCCTGGATTTTCAGTTCCTCATTGGAGTAAATGCTGATTTCATGGGGCAACTTGGTGCCGGGGCGCATGATTTCAACGGTGACGCCAATGGTGCCGAGTTTCTTCACGGCAACGGAGTATCCCTTGTCCATGTGCTCGAGCGCCGTCTCCCCGCAGTACTTCACATGGCCACGGATGTACTTCTCGGTTCGGTTGCGCGAACCGGTCAATTTTCCAGCAACGGTGATGATCACACCGCGAGCGCCGGCGTCCATGATGTTCTGGGCGCCGCTGTGGCACGAGCGTCGGTGGTACCAACCTCGCTCAAGAGAAGCAGCAATTTTCTCGGCCATCACTTGAGCGTTCAAGGTCGGGTTCTTGACTTCCTCAACCTTGAGTTTGGGGTTGGGAAGGTCAAATTCCTGGCGGAGACGGTTTTGAAGGTCGTTGATGATCTTCCCCTTTCGGCCAATGACCATACCGGGGCGCTCTGCGTGAACGGTCACTTCGGTGCCTTCGGGGACACGGCGAATGTCAAGACCACCAAAGCCGGATTTCTTGGTGTTGTTCATCAAGAACTCACGGACGAGCAGGCGCTCAACGTTTCGGTTGACGATGGTTCGTAGAATGTTTTGTTTACCCATGATGTTCACCTCAGAAATCGTCCTCCATGTCGTCGTCCGTGGCGTTCATGTCTTCCAAGAAGACTTCCAAATTGACACGGTAGTGGTTGCTGGGCGTGGCACGACCACGGGCCCGTGGAATCCAACCGCGGCGGATGGGGCCTCGGTGTGCAGCGATGTGGGAGATCACCATCTCTTCTGCATCGATGTCTTCGTACTGGAATCGTGCGTTCTCCATAGCACTCTCAATGAGCTTCAAGATGGAGCGGGAGGCCTTCACAGGGTATCGACCGGGGCCGATACCACCTTTTCGATGGCCGACCATCGATGGACCCGAGCGACGCTTGCGCTTGTTTCCGCTTCCGAGCCTGTAAGGAACGGCGGCGGCCTTGCGGCGAACATCAGCTCGGTCAGAATCGATCTTGAGCACGTTGTTAAGGTAGGTCACCGCTTCACCGGCGGTCTTGTTCTTGACGGCACGGCACACTTCGAAGCAGTGTTTGACGTGCATGTCCACGTTGGTGGCCCGCGCCGTTGCGAGGCGGTTGCCCTGCAGGAGTTGGGTGTAGCCACGCTGAGGAAGTTGGCGGCGACGGGTTCGTCGGTCCATTTGGTTTCGCTTTGCCATCTTTTTCACCTCACTTCAACGGAACGTGCTTGGACGAACGGGTAGCACCTACACCGGGGCCGCTGTGGGCCACGCCGCGGCGGGTCACTGCGAACTCACCAAGGTAATGACCAATCATTTCGGGCTTGATGTCAATCTCGACGAAATGTTGGCCGTTGTGAATGGCGATTCGGCGTCCGACGAACTGCGGCAAAATGGGCATGTCTCGTCGGTGCGTGCGAACGGTTTTGCTTCCTGAGCGCTTCATCCGATGGATGAAGTTCTCGTTTTCCACCGACAATCCTCGACCGAGGCTGCGGCGGACACGGGAGGGAAGCAAACCCACGATGTAGTCTTGGTCATCCGTCTCGGGCCACAACGGCATGTTGTTGAGCTCTTCCATGGTGAACCCGCGGTACGTGAATTCCTTCTTGACGCGCGCCGAGGTGGTCGACAGGCGCTTGCGCGACTTTCGGCGGCTGGCCTTCGGGGTCATAAACGACTTCTTCTTACGTGCCAAACATCATCACCTCAGATTTTCTTCCCTCGTCCACGACCGGTTCGTCGTGGTGCAATCAAACCAACCTTGGCACCCGGTGGGGTGCCGCGGGCAACGGAGTTAGGACCGTGAACGGCCTGGTGGTTTCCACCGCCGTGCGGGTGGTCAACAGGGTTCATGGCCACACCGGAGACGTGCGGGTAGAGCTTACCACGGGCCTTGGCCTTGTAGTAAGCAGCACCAGCGGTTCGCATAGGCATCTCGTCACGGCCATGACCGCCGAGCACGCCGATGGTTGCACGGCAGTTGGCAGGGAGTTCCTTCAGAGCACCGGAGGGCATCCGGACGCGGACCGTGGAGCCCATCCGGGATTCAACCATACAGGAGTTTCCGCCGGAGCGAGCGACCTTGCCACCGTCACCGGGTCGGAGTTCGAGGTTGTTGATCGCCGTTCCTTCAGGGATGTTCCCGATTTCGGTGATGTTTCCAGGGCGCAGGGCGACGTTGTCGCCGATGGCCACTTTGCTGCCAACGGCAAGCCCTTCAGTGGCGGCCACGAGCGTGGTGTCGCCATCAGGGGTCTTGATCCGAGCGAGCGGTGCGGTGTGAACCGGGCTGTGGATTAACTCGGTGACTTCGCACACCACGTCTTTATCGCGTGGCATGCTGTTCTTACCAGGGAATCGATGGCTCGCCACGCGGTAGCGTGGTGAGGAACCTTTGCGTTGTGCACGAATTCGCTTACCCATGATAAATCACCTCAGAATGCTCCCAGACGCATGGCAGCGTCTTCTGCGTCGTAACCTTCGGCAAGTTTGACCGAAGCGTGCTTGCCGTGCTTGGAATTGCGAACGTTCACCTTGGCGACCTCAACGTCGAAGATGGTCTCCACGGCACGTGCGATTTGGGCCTTGGTGGCGGAGCGGCGAACGATGAATTCCAATCGCTGCTCGCTCGTGCGAGCCTCCATGGATTTCTCGGTTAACCAGGGTTGAATGATGATGTCGTATGCGTTCATGATCTCACCTCAGTTGATGGCCTCCAATGCCGCTTTTGTGAACACGGTCAATCGACCAAGGTCCCCACCGGGGGCAAGGTCCTCAGCGCACAAGTCCTTGGCGGCGACGACGTCAACACCAGGGAGGTTGCGAGCGGCTTGGGCCAACCCCGACTTTTCTTTGACCACGAGAAGCACGGACTTGGGGGTCTTGTGAACCCGTCCACGCATGGTGGCTTTTCCAGCCCGGATTTTGCGGCCTGCTCGGGCTCGCTCCATGTCTGGGCCGAGGCCAAGGCCGGCGAAGATGGCGGCGGCCTTGCGAGTCGCAGAGCCGTGGTTGAAGGTCTCGATGTCGTATTCGGTGGATTTCCCATCAACGATTTCCGTGTAGGTTCCAAGAACGATTGGCAGGTGTTCGACGGTGTCGTCAAAGCGATGTCCGCGCCCAGCAACGGTCTCCATGGAGACGGTCGCTGCCAGAGCAGCGTTGCGGGCTGCGTGACGTTGCTTGGCGTTGAGTTTGCGGGACCAGTCCTTCTCGACCTTTGGCCCGTGAGCTCGGCGTCCACCGAGGGTGTGAGGGTTTTGAGCACCTCGCCGGGAGCCGGTTCGACGCATGATCCGGGACACACCACGACCCTTGCCCCACCATTCAACGGAATGCTTCATGCCTGACATGGGTCGGCGCTTTCCGATGTGTGGGCGAGAACCGTAGGGTTGGCGGCGGTTGGCACGGCTCGAGGCAACGGCCAACTTGACCAAGTCTTCGCGGACTTCAGCGTTGAAAGCCTGCGGGAGGTCAACCTTGGAGCCGTCCGAAACACCGATGTCAAAGCGAGCGGAAAGCTTTCCAGCGTCCATCTCGGTCTGGGTGACGGTGTTCACAATGTCCTTCGTTGCGACCTTCATCTTCAGGCCCCCTGCTTGGATGCCGTACTGACGTACGTAATTTCATAGTCGTGAACCGTGGAAGGCGCACGAGTGGCGTCACGGAATCGGATCAACCGCTTGGCGGGACCGGGAACACTTCCCTTCACGAGGATGTAATCGGACTTCACTTCGCCGTAATGGAGGAAACCTCCGGCGGGGGTGATGGAGTGGTCTTCGGGGTTGGCCACGCGGAGCACGCGCTTGTTGTACTCGGTGCGCTGATGGTACCCGGTTTGACCGCCTTGGCGAATCGTTTTGCGGACATAGCCGTCACCAAAAGCACCCATGTTTCCGTGTTGGCGGCGCTTCTTGGAGTTCTTGTGAGATTGGAGTTTTCCACCGAATCGCTTGATGACACCTTGCCACCCGTAGCCTTTGGTGATGGCCACGATGTCGGTCATGGCGCCTTCTTCGAAAGCATCAGCGAAACTGTATTCTTCACCGAGCTTTTCTTTGGCCCAGGCGAGTTGCTCGCCCATCGAGCCTCCAGTAAGGCCCATTTCCATAACGTCGGGGACCTTGGTGGAGACGCTCGCCAGCGTGTGAGGCTGGGTGGCGACGATGAGGCGAACCTCGCAGAGGTCAGCTTGCTCTAGGTTGGTGAAGTGCTTGGAAGCATCGTGTTCCTTGCGCTCAGGGAGGCGCTTGAAGAGTTCAGGGAAGGCGTCAGCGATCTGCTCGGCTTCTGCCCAGACTTCACCACGGGCCTGCATCCCGTAGGGCGTCATCTCGTACCCTCGGACACCGAGAATGCGCATCTTCGGACATTCAACGACGGTAACAGGAACTCGAATCTCTTGCCCTGCCGAGGTGCTTCGTGGGTTCATATCGCGAGCCAGAATGTGGGTCATGCCGGCCTTCCAGCCGGCGAATCCCTGCACGCGGACTTCGCTCGCATCGGTTGTGGGCCACGACTTGACGTGACCAAAAGGCCGGTTCGCTCGCTTGCGCGGGCTGAACGCCATTGATCCACGACGTGGGTGGTTTCGCTTTGCCATGTTGGATTCCTCCAGTGTTTTCTACAACGCATTGGCCCCACCGAGGGGGGCGTACGAGGGCCCATGCAGCGTCGAAGCCGTGACACGGAGGCACATTCCCACGAGTGGGGAACGGCCAGTTGGGGTCCTCGAGGGATGGCCCATTGTGTCTGGCTACTCACCTTTGAGCGTCCCTCCGACTTTCCACCCGTATATATGCGGTTCGGTTTCGGCGACAGAGGATTGCGTGAGCCGCTATTGGGCTAGAAGGCCTTCAAATGTTTCTCATGAAAAGACCATGTTCAACTTTACTTTTCCAGCAAACCCACCACATCATCCTTTTGAACCCTAGACCTACGACAATTTTCATGGCTCATGTGAATCACGAGTTCCTCCGGGAAGGCGTTGAGGCACGAGCCTACCAATTGCGGTCGCTTCAACGTATTCTCTCGTTTTCAACGCTGATGGTGATGCCGACGGGTTTTGGGAAAACCGCCGTTCAATGGATGGCGATGGCAGAATTTCTTCGTGGAGGGTCCACGAAAATTGTCCTCGTTGCCCCAACGACGGGACTGGTGGACCAACAGGTCCGAATGGCCCAAGAACGGATCCGAATAGAACCCGAGATGATTCTTGCCTACACCGGCGATACAGCCCCGGAGAAGCGCAGAGAACTTTGGGAGGGGGCGACCTTGGTGATGGCCACGCCCCAAGTGATTCGCAACGATGCGATGAACGGCATCATTGACCTCGCTGAGGTGGACCTGCTCATCCTCGATGAAGCCCACCACGCCACGGGGAACCATGCCTATGCACAAGTTGGCAGCCTGTATCATCGGGCCAGACCCGATGGAAGGGTGTTAGCTGCAACCGCCAGCCCCGGGTCAAACGCTCGGACCGTGAGCGAAGTTCAACGAAACCTCAACGTCAACAACCTGGATTTGTCCAAGCGAGGAGAACCGCTGATGGCGCCCTACGATGTTGACATGGAAATCCATCTCCACCGACTCGACCTCCCGGAGACCCTGACGATGCTCCTCGAACCGCTCAAAGCTCATTTTGATGCTGAGGTCAATCACCTGCAACGGCTCGGTTTTCTTGCCCCGAAGGAGCACATCGGCACCCGAGACATCGAAAAGGCTCAACTCACCGCAAGCAGAGCCATCCAGCAACGCGATGTACGAGGCTACGATGCAGCACGGCGAGTGGCCGACCTTCGCAGGGTCCACATTCTGATGAATCTCCTGCAGACGCAAGGCACCTCGGTGGCCAAGGCGTTCTTGGACCGGGCCGAAGAAGAGGGGCGCGCCGGGAGGAAAACCAACCGTCTGTTGGCTTTGCCCGTGATTCATTCCTTACGGTTGGCGCTGAAGGATTTGGATGAGTTGCACCCGAAACAAGGCATCGTTGCGAGGTTGGCGCAAGAAGAAATCAAGAACAAACCCGACGGAAAAATCCTCATTTTCACCGAATTTCGAGATTCGGTGCAACAACTCGTAGCCCTCTTGAGCCCGCTTGCGGGCATACGGCCCGATGAATTCATCGGACAATCGTCCAGAGGTACTCAAAAAGGGATGACACAAAAAGAACAACTGGCTCAACTTGACCGCTTTCGGAGCGGTGAAATCAACGTCTTGGTTGCGACGTCCGTTGGAGAGGAAGGGTTGGATGTTCCGTCTGCAGACCTCGTCGTGCTCTACGAGCCGGTTCCAAGCGCCGTTCGGGCGATTCAACGACGGGGACGAACGGCCCGCCAGCGAGCAGGATCGGTGCACATGCTCATCACCAACAACACCCGAGATACGTACGTTCAGCGAGCTTCGGAGCAGCAAGAGGTGAACATGCACCGCTTGCTTGCTCGCATGGTGGAGCAGAAAACCTTCCTTGAAAGTTACACCGTCAACCCCAACGCACTGGATGCTTTTCACATCTCGGTGGACGACGAGATTCAACCAGCAGGAATGTTTCTGGCTGAGGCCTTGAAAACAGCAGGGCCGCCACCTGAGGTGGAGACCACAACCCACCAACCGGTGCGAAAACCGGCCTCACGAAGCGACCGAACAGCCCAACCTCTCACACCTGAACAACGCCGTCCTCGGCAGCAACGAGGGCTGTTTGATTACGAACGGCACGCAGCCGAGCCAGCCGTGAAGAAGCCAGCCCTCTCGGAATTGACCAAAGTCGTCCTGAATGCGGCTGAGGAAGAGATTGAATCGCTCGGCCTTAGGGGAGAGGAGGCGGTGATTGCCTTTGACCACCGCGAAGGAAAATCAACCCTTCCAGGTTACCTCAAATCGCTCGGATTTGCCGTGACCTTGACACACCTTCCTTACGGGGACATTCGGCTCTCAGAACGCATCCTTATTGAGCGAAAAACCGCACGGGATTTACTCGCTTCGATCAAAACCGGCAGGCTGTTGGACCAGTGCCGGAGTCTTCAAGCCAGTGCCGCACGCCCGCTTTTGCTCATCGAGACAGGCGGGGACTCTGGCTATGCGCTTCACCCGAACGCGGTGTTGGGAGCGCTCGCTTTCGTCACGCTCGACCTTGGAGTGCCCGTCATGATGGTAAAAGACGCCAAGGAAGCGGCTCATTTCATCGCCGTGGCCAGCAAGCGAGAAAACGACCAACTCGAGCGATTTCACGCATCCGCCCTCGCCGAACGGGTTGACGAGAACACCTTGGACCAGAACCTCAAGACCGCACAAGAAGAACTTGATGCGATCGAATTAGCGCCCGAATCCTCGCATCCGTGGTTGGACACTGCACAGGAACGCCTTTCCCGCTGCTTTGCCCACGCCACCGAACCCCTCGTTGAACAGAATCCTGGACTCAGCGAGTTGGTGATGGCATTTTCACCCGACCTTGGTGGACTTCTCGTGGCCTCTGAAGAAGATGTCATGGCGAAGGCAGGTTGCAGCGTTGACGAAGCCAAAGCCCTGCGAAAGGCATTGAACACCGTCAAGAACCAATGAGACGAACTCGAGTACGCAATTGAGCCAGGCGGTCGGGGTAATAGCCCAAGGCAAAGGCAACGACCTCAGAGAGGTGGCAAACGGGTACGGCGGTTCGCTTCCCGGATGAACGTCCTGCTTTGGATTGGTACGAATCCAAGTTGATGTGAGAGACGGTGCAGGCACTCACAATCAACTCCGCACCGGATTCAATCGCATCCGAGAGAACCGCTGCGGCCATGGCCAGCGAAGCATCCTCAAGGGTCAACATCGAGATGGACCCTACGCTCGCGCACTTTGAGTCGTAGTCCACCGGAGTTCCGCCCAACGCCTCGATAAGTTGCTCCATGTAAGTGGGCATGAAGGGGTCATCGCCGGCGCAGGCCCCTTCTCGCTGCATGTCCGGGCCATAATAGGCGGCAATCTTCATGTTCAGCGGGTTCTTCACGGCATCTCGCACAGCGTCCAAGCCGATTTCTTCAACGAGGTAGTGAAGAAGGTGACGGGATTGGGTCTCGCCGGTGTATTCAACACCCGAAGTTCGAGCGATGAGGCTGTTGACGGTGCTGGCGTAGACGGGGTCTCGCTTCATGTCGTCGGCGGTGTTGCACATGATACCGTGGCTTGATGCACACGTCGTCATGACATCAAGACCTTTGGCTTCAGCCAGCGCCAAATTCCGTGCAACCAAAGCATCTTGGAGTTTCGGAGTTGCCTGTTTGATGACGTTGCCGCCATCGCTGCTGGCACGGGGCAGTTCAACAAGTTCGATGTTCAACGCTTTGCAGAGCGGTTGAATGCAATCTTCGACTTCTGCTGCTCCCGCTCGGGCAACGTTTCCGGGATAATATGCAATCTTCGCCATCATCTCACCTCAGAACCGTTGGTCAATTTCGTTGAACAGGCTGACAACCTCGTGATAGGCCTCAACTTTGCCGTTGAACATCTTGGGGATTCGACCCAACCCTGCAGGGGGGACGAGCAAGCCTTGCAAGCCTCGCATGGGCGGGCCTCCGTTTCGAGTAAAGGCCAAGGCCATCCGGGCCGATACACCGCTGAACACATTGCTCACAAGACCCAAGGGGCCGAGAACCTGCCGGTAGAGCGTGGTTTCGTTGACGTTGCCGGACCACTTCACGCTTCGTCCGTACCATTTGACAAGGCGCCCCGATTTCCCAGCGTACCGGTTCTGGTTCAACAAAGCACCTCGGGCCTCGTTGAGGGCACGTGCGGCCAACCTGCCGTCCTCGCCGTAGCGCATCAAACTCGCGTGGTCGGCCTCGGACCAGACGCCGTCCTTCTCCTGAAGGGACGCCATGATCTGCCGGCGTTGTTGCTCGGAGGTTCGGGGGTCAAGAACGCGGAGCCACTGTTGGAAATGAACGCCAGGGCCTTCGTAGTGCGGGTCGTGCGGCATGGTATCGGACATGGCTTGAATGAGTTGGAAAGACAGCACATCTCCGGCCTGATGAAGAGCGGTGGCGCTTGCGGCTTCCATCGTCCCCATGGCTTGCCCTGACGGAAGACGTTCTCCTTCACGGGGGTCGGTGCGAATCCAAGGCTCGGCTCGACTTCGATGACTTTCATAGCGAGAGGTGTCGACCACCAAGTCGCGAATCACGGGGTGCCCGGGAAGGGGCTCAATTCGCAAACGGCCGCCATCCACAGCGAGGTCAGCGACCGTTGCAGCATCGGCGAGCACAATGCGCCCGTTGGCACGCACGCCGGTGGTGGGCGTTCCTGCTCCGCTTCCTCGGCGGAAGGCAAGGCTCCCGTCAATGTCACGCTGCATCGTCAGCATGAGGTCTTCGAGGGTTGCATGGCCGGGAACCGTACAGATCAAGGAGTCCCAACCGGACTCGGCTGCTTCTGGACAGTAGCGGAAGATTTCGAGGGTGACGGTCAATTCTTCTCGCAACACGGCCCCGGGGGTGAAATCCCCATCGACAACATCGTCGTCATCGCCGGCTCCGTAGGCCATCATTTCTTCGAGGAGGTCAACTTGGAGTGTCCCGGAGGTGTCAACACAGGCGAGGCGTGGCAGAGCTTCAGCAACCCAGGCCTTCCAGGGTGGCTCAAAATCCACGTCGCATTCCTTGAGGGGGTAGGCTTCCGTTCCACCGAGTGAAGCGAGTTTGGCGTTCCAGTCGTGACCGGCCTTGCAGAACTCGTCGTAGGAGCTGTCTCCGATGGCGCAGACCGAATAATGAACTCCGTTCAAGCCGGGCCCGTTTGCGCTGATGGCGTTCCACAAAGCCTCTGCGTTGTCGGGCATTTCGCCTTCGCCCCATGTTGATGTGATGATCATCACCCGCTTCATCGAGGCGAGGGAAGCAAGGTCAAACCCGTCCATGTCAACGATGTTGGCGGTCATGCCGTAATTGGCAGCCATTTTCGCTGTCTTCTCGGCGAGGCCGGCGGCGTTCCCCGTTTGCGAGCCAAACAAGATGTTCAAATCGCGGTCTCCGGCGAGGACCGCTGCGAGGGCATCGGAAACCCCCGCTGCTGGGGCAGCCACAGCCGCTGCAGGAGCCGCAGCTTCAACGGCGGCTGGAGCAGCTTCAACCTCTGCCTCGCCTGCACCGTCGGAAACGAGTTCAAACTTGATCACCTCGACCGGACAGGCCTCGGCGGCTTCGATGATGATGTCACCGAGTTCGGCACCCAAGTTGCCCACCAGAGGTGAGCCACCGACGTTGCGGTCAAACACGCCGTCGGTGCGAACGGCTGCGAGAATTTGCGAGGAATCGTCGGTGACCTCGAAAACCTCAGGGCAGATGTCTTGGCAGGCATCGCAAGTGATGCAGTCTTCATCAATCCAGACTTTTGCGACGATTGCCATAGGACGACCTCTTGCTCACGCTCTGTGAGCAATTGGTTCCAGCCTTGAGTGGCCTTTGAAGGTTATTATTCAGCCACGAGCGAATCGGGTCACTGTGGTTCGTTTTTTGGAAGAAAAAGGGGAAGAAAAACAACATCACATGTGGAAGTCGCCCATGTCACCCATGCCCTCGTCCATCGGAACACCCTTCGACGAAATGACATCGTCGATTCGAAGGATCATGATGGCCGTTTCCGTTGCGGATTGAATCGCTTGTTCAACGACTCGCAAAGGCTCGACGACATTGCCGGCTTTCATGTCGACCACACCGCCCTCGTAGACATTGATTCCAGCGTGGCTTTGGCCGTCGGCGTGGGCTTTGCGGAGTTCGATAAGCGTGGTAACGGGGTCTAGACCGGCGTTTTCAGCAAGCGTCCGGGGGATGATCTCCAAGGCTGAGGCAAAAGCCTCAATGGCCATTTGTTCTCGCCCACCGACCGTCTCTGCGAAGGTACGGAGGTCTCGAGAGAGAGCGGCGAGGACACTGCCGCCACCGGTGAGGACAGCCCCGTCCTCCCATGCAACCGAAACCACGCCAACCGCATCGTCAAATGCACGACGGATTTCATCCACCACGTGCTCGGTCCCACCACGCAGAAGAACGGAAACGGATTTCGCCTCTGGGCAGCCGGTGATGAAGGTCATGTCGGAGTCGCCTATTTTCTTCTCTTCAACCCGAGCGGCGATTCCAAGGTCGCTCTCAGCCATGTCTTCGAGGTTGGTGATGATGGTGCCACCCGTGGCCTTCCCCAACGCTTCCATATCGGACTTTTTGGCTCGGCGGATGGCGAAAATGCCTTTCTTTGAGAAGTAGTGTTGTGCCAACTCGTCAATGCCCTTCTGGCAGATCAGCACGTTGGCGCCCACGGATTCAATCTTGTTGACGAGGTTCCGAATGTAGTTTTCTTCTTCCTCCAAGAACAAAGCCAATTGGTTGGGGTCCGTGATCTGAATCTTGGCATCCACCTCGGTTTTCTTCACTTCGATAGCGGAGTTGACGAGAGCGATTTTGGCGTTCGTGACGCTGCGAGGCATCCCGGCGTGCACGCGCTCTTTGTCGAGCAAGATCCCATCGATCAGGGATGAATCCTTGATGGAACCACCTTGCCGCTTCTCCACCTTAATGTCGGAGAGGTCAACCAATCGTTCTCCGTCCTCCACCACGCCAACGGCGTTGACGGCACGAACACAAATGTCGGCCATGAAGCTCTTCACCGCCCCTGCGGATTTCCCGGTGAGGGCAGTTTTCGCAACTTCGATGAGCACAGCATCGTCGTTCTCCGTGGAAATCCCGTGATTTTCCATCAGGGCGATGGCGCGCTCAGCAGCGAGGCGGAAGCCTTCACAAATCACCGTGGGGTGGACGTTTTGTTCAATGAGGTCTTCGCTTCGCTTCAACAACTCACCGGAGAGAATCACGGCGGAGGTTGTTCCATCAAAGCAATGTTGCTCTTGAGTTTTGGCGACCTCGATGATCATTTTTGCCGCTGGGTGCTCAATGTCCATTTCTTTGAGAATGGTGGCGCCGTCGTTCGTGATGACAACATCGCCCATGGAGTCCACCAGCATCTTGTCCATACCCTTTGGACCGAGGGTGGAGCGAACCGCATCGGCGACCGCTTTCGCCGCTGCGATGTTGTTCGATTGTGCGGTTCGGCCTCGCGTTCGTTGCGTACCGTCTTTGAGAATGAAGATGGGTGCTTGTCCGTTTCCGTACATGTTGAGTGCCTCCGGCAAGGTTGGCGAGGTTCCCTCCGACTTGAACCCTACGCTTGGTCAGCGTGGGGGATAGAGCGTCACTGTTGGTTTTGGTCAAGCCATTGCTGACCGTAGTGCTTCCACTGTTCCATGGTCCAACCGGCAGGCAGACCTCCAGCAGGAAGCGGAGGCATGCCGTCGTCAACCGGTGCCGCCGGAGCGGGGGCCACAACGATGGGTGCAGGCGCTGGCGTCGGCATGGAGGCGGGAATTGAAGGGGCCGCTGCAACAGCACCGTAGGTCGCAGAAAGGCTGTCTTCATAGCCCTCTTCCCCCCACTTTTCGAACTCGTCCTCCTCTTCTTCGGTGCGAAGGATGGAGAGGATGGCAAAGGCCCCACCAGCGATCACGACGAGGAAAACAACCCACAAGGCGATTTCTTCGATCGGGAAACCGGAACTTGCCTCATCGCCGGAGGTCGCCGCCTCGCCATCGATGCGCTGCAAGGTGACCTGAAGAACGGCGTTTGCCGCATCGCTGACGGTTTCAGAGCGAGCCCAAACAATCAACTCCACGATGAGCGTGTCGTTGTTCAAGTTCTTCAGCGTCGTTTCGGTCACGTCCACCGTGATGGTGATTTCCTTGGTTTCACCAATGCCCAGTGTGAAATCCTTGTCCAAGCGGGCAATGGACGACTGGAACCAAGAATTCGAATCGCTGGCATCCAAATCCATCACGACGCGCTGACCGGTGGTGTATTGGTTCACGATTCGAACGTTGACTTCGTAATCACCTGCCTCGGTGATTTCGAGAGGCTGGATGGCGAAGATACGGAGCCAGTCCTGCGAGCCAACCAAGTATTGGGCTTGGCCAGAGGCGCTGATGCTGTCGTCGGCGTTGCTGGTGGCGGTCACCGTCAGCGTCAATGTGCCTTCCGTGCCTTCAACGAACGAAAATTCCACCGTGACGTTGTAACTTGCCCCAACGTCAATCTCGGGTGTACTCCCACTGATGAGGTTGGTGAATTGAGCAACCATCCCCGTCGGGGTGTTCAGTGTCATCGTGAAGCTGTCTGGGTTATTACCGTCGTTTCGTACTTCGAAGGACATGGTTTGAGGCAGATCGCCAGGGATGTACGACTGGCCCGTTTCTTCGTCCGAAACGAAGACAGCGGCGGTTTCGAGAATCTCAATGATGAGTTCAACCGAATCCGAGACCGAAGAATCGTTGACGCTTGTGGCGGTGATGGTCACCGAATAATATCCGGGGTTCAATCCAACCGGCATTGCAAGCGACACGACAACGACCGACTCACCGTCCCAGGCATCCAGCATCGGCGATTGGTCTGCGGCGAGGGAGGCCTGCAGGCGCCAATTGCTCTGTTGAAGCGTGAGATTGTATTGCTCATCGTCGTTGCCCATATTGAACAAATTGAGGTACAGCGATTTGCTGATGCCATTGGCGGCCCCAGTGAAGGTGTTTTCTTCGGCAACGAGGCTGACTTCACGAATGACGGGAACCTCGACGTTTCGGCTGAACACGACGTTTCCGAACAGCGAGGTGCTGCACGAAGGGCACGAGGCTCGGAGGTTGAAGGAAACGGTTCCCGGTCCTGCGAGGCCCGGGGCCGTGAGGTTCAGCACCAAGTCAACCCGTTGCCCTTTGTAGAGCGTGATGGGGTTTTGCTGAACCACACCCGTTTCGTTTTCAATCAGTGCCGTCCATCCGTCGGTGTTTGAGAAGGTGGTGGCCAAATTGAACGCCGCATCGCGGTTGCCGGTGTTTTGGAGTTTGAAGTCAACATGACCGAATTCACCCGGAGCGATGGTTGCGGCCGTCAAGCCAGCGGTGGAGGTCAAGGCAGCGCTGAATTGCTCGCTGACGGCCAAATCCATCGTAAGACGGGCCTTTTCTCCGAGCTGTGCACTGCTGGCGTCCGTAAGCCAGAGGTTCCAAATCCGCTGTTGAACATCTGCGCCAGCGGGGACCGTCAGGTTGGCCCAGAACTCAACGGTTTTTCCTGCGCCCAGCGGCGGGAAAATCATGTTTGTTCCGTGGTTGTTGCTGCCTTCAACGTCAAGGCGGATGATGGGATAAGGCGCCATCCAGGAGTCGTTCGTCACGTTGGTTTGGAGGCGGATGGTTGCGGGAGAATACCCGTTGTTGGTCAGCATGCAGTGGAGGACGGCCACTTCATTGGGCGCAAGGCTGTAGCCGTTGAGCGGGTTGTCGCATTGGAGGCCCAGTGTGTAATCGGTCACCCGGCTAACGCCGAAGTGGACGAAGTCGTCGATGTGGAAGCCTTCGCCAGCCACACTGCTGTCGGAGGTGAACAGCATGCTGAAGGTGTAGGAACTGCCGCCGAGGAAGACATCCGGGTTGGCGAGGTTGGGGGTTTGAACCCAAGTGGTTTGGGGGTCCCACGAGATGTTGGTCCACTGGCCGGGTGCAGCGCTCGGGTTGCCTTGGGCAATGTCCCAAGAGATGGATTCGTACGGATCACTGATGTTCCCTGAGCCGCGCCAAAGTTCCATGGACACGCTGTCACCGGCCGCCATGCTTCCCCAGGCTTGGATGTGGAATTGGCTCGAGATGTATTCGTTTGAGTAGAAGAGCATTCGGCAAAGGTACACGCCGTAAACACCGGTCATTCCCGGGTCAGGGGCGTCGGTATCGCAGGAGTTTCCGGTCATGTATCGGGCGTAGACCAAGCGAGTGGCTTCAGCGTTGGAAGGGTAATTGCTTCCCGGGGCGGAATGCCGCCAGTGCTTGTTGCCTGCGGCGCTGCTGGTGGCGTCGGTCTGCCAGGACCCGGTGGCGACGGCATCGCCGCCTTGGGCGGGGTATTTGCCCGACAAAAACTGCGGATTTGCGGTTTGACTCCAATCCTCCATGGTGTTGGCCGAAATGGCGACAGGAACGATTTTTTCTCGCTGGTCGTTGGTGTTCTTGTCATCGTCGGCAAAGGCGACGGTGCCCCGGAGAATAAGACCCCCTGAGAGGTCGTTGGTGGTCGTGTTGAGAATGGAGTGCGCCGCAGTTGGCGTCCATGTCAGGAGGTGGTTGTAAGATTGCCCACCGGTCAACAAGTTGGTGTCGAAGGCGAAGGTCTCCATGACGAATCCGATGGGGTGGACCACCTCAAGGGTAACAGGGGCGTCCTCACCGATCCCCGACTGACCGAAGCGTTGGATGGAGACGGTGATTTCGATGGTTTCGCCAACGAAGATGTAGTCCATGACGGTGCCGTCGGACTGAACCCACTGATCGGCAGCCACTGAGGCGTTCCCGATGGTGATGCTCTTGAGGGTGAAATCGTCGTTTGTACCGCCGCGGCCGGACGCCGCCTGAGCGGGCGTGACCAATTGGAAGGCTGTGGTTTGGAGAACGAGTAACATGACAATGGTGAACGGCAGCAATCGACGCATGGACATCATCACGCCGTCCCAAAAGGATGGAGCATAAGAAGGTCGCCTTTTCTTGGTTCGCCGATTTGAGAGGAGGAGGGTGTTCAGTCCGTGTCTTCGAGATTGAATCCACGGATCACCGGCTGGTCAAAATCTGGCGTGACTTTTTGCTCGGTGTCTTGCTCACGTTGGGGTGCAGAGATGCGGTCAAAGTCCAGCCCGTCAACCATCGAAACGGTGTCCTCTACTTCGACGGTTGCACTTGCAGCCATCGGTTGCGGAGCATGAACAGCAACGGGCACGACGACGTGTTGCACCAGAGCGGGCGTGTGTTGAGGGGCAGGGGCTTGTTTTGCTTGATTGATTTCAGCAGCGAGGTGATCGATCCCTGCTGCAAGAGCGTTGAGTTGTTCTTGGGTGTCGTCCCCCGTGTTGAAATGACTTTTGGGTTGCATCCAGGTGGGCGGAGCACCTGCACCACCGCCCAACACGGCGAGGGTTGTGAAGGCTGCCATGGGCATCACCGCCAAGGCGGTGAGCAGGTTGAGAAACGAGGTATCGGGTGTTGAGCTTGCGGAAATCAGCGATTCAAACATGTGCTTTTCGAAGGCGATGTTGAGTGCGATGTCCTCACCGAGCACCCGCTGGACAACATAACTTGACAGCTGGCCCATTAACCACAAGAGGAACACCGGGAAGGCCCACGATATTCGGAGCGTGTTGCCGAGGAATTTCCGACCCAACGAAGCCAGCGTGATGTAGCGGCGGGCAAACGAGGGAAAGAGCCGAATTGAAAAGAAAAGGCAGAAGCAATACAACAACAATGCAAGTTCAAGTTGACGGTGTTGATGCACCACACCATCGGGAAACATCAACACCAACGTCAGTGGAATGGTCGCCAGCATCACCTGAAACGGAATGGCCAACAACACCAACGAACCACGAATCGTCCACAACACATGTCCTGCGACGTAGCGTTCGTGGACGAGCATCGAAAGCCGACCGTGCGAAGAAGAGGCGTAACGTTGACGAGCGGCGAAGCGATGGGCTGAACTCCCCGGGTGACGCGTTAGCCCTAAGGCCATGCGCCATCCGCCGGCTTCGACAACGCGCAAGGGCACAAAACCTCCCATGCTGAGCGCTAAAAACAGGGCGAGCATCCCGTAAAACAAGGAAGCCATGCCGATCCATGGGACCATCTCCAGATCAACACGAAGGCGGAAATCACCGCCTTGAGCAGTAAACACGATGAGGTAGGTCAGCGAAAACGCCGCCATCGGCGTGAGGAAAATTTGCGCCAACAATTGACCCGTCAATCCCAGCCTCGCCACGATGGACGCTACAGGTGCTGGGCCAGCCATAACGTCAAACCAAAGCCTGCTTTTCTCAAAGGTTCCCCTTGGTGAAACCTGCAGAGGGCTATTCTTCCTGCTTCTTCGCTTTGGGGAAGGGTTCAGCCATTGGATACCCGTCGGTGATGAGCAAGCGCACAGTACCGCGGATGCGTCCGTCGCTGCGCGGCCGGCCCAAATCTGGGCGCGGCATACGGGATAGCACCGCATCGCACGATGCACAACGGACGCCAGGGCTCATCCAGAGCGGTCGAGCGTGCTGGCAGCAGGCTTCATGGTGTCGGGGTCGGTCCATGATGCTCTGAAGTTCAACCGCCATGGCGTGAGACCAAGGGGCGGGTCGGCCGGCAAGTTGGTTTTGAAGCCGGGACAGCACCGTCCACGAAGACGCCAACCACAAGCCGAAACCAAAGGGGGCTGAACCCCAGCGCAAGCTGGCTGCGCCGAACACCAACACAACCCCTGCAAGCACGAAACTGAGCCAGTAGAACGTCCGCATGTGCAAAACACGCTGCGTGAGGTAGGGCGAGAGTTCAATGGGTTCCGGGTGCGGCGGAAAGCGGACGTTGAAGCCCTTTGCACGGGTCATGAACAAGGTGGGGATGCGAGGGCCCACGTGCCCGATGGCACTTCCCAAAACGAAAAGCACAACGGTTGATGCGACCGCCATGCTTCTCCCGCCCTTAACCTTGCAGACGCTTGAGCGTTGCCTCAACTTTGTCCATGCCACGGGAGATGTCCTCTTGGCTGATGGTGTAAGCGAATCGGAGATGACCTTCTCCTGACGGTCCAAATGCGCTCCCGGGCGAACACAGGACGCCGTCTTTCAACAACTCCATCGCCACCTCTTCCGAGGTCATACCGGGGACGTCAACCTTCGGGAAGACGTAAATCGCGCCCTTCGGTCGATGACATTGCACTCCTGGCATGGCGTTCAGGCGGTCGACGATGAGGTTGCACCGTTGTTGAAACTCTGCGGCCATCATCGAGGGATAATCGTTAGCGGAGTTCATCGCTTCAAGAACGGCGTATTGCATCGCATCGTTGCTGCATGCAGAGATGTAATACTGAATCTTGATCACCTGCTTCATGGCCTCAACGTTGGTTGAAATGATGTAGCCGATGCGCCATCCGGTCATAGCGAAGGTCTTGGAAAACGAGTTGACCACCATGACTTTCTCGTAGCCCGTGCCCATGAAAGAAACATGTTCACCCTCGAAAACGATACGGTCGTACACCTCATCGGAGATGATCCACAGGTCGTGTTTCTGGGCAAAGGCGAGCAACTCGTCCCGCTGTTCAGGGTTCAACGTCCCGCCCGTGGGGTTGCTCGGGAAATTGTAGAGCACAGCGACCGTGTTTTCGTCGACCAAAGCCTCGAGGTCGGCGACTTGCGGGATGAACTCGTTTTCAAACAAGCAGGGGTAGTATTTGCCTTCACCGCCAACCAGTCTGGCGTCGGGCCCGTACAACGGAAAGTAAGGCTCGGGAAGCAGGACGTTTTCTCCTGGGTTGACCAACGTCATGAACAGGTTTAGCAAAGCGTTGGTGCCCGACATCGTCATGCAGACATTGTTCTCGTCCAACCCGCTTTGATAATCGGCCCACGATTCAGCGATTTTCGCACGGAGAGCGGGTAAGCCTGCGGTCGTGGTGTACTTGTTTCGTCCGTTCAGCATCGCTTGATGAAAGGCTTCAATGGCGATGGAGGGCGGCTGGAAATCAGGCTCGCCCAGGCCGAAGGAAATGACATCGTCACCAGCGAGATCGAACATTTTGCGAACACCAGTCGGTTGGATTGCCAGAGCACGGTCGCTGAACGTTCGCATGACTACGCCGAAAGCCGCTTTGCATTTCAATGCAGTCATGTTTTCTTGGCCCCGGTCAACGACTCGCTTTCGTCGCTGACCAAAACCGCCTCGAGGACCTGTTCTTCCGAGGCTTGAGAGGCCGCCAGGGAAAGAGGCTCTTCAATGCGAGAACCGACAACCACCACCAGCAACAGGGCCACCACCAAGAGTCCAACGGCGATGGAAAGGGCGTGCTCACCCCATCCTGTACCCTCGCTTGGCCCCTCGCCGCCACCAGCAAAACTCACGAACACCGGCAGTGAGGTCACGCCCATTTCGTTCAAGCCGCGCACCTCAAGTGTGTGGTTGCCCTTGGAGAGTTGGCCGGTATCCAAACCTACGAACCAATCAAAGCGT